>Ga0185299_10006567_pt1 | contig 12321 bp, 13 predicted proteins | sample PaiPotPPA55metaG_FD_128002 | JGI IMG/M metagenome (GOLD analysis project Ga0185299, IMG submission 128002) | Iron sulfur acid spring bacterial and archeal communities from Banff, Canada, to study Microbial Dark Matter (Phase II) - Paint Pots PPA... ...
CGCTGAAAATCTTCCGTGCGTGCGACAAAGTCGCTCTCGCAGTTCAGCTCCACGAGCACGCCGATTTTCCCGCCCGCGTGAATGTACGAGCTGACAAGCCCTTCGGACGTGGCGCGCTGCGCCTTCTTCGCCGCCGCGGCCTGACCCTTCTTGCGTAAAACATTGATCGCCTGCTCGACGTCGCCCTTCGCCTCGAGCAAGGCCTCGCGACAAGCCGTGAAACCCGCACCCGTACGGTCGCGCAACTCCTTCACCTGTTGCGCAGATACGTTTGGCTTTCCGTCTGTTGCCATGGGAATGTCAATTCCTCTTTGGTGGATTCGGAGATGAACACCGAATCGGCTGAATGGTATTTATCGGGAACCTTCGGTTTCGTTGGCTACAGGCGCGGCGGCGGCCTCTTCGGCGGCGGGTTCGCCTTCTACGAAATCGCCTTCCTGCTTCTCGTAGACTTCATAGGCGCTCGTATCGACGTATTCCACCTGATCTTCGCCGGCCCCGCCCTCCGCTGCCTTCTGATCCGCGATCTGCGATTGCTCGAAGGTCTGCCGGCCCGCCAGGACCGCGTCCGAAATCTTCGACGTAAACAATCGAATCGCACGCAGCGCGTCGTCGTTCCCGGGGATGACCCAATCAACAAGGTTGGGATCACAGTTGGTGTCTACGATCGCCACCACCGGAATTCCCATGCGGCGCGCTTCTCGCACCGCGATTACTTCCGCGTTCGGATCGATCACGAACATCGTGTCCGGCAGCGTGGCCATGTTCTCGACGCCCGCAAAATTCTGCTGGAGGTGCTTCAACTCGCGCTCGAGCCGCGCCGCTTCCTTCTTCGGGAGCGCAGCCATGCGACCGTCTTCCACCATCCCCTTGAGCAGCTTCAGGCGCTTGATAGACTTTTGCAGCGTGACCCAGTTCGTGAGGGTTCCGCCTAACCATCGGTGATTCACGTAGAACATGGCGCAGCGCTGCGCTTCTTCGGCAATCGCTTCCTGCGCTTGGCGCTTCGTGCCGAGGAAAAGGACGCTCTTCCCCTGGCTCGCCTGTTCGGAGACATACCGCGCCGCTTCGCGGAACATCTTCAGTGTTTTTTGCAGATCGATAATGTGGATGCCGTTGCGTTCCCCGAAAATGTACTCCTTCATCTTCGGGTTCCAGCGCCGCGTCTGGTGACCGAAATGAACTCCGGCCTCCAGCAACTCTTTCATCGTAATTTCAACTCCCAAAGTAGCTCCTTTCGTTAAGGGATGCTTCAAATCCCATTCTCGGGACCAGCATCCTTTTCTGCCGGTTTCTTACCGGCCATGAATTTGCCCGGCTTCCCCCGAAGCCCAACCGAAGACGCCGGGGATTACAACTTCTCCACCAGCTAGCGCTTGCTGTACTGGAATCGACGGCGAGCGCCCTTTTGCCCGTACTTCTTGCGTTCCTTCATGCGCGGATCGCGCGTGAGGAATCCGTTCGTTCGCAAAGCCGGGCGCAGCTCCGGATTGAGCCTGGCAAGCGCGCGCGAAAGACCCATACGAATTGCTCCGGCTTGCCCTCCCACTCCGCCGCCCTTTACTTGCGCTCTCACATCGAGCTGATCGAGCGTCTGCGTGAACTTCAGCGGCTCGACTGCGGCGGTATGCCACGCCACATTGCGAAAATATTCATCCACGGGGCGCTTGTTTACGGTAAAACGCGCCGGCCCCATCTTGATGTACACGCGCGCCACCGCTTCGCGGCGCCGGCCGGTTCCGTAGAACACTTTTCCCCCATCCATCGAACTGGGCGCTGAACTCAACGTTCCTCCTGTTTACGCGCGCCAAAACACGATGGGGCGCGTGTGGCCCGACGAATTTCTCCGCTTGGGCGCAAAATCTCGAAATCTCACACCGAAATCTCTATAACGAGGTTACAGCGCGAGCGGCTGAGGCTTTTGTCCGGCGTGGCGGGCGAGCGCTTCACTTCCGGCATAAACACGCAGCTTCTTTGCGCGACGTGCGCGAAGTTTGTTCTTCGGTAACATCCCAAGCACTGCTTCGCGTATTACCTCTTCGGGACGGCGTTGCATCATCACCCGAATGGGAATTTCCTTGAGCCCACCCGGATAACCGCTATGGTGACGATAAATCTTCTGGTCGATCTTGTTGCCGGTCAACCGAACCTTCTCGCAGTTGACCACGATCACGTGATCGCCGCAGTCCATATTCGCAGTAAACTTCGGCTTGTCTTTGCCCATCAGCAGGCGCGCAATACGCGTCGCCAACCGCCCGAGCACTTGCCCGTTCGCATCCACCACGAACCAATTCTTGCCTTCGGCCAATTCCTCGGCCTCTCGGCCCTTTGGAACATACGTCCGCATCTGCTCAGTCACACCTTTCCGTCAAGAGACAAACGCTAAGTGTAGGGTACGGCGGCATTCCTGTCAACGAGGAGTCGAGGCGCACTCTGCCGTGATCTTCAAGGGGCCGGAGCCTTGGCTCAAAGGTCACCGCCAAGCGAACCTCGGCCCTTGAAAACATCGGGCGCCGGGCAGGGGGCGCCCGAATGAATCGAACGGATAACGACCGGCTAGACTGCAGAGGTCGAAGCCGTGCTCCGCGAACGTCCGTGCGACACTTTGTCGTCGCTATCGCCCGCCGCGTCGCCGGCCTTATCGATCTCGATCGAGCCTTTGAAGTAAGCCCCGTCTTCGATCATGATTCGCGCGGTGGTCAAGTCGCCAACCACGGAGCCGTCCTTCTTGATTTCGATGCGATCACGCGCCCGCAGATTGCCTTTTACGTTGCCGTAGACGATCACTTCGCGCGCAATGATGTCTGCCGTCACGCGAGCGCTGGCTCCTACCGTCAGCTTGCGATCCTCGAGCTGAACAAGACCTTCTACGCTGCCGTCGATCTGCAAATCCTCGTTGCCCGTAATCTCGCCCTTGATGTGCAAGCTGGCGCCGAGCCTTGCCGTTGCGCCGCTCGTCGTCGTCGGATACGTCGAATCCAAAGGTGCCATAGTCTTAGCCTCCCCTGAGAAGGATGGTGCGGTTGTTACGGTCGGTCTAGGTTGCTGCGGGAGCGGCGTCCTTGCGGGAGCGTCAGGCTTCTTGTCTCCCCACATTTACCCTCCTTGGGCCCTGAATGCTATTGAGTCCAAATTCGTCCGAAACATGCCGTTGAAAACTGAGGACCGGGGCTAACAATCTAGACCCGCACGATACTCCTGCCAATTCCAAATTGAAACAACTGTGCTGTAGAGGTAATGGCGAAGGTTAGGTTGAGGCTGGGCCTCTTCTAGTACTTGCGGAGCACTCCGACGACGCGGCCTTGGATCCGGACGTCGTTCGCCGCAACGAGAATGGGCGCCATCTGTGAATTCGCCGGCTGGAGGCGAATCTTCCCGCCCGTCTCGCGATAGAACCTCTTCACCGTGGCCTCGTCCTCGCCCACCAGGGCCACGACAATCTCGCCCGAATTCGCCACCTGCGTCTGTTCGACGACGATGAAATCGCCATCGATAATGTGGTCGTCGCGCATTGACTCGCCCTTCACCTGCAGGACGAACGTATTCTGCCCGCGCGCAAAGTCCGCCAGCGAAATCGTTTCGTTCTCTTCCACAGCCTCCAGGGGACGCCCCGCGGCGATCCTCCCCGAAAGCGGCAACTCGACCACATGGCGCTCGAGAATTTCCTCGCGCACGGGCCGGGGGAGCTGCGTCACCTCAATCGACCGGCTCTGATTGTAGCCGCGCCGGATAAATCCCTTTTTCTCGAGCGTCGAGAGATGCTTGTGCACGGTGGCGAGCGACGTGAGTTTCATCGAGCGCGCAATCTCTTCGAAGCTCGGCGAGTAGCCGTTCTTATTGATAAAGCTAACGAGGTAGTTCAGAACTTCTTTCTGCCGTTTAGTCAGCGCCATCTATTCCCCCGTCGCGAAGTTAACTCTGCAATCTTCTTGCGCTTGTGAGCGTCCGCACCAATTTCGTCTTCTCCAGCGTGCCAAAATGTAGGCGAATCAAAAGCGAAAGTCAATAGTACTCTGGGACAGCCTGTCCTTTTCCAGCTGGAGGGGCTCATCTGCGGCGCCGTGAGCACATCGGCTCCAGCCCGGCCCTGAACCGCACCCAGCAGATCCGGAAGTAGGGAGCGAGCTGGCGTTTGCGGCGGGCGAAAGTGCGGCAAACCGGAAGTGCTGTTTTTGTTGCGGTTAGAAAATGGCTTGTTCTTTATTTTCATGGGATTGCGGCGATTTTTGAATGTGGGGTTGTTGCGATTAGATTTTCCTTCGCCTTTTGCTTGTTCTTCGCCCTCGAAGGGAGAGGGATGCCTCGGCTTGGGCTCGCTGTTCGTCGCTGCTAATCTGTGACTCATAAAAACGGGCCATGGTAGCACAGAAATCGTCCGGTGGGTAGTAACAAAGTTACTATAGTAGTTCTATAACTTCCAGGACCTGGGGGTTCGCCAGTCACAAAAAGATACGTTCGGGAGGGATGTGGGTGGTGCGCCTAGGCAGCCGCCAAAGATGAGGCTGCGGCGTCCGGTGCCGGCGGCTTGGCACCCTTGATCAGGAGCCAAAGCATGAACGCTATCTCCCCTAAGAAGGCGGGCTGACCGTAGTTAAACACCTTGTCCTGATATTGCGGGAACAGCACGCTCGTAAGACTGAGGATCACCCACGCGAGGCCGGCGAGGGCGAGCCAGACGCCCAAGAACCGCGGCAGGAATCGCGACTTGTACACAAGCCGCGCGAGAGGAAAGAGCCAAAGACCGTAAAATATTTCGTTCACAACAAACCCCTTACCATGCAGATTCATGAATAGCATCGCCAGAGCATCGCGCTGAGTCTTATCGAACGTGGATAGGAAGTCAGCCCCGCTCGCGAGGACGAGGGCGGCGAATGAGTTCAGCTCATTCAGAAACGCTGTAGGGATCTGGACCACAAGCAATATCACCATGAGCGCGGCTTGCCGCCGGTTGACTCCCTTGAGCAGTTCGTACAAAGCCATCGCCACGAAAATGAAACCAGCCTGGCCGATGAGTTCGCCGGCGATGCCGAGGCGAAAGAGCATCTCGTGGGCCAAGATGTTGCTGGCCGTCGCCGCTGCGTTTCCGTGGACGATGATCTCATCGGGGACGTACATCATCGCGAAGAAGCCCACGATTGACGTGAGCACATAGAGCAAGCCAGCAAATCTGCCTGGGTTCTTGGTGGAATTCACGTGTCCTCGCTTGTGGGGGAGTTTAGCCTGAGATACGGCGGAGGCCGTCAATAAGTTTTGCCACGAGGAATGGCGTGTTCTGAGGGCGCTCGGCAGACGGAGGAGCAAGCTCAAGAAACCGACCGTTCGAAAACCGCGGAGAGTCGGGCAGCGTGAGATTCAAAAGCGAGAATTAGACGTTCAGAGCGTGGCACCCGGCGTATCAAGTTCCCGAAGTGTCGAGATCTTCCAATCTCACGTCACGTGTCTCACGAATGAAGAGCAGAGCCAGCATAGCAGCGACTCCGTAGACCGCGTAAGTGAGAGGCGGATAGCGCCAGTGATGAACAACGTCCTGACCGATCAATCTTGCCAAAAGGGGCGGCGCGATCATTCCGGCAAAAATGCCCGACAAACCGTAAGAAATACCCGCGCCCGAGTACCGAAACTTTGTCGGGAAGGCCTCCGAGGTCAGAATCGGCGCCAGACCATGCAACAATCCCATCCCGAAAAGGACGAGCAGGCACATTAGAATGGCTACGAGCACGACGTGCTTGCCTACGATCGCCAGAGTGAAGGGATAGGAGACCAGCATCGTCGCACCAATGGCGAAACACGCGAGCCTTCTGCGCTTGCAGATGTCGGCGAGCGGTCCGCTGAGCAGCACTCCTGTGACATCGGCAAAGCGGCTGAGAAAGATGATGATCGCCGCAGTGGCCAAAGGGAGACCTGCGAGATGCATGAAATTGACGATATAGGTTCCCGTTACGACAGTATCCAGGTTCTGAAATGCAGAAACCGTAGCGAGCAGAAGGATAGAAGCGGCATGCTTGCGAAAGACATTGAGGCTGGGCAAGCGGGCGAGCTGCTCTCTGCGTTTGAGCTGTTCAAAGAGGGGCGAATCGGTGAGCTTGTAGCGCGCGACGAGCGCGGGAATTGTGATTACAGCAGAAAGCAGCATGGCAACGCGCCAACCGGTGGTGGCAAAACTGTTTCTCAACAGCAAGAACATGCCGCTAGCAGCCATCAAGCCGAGGGCAAGTCCGAGATTAGCCAGCGACATCCAAAACGCACGAGAGCGGCGTTTAGCGCCAAATTCCGCCAGCAAAGACGTCGCCCCACCAAATTCGCCGCCTACGCCGATTCCCTGAATGATGCGAAGAAGGACAAGGAGTATTGGGGCCGCTATTCCTATCCTTGCATAACCTGGAAGCAAACCCGTCAGACACGTGCTGGCTCCTACCACGACGATGTTTATCAGGAATGCAAACTTTCGCCCGGACCGGTCCCCAAAGTGGCCGAAAATGAAGGCACCGAGCAGGCGTGCGGGGTGCCCGGCTGCATACGCCAAGTAGGAAAACACCAAGGCTTGTGTCGGAGGCAACCTCGGGAAGAAGATCTGCGGAAAGGCGCTTGCCACTGCGAATCCGAAAATCGCAAAATCATAAAACTCCACGAGGACACCGGCGGTTGCGGAAAAAGCCAGAATGATCAATGTTCGAGTATCGGGGCTTGGTACTGAACTCTGGGACATGTGAGGCTGATCACCGGAAAGTTCCTTGGCAACCGGCGAGTTCAGTACAGATGTCATGAGCGTCTCCCCCATGCAGACCAGAGGGTTGTGGAGGGCATCATGAAGCTGGGATCGCTCAAGCGTGCCACATCCTCATCGAATTGTTGCGGGGTGATGTAATTAGCCTCGATCATCGCTTCTCGAAGCTGTTCGAAGTTCGCCCGCATCATCGCGATACCTGGAGATCCGCTTTGCCACATGAATAATTGCGCCGACGCGCCCACGCTAGTCAATCCGCTTTCTCGAAGTAACCCGGAAAGCAATCGTCCATATCGACGATTCACGCCGCCATCTTCCAAAAGTCTCAGCATTGCGGCATGTGTCTGCAAAAGCACTTCGCCTGAACCGAGCGTCGGATCCGGCAGAATGGAGCAGCTATCGTATTCCTCGACCAATAGCCACCCTCCTGGTTTCAAACTGGAAACCATACGTGCCAGAGCAATATTGCGCTCGCGCACGTGCATCAGCACAAGACGCGTGTGGATCAGATCGAACTCTGCGTCCGGCAGAGGATCGGAACCTATATTATGGGCGCGTACGTCTAGAGTGGGGCTCCGCAAGGGCTCCAGGAAACGGGTATCGACGTCGGTGACCAACACATGCCCCGTGGGGCCCACCCGATCTGCAAGCCACTTCGCAATCGTTCCACTGCCGGCGCCAACCTCCAAGCAGCGCCATCCGGACGCAACACGCAGGGTTTCCAAATGATGGATGGTTTGTGGGTCATAGATTGCGGCTAGGGCCGCGAATCGAATCCGCGCCTCTTTGCCTTTATTTGCGAGCATGTAGTCGGAGTGAACCACCTCTATCGCAGTGGTGTCGCGGATTGTCATGACTCCCTCCTCTCCGTCCGGGTTAAAAACTGGCCTGAAACGAGTCCTCAAGGTTCGTTTAGACCATTGATTTAGGGGCGCGTCGGCCTATAATACAAGCTCAAAAACATTAACAATTGTTGAGAATCACTCAATGATCGACTTTACGTCTCGCCAGCTCCGGGCCTTTTTGTTGGTGGCGCAGCATCGCAGCTTCACACGGGCCGCTGGCGCGCTGTTCATTACCCCTTCCGGGCTGAGCATCTTGATCAAGGAGTTGGAAAACCAACTGGGCGCCAGGCTTTTCGACCGCACGACGCGACAGGTAGCCCTTACCGCGTCGGGAACCGAATTGCTCACGGCTGTTCAGCACAACCTTCATGAATTAGATAGGTCTTTGTCCCGCATCGCGCAAAGCAAGGGTGCCGTCGGCCCGTCCCTGTCAGTGGGTGCGCCGCCGCTATGGGCAGCCGGAGGTGTAGCGCAAGCTATCAAAGCGTTCCGTCCCCGCAGGCCAGAGCTTCGGCTGCAGGTATTCGATGGTGACAGCGCCACCACTTTAGGGAAGGTCGAGTCCGGGGAACTCGATATGGGACTTGGTTTCTTCTTCAAGCATGTTCCCGGCATCCGGCGAATCCCATTGTTCCGTTTTTCTCTCATGGTGATACGAGCGAATCCCCGGCGTGCGTCCTCTCGTCCCACAGCGAGTTGGGCCTCGTTGAAGGGAGAGAGATTGGTTACATTGCAGGCGTCCGTACCCATGCAGCAGTTCGTTGAAAGGAACCTTGCGAAGGCGGGCATCAGCTATCAACCCAGTCTTGTTTTGAACTATCTCTACACGCAAATCGCTATGGTCGAAGCGGGAGAGGGAATCGCTGTGGTTCCTTCCTTCGCGTTGCCGGAGTGCCAGAGTAGAGGACTCCTGATAAGTTCCTTGGTCAATCCAACTGTGCACCTTGACTTCTACCAGATTCGCAAAGGAGGCAGGAAGCTTTCGCCGGTTGCGGAAGAGTTCACAGCGTTCTTGAAGAACTACATTGTTGAGTGGGCCAAGAAATCCAGCCTAGTGTGAAGCACATAAGACAACTTCCCAAAGCCCTTCAGAAGAGGAAATGGGATCCGCATTCGCCGAAAAACCGCGTTCGCACCTGCTCGTTTAATGGCAGAACGAAAGCCCCTGGTCGTAGGTAGGGTCGCTGGTGACCGCAGCATCGCCGACTCACGAATGACGCCGAAGGCCTCAGGTCTGAAAGACCTGAGCTACATTTTTTTGGGCGATTCTTTCGAACTCGGCAACGGAAGCCACATTCCGCACGATTTTGCGTTTTTTTCCATAAGCCACTTTACCCCGGGAAAACAACATAATCGTCGCTTTCCACAAGCAAGCATGTCGCACGCCTTCGCGATCCGGCGCCTGCGCGTTCCGGTTGCTTCGCTGAGCTTACTGAGAAAATCCAGTCCCGGCGCGCCATTGGTGTGATGTCGTCCCACCCTGCCAGCGCCAGCGGGGCGGCTGCGAGGGCTTTGCGTAGATCGATTGGCACCCTGATCTCCGGTTCTTCTCCGACACGCGTAATCTCCACGGTTACCGTGCCGACAGCATCTGCGCGTGCGGCATCGCGCATGGTCTTGTTGACCCTGAGCCAGTGACTTCCTTTGCCGTTTGGTTCGAGGGCAGCTCGAAATGGGAAGCTATTGATTATTCCCTCCACCATCGTCGTGCCTCGTGATGGAAGCTTCGCACTCGCGTTCTTGGGCAGGGTTAGGGTCCACAATCCAGTCTTTTCGTTTCCCTTGAGCCGAAATAACTTGGCATTGAAGCGAATCGCTGACTTGGTTTCCTGCAGCTTAGGCAATTTCATTTTGCTGTCATACTACCAGAGATGCTTTGCCCGGCTAACTCCTGATAGGTCGGGTAGTCTCAATGGGTGGACGCAACCCTAACTCAAATTCCACTTGGCGCTTTGTGTTTTGCCTGCCTCAGCGCCCTTCACCGAATTAGGCTTTTACATTAAACGTGACAGTCTCCCCGACTACCGAAGATGACAGCGGTGACAGTCAACTAATCGCGCCGTTTACCGAAGAGAGTGGCATCGGTGGAAAACGCTCCGGTTGACGCTGTTTGTTGCGCCCGGCATCGAGCCCCGTAATTGCTGCGTTCGCGGAAAATCTTTCCGCACCAACCAGCAGCATGCGATCGATGCCGTTCACCAGCCTTCCGTAAAATAATTTGATGTGCGTTTGTCTTCATAGGACGGTGCGACGTAGTCGGAAGCAGTCGCTAGACCAAGTTGCTCGATGCCGGCTGGAAGGTGCCGATTTCGATCAGATTGTTCATTCCGATCTTTCGTTCCACTTCGGCGGGCGGGAGTCTCGGATCAACCGGTGTGCTCGCAAGCGGCAAGGTGGCCAAGCTCAAATAGGACTTGCCATCCTTCAGCATCAACCCGCGGGAAACCAGATCATCGAGCGATTGTTCCAGCCATGCGGCCGTGAATCCTTCTGGCGTCAACCATGGCGACAAATGCGCCTTAATCTCTGGAAACGCACGGCTCTGGTCGCAAAAGATGTAAGCGGTGCTGAGAGGCTCTTGAAGCACCGTGGTTAACTTCTTGCCGCGTTTCCTATTGTCCACAATTTCCAAAGAATCGTTTCTGAAGATTCCTTTCAAGGACCCACGAGAGCGGGCAGATTGCCAAGCTTTCACCTTCTCGATTGTCGGGCGCGCGTACTCTTCGGCAGAATCTGCTTGGGGATGGTCAAATTCAAAGTAGTAAGCGAGTTTCGCCAGAGTCTCGGTCTCAAAGGGATAGAGGAACGAGTAGACCTTGAGAGGCCGCACCCGTTCCAGCCCGAATTCTTCGGGCCGAGCGAAATATGGGCTAAACCGGTCCACTCTAAGCTTCGCACAACCCGTCGGCGGCTTCAGATGAGTCAAGAACGGAATGATCCGAGCCATCTCCAGATACTCGGAGGGAGATTCGCCGGGGAATCCATAGAGGAGATTCCAGTCCACGTCTATGCCCATCTGCTTCGACCATTTCAAGAATTGAACGTTCTGGAGCCGATTGCATCCTTTCTTCATGAGTTTGAGAACGGATGTGCTGAGGCTTTCAATTCCCGGCTGGAGATGCGTAACCCCCGCGCTCCTGAGGACGTGCATTTGGTTTTTCGTCAAATTCACTTTCGTCTCGTAATGGAAAGTGAAGCGGCGTTTCTGAGCCGCCACCCGCGGAAAAAATGAGTCCAGGTACTTCATGTCCAGAATGTTATCGACGGCGACGATCTGGGTTCCGTACTCCCTGCCGAGAAAGAGCAGCTCATCCAACGCGCGCTGGGGGCTTTTGCTGCGGTAGGTCATCGTCGCGCCGTTAAGGCCACAGAAGGTGCAGTGCATTTTCGCGCCCCACCAGCACCCTCGCGACGTTTCGAAGGGGATAGAGGGTTTGAACTGGCGATTGAAAGACACGTTCTCCGCCTGCTCGAAGTAGTCGTCATAGCAGGGGTAAGGAAGGTCATCCAGTTCGAAAATCGGGGAAACGACTTCACGCGGAACCACGGTTTCCGAGCCCGCTCGCGATATGATTCCGGCGATGCTGGGATCACCTCCGGCGACGAGGCGGTGGATCAGCTCCGGAAAAGCCCGGTCCCCTTCGCCTGAACAAACGAAATCGACGAAAGGGAATTGCCGGTGCAATTCAATTCCCATTTCTCCTTCACAGTTCGCTCCGCCAAGGATAATCTTGACCCGGGGGAAAGCTTCCTTCACCCGCTTTGCCAGGGCCAGACTGGCAAGATTCTGCTGGAACGACGAAGTAAACCCCACAACATCGTATTGGGCCCAGGAAACACGCCCGAGACACTCGTCGATATATTGGCGGACGCAACTCCTTACCTCGAGCAGCCGCCGCACCAAGCGGCTGTGAAAGTAATCCCTATGCTTCCCTTTCAAAACGGTCTCGATGTAAGCCCGGTCGCGTTGCGGATCGGCGCCGAAAAGTTCTGCAGCAAACAACCATTCGCCGGAGAGACAACTCGTCGGGGCGTCGACTCCCAGGCGCATGTAGCTGGCGCAGCCGATCCGCGAGGCAAACGGCAGGTTCAGGTAAAGCAAGTCGCAAGGGATTCGTTCTCGGCGTAACTCAGCTTGAAGCAGACTGATCCCGAGCGATGGGGTGGTAAAGTCTGCGAAGGGCATGGTGACCAGCGCGACTTTCACGGGCGGGCACTCCTTCCAGGGGAGATCCGGGTACCTGCGCTGAGCCGGTCCGAGCAAACTCCTACGCTAAGGAGCCGACCGGCTGCTTGATCCAGAACTTTCTCGCAGCGTACCCGGGCTACCCCTTCACCTCGTAATTTCATTTCGTTGTTCGCGAAAGGGCCTTAATCGAGAATCACCGCGCGGCGGCTCAAAGTCTGTTTCTTGCTCAATTTCTTACCTTTGCCCAACACCTTCTTACTTGCCTTCTTCTTTCCCGCCATCGTCTTCCTCCTCTCTTTCGTGTGAAGTCTTACAGCCGTCTGCTGCCTATCTGAAACACTGACAGCGGACCTTATATGCAAGCAGAGGACCAACGTCAAGAATTTCCCTCGTTTGGGGCATGGTGTTTAGACTGTGCGGAATACGGGCACGGCGGTGCATCGGGCAGCCGGCACGGGATATGGAAAATGCTGAATAAGTCAGCAGGAGTTGAAAATTTCAACGGTGCGACTCGGGCCCGAGACTCGTCGGGACAAACCCTGTGACCCTGCGGGACGAAATGG
>Ga0185299_10006572_pt1 | contig 12318 bp, 5 predicted proteins | sample PaiPotPPA55metaG_FD_128002 | JGI IMG/M metagenome (GOLD analysis project Ga0185299, IMG submission 128002) | Iron sulfur acid spring bacterial and archeal communities from Banff, Canada, to study Microbial Dark Matter (Phase II) - Paint Pots PPA... ...
AAACTCGTAGAACAGAGCTTCCTGACCGCTCTGACGTTCCCCCATCATCGACAGCACTCCAGTCCCCCAGACCGGATTGAATCAGCACCGCCGTGTCCCGACAACTCCTGACTTTTTCAACACAATCGGCGCTTAGCGGAAGCTCAGCATCTTCCTCATCGAGGTCTGCTCGGCGCCGATTCCAGACTCTCGCGGGACAATGATTGGCAGGCTGAAGCCGACCCGTTGCGGACGCTCATCGCTCGAGTTGCGAACCGCTCTTCACGCCAATATTGCGGGCATTCACCACTCACGCAGGAATCCACCGTCCGCAGTGCTCCTTTACGGACCAGGACCAGAGAGGACGGGCGGCCGGCTCGGCGCGCCCCACCACTGCTCGGTTGATTGATCGCGATTTGCCGCGCTCTCGCCATTCTTCGAAATAATTCTGATAATGCGGACAAACTGCATTTCTAAATAAAACATTTTGGCCATTTAATTTCGACTCTGTCTTAACCGATCGCCCTCCGGAATAACCGTCCTCGGCAGCCGACTTCGACCCGCTCGCCTGCTTGCCGTAACGTTCTCTTAAGGGTTCATCAATCCTCATCTCTGAGAATGTCCGGTCACCTGCATCAGGCATCCTTCGACAATGTTCAGATCTTCCCGCTTCTACCCGGCCCGTCCTGCAGCGCCTCCCTACGGTGCAACTTCACCGCGGGGATGGAGGCGATTGCCCGGTGCCTCTCGGGTACTGATCCTGAAACGTTGTCTTCGGAGTGGTCGCGCTCTGGACCTGACCCGTCCGAGCGAGCCGCGCGGCGTTGCGCGCCGCGCCGTCGAGCAGCGATCGGCGCCAGCACGGTGCCGCTGGCTTCGACCGTGATATTCCGCAACGAACCGTTCCCCTCGTCATGATCCGCGCCCTGAAACTTCTGCGACGCTTGCGGCTGGTCCGCGATCGCTCCGGAATCGCGGCAGTCGAATTCGCGCTGGTGCTGCCCATCCTCCTCACGCTGTTTCTCGGCAGCTACGAGCTTTCCAGCCTGCTGCTCGCCTATCTCAAGCTCGAATCGGCGGCGGAATCGGCGGCCGATCTCGTCGCCCAGACGGTGACGGGTACGGTCCTGCAAAGCACCGACTTCACCAATATCACCAATGCCGTAGACCAGATCATGGTGCCCTTCGCGACGAGCGGCAACTCGATGAAAATCGCGTATGCCAGCGTCACCTACAACACCGGCTCTCCGGTCATTAATTGGCACACCGAGGTCCATGGAGCACCGGCCATCAGCGTCAGCAGCCTGCCCCACGGAGCCGCCGCCACCAACATGGGCACGAATAGCACGGCCGACAGCGTCGTCGTTGCACAGGTGACCTACAGCTATGCGTCGCCGATTACCTATGCTCTCGCCACGAGCTACACGCTCACTGAAGCAGCCTATGTGCGGCCGCGTTACGTCGCCTGTGTGCCGACCTATCTCAACACGAACAACGTATGTCCGTAGGATCGAACATGATGCAGTCAGTGATTCGGGCACTGCGGGTCCCGTTCGCGATAGTCACCGCCACGCTTCGTGACCTTGCAAAACATCGGGGCGGCGCCGTCGCGATGATCTTTGGCCTGGCCGCTATTCCAATCATCATCGCGGCCGGAATGGCCATCGATACGGCGCGCGCCTATGTGGTCAAGACGCGACTGGGAGCGGCGCTCGATGCAGCGGCAATCGCGATCGGGTCAAAAACCAACGAGACATCGACGCAGCTGACGACCGACCTGAAGAACTACTTCTACAACAACTACTGCAAGGCCGTGCCGACCGGAACGGCGATCACTTCGTGCTCCGATACGGTGGTCGGCGAGACCAACGTCACCGTGACGCCCACTACCTCTATCAGCGCCGCGGTCGTGACGTATCAGGCGACGGCTACGATACCCATGGTGTTTATGCAGCTCGTGGGCATCAACAATATAACAGTCGGCGCGACCACACAGACCACCAAATTCCCCGGCATGGAGATCGCGGTGGTGCTCGACAATACCGGTTCGATGCTGTGCAACGACGCCGCCACGGGACCGACCTATAGCAATTGCAATTCCCCTGCCGTCACATCGAATACCTCGTGCTCGACGCTCGGGACAACCCCGAGCCGCATCTGCACCCTGATCCAGGCTGCGAACCAATTCGTCACGACGTTGGTCAATGCTCAGACCGGCCCGCAGCAGCTCTATATGTCGATCGTACCCTATGTGACCAACGTCAATGTCGGCAGCGCGTTCGGTTGCAGCAACGGCTCAACGACCTGCAGTCATATCGCGAGCTCGGGCGGCGCCTTTACCGACCAGCGCGGCTACATGCTGCCGGTGATCCTGATTACCGGCGACACATCAACCGCCGGCACGACGATATCGAATGTGTCCATGGCGACAACCGGCGGCGCAGTCTCGGGCACCGCCGCGATCCAGCCCGGAATGGCCATTTACGGGCCCGGGATACCATCGGGCACGACGGTGAGCACCATCAGCAGTTCGTCGGTCACGATCTCTGCGACCCCGACCCTGACCCGAACCGGCGCCGCGCTGGTGGTCGGCCCGACCAGCTCCGCTCTTGTCACCACGCCGATCGTGACCATGGCGCCAAACAACGAACTCTCCGGTTCGCTCACCGCCACCTGGGGAACTACTACGTCGGTGACGAGCATCGCGGCGAATACAACCGGCATCGCGACCGGGATGTATGTCGGCAGCTCCAGCACCGGCATACCCGGCGGCGATACCGTCGCCAGCATCACGAACTCCTCGGCAATCACGCTTGCATCCGCTACGACAATCTCCCAGGCGTCTAAACCGCTCTGGGTCAGCGCCGTCAAAGGCACTACCACAAACGCCAGCAACAGCATCTCAAGCATCGCATTCGCCGCAGGAAACGACTGCTCGGGAGCAACGCGGTCCATATCCAGCATCGTACCGGGAATGTTGATACGCGGCAACGGCATCCCGGCCAATGCTTATGTCACCGCAGCCAGCGGGACCACAGTTACGATTTCGGCGAATGCGACAGCGACCTTGACGAACGATCCGCTGGTCTTCACGAACCAGGGAGCCATTACCACCTCCGGTAGCGCGACGGTCAACTGCGTCTCGACGGCGAGCGTGCCAACCGTCGGGACAATCGTCACCGGCAACGGCATTCCCGTGAACACCACGGTTACGGCCGCTCCGAGCACCGCGGCGGCGTACCAGGCGGGCACCGGGACTTTAACGATATCCAACAACGCCACCGCGACCAACAGCATCCAGTTGAATTTCTTCAGCCCGCTGACCTATGATACGGCCTACAACTCGGCGAGCCCCGCAGGTTCCTCGCAGACGACAAATTGGGGCGGCTGCGTGATCGAGCCCACCAGCTCCGGCGAAAACGCCGCCGGGACCGGCGTGCTCGCGACGTCGGGAAATCCCGATACTTCCGAGCCGGTCAGCGGGACGAGCTGGTATCCGGTCTGGTGGCAGAAGACCAGCGCCAACAACTGGACGACGGGAGCGGCATCGAAGCAGGACACGACGACCGAGATCCAAGGCAGCCTGTCGTCCTACAATAGCCTCGCCGGCCCGAACCAGGGCTGCCCGGCGCCGATACTCGCGCTAACCGACCTGACCACAACGGCCGGCCAAAACACAGTCACGAACACGATCAACAGCCTATGGCCGCGCGATTCCGGCGGCACTCAGGTCCATGTTGGGATGATCTGGGGCTGGCGCGTGCTGTCGCCGAATGGGCCGTTCACGGCGAATAACGGTCATCCGCTCGCCTACGATACGGCACAAGACACGGGTTGGAAGAAAATCATCGTGCTGATGACCGACGGCACCGAGGAGTGGCCCTCCTTTTCGTCGACAGACAATCTGACCGGTCTCGGTCAGATCGCCGACGGCAAGATCGGCACGACCAGTGCGACAACCGCGGTGACCAATTTGAACACGCGGCTGCAGAGTGTCTGCACCAACCTCCTGGCCAGCACCGCTACCAACGGCAAGCCGAACTACATGGTCTACACGATCGGGCTCGGCAGTGACGGGCAAAGCAACACCCAGCTGCAGAATTGCGCGGGCAATGGCGGCTTCTACTCCGCGGCGACTGCAGCAAACTTGACGACCGTATTCCAGAATATCGCGAACTCGATCGTCCACCTGCGGCTCTCGCGATAAGACGCCGCCAAAACGACCGGCACGACGGAAGGCTCAGACTAACCGAGCTTCGAGGACGAGCGATCGCGACGCTCAGGCCGCGGCTATGTAATCGGCAATGAGCCGGATCTCAATTGTCTAGACGGCCGGGAGACGGCCCTTCGCAAAGGCGGAGCCTCCGGAGAGCGAAACCGTCGGCCGCGTTGGATTAATCGAGTCGCGGGCCAGCTTTTGGCGCCGCACCATCGGTCGATCTCGAGTCGGTCGGTATTGCCAAAAGTAACGAAGACGAGATCGCTGTCGAACCAGATTGCGAGCTGACCGCTCCGCAGGTGGAATCGACATGCCCCTGTGGCGCGGCGGAAGACGGGCTGCCGTCGACGATTTCAAACGACAAAGGCACGCCAAAATTTGGTCTATGAGGGCTGGATCTCGAGTGGAGACCAAATGGTATCGGCTTCCACGACTCGCGCTTTCCGCATAACATCCGAGGCCACGTTCTGAATGTGAGACCCCCGCGGCGAGGCGAGGGTCTTCACCGGCAATCGACCTTGGGATGCCGAGCCCGCTCAAGGGGTCATTTGCTTGCGAAAAACGACCGCCTCTCGGTTGCTATGTCGGGCAGAATACTGGACCCAAACGCTGACCGCAAGACGATTAGAGAAGAAGCATGTCCCGCATATTCGGCTTCGATATTGGCACAGCCTCAATTGGCTCAGCAGTCATCGATTACGACCCGGCTCGCGGCGCGGGCGATATTCTGTGGCTCGCCGTACGCATCTTCCCAGAAGCGAGAGACCCGGATGGCACGCCTCTCAACCAGACTCGCAGAACCAAGCGCTTGATTCGTAGGCAATTCCGCAGGCGTCGTCAGCGACGCCGCGCATTAAATGAGGCTCTCTTCGATGCCAGTCTGCTACCCGCTTATGGATCCACCGAATGGCAAGCTGTCATGAAGATGGAGCCTCTGGCGCTGAGATCGCGCGGATTGTCGGAACGTCTTGAGCCGCATGAACTTGGTCGCGCCCTCTATCACTTGGCGAAGCGGCGACATTTTAAGGAGCGCGAGTTGGCAGAGGTCGAGCGCGAGGACGCCGCCGAGGAAACGAAGATCCGCCGGATTGCCAACTCTTTTACCGCCGAGGCAAGAGCGAGCGGATTGACTATCGGTCAACTGCTATTCAGCGAAACGTCGCCAGATGACAAAAATTTGCGACGCAAAATGCTTGCCGAAGGCGGATCGCATAAACGTGCTCGAGGTATACATTTTCATCGGTCCGATGTTGCGGACGAGTTCGATCGTTTGGTGACGGCGCAGGCTGCCTTTTATCGGGTGCTGCGCGATTCCGATCTCAGGGCACACATCGAAAATGTGGTTTTCGCCCAGCGTCCGGTCTTCTGGCGTAGGAACGCGCTGGGGCGCTGCCGATTGGTGCCGGACGCGCCGCTGTGCCCGAAGGGTTCTTGGCTTTCGCAGCGGCGGCGGATGTTAGAAAAGCTCAACAACCTGACACTCGTCGGGGACAACGCACGTCCGCTGGATCGTGAAGAACGCGACGCGATCCTCGCGAGGCTGCAAGCTCAGGCATCGATGAGTTGGCAGGGCGTACGCGCAGTGCTGAGGCCGATTTTCAAGGTGCAGGGCGAGCTAGGGCGCGAGAGAAGCATTCGCTTCAATCTCGAAGAAGGCGGCGATCCGAAACTTCTTGGGAATGCTATCGAGGCCAAGCTAGCTGAAATTTTCCGAAGCAAATGGGCAAACCACCCGGATCGCCAGCTGATCCGTGATGCAATCTACGAGCGTCTGTGGGCAGCCGACAACGGCCAGATCGGCGAACAGCGCGTCGTCATTCGAACCGAATGCGAGCGCAACGAGCGTCGCCTCGAGGCCGTACAGAGCTTTATGGCGGATTTCGGCGTCACCGCGGATGAGGCTGCGGCGCTCAGTAATCTGACTCTGCCGACCGGCTGGGAACCGTTCTCGATTGTCGCGATCCAGAAGTTCTTGCCATATTTGGAATCGGGATTGCGGTTTGGGGCACTTCTCAATGGACCGGACTGGGAAGGCTGGCGGAACCGAACGTTTCCAAACCGCGAGCGCCCGACCGGAGAATCCTTAGATCGGTTGCCCAGCCCCACATGCTGGGACGAACAGAGGCGTATCGCGGCCTCACGCAACCCGACGGTAATCCGCGCACTGAACGAGTTGCGCAAAGTCGTCAACAACCTGATCAGCCTCTACGGGAAGCCTGATCTCATACGCGTCGAACTTGCGCGGGCGGTCGGCAAATCCACGCGTGAACGTGAGGATATGCGGCTGGGAATGAGGCGGCGAGAAAGAGATCGCGCTAAAGCTGAAGCTGATTTGCGCCTCAAGCGTATCACGCAGCCGAGAGACGCGGACATTGAGAAATGGCTGTTGTGGAAAGAATGCGGTGAGCTCGACCCGTATTCTGGCAAGCCGATCAGCTTTGATGCGCTCTTCGGCACCAGCGACTTCGAGGTCGAGCATATTTGGCCTCGTTGGATATCGATCGATAACAGCTTTGCCAACAAGACGCTCTGCCTGAGATCACTCAATCTCATAAAGGGGAACCGCACGCCGTTTGAAGCATTCGGTAGCGGCCCCCAATGGAAGCAAATGAAAACGCGCGTCTGGGGGCTGGTGAGAGACGGCAAGATGAAGGCGGGAAAAGCCAAACGATTTTGCCGCGAACAGCCGCTTGGCGACGATTTCAAGTCGCATCAACTCAATGATACCGGCTATGCCGCTCGGCAAGCTGTCACCTTCCTGAAGCGCCTCTGGCCCGCTCTTGGCGTTGCAGCACCAGTTACGGTTCAGGCCGTGACGGGTCGTGTCACAGCCGAGCTTCGGCGGCTATGGGGTCTGAATAACATACTCTCGGACAATGGTGAGAAAACGCGGGCGGACCATCGCCACCATGCGATCGACGCCCTCGTGGTAGCCTGCGCTCACCCGGGCATGACCCAAAAACTGTCGAACTGTTGGCAAGCCGAAAATGATCCGACCGCATCATCGCCGCGCCTTGACCCGCCCTGGAAAACAATACGCGCGGACGCGGAGCAGGCAGTCAAAGAAATAGTAGTGTCCCACCGGACCAGACGGAAGATATCTGGCCCTCTGCACCAGGAAATGCTGCTCGGATACGCGAGACGCAACATCATAAAGAATGGGATTGAGTACGGCGTTTTTGCAAAGCGGGTGCCAGTCAAGAACCTCCCTCTTGCTACGCTCAAGGCCGAAAGGCTCGAAGACCTCTCGCGGACGGCTCCGTTCCTAGTGAGTGATGACCATATTCGCAGAGTGCTCTTGGCTCACGTCGAATCTGCTAATGTGCAACCGGCCAAAGCCTATCCGCCCTATCCTCGTCTCATCCCAGACGGACCGGAAATTCGCAAGGCGCGGGTGCTAACGCTTCGTCAGAAGGGCTTGATGGTTCGCGTCTCAACCGGCTTTGCCGATCCGGCGCACAATCATCACATCGCCATGTTTCGTTTACCGGATGGCAAGATCGTCTTCGATCCTCCCGTCACTCTGTTTGAGGCCGCTTGGCGGCTTTCAAGGCATGAGCCTATCGTGAAACGAACTCGGGATGACGGAGCTACGTTTGTGATGTCGCTTTCGGCCGGAGATGCGCTCGAGTTTCCGGCCGGAAAAAAAGCAGGAGTTTGGATAGTGGGCGGGGTTTGGTCGAATGGGCAGATACTCCTTGAACGCGCATCGGACGCCATTCATGCGAGTACGACAAGGCCAACTCCTGGTGCGCTGCTGCGGGAAGGTGCGCGCAAGATTTCTGTAAATCCTATCGGCCTCATTCGTCCAGCTAATGACTGATAGTGGCCGCCGATGATCCGCTAGGCCGTTGGAATTTGTAAGCGGGAACAAGGCTTTTGGTCGGGCATCGCAGTTGGTTGTTGAGTGGCCTGAGATACCCAGGCAACCTTACGATCGAGAATTTGGGCATTGGCAAGCCTCTCAGCGCCATTGGCCCGGTCTGTTCGGGAAGGAGTTTCGCGACGCGGGCTGCTCATACGACTCACTGCGTCTCGGCTAAAGATCGGGTCCAAGTACAACCGCCCAAGCGCGGCCCCCGAAATGGTCAGTCGTTGGGGTTGATTGCACCATCGCCGGTTTCGCGAACAAGAAGCCGGACGCGGCAGGGTTCGAGGACGTCATCGGCGAGGCAGAATGGGTCGACCGATTGCGGCGGAACACCCATAACGAGCGGATCAAGCTCGACCCCAAAGCTGCGCGGCCGATGGCGGCGCGCTTGATCCCTTGATCCGCAAAACCATAATGGAGCGCCGCGTTAATTTCATCGGAAATGCGGTCGCGCGAGATCCGCTTTTGACGATTACTGCCCGGCAATCCCGCCTTCTCCCTCCCAGATGGAGCTCTTTTTGATACTGGGAGGGCGAAAGCGAGCTAAGTATCAATTACAGCTAGGTCAGGTTTAGCAACCGAGAGGCGATCGCAATCCGCAGCGGGATCGCCGCAAGACCGAAAACCATTCGAATGTAGCAAACTGACAAGCGTTGGCAAGCAGCAACGAGCGTAGAGAAAAAGGATGGCGCCGGAGGAACAACTGGGCGAGCGCCTCTCGTCAGATCCGCTCAACCCGCTTATCGTTGACCGGCAAGCCGGCCCATCAGCAACTTGGCGATCTTATCGATAACCTGACGGCCATTGCGGGGCCAATGCACCGATTTCGGCCGTTAGCCTCACCCGCACGGCCGCACGGCACTTGCGCGCGGAAAGCGGCCGGGTCTGCGCGCTTAGGGTCGACGCGATCGCCGGCGATCCGGCTCAGGCTCGGCCGGAGCGCGATGCTTACATAGCGCGTGTCAATGGTCCGCTGACGGGGCGCTACCTCGCCATTGGCGCGCGTGCCGGCGAAGGACCGGTATCCACCCCCCGCGCAGACCTTCGGTGGTTTCCAGTCGAAGGTCGGCTGTGGGGCATGAAGACCAGTTCCCGCTGCGCCGGCTGAACGGCTGCTATCGGTTCGGTTAAGGGACCTCCGCCGGGACGCGGGATAATGGGCGAGATGCGCCGAAAACGGTCATTCGCTCAGCCGGTATCGTGCGACGACAGTCGACCCTTTTCGGGATTTCTTTTCTGCGCGCGAACGGAAGGGTTTGGGTGCCCAAAAATCAGGAGGGGGCAGGGTCGAACAGACGGCGTAACGCTCCCGCCAAATCGTCGGCCGAGACATCACTCGACAAGCGGGTGACGATGCCGCCCTCCGGCCCGACCAGCGTCAGGATTGCGTTATGGGCGAAGGTATAGTCGTCCGAAGTCGGACCGGGCTCCTTGTAGAAGACGATGCCGCAGGCAGCGGCGGCCTTTGTCAGCTGCGCGGTCGTACCGGTCAACGGCAGAATCCGCGCGTCGAAGCTCTGGACGTAATCGCGCAACACCTTTGGCGTGTCGCGCTCGGGGTCGATCGACACAAATACCGGGTGCACCCGCTCCGCCAGCGGCCCCAGCCGCGATAACGCATCGGCAATCTCGCCGAGCGTCGTCGGACATAGATCCGGGCACCGTGTGTAGCCGAAAAAAATGAGGAGCCAGCGACCTCGCAGATCGGCGGCGCGGACCCGCTTGTTTGTGGTGTCGTGCAGCTCGAAATCAATCACCGTGCCAAAGGCCGGAGCCGTCGCGTCCGCCGCCTCCCGGTCGCGTGGGGTAATTGCCTCGTGGCCGTGCGCCGACAGTATCGCGCCGGCGGCGGACGCGACGAGCGCTGCGAGAACCAAGCGCCGCTGCATCGCGCCGCTCAGTTATTCGCGAGATAGGTTTTTGCCTCGGCAAGCTCGGGCCGCTTGCCGTCGCCGTTGACGGCGAGTCCAGTAAGCGCACGGTAATAGCGCTTGGCGGCATCGGCCGCGTCGACCTGGCGCGCCGCAGCCGCGGCGCCAGCGATCGTGCGGAAGCGGTTGGGCATCGTTTTCTGCGACGCCTCGAACTCGGCGAGCGCCTCCTTCGGCATCTTGGCAGCGAGGTAAAGCTCGCCGAGGAGCGCGCGGATCGGCACCACGCGATTTTCCATCGCGACGTTCTTCTCGCTGGTGTCGTCCAGGTCGGCGGCCTTCTTCATCGCCGTGATCGCATCGTCGCGCTTGCCTTCGGTGAACAACGTCCACGACTCGGCTGTGGTGCGCTGAATGCCGGTCTGCTCGGCCCAATAATCGTTCTTGGCGTCGGTGAGCTTGGCTTTCATCTCGTCGAGATGCGCGATTTCGGCGCGCGCGGCTGCCGCGTCACCGGAGCGCGCCGCACCGAGCGCGCGGGCGAAATAGGTGATCGACTGCGCCGCCGGGAACTGGCTGTCCCGCACCGGCAATTGCGCTGCCTCCTTCCATTGGCCGCGATCGAGGGTATAGCGCGCCGGGATCGCGGCGAGCGCAGTGTCGATCGCCAGCGACGTGACCGGAAATTTTTTCAAAGTTGCGAGTGAGTTGACGAGCGCCTTGGCATCCCGGTCCTTCCCCGTTTGGAGATACGCGACGCTCATGAAATCGAGCAGGTGTGGGATCGACTGGTGGGTCATTTCCGGGAAGTTTTTGCTGGCGTAGTCATCTGCGGCCGATTTTGCGGCGATATTGGAGCGAACCGAATCGTCCCACATCCCAAGGATCGAATAGATATGCGAGGGCATGTGCAGCGCGTGCGGCGCGCCCGGTGCGATCTTGTCATAGCGCCGCGCGATCTCGACGCACATCGCCGCCAATGGCGCGAAGTCGTAGCTGTGAATGAGATAATGGCCGATCCCTGGATGGTCGGGGTTCTTTTTCGCCTGCTCATTGAGGATCGCCGCCGCCTTGAGCTGGTTGGTGAATTTCGTGTCGTCGAAATCCACCGCCATGTTGAGGGCCAGCGCATAAAAGATCGCCGCTTCCGGGTCATCGCGGTAGTGCTCACTGAGACGCTGCATAGCCTCGGCAAAAGCTACGGCGCGCGCGCGGTACGCCTTGTTGTCGTAATCCTTGTAGAAAATCTCGATCGCAGTGAGGTACTCCGCCTCGCGTGGCGTTTGCGTCTTGGCCGCTTTGCCCTGCTGAGTCGCCTCCTGTGCCGCTTTTATTGCGCCCGGCGCGAACGGTGGGACGAGCGGGTTTGGCATCTGGCTCAGCGCCAATCCCCAATAGGCGATCGCGCAGTCCGGGTCGTCCTTAATGACCGCCTGGAACGCCTTGGTCGCCTCGGGATAGTGGAAATTGTGCTGGAGCGCGACGGCGTGCTCGAACTTCGCCTGCACGGTACCGCACGAGATCGGGAAGTGAACGGTGCCGAGCTGATCGGCCTGGTTTTGATCCGCATAGGCCGAACCGGACAGTAAAAAGACGGCGGCAATCGGCCCAAAAAGACGGATGTTCATGGCTGCCTCCCCGGGGATTCATTTGTTATGGCGTTCGCGCCAGCCGTAGACCTGCTATGCGCTTTCAGTAACGAATGGGTTTGTCCAGCCTACCAGGAGCTTTCGCGGGACGCACGCGCCAATCCAGCGCGGCGCTGCCCCGGCAGCGCCTCAAGATACTGGTCATGCGGCGGGCTATTTTGGCTGCTCTGCGCATGACTGCTCAGGGGCATGAGGAGCGGTTCCCAACGCGGGCGATGAGGGTCAGCTAAGGGTCATTTTGACCCGTTTACACGCGTGCCCTCAAGTGACGGCTCGCGGCGCTACCTCGACGTTGGCGCGGCTCCGGTGAAGGACCGGAATCCCCCCACTCAGCCGATCGCGGGCGCCTCTGCGAACGGCCGTTTAGGGGGCAAATCCGGAAGCAGACGACGTTAACGACGAGCTACCGCGTAGCGCCGATTGTGTTGAAGAAGTCCGGATTGAGCTCATTTGCGGTGGTGCGGACTGGCACTCGCCGCCACGGCGGTGAGCGCCGCGTCGGCTCAGACCGCTGCGGTCGGCGCGGGAACCGGAAGCAGCTTGGCAAGTTTACGGAGGTTCTGAGCGGTGGCGGCGAGATGGAACTCGTCGCGGGCGCCGCTTGGCCCACGTAATCGGAGCCGGTCGAGCTTTAGAATGCGCTTGAGGTGCGCGAACAGCATTTCGACCTTCTTCCGTTCGCGCCTTGAGGTGACATAGGCATCGGTGGTCGCGATATCGCGCGCCATA
>Ga0185299_10006573_pt1 | contig 12318 bp, 13 predicted proteins | sample PaiPotPPA55metaG_FD_128002 | JGI IMG/M metagenome (GOLD analysis project Ga0185299, IMG submission 128002) | Iron sulfur acid spring bacterial and archeal communities from Banff, Canada, to study Microbial Dark Matter (Phase II) - Paint Pots PPA... ...
GTAATGAGTGTGTTGTTGGCTTGGACTTCCTTTTTCTGGCTCAAATATCCGACAGCGCTTATCTCGATTTCATACTTGCCGAAAAGAAGACCAACCGCGGCTTCGGAATTGCCGTCGGTGGTCTGCCAGGTGACGTTCTTAGTGATCTCGTTCGTCATCTTTACGACCGACTGCCGGTCGAGATGATTCCTGCCGTTCTCCGCGAACACGGAAATAATCACCAATGCCTCGCCGTCGCGTGCTTGGTAACTTGCCTTTGTGTCGCGCTCTATGCTCACTCCTTGGGACTGCGCCCAAGCCATGACGGCCAGAAGAGGAAGCAGGAATACGGTTCCGATGAAAAGAGGTATTGCTTTGAGGACTATACTTCGAGGGGTCATAAGAGACAGCCATGTCAAGTCTCTCACGCCCATTTCTAGTGGTCAAATAACCTTCATCCTCGCTTCCGATACCTACCTACCTACCTCCGCCGTACTCTTTCGCGCGGGGCCGCCACCGGTCCCATTTTGTGGATTTCGGCGGCTTGGATTCCAATCCTGTCTTGATCTTGACCGTCATCCCAAATGTTATTACAATTGTAATAACATAGGGAGCGCCATGGTTGAACTCAAGATTCGTAAATTTGGCAACTCATTGGGCGTCGTTCTGCCGAAGGAAGTGATCGACCGCTTGCAGACCAGCAACGGGGAGCGGCTTTTTCTTATCGAGTCGGGAGACGGCGATTACCGGCTCACCCCGTACGATCCGGCGTTCGAGAAGAAAATGGCGAAGGCGGAAGAAATCATGGGCCGCTATCGCAACACCCTTCACGCCCTGGCAAAGTGAACCGTGGCGGCGAAGAAGAGTCAAGAACCACGCTGGATCGAAGAGCGCGACGTTCTCGCGATCCATGACCGGCTCCTGGCGCTCCACGGCGGCGCAACCGGGTTGCGTGACCGGGGCCTTTTGGAGTCCGCCGTGGCGCGTCCTCGCCAGCACCACGCCTATGCCGGCACTTCGGACATTCTCGAAATAGCGGCCCTGTACACAGCCGGTATCGTCCGCAACCATCCTTTTGTCGATGGCAATAAGCGAACGGGGTTTGTGATTGGCGTTCTCTTCCTCGAACTCCACGGTTTCGACTTCAAAGCCGGCGAGGCGAATGCTACCCAAGCCGTCATGGCTCTGGCATCTGGCATGCTCGATGAAGCTGCTTACACCGCATGGCTGCGGGAGAACGCGAAGCGCAAGCGGAGCCGATAATCAATTTCTTTTCTTCCTGCGCTACATCGTCATTGAAGATAATATGAAGATAAAGGACTTGGAGCGGCCCAGTATCTGGTTACGACCCTGGTTACGACCTACTCCCAACGACTATCGACCAACGCCCCCTTTGCAGCTATAATCCCCCCAGCGTCATCAAACACGCATACAGGCTCTATCCGCCCAGTTTGCGGAGGGGCACTGGAGGACATCGTGAGTCTCACGCCGATCGGCGAACCTCGCCGCAAGATCACCACCGCCACTCTCCGCGAAAAGAAGTTTCAGCGCGATCCGATCACCTGCCTGACCGCTTACGACTACGCCACCGCGCGCCTGGTCGACGAGGCCGGCATCGACATTGCCTTGGTCGGCGATTCGCTCGCCATGACCATGCTCGGGTACGAGAACACGCTCTCCGTCACCGTCGATGAGATGCTGCACCACGTCCGCGCCGTGCGCCGCGGGGTAAAAGACGCGTTGCTCATCGCCGACATGCCTTACGGTTCTTACCAGGCTGACACCAACGAAGCCATCCACAACGCTGCCCGCTTCGTGAAAGAAGGCGGCGCCGAGGCCGTCAAGTTAGAAGGTGGCGAGAAGCGCGTGGACGTGATCCGCCGCGTGATTGACGCCGAGATTCCCGTCGCCGGGCACATCGGCCTCACGCCGCAATCGGTCAACATGATGGGCGGCTATAAAGTTCAGGGCAAGACTCTGAATACCGTCGAGCAGCTCATGCGTGATGCGGTTGCCCTCGACCGCGCCGGTGTGGCATGCATCTACCTGGAAGGCATCCCCCGCGAAGTTGCGGCCATGATCACCGCCGAGATCGAAACACCGACCATCGGCATCGGCGCCGGCCCGGATTGCGATGGCCAGGTGCTGGTCTTCCACGATCTCGTCAACCTGACGTTCGGGCAGCCGGCAAAATTTGTTCGCCATTACGGAGACGCGGCTGCCTTGATCACGCAATCCATACTGGCCTTCAAGGCGGACGTCGTTTCGCACCGGTTCCCGAACGATGCTGAGTCCTACCACCTGCCGAAAGAAACGCAGGCCGCACTTGAAACGGTACTCCACCGCAAGCACCTCCTGCGGCGATAATGGCGGGCGGAGAAAACGTCGTGCGAACTGTCTTACGAACCGTCGTGCGGAATCTAACCACAGGGGACACGGAGGACCACGGGGGAAGGACCACAGGGGGAAGCCTTCTAAGGCATGGCCTGGATACCGGCCGGAACATTGTGCGGAACTCGGTGCGAAACACCTACGTGTTCTTTGTCTGTCTGGTCCTACTGGGGGCTCTGGTGGGCTGCTCCAAACCCCCGCAACCGGAGACCGCGGAAACGCCGCAGCCGACCGGCCTCGAGTCCATTCCCGCGCCGGATCCCTCAAAGTATCCGAACTTCAGCGACATGACCGCTTGGAAGAATCCTTATTTGGTGGTTCGCGAGGATGGGATCGGCTTCGTCGATCTTTCCAATCGCGAGATCCACGTTCTGAAGCAGGAAGAAATTCCAGCGGAGTTGGTCGCTCTTCCGTCGAGCGCCTGGCCTTATGGCCGCGTTGTGTTGGTCGCCCAGGCTGTTCCCAAAAATCCATCCGAACAGACGAAAGCAGATCTGCGCAAGAACCGCGCCCTGCTCCTCGGAACCCTCAAAGAATTGGATGTACAAGTTCGCGAAGCGCCTTGAGCGTCCCGGTGCGGCGCCTGTAGAGGCGGGGCTTGCCCTCTTTTTGGACGCGGCATGAAGATTTGCGCCACCATTCCGGAAGCTCGTGCTGCCTGGCGGGATGCACGCACGGGCCGCAAACGCCTCGGCCTCGTTCCAACCATGGGCGCTCTGCATGAAGGGCACTTGTCGCTGGTCCGCGCTGCAGAAGCGCAGTGCGACAAGGTTGCCGTTTCCATTTTCGTCAACCCCACCCAATTCGGCCCGACCGAAGATTTGTCAAAATATCCGCGCCAATTCGATCGCGACTGCCAGCTGCTGGAAAAAGAGGGTGTCGATATCCTTTTCGCGCCGTCGGTCGACGAGATATATCCCCATGGCCAAGTCACCTGGGTGCTGGTCGAAGGGCTAAGCGATAAGCTTGACGGACGCTCCCGCCCCGGCCATTTCCGCGGCGTAACCACAATCGTCTCCAAGCTGTTTCACATCCTCGAGCCCGACACCGCATTCTTCGGACAAAAAGACGCCGCGCAGCTGGCCGTGATCCGGCGCATGGTGCAAGACCTGAACTTCCCCGTGGAAATTGTCGCCTGCCCGATCGTGCGCGAATCCGATGGCTTGGCCATGAGTTCCCGCAACGCGTACTTGAATCGAGAAGAACGCGGCCGCGCGCTCGTGCTGCGGCGTTCGTTGCAGCAAGTGCAGCAGGAATTTCAAGCGGGGGAAAGATTCTCTGCCCAGCTGGTCTCAGCCGCCCAAAAAGTCTTTGCCCGCAATCCGCAAGTCGTGCTCGATTACTTCGAGATCGTCGATCCGGACACGCTTGATCCCGTCGAACGGATTTCGCAAAAGACACTGGTCGCCGTCGCCGCCTACATCGGATCCACGCGCCTGATCGACAACACCGTTCTGAATCCCTGAATCGATTTCGCGGTAGGAACGCCGCAGTCTAATTGGTTGACTTGACCCATGACCGCCCGTAAGATTTCAGCGCAGCGCAGGGAGAAGGAATGGTTGGCGAGATCATCTCGCATTACCGCATCGTCGAGAAGCTCGGCGGCGGAGGCATGGGTGTCGTATACAAGGCTGAGGACACTCGCCTTGACCGCTTTGTTGCCCTGAAGTTCCTTCCTGAAAATGTGGCGCAGGACCGCCAGTCGCTCGAGCGATTCCGCCGTGAAGCGAGAGCTGCCTCGGCGCTCAACCATCCGAATATCTGCACCATCCACGACATTGGTGAGCAGGACGGCAAGGCGTTCATCGTCATGGAGTACCTCGACGGCGCGACGCTGAAACACATCATCGGCAACCGTCCGATGGAGCTGGAGACGCTGCTTTCGCTCGGTATCGAGATTGCCGATGCGCTGGATGCGGCGCACGCGCAGGGAATCGTGCATCGCGATATTAAGCCGGCAAATATTTTTGTGACCAAGCGCGGCCACGCGAAGATCCTGGATTTTGGCCTGGCGAAAGTCACAGGGCCCGCCTCGCGGCCATCGGAGGCTTCTGGTGTAACCGTGGAGGCCTCGGCAGCGGAGGAGCACCTCACCAGCCCCGGTTCGGCGCTTGGGACGGTGGCATACATGTCTCCGGAGCAGGCGAAGGGAAAGGAACTGGATTCGCGAACCGACCTGTTTTCGTTTGGAGCCGTGCTCTATGAAATGGCGACCGGGATGTTGCCGTTTCGCGGTGACACGTCAGCGCTGATTTTTCAAGCGATCCTCGATCGGGCGCCGACTCCTCCCATCCGGCTGAATCCCGACCTGCCCCCAAAGCTCGAAGACATCATCAACAAGGCGCTGGAGAAAGACCGCAATCTGCGCTACCAGCACGCGGCGGATATCCGGGCAGACCTGCAACGGCTAAAGCGCGACACCGACACGGGACGCGCAGTGGCCGCAAGTTCCGGGTCCGTGGCAGCGGCGCCGGATTCAGGATCGCGGCCCGCAGCGCAGGTGGCTTCGTCGGGATCAGGTTCGGCGGTGGCAGCAGGTTCGTCGGGCGCGTTGACGCCCGCGAGTGGCACCGCTCTCGCCGCTCCGAAAAAATCATGGACGATTCCCGCCGTCGCTGTCGCTGTGTTGATTGCAGCCCTGATTGGCGGAGGCCTATTCTTCCGGTCCCGCCGGGCCAACGCGCTCACCGAAAAAGATACCGTCGTCCTCGCCGACTTCGTCAACACAACCGGCGATCCGGTTTTCGACGGAACCTTGAAGCAGGCGCTGGCGGTCCAACTCGAGCAATCCCCTTATCTGAACCTGTTGCGCGAATCCCGCATCCACGATGCCCTGCGCTTCATGGGCCGCCCGCCCGACGCACGTCTTACCAACGACGTCGCCCGCGAGATTTGCATGCGCGAAGGCGCCAAGGCCATGCTTACCGGCTCGATCGCCAGCCTGGGCACACACTATGTCCTAACCCTTTCCGCTCTGAATGCCCAAACCGGTGACGTGTTGGCCCGCGAAGAGAAGGAAGCCGAGAGCAAGGAGCAGGTCCTCAAGTCGCTCGACCAGGCCGCTTCCAGCTTACGGGGCAAGCTGGGCGAGTCCATCGGCTCCGTGCAGAAGTTCGCCACGCCGCTCGAACAGGCCACCACGTCGTCGCTCGAAGCCTTGCAGGCTTTCAGCCTTGGACAGGCCGAGCATCAGAGACTTGAAGACGCGAAGGCCATTCCCCACCTCAAACGCGCCGTCGAGCTTGATCCCAACTTCGCCATGGCGCATGCCACCCTGGGCGTGGCCTATAACAATCTTACGCAGCAGGGGCTGGCCGACAGTTTTATCGCCAAAGCTTTCGATTTGAAGGAGAGAGCCAGCGAACGTGAAAGGCTCTATATCTCCTCGCATTACTATGACATTGTCACCGGCGACTTGGAGAAGGCCATCGAGATCTACGAACAGTGGGTGCAAACCTACCCGCGCGACACTGCGCCTCGCGACAACCTCGCCCTGCGCTACCAGGCCATTGGTCAGCAGGAGAAGGCCTTGGCCAGCTCCAGCGAGGCTATGCGCATCGACCCCAAAGACGTTTACGCCTTTCAGAATGTCGCCGACGCCTATGAACGCCTCAATCGCTTCGACGAAGCCAGGGCGGTGGCCGAGCGGGCGGCAGCACAGAACATGGGCCGCTCGGTGCATTTCACGCTCTATGATCTCGCCTTTATTCGCGGCGATGAAGCCGCTCAGCGCCACGAACTAGAATTGGCTATTGGAAAACCAGACGAACCTATCCTGTTTCTGATCCACGCCCACGCCGAGTGCTCGCTGGGCAAGCTGCAGCCCGCCCGCGACGCTTATGCCCAAAGTGAAAGCGCCTCCCAGCGTCTGGGTTACAAGGAATTCAACGGCGTCATTCTCGCTGACCAGGCTACGTGCGAAGCGGAACTCGGCAACCTCAAGGAAGCGCGTCAGAAAATTTCGGATGCTCTCGCAATCTCGCAGGACCGCAGCACCCGGACAAGTGTGGTGCAGTTGCTGGCCCGGACCGGAGACACCGCGCGCAGCCAGAAAGTCGCGGACGATCTGGTCCGCGAGTATCCCACCGATATTCTACTCAACAAGGTCTTCGTTCCCCTCGCCCAGGCCACGAGCGACCTGCAGCGCAATCAGCCAGCACAGGCCGTAGCGCGGCTGGAAATAGCCACGCCCTACGAACTCGGCAGCAGTCCCGGCGCCGCGGGATTCTGGGTCAACTACATTCGTGGCGAGGCGTTCCTGGGCTCGAAACAGGGCGCAAAAGCGGCGGCCGAATACCAGAGGATACTGGACCACCGCGGTATTGACCCTCTGAATGTCACCTACAATCTCTCCCATCTGGGTCTGGGGCGTGCGTACGCTTTGCAGGGCAACACCGCCCCGGCCAAGTCCGCCTACCAGGACTTCTTTGCCGCTTGGAAAGATGCCGATCCGGAACTGCCTGTTCTGAAGCAAGCGAAAGCGGAGTACGAGAAATTGCATTAGTGAACAAGCCGCCCGGAGACAAAGGGATTTCCGGCGATGAAGTAACGCAACGGCTGCTCAGCGGATTTCACGATACCGATGCGCGGTGTTACCGCTACACGTCGCACGCGATAGCCGTCATCGGCAATGCGCAGGTCCGAGCGCGGGCTTACCAGGCTTTTCCCATTGTCTCGCTCGCGCGTAATCTCCAGGGCTTCCGCCATGCGTCCCGGGCCAGAAGAAATCCTTTTGAGGAAAGAAATTTCTCTGAGATCAATTTCTTTTGCTACCTCAATCCCTCGCGCCTCGGCCATTTGCTCGATGCCTGCTACTGGCTCCAGCGCCCGAAATAGCACGCCTCCGGGCACTCCGTCCGGCAGGCAGGAAACGTTCAGGCAATAGTGATTGCCATAGATGAAGTACACGTACGCGTGGCCGGGAGGACCGAAGAGAACGGCATTCCGCGCGGTCTTGCCCGCTGCTGCGTGCGCCGCTGCATCGTCCTTGCCGAGATACGCTTCGGTCTCAACAATTCGTCCCGCCAGAACTCCGCGAGGCGTTTTCCGGACCAGCAATTTCCCCAGCAACGCCCGCGCCACCCGCCGCGGATCGCGATTGAAGAACTCCGGTTTCAGCAAAGTAAGGCTACCGAGGGAACTCATGTCCATGAGGCTAACGCGAAATCCAGAGTTGATGTGGTCGCCGGCAGCTGCCGAGCTGCGCTCGGCTTGGACGGGCGAGGCGCCCGTCCCCACACGAACTTCCCCGCACGAGCGCGATCCAGAATCCAGCTGTCTCAGGCCGCGCTCTTCAAGTACGCCAGCACTTCGTCCGCGTGCCCTTCCGCCTTCACGTTATTGAAGACGTGCTTGATCTTCCCGTCAGGGCCAATCACGAAAGTTGTCCGCGCGATGCCTTTCACTTTCTTGCCGTACATGTTCTTTTCTTTGACCACTCCGAACAGGTTGGCAATTTTCTTCTCGGATCGGCCAGCAAGGGGAAAGGCAAACTGAATTTGTCCTGAAACTTCTTCTGCGATCCTGCTGTGTCGGCGGATATTCCAAGCAGCACCACGCCGGTCTTCTTGATCGCCGAATAGCTGTCGCGGAAGCTGCACGCTTCCTTGGTGCAGCCCGGCGTATCGGCCTTGGGATAAAAATAAAGCACCACCGTCTTGCCGCGAAAATCTTTTGAGGCAACCTCCTTGCCGTTCTCGTCCGTCGTATTGAAGTCTGGGGATTTATCATTAACTTCCATGGAATTTTCTCCTCGCCACTCGCTGTTACATCGCAAGTTATATCGCAACCGGATGTTCGCCGTCACCTTGACCGCCGCAACTTTGCTCGCCAGTTCATGGCTTGTGGCTCAGGTTGCCGTTCAAGGTCCGATCCCGCACTACGGGCACAAGCCGGCGTCTAACAAGGGACCGCGCGCGATTGGGCTCATTCAGCTCTCGCCCAAGGGCAAAGCCCGCCTCACTCCCATTGCCATCATGATGGACGGTAAATTTTACGACGCGGGCTCATACAAAGCTGCGCCTGTTCCCATGGCTCTCGACTTCGGCATCGTCTACGAAGGTTTTCGCGCCGGCGTGTCGCAGGGCGTCTTCACAATTACGCAACCCGGACAACTCAACCACGTCTGGATCGCCGAAGGCACATGGCTTCCTGCGGGAGAGAAGGCTCCGGAGAAAAGCAAGAAGTATTCCACTCCCGTGATCGAAGACAAGGACGCGCCCCCCGTACTTCACCGCCGAAGCGACAAAGCAGACTCCGATAGCGGCCCCGACGCAGATAAAGATAAATCGGATAAAGGTAAAGATAAAAAAGACCAGCAAAAGCCCGCGGGCACGGCGCCAGCGCCGACTCCTGCGCCGCCCGCCAGCGCGCCGAGCGCATCGGAAGCCGCAAAGGCGCCTGCGACACCGGAGACGGCGAAGGCTTCTGCGTCTACTTCTGCGTCCGCCTCTGCCTCCAACGAGCCGTTCGAGGATCCGAATCGTCCCAGGCTGCGACGCGGGAAGCCGGACTCAACTGCCCGCCGCGAGCCCTTTGCGACGTTCGAGCCTCTGCCGGAAGCAGCGCCCGCAGGCACGGCCTCGCCGGGCACGGGAAAGCCCGACGCAAAGACGGCAAAAGATTCCGCTGCGGCTTCGGCGCAGATCACTTTCATCCCAGCAATTTCCGATGCCGGCGGCCCTGATCCGCGTCCCTACGCTTATGATGTGAAGCCCGCGGAAGAAGCCAGCTATCGCAGCAAGATGATCGCTCTCGCCGCGACCCAGCTTCACGCCCAGGCAACCGCTGTCACAAAAGAGGCTGCGACCGCGCAGAAGACGGCATCCGCTCGCAAATCGCCCCCCAAATCCGCCGGCAAGCTGCCCAAGCCTGCCTTCGACGATGTCAGCTTGCGCATCTTCGATCTCTCCAATTCGAACGAGCCCGTGCTCGTGCTCTCCGCGAAAACTCACCCGGCTGCGGGCGCGACCGAAAGCTTCGAAGAACCTAAGGAGATCACGCTGATCGCCCGCACCAACCTCGAAGGCGAGTTGAAAAAACTATTTTTCTCGGAGACTGATTCGCGTCATCTCGACGTCGCTCCGCGAATGGAACTGATCGACGCGGTTGATGCCGACGGCGACGGCCGCGGTGAATTGCTGTTCCGGCGCACCTCCGACAATGGCAGTGCCTATGCCATCTACCGCGTCACCGCCGATGGGCTTTGGCCGCTGTTTGAGGGGACGCCATAGAGGCAGGTGTCAGGTCTTAGGACCGGAAGAAGTGAGCGGCAGCGGTTTGGAGTTCTTACGGAAGCGTGCACAAGTATTTGTGCGATTTTGGATGTCTCTCCGTGACGCGAAAACTCGTATTAATGCGGCCTTCTGCGGCACTCGCTGAGGCCGTGCGACTCCAAGAAAACATTCATAAAGCCAACAACCGCGAGGACGCCAGGAATTTCCACTTGCCAGACGGTACTACTCTGGTTACTATGCACGCATCTTTAAATCTTGACCTGGACATTCATTCTTGGGATTGAATTAGTCGCTTATCTATGAACATCGGCGAGACCATCCGCAATTTCCGGCTCCAGCGAAGCATGTCCCAGGGCGACATCGAAAAGCGCACTGGCCTGTTGCGCTGCTACCTGTCGCGCGTTGAGAACGGCCACACCATCCCTTCGCTGGACACCCTCGCCAAGATCGCCGGAGCCATGGATTTGGCGTTGTCGCAGTTCTTTTCCGAAGGCAACAACAACGGCCACAAGGGATTGCCGCAGCTCTCCGACGATGAGGTCCGCTTTCTGAGCCAGATGCGGCGGTATTCGGCGAATCTGAACGACAGCGACCGGAAGCTGGTGCTGGCGATGGTGAAGAAGATGGCATCGAGCGCGTCGAAATAGACCAGCCCTCAGCCGTCAGCTATCAGCTTTCAGGCCTGTCAAGATCGCGGGGCGCTGAAGCGCTATTTGTCGGTATTGAAGATGTCGGCCTCAGCCTTCCAGTCGCCCTTCTGCTTCTTCCAGATCACCACGTACTTCCCGGGGATGGTCATGGGCGAGCCCTGCGCATCGTTCAGCTTGAGTTCGAAGGTCCCGATGTCGTAGGCCACGTCTTTCGACCCCGCGACTTCGACTCGCGTGGGCGCAAAGCGCAAAAAGAAGCCCGGCTTAGCCATGAGCTGCGCCCAGACTTCCTGGACTTTTGCCCTCCCGGTTGCAATCGGCGCGTTGAACGGCATCACCGATCCCGTTTCGGAATAAAAGGAGGCGAACTTTTCCGCATCTTTCGTCTCCGCTGCCCGCGACCATTCCTTATCCAAATCACGAATTGTCTGCTCATCGCTTGTAGCAGCTGCAGCGCCTATTCCACACGCGAGGACGACAACTGTCAGGACCACTGACATCCGAAGCTTTGTGTTCAAAGTTATCCTCCAGAACTAGCGGCTGGATTATACCCACTCGGGACGCAAAAATGGTTCGAATTAGGGGAAATACGGTTCGTTTGCCCAAGACTGAAGACTGGCAGCTGATGGCTGATGGCTAATGGCTTACGGCTGACGGCTGCACTTACACTTTCGTACCATCCCTCAGGTGTCCGCCGGAACCTCGCCATCCCATCCTTGGGACGCTAAGCTATTGTCTGGGGGATATTTGTGACCATTGATGAAGAGCTGAATCTTCTCGATCAGCAACTTCGCCGGCTGAAGATCGAGTACGAGATTTTCTTCAACAACCCGGCCAAACGGCCTCCTACCGACGTCGAATGGAAAGTTCTGTCGTTAATTCGCAAGTTCAGCGATAGCTCACGACTGAGTTTTTCTCAGCGCTTCCGGTACAACGAGATGGCGCAGCGCTACGCGATTCAAAGCGATCTTTGGCGCAAGAAAATGCGGATTCGCGAAGAGGGCTACCGCCGGCCAGCGGATAAGATCCTCTCCGTGCAAGGCGTGCGCGTCCCCGAAGAGCACGAAGCGAAGCATCGAGTGTATGGCCTCAGCCACAAGGCCCCAACAGCGGGCACGGGAACGCCAGGGCCGGGGCCAGAGATTGACCGGCCTTTCTCGGTGCAGTGCTCCGGCGCGGCGGCCGAGCGAGAGCAAGTCGAATCCCTCTACAGGGCGCTGAGCCAAGCCAAGCAAAAGTCGGGAGAAAAGGTTTCCGGCAATCTCGATTCCTTCGCCGCGTTCGTCAAGAAAAAGACCAGCGAGATTCGCAAGCAGCAGGGCTGCGATACGGTGGTGTACTCGGTCGAGACCAAGGGTGGACAAGTGAAGCTCAAAGCGAAGGCGAAAGTCTAGCCATCGCCCTCCTCCGCCCCGTCTACGCACCGTCGCTCCCGTTCATTGTGGAAGTCCGGGACTGCCTCTCACAACCCCTATACCATGATTCGCAGCCTGAAGTGGTCGGGCGCAGAAAAAGTCATCGCAAGGAAGGCATTCCAACACGCGCTACAGCAGGATCTGGGAGCGATCATCCGGCAAGCAAAGAAAATGGCAGCAAGGATCGAGCAACCGTCCGACCTGTGGGAGTTGGAACGTTATCTGAGCGAGCGCCCCAAAGAAATCGACCGCCAGTACGACTACCGCTATTCCGTCCTCCTCTTCGTCTTCGCCGACCTAATCCAGAAAGGCCGCCTACGCGAACAAGACTTACAAGGCTTGTCAGAAGAAAAGCTCCGACACATCCACCACATGGCCCGGGCTGGGCGCCCATCCGAACTCTAAAGGATGCCCTGAGCTACCCCCACATAAGCGCTAACTTAAGAATTCCTTCCGGTTTGCCCGTCACCCGCTCGCGATTTAGTGTGCGGCTCTGTAAGTTGAGCGGCAGTCTGCCCAGTATCAGCGCCTAAGATTTTCCGTCCAATTCAGCAGCAGTGTCAGCGGTGTACTCGCATTTTCTTGGGGCAGTCCCACTAAGATCCGCTTGCCGTCACGCGTCAGATCGGTAAAGCGCGAACTGGCTAG
>Ga0185299_10006574_pt1 | contig 12317 bp, 13 predicted proteins | sample PaiPotPPA55metaG_FD_128002 | JGI IMG/M metagenome (GOLD analysis project Ga0185299, IMG submission 128002) | Iron sulfur acid spring bacterial and archeal communities from Banff, Canada, to study Microbial Dark Matter (Phase II) - Paint Pots PPA... ...
CCATCGGCGATTCGACGCTGATGCTGGCAGAAGAATTTCCGAATTGCGGCCATAGCAGCCCGCTGACACTGAAAGGCTCGCCCGTCACGCTGCATCTGTACACGAAGGATGTTGATGCCTCTGTCGCCCAAGCCGTCGCAGCGGGCGCCAAGGTGACGATGCCCGTCAGCGATATGTTCTGGGGCGACCGCTACGGCCAGATCGAGGATCCGTTCGGTCACCGCTGGTCGATCGCGACTCACACGCGGGATCTGACTCCGGAACAGATCCAGGAAAACATGGCGAAAGAGATGCCGAGGTAACTGCTGAAAGAAGCGTGGTAGAGAGAAGCGTGATAGAGAACGGCGCCGCGTACTGACGTGTCAGTGTGCGGCGCCGTACCGGTCAAACCCGCAGACCTCCAGGAGTTTCCATGCAAAAGATTTCCCCTTTTCTATGGTTCGATAACAACGCAGAGGAAGCCGCGCAGTTCTACACCAGCATCTTCAATAACTCGCGAATTGTGTCTGTCATGCGCTACGGCGACGCAGGACCGGGACCGAAGGGCTCGGTCATGGGCATCGCGTTTGAACTGGAGGGCCGGGCGTTCAAGGCGTTGAACGGCGGCCCGGTGTTCGCCTTTACGCCTGCCATCTCGATGTTTGTCGATTGTGAAACCCAGGAAGAAGTCGACAACTTATGGGCCCGCCTCGGCGACGGCGGCAAACCGCAGCAGTGCGGCTGGATCACGGACAAGTTCGGCGTGTCGTGGCAGATCGTGCCGTTGACGCTCGGCAGATTGCTTCAGGACCCGGACGCCGAGAAGTCATCGCGTGTCATGCGCGCGATGATGGGCATGATCAAGCTCGATATCGCGGGGCTGGAGCGGGCTTACCGGGGCGAGTGATAGGGTTAAATCGCATGGGAGGGCTGAGAGAGGTTCGCCCGTCGCGTGCGAGCCGCGCCAAACGCCGGTACGATCACTTATGGTGAATTCCAACCGCAGCGTGTTTGACGGCTGCATCACTCCATGTCAATGAGGAAAAAATGATCGTTGAAATGCGTATTTATCACTGCGCGCCGGGTCGTCTGCCGGCATTGAACGACCGGTTCGCCAACATTACGCTCGGCTTTTTCAAGAAATACGGAATCGAGCAGATCGGTTTCTGGACCACGATTGCCGGCCCGAGCAACCATGCGCTGACCTATCTGCTGAAATGGGAAAGCCTGGCTGAGCGTGAAACCAAATGGAATGCGTTCCAGGCCGATGCCGAATGGATCGCGAAGCGCGGTGAAACCGAGGCGAAGCAACCTATCGTCGAGCGGATTGAAAACCACTTTTTGACGCCGACGGCTTATTCCGCTCTGCGTTGATGGGTTTGATGCGGTTTTAAACGCGAAAGATGCGGTGATACGCCCGGTTGTCGGATTCGACAAGCGGGCGTTTTTGCGAACAGAAGTGACAGTGCCTTAGCGACAGAAGCGCAAGCGATAGGCGCTGAAGATCGCGAGGGTAATCGACACGCAAAACGGCTTGCAAGTTGCTAAGGACGCTGAAGAGCGCCACGGCACCGGCCACGCAAAGCGTGACCTTGCTGGCCTCGAGAAGTCCAGCCAGCCTGGCTTGAAAATCGCGATGCAAACAGGAGGACTAGCGGGAAAATCGACGCGCCGGCCCCGCAGTCTTTCGTGGTGTCCGGGCATATGATCGTGCGAAACCAGAAGATGTAATCGGCAACCCTGTGGGCGCGGGATTCTGCGCTTGCACGCCTTTGCTGCTGCCCACAAGCTAGCGAGGCTGATCGTGCCGATATCTACCCAGCCGCCGTCAAACTGAAAACCAAAGAACAACCGGCCACCGCACGCAATGACGAACTATACGATATGGAAGACCCGGATCGCAGCAATGGCGCCACCCATCACCGTGCCGATGGAACGTAGATCGAACGGTGCGGTAATGGGGTAGAAGTACAACAGTGTGCCGACCGCCGCGCAGCCAACCTACGCAAAGCTGGCGACTACGCAGCCTGCGAAACGTAGTGTGTGCGGTCATTTTGAACCCCCCGTAAAGTCTGCCGGACTTGCTCGTACTGCACTTGCAGGAGTCTTTGACGTTACTTCCTGATAGTAAAAATGAAAGGGGGCGAGCGGGGCCGAAACGGGCACACAAAGTCACGTTGGCAAGGCAGGTCGGATAAATATCATCTGCGATCGGCTAGAGGCACCATTGCCTGCACATGGGCGTCAAACTACGCAGTACGGAGCAGATAAGCCTGCACGCGATCATCTCTCTGTTCCGACCACCCGAGGGCTTATGGAAACGCCGGTATCGTCGGATCCGTCCCCTCGATGTCGGCTTCCGGATGGTGACTCTTGATCAGTTGCTCGATTTCTTCGACGCGATCCTTCCCGACGTCAACCATCATCAGCAACTCACCTTTCGCGATCGCGTCTTCGAAGCGTTTCAAACGAGTGTTTGGCACGTCGACACCGATCATTGTCGCTGTCCATGCGCCGAACCCTGCGCTCGCCAGCGTCAGCAAGACGACGACGCCACCGGCGATCGTGAGTCCGGCCGGAGGAAAGGCCATCGCGACAAGGCCGGCTAGCATGCCCGTGACGCCGCCCGCCGCGGTGCCCCGTGCGAGCGCGGGAAGCAGGTCGCTGCGCTGCGCGAGTGTCGCCTGCGGCAAGTCCTCAAGTCGGACGCCCGGATGCGCGAGCACGTGGATATGTCTCCACTCGATCCGCTTCAGCAACAGTTCGTCGACGATTCCTTTCGCGCTTTGCACATTGGGCAACAGAAAATAGATGCGCCTCATTTCGGGCCTCCTACCGGGAATACCCGCGACCCTGTCCGTCGCACCGGCCATGACGGTACCTGCTGTTCCGGCGGCCAAGTTCGACAGAGTCTTATCGTTCAATATAGTCGCAATCGCGCTCGAATTCCCGGTCCGGAATGATCCGCCGCACTCGTCGCGCTCGTGCTCGCAGTGCATTCGGGTAGGTTCGGCGCAGGCAAAACGGGCGCGTTGCCGCTTCCCGTACTGGGGTGCGCTACGGGCGATCGACCAGTCTGGGCTGAAGGCTGTGGTTGACTTAATTCCGGCGAGAGGAATTCTGGAGTCGGACGGCAAGCAATTACCACGTCCCGGCAAGGGTAAATCATACTGATTGATTCGGATAACTATGTATAAGAAAGCCGATTTACTGGGTAGCATGCCGTTCAATCTGTGTGAAGTGCACAACGGAACCGTCCCGTCAAAGCACTCCCCGAGCGTGCGCCTTGTGAACGCGAGGCGCGCCCAGTGCTGCCCAAAACCCGGCATCCATCTCTTAGCCTAGCCGTACCAACAAAATCGCAAGGACCTCACCTGCCGTGGCTATCGCAACGGCAGATTCGACCGGGTTCGTGTTGAGGAACGTCCACAGGCTGACATCGTCTCTGAACTGATTCCACGTTCCGAAAAACCCGAGCGACAGAATCAGCCCGAAGAGCAGGCTGAATGCGATTGCCGCGGACAGCCACTTGTTGTGATCGAGACTGTCCGGTGAAAACGCGAACGCGCTCAGGCAGAGCAATTGCACGGCGAGAACCACCAGCATTCCTGGATGGTATTGGACACCTTTGTGCGTGAACGAACGCGACATGCGCGAGCGTTCATATCTGTTCCCCATGGCTCGTCCTCCCTGGATCGTAGAGTCTACATACGATCTGTCGCGACGCGAGGCTCCCTCGTCGTTGGATCCGGGGGGCACTATCAATATCGCCCGGATCGATCCCTATATTTTCGGCGGACAAACCAGCCGGTCGATCCCGCCCAAATACGACCGCTACACCCTCCGGCCCAAGTTTAGCGCTGAGGATGAACCCGCACGGAGCAGCACGAGGTCTGCCCGTTTCTTACAATTGTCTGTCGGATTCGACTACTCGCCTCTGGCACATCATCTTGCTCGGACAAGCCGGTTTCAACAGTGTCAAAACTTCACAACACTGCTCGTGTCATTCATACAAATAGGGTGACAGCGATCGCAGCAAAATGCTTAAATTGGACGCGCTGCTCTAGATGTGGATGGCGTCGATATGCCACGTCTAGGGAGTCACTTCGTTCTGCATCGGCATCTATTGAGATCGGCCGATGAAGTGCCGATGGAATCTAGCGAGAGCACTATGTCGCCCTGGTTACCTGTAGCCCTAGGTGCTGGAGTCTTCAGCGCGGTCGTCAACCTGGCCTGTAATGCGTTCGCTCGCAGGCGCAATTCGGCACGCAGCGCCGCAGAGCGTATCCAAGCAGAACGTCACACCGCATTGACCGTGGCCATAGCACTCGAGGATTTCGTCCATCGATGTCACGCGACGATCAATCGCGCCGAACGTAAAGACGTGCTGGAGCAACAGCAGGTGCTGTTAGGCGAGATAGATCTCCCGCTTTTTGCGTTTTCCGATGACATTCAATGGCGCGATCTGGACGCGGGAAAAGCGTCTTACCTTCGAGCGTTCGGCGCCAACGTCACGTACAGTGAGGAGCAGATCCGTTCGAACGACGAATGCCCGAGCGTTGTCGAGTTCGTCGCGAACATCAAGGGGCATTGCGCCGAGTTCGGGCGGCGAGCATGGCTGACGGCGCTGGAATTGCGCGAAGAAAACGAATTGCGCGCAGTGGAGGATCACAATTGCGTCGTTGATTTTGACGCGGCACTCAGCCGATATTCAGCGTGGAAACAGCGCCAAAATGCGCGCAACGGCAGAGTGCCCGTTCAGTCCCATATGGCTCAAAGTGCGTACTCTTTACGAAGTAAGGGCAGGGCCTTGACCATCGGCGGCACAGCATAAGCCTGCTCTTGCCATGCGCGGCCAAACGCTGGATCGCCGCTCGGGGCCATGGTTCGCGCACTTCCTCGCCTTTTAAGGGCCGTGCGCAGATCTTTGTTGACGCTCAGGTCTTGAGCACCGCGAGCGCTGTCAGCCGGTGGTGCACGAACTCGGACCAACACCTCTACGTCCTCCTAAGCAGAACCTGCTCCCGATTCGGCCAAGGCCGTCGTGTTTGTCAGCTCGGCGTATTGCCCGAAGAACCTCAATTGGCCTCGGCGATAAGTAGCCTCCAGTTCTTCGTTCAAGCCCACGCCCACACAGGCCGACGGAGCCACTGCACTGTATGCGCGCAATCCAGCACACGGAACGGCGAAGTTCGCGTCAATGCGCCGGTTGGATCAAGTAGGGTTACGTGCTGCAGCCATTCCGAACTACGGCCTACGACAACAGCTTGCCTAAAGCGCGTGTAGTGATGACTGGATTATGGGACAGCATTTTTGCAAATAGCAAAGATGGTATCGCGCAGCCAGCGATGGGCAGGATCAGCGTGGAGGCGAGGATGCCAAATGGCCGACACCTTGATCTCGGGCGTTCGTACCGGGAGTTCAAAGAGCTGAACGTCCGCACTACGCGCATGACCGCCCAGCAGGGCACTGCCAAGGCATGAATGCGGGACGAGTCCGAGAAGATCCGAGTGGCGTGCGATCTGCATCGCGTTGGCATAGGTGAGCACGACCATGGCAATGGTCCTGCGCAGACCCAACTGGCTCAACGCATCGTCTACCGGGCCGGAGAATTGCCGTTTGCGCGACACCACCACGTGCTGATAACTGGCGTAGCGTTTCGCAGTCACCCTTGCCAAAAGAGGATGCCCAGCTCGACAAATACCCACGAACCGATCACGAAACAGCAACCGCGTCTTCAGTTCCGGCGCGGCGGTTCCGAGTACGCCGACCTCTAGGTCAATCAGGCCTTCCCGAAGTGGCCGTGCATCCTTGTCAGGCTTCGATACGAACCGGATACGGACGTGGGGCGCGGTTTGGGTGATCGCCGCCATGAGCGATGCGCCGACCAGTTCGACGAAGCCATCATTCGCACGAATCGTGAACGTCCGCTTCAGTGTGGCAACGTCCAAGGTGCTGTTGGCGGGTTGAAGCACGGCCCTGGCGTTTCGGGCGAGTTCATGGACGTGCTCGCTGAGTTGCTCGGCATACGGTGTCGGAACCAGCGTCCTCCCCGCTAGCACGAGCAGTTGATCCCCTGTCGCTATCCGCAGTCTCGAAAGCGTCCTGCTCATGGCAGAGGGACTCAAGCCGAGTCGGTGCGCTGCCTTGGTCACGCTGCACTCGGCGAGCAATACATCCAGGGCAGTGAGGAGATTCAAGTCCACGTCTTGCATGTCAAGTCGCCCCCCCTCGCATTGACTATTCATTGATTCCAATGCAATCGATTATTGCATCCCGCGCGTCTGGTGCAATGAATTTTTCTCCACCAGAATCAGGGCTGTCCGATCTCAAGGAACCTTGATGAAACACTCAAGTGGCGATAAGGCCCCTGCCATTCTGCTCATCGGCGCATCGCGTGGCCTCGGACACGCCATGGCCGCCGAACTCTTGAAAAAGGGGTGCAACGTCGTCGGCACCACGCGCCCGATCGAAGGCCGAACTCAACTGCATGACCTGGCCGACGAGAACCAGGGCCGCGTCGAGGTCGAGACCGTCGACATCTGCGAACCGGACCAGATCGCGGCACTCCGTGCCCGCTTGTCGGGCCGGGTGTTCGATATCCTGTTCGTGAACGCCGGCACCGCCAATGCGAATCCGAATGACACCATCGCTGAAGTATCCACCGAGGAGTTCATCCGCGTGATGGTCACGAATGCACTTGGCCCCATGCGTATCGTCGAGGCGCTGCAGGATCTTGTCCCCCCCGACGGCCTCATTGGCGCAATGTCCTCGGGACAGGGCAGCATCGCCAACAATACTAACGGTGGGTTTGAAGTCTATCGCGGCAGCAAGTCGGCTCTGAACCAGTACATGCGAAGCTACGCTGCTCGCCATGCAAGTGAGCCACGCGCCCTGGTGCTGATGGCTCCGGGCTGGATTCGCACGGCATTGGGCGGTCCGAACGCGCCGCTCGGCCTTGAGGAAACCATTGCGGACATCGTGAACACGCTGCTCTCGAAGCGGGGAAAGCCTGGCCTGGAGTACCTCGACCGCATGGGCCGCACTGTCCCATGGTGAACGGAGGCTCAGCCATGAAACTGATCGGAATTGAAGAGCATTTTCTGACGCTGGAAATTCGCGATGCCTGGAGTGCCATCGCCTTGGATGCGACCGATCCGAGCGTGGCGTTTCATTCCGGCACGATCGAAGGACGCCTGCTTGATCTCGCGCAAGATCGACTCGCGCTGATGGACGAAACCGGACTGGATGTGCAGGTCTTGTCACTGACAACTCCCGCGCTTCACGACCTTGGGCCGGAAAGCATCGATATAGCGCAGCGAACCAACGACGCTCTTGCTGAGGTGATTGCGCACCATCCGACACGCTTCCAGGCCCTGGCCACGTTGCCCGTGTCCATGCCGGAAGAGGCGGCTCTCGAACTGGAACGTTGCGTCAGGACGCTGGGCTTCCAAGGAACGGTGTTGTACGGAAAAGTGGGCCAGCGCCATCTCGATGACCCGAGCCTCTCGCCCATCTTTCAAAGTGCGCAAGCACTAGGCGCCCCGATACTGATCCATCCACGTGTGCCTGATGCCGCCGTGAGGGCTGCCTACTACTCGGGCTTCATACCCGAGGTTGACGCGGCTTTCGCCACCTACGGCCTCGGCTGGCACTATGACGCAGGCATCCAGTTCCTTCGTCTCGTGCTCGCCGGCACGTTCGATCGCATGCCGGGCCTTCGGGTGATTCTTGGTCATTGGGGGGAAGTGGTGCTGTTCTATGCCGAGCGTTTGGCCGCAATGGACAAGGTATCCGGGCTGGCCCAGCCGATTGCGAGCTACCTGCGGAAAAATCTCTACGTCACCGCGAGCGGTATGTTTCTGCCTCATTACTTAGAGCGTGCCGCTGCCGTTGTCGGCGTTGATCGCCTGCTCTTCTCGACGGACTTTCCTTACCAATATCGTCCAGGCCACGACGCAAGTCGGTTTCTGGAGAATTGCGGGCTCACCGAGCAGGACAAAGCTGGATTCGCGCATCGCAACTGGATGCAACTGACCGGCGAGAAGTAGAAAAGCGCCCGCGATTTACGATTGGTACAAAACCTTGCCCGCTTTGGCGGGCACTGACTGGCCGTACCGCGCGCAAGACCCTTGCCGCCGGCACCAACGCATGTCACCCGCAAGGGAAAAAAGGTCAGGTCATCCTGGGTCATGGATTGCGTGCGCAAGTTGGGTTGCGGACGCAATCGTGGACCTTCTCAAGCACGGAAGCTAGGTGGGCGGAAACTCGCGCTTACATTGCACTCGTCGAGAATTCGAAAAGTGCTTGATTAGAAGTGCATGATTGGTCGTGGGGACTGGCCGTCCTGGGTGGAAGAGAATCGACTTTCTCCCGTCAGATCACCGCATGCCGTTGACCTAGCGCGGCGAGCAATTGCGGCCACTCGTCAATGTGCCCGTTATCGTGTAGTTCTTCGAGTTCTGTCAGCAGTGCGACAATACGTTCATCGTAGACATCGACACCGGATGCATAAAGCACCCGTGGAAGCGCGCCATCGTGTGCATGTCGATAGTAGGCGAGGCCGACGCCCTCGATATCGGGGCAATACAGGTCATCGCGAATAAGTGACCCGATCGCGCATTTGCGGCCGTCGCCGCAACGCAGCCGACAGGATCCGTTCTCGTCTTCGGAGACGGCGCGCTGCGTCAGGAGATGGTCGCGTACGCGCTCATAAATTTCTCTGGCGCTTAGCATGGACGTGACTCACGCAGCATGTTCGAGAAGGTCGGCGCAAAGGCCAAACTGGCGCGCAATCGATTCCAGGCGATTGCGCCATTCCCATTTGCCGAAGACATCGTGGGCGTTCTGAAGACAATCGAGCAGCTCGATGGTCGACGGGTCGTACACGTTGATCCGCGAGCGCAACAGCGCCCGCTTGAGCGCCCTGATGGCCACCTCCATGTAGGAGGGCGCCACGCTCGCGGCCGCACCGACGAAGAGAACCGGGACACCTTCCATGGCCGTGATGTAATCGCCCGGGGCGATGAAGTGGCCAACCGGGCATCCACCGCAGTACCCGCGGTATGCGCCGCCTCTACGCGGCGACAGCCCGGCATGGCTTTGGCCGAAGAGGTGACGCACGGCTTTATCGAAAATTTCTTGATGAGTGAGAAAGCACAGCGTTTTCATGGTTGAGTTCCCTGACTGGCACACGGTGAATATCCGGTGTCCTTGAGATCAGTATCGGCATCCGGCAAGCTGTCGAAAAACGTGGCTAACGATCACGCCACGCTCAAACAACAACGCTTCAATGACGCCGATCAAGCGACTTTGCGTTATTCATCACACGATTTTGCGCGACCGTTCCGAGAACATGTCAGAGCCTCTTTGCGCCAACCGGAACTTGTGCGACCTACCTTGGCAAGCGCTCGCTCACGCTGCCACATCCGCCGCCCATTGCCGCCACTGACGGTTCTGATATTTCGATTCAGCGTTGACCAGTAAGGCCCTGGCCTGGGACGCGCATGCCACATTCCAGACAGTTCCAGTCCATCGCGCGAAGTACCTTGCTGCGGTTCCGTGTGCGTCCTTGACCGGATACACACCGGGGCGCGACGGTTTTACACTGCCGTCCATCCATTCAAAGTTCATTTCGCTTGGTTCCTGAGACCGTGCCATTGGACGGCCCTTATGTGCTTCATGAGAGGTGTTACCGACGTCTCGGCGAGGATTTTTTGGCACACCGCACAAGGCATGCGATGCGGCAGACGCTCTCGTCTTCGCGGCTCGTCCATACATCAATCCTAGGCTTGAGAGGCCCGACTGTTTAGTCGGGACACGCTGAAATTTCCCTCGGAATAGCTGCTTTTGGACTATCAGGAAATCCCTATACCAGGGCTCTTGAAATGAACGTACCGACTTCAGACGCTTATACGCGGCAAGACGGAGGCCGGCCGGGTGGGAAGCAGAACCGGGGAGGGTTGCGCCGGGAGTGAGTTGCCCCGCGGGAACAGGCATATGATGTTCATGCAACGAGAGGCAGAACTACGGTGAACGAACATCGCTGGGACTTCCAACCGGATAGCACGGTCCTGATCGCCGGCCACACCTCTGACGAGTGGGTCGAGGCAATCGAGGGTCTGCGCGCACGCGGCGTCAACGTCATAGCGATTGATGACGCGGGGGAGGTGTTGCGGCGCGCTGACGCGGAGCAGCCTCAGCTCATCTTGCTCGGCGTGAGCTCGCTGCGACCCGGCGGATTCGACATTTGCCTGCGGCTCAAATCCAACCCGCACACCTGCGATATTCCTGTCATATTCTTCGCGCGTGGAAGCCCCGCCGTCACGGCGGCCGAGGCTCATGCCATTGGCGCAGCAGATTGGCTGAACGAGCCAGTGCAGGTTGAGGAGTTGCTCCTGAAGGTCGGCACACAGTTGTCGTCGAGTGCATTGCGAGAGCAGTACAACGAACTAAAGCGCACCGAAACCGCATTGCGAAAAAGCGAGGCGCAATGGCGGGCGGTCTTCGACAATAATCCGATCATGTACTTCATGGTCGATGCGGCCGGCACGATTCTGCACGTGAACAAACTGGGTGCCGAGCAACTCGGCTACGCCGTCGAAGAACTGGTCGGCGATTCGGTGTTGAAGATTTTTTATGAGACCGACCGGCAGAACGTTCAACGCAACGTTGCCGACTGCCTCGAACAGATCGGCCGGCCGATGAGCTGGGAGCTTCGCAAGGTTCGTAAGGATGGCAGGGTGCTGTGGGTGCGCGAAACCGCCAGAGCGGTACAGCGAGACGACGCCGCGCCGATCGTCCTGGTCGTGTGCGAGGACATCACGCCGCGCAAACGTGCGCAGGAGGAATTGCGGCAGTCCGAAGAAAAATACGCGCGGATGATCCACGCAACGCCTGACGCGATCAGCCTGCGCGGCCTGGCTGATCGCCGCTATGTCGAGATCAACGCCGGCTTCACACGTCTTCTCGGCTATGAACCGGCGGAGGTGCTTGGCAAGACAGCGGCTGAACTGCATCTGGTCGATGAGGGCGACAAGTACGAGCGAATGCTCGATGGCCTGAAGGAAGACGGCATGGCCTGCTCGGGCGAATTTCACTTGCGTACGCGCACAGGCGAGCGTCGCCTGGGTGCGACCTCCGCCGTGCTGGTGCGGGTCGGCGACCGGCCGTGCGTGCTTGCAGTGACGCACGACATGACCGATCGCCGGCGTGCGGAAGACGAGTTGCGCCGGAGTGAGGCGTTTCTCGCAGAAGGGCAACGGATCAGCCACACCGGCAGTTGGCTATGGCACCTGGCGTCCGGCGAGCTCGTCTGGTCGGACGAAAATTACCGGATCTTCGAGGTCGATCGTGCAACAACCGCCGCGACGTTCGAATTGTTCCTGGAACGCGTCCATCCGGAGGACCGGTCGCGCGTGCTGGGTGAACTCATGAGCGCGCGGCAGACCTGCAGCAGTTTCGACGTCGAGTTCCGGATCGTTCTCGCCGACGGGGCAATCAAGCACCTGCAGGCGGTCGGTCGTGCCGTCGCTTCGGACACGGGCGACATCGCGGAATATATCGGTACGACGATGGACGTGACGGAGCGCAAGCGGGCGGAGGCGGAACGGGAGGCACGGCGGGTTGCCGAAACCGCCAATCGGGCGAAGAATGAATTCCTGGCCAACATGAGCCACGAATTACGCACGCCGCTCAACAGTATTCTGGGCTACGCCCAGATCCTGAAACGCAACAAGACCTTGGGCGAACGTGAGATCGAAGGCCTGAGTGTGATCCAGCAAAGTGGCGAGCATCTGCTGATGCTCATCAACGACATTCTGGATTTCGCCAAGATCGAAGCAAGCAAGGCGGACCTCAACCTCACCGACATCGCGCTGCCGCAATTCTTACGAAACATTGCGGAAATCATCAACGTTACAGCGGAACAGAAGGGCCTTAACTTTATCTGCGACCTAGCGCCAGATCTGCCTCGCGGAATTCGTGCCGACGAGGGCAAATTGCGCCAGGTCCTCTTGAACGTACTGGCGAACGCGGTCAAGTTCACCGACTTTGGCCAGGTGAGCCTGCAGGTGCGCTTCTCGCCCCCCAGCCGGCTGCGTTTCGAGGTGCAGGACACCGGGATCGGCGTGAGCGCCGACCAGTTGGAGGTCATCTTTCAGCCCTTCGAGCAGGTGAACAACCCGCGGCGCTGGCTCGGGGGTACCGGCCTGGGGTTGGCCATCAGCCGGAGTTTCGTTCGGTTGATGGGCAGCGATATCCACGTCGCGAGCCAGGTCGGCGTTGGCAGCACCTTCTGGTTTGAACTGGAGGAGATACCGGTCAAGATCGAGACCGTG
>Ga0185299_10006577_pt1 | contig 12313 bp, 6 predicted proteins | sample PaiPotPPA55metaG_FD_128002 | JGI IMG/M metagenome (GOLD analysis project Ga0185299, IMG submission 128002) | Iron sulfur acid spring bacterial and archeal communities from Banff, Canada, to study Microbial Dark Matter (Phase II) - Paint Pots PPA... ...
CCAAGGCATCCGTCATTGTGACGTGGTGAGTATGGGGACTACGGGTTGCGGGATTGTCAACGTTAGGAGAGGCAGGAGGAGTAATCGGGTGTTGCAGAATCCAATAATCGGAATGTTCCATGGTCATGAAGGCAGAGAAATCGGCTTTCCCGGAATCTCCTTCCAGCTTCAATGACCACGCGCCGTGCATTTCCCACGGGCCAGCGACACCTGTAGCGGGAGTATAGTCATTAAACACGCCGCTGAAGTGGTTGGGCGACGGAGCCTGAGCCTGTACGGCAGCGCCCACCGCGAGCGCCAGGACCGCGATGTAGCGTAACGCCCACGAGATTACTTTGTTATTCATGAAAGACCTCCAGATTCGAGATTTTTACGATTGTCGCCAGAAGTTTCTGGGCAGCGAGGGAAGTTAAGACCTGCCGACCATTTCCCGCCCGAAAATTACGTTTTTTAGATTTAACACTTGGGACGCGCGCACACGATGGGACAACCAGGAGGGTGTGGTCAAACGGCAAGGCACGGAATTGCGTCAGTACCGCTAATTGCCGTCGAATACCGCGGATTGCCGTCGCTTGGCGAGGGCGACAAGCGTACAATTCGGCGGGGCTCGCGACAGTTGCAGGCCCTACCAGGAGACCGCGATGGGTGAACCATCCTCCGACACGCCGCCCTCTGTGAGTCCGCCCGAAGACCGGCTGGACTCATGGAAGGAAATCGCTGCCTACCTCAATCGCGACGTGACGACCGTACAGCGGTGGGAGAAGCGGGAGGGGATGCCCGTTCATCGGCACCTTCATGACCGGCTGGGCTCGGTCTTCGTTTCGCGGACAGAGTTGGACAGGTGGGCGCGCAGTCGCAATCTTCGAGCAGCGGCGGAGAACTTGAACGATACTCCCTCTCCCGATCTCCCTGCACAGCCGCCGCACACGGTAATATCTACCCCTCGTCTCAGATGGAAACTTGTCGTGGCGCTGGCCGCGGCGGGATTCGCGGCAGCAATTGGCGCAGGCCTGTGGTTTCAGAGGACGGAGTATTTCTGGCAGAACCCCATCGCTGACGCGCGATTTCAGACCCTCACCGACTCCGAGGGAGTGGAGCAGGCGGCTGCGGTATCGCGCGACGGTCAGTTTGTGGCGTTTCTGTCGGACCGAGACGGACAGACAGACGTATGGGTTACGCAGGTCGGATCTGGGCAGTTCCACAACTTGACCCACGGCAGCGCGCAGGAACTCGTCAATCCATCGGTCCGCACCTTGGGGTTCTCGCCTGACGGCTCTCTCGTAACGTTTTGGGTTCGGAAGCAAGGCGGCCCGAGTGGCGGCGACATCAGCATCTGGGGAGTACCAATGCTGGGTGGGCAGCCGAGTCCTTACCTAGAAGGTGTGGCGGAGTTCGACTGGTCACACGATGGCTCTCGCCTTACGTACCACACGCCCGGACCAGGGGACCCGCTCTTCGTTTCAAACGGCGGCCGGCGATCGGAGGGCAAACCCATCTTCACCGCGCCTGCGGGACTCCACAGCCACTTTCCCTTGTGGGCGCCCGATATGGCATTCATCTACTTCGTCCAGGGCTCCCTCCCGGACAAATTGGACATCTGGCGAATCACCCCAGCCGGCGGCACGCCTGAACAGATCACATCGCAGAAAACCCGCGTGAGTCATCCGGTCCTTTTGGATCGGCGGACGCTGATGTACCTCGCCAGCGATCCCGACGGTTCGGGGCCCTGGCTCTACAGCATGGACGTCGAGCGCCGCGTTCCCCACCGGCTGACTTCTGGCCTTGACTGCTACACGTCGCTGGCGGCGAGCGCGGACGGTCGCCGTCTGGTTGCCACGCTCGCGAGTCCGAAGACAACACTCTGGCGTTTGCGGATCACTGATTTACCCGCCAAGATTTCGGCGGCCCGAATCTCGCTGACGACCAGCACGGGGTTCTCTCCGCGACTGGGTCCAGATTATCTTCTGTATGTTTCTGCGACCGGTGGGAGCGAGAGTATCTGGAAACTCGCCAACGGAACTGGGACGGAATTGTGGAGTGGTCAGGGAGCCCAGGTCATTGGAGGCCCGGCAATCTCGCCCGACGCTCGGTCTATCGCGTTCTCCGTCCGGCAAGGCGGGCAGACACTCTTGTACGTGATGCACGCCGACGGTACGAACGCGCGGATTGTGACCGATTTGCTCGACCTAGAGGGCGCTCCAGCATGGGCGCCGGACGGCCAATCGATCAGCACGGCAGCGACCGATCACGGCATCCCACATCTCTACCGCGTGCCGGTGGAGGGTGGCACCCCTGCTCTTTTTGTCCAGGAGTACGCGGTCGATCCCGCGTGGGCGCCCGACGGTCGCTTGGTTGTGTACTCCGGACCCGACATCGGGACGACGTTTTCGGTGAAAGCGGTCACCGCTGATGCCGCAGCGCATCCCCTGCCGACCCTGACTCTGACTCGGGGGGCCCGGCGCCTGGCCTTCCTAGCTGGAGGAAGGGCACTAGTGTTCCTGCGAGGAGAGATTCAACATAAGAATCTCTGGCTGATGGATCTGGAGACGGGCGCCGAGCGACAATTGACTAACCTCACTCCCGACTTCGATGTTCGCGACTTCGACATCTCCCCGGATGGCCGCGAAGTTGTGCTTGAACGAGTGCAGGAACACTCTGAAGTCGTACTCCTGGACCTCCCCCAGCCGTAACCCATGCCAAGGCACTATTCGTATCTCAGTGCCACCATGGGATCCACACGCATTGCGCGGCGAGCCGGAATGTAGCATGCGGCAAGCGCCACGACCGTTAGCAGTGCCGCGACGGCAATCATCGTTAGTGGATCGTTGGCATGGACGTCATAGAGCATCGAACTCAAATAGCGCGTTACGCCTAGCGCCACGCCGATGCCCACGGCGGCCCCGGCAATCGCCAGCACAATTCCTTGCCGCAAAACCAGCTTCAGCACGCTTCCGGGGTGTGCCCCAAGCGCCATGCGAATTCCGATTTCGCGTGTCCGTCGCGAAACTTCATACGAAAGCAGTCCGTAAAGTCCCACGCACGCCAACACCAGAGCCAGCAAGCCAAAGAAGCCAGCTAATCGCGCGACCAGCCGTTCCTGAAACAGCAGTCGATCGATTTGCACCGATTCTGTTTTCACGTCGAACAGCGGCAAATTGGTGCTTACTTGCGAAACAACTTCCCGTATCGCGGGAAGAATCGCCTGGGGATCGGCCGCCGTGCGCAATTCAAATGACGCTCCTCCGGCGCTTTGCGGCATATACATTCCAGGATGAATCTCGCGGCGCAAGTTGCTATATTTCGCATCGCGCACCACGCCGACGATTTCGTAGCCGGGACTCGGCGGGCCGTTTGCGTCTGCCGGCGATTCGCCAAATTCTTTCCCGAGCGGGTTTTCCTTGGCCAGGTATTTTTCAACGAACGCCTGATTCACAACCACCGGAGTCGGCGCCGAAGTCGGAGTAGCGGCACTGTTCGACGCGGAGAGTTTGAAATCGGAAGCATTGAATTCGCGGCCGGCAAGAAATGGAATATGCAGCGTCTCAAAGAAATTTGGTCCCACGCCGAGCATGTCCGCTTCGGATTGTTGATCCTGGGGGGTGCCCGGCCAGTGGAACACGGTGACCATCAATCCATTATTTAGCAGCGGCAGCATCGAATAGCTGACGGACTTCACTCCTGGCGTTTCCGAGAGCCGACCTTGCAAGTCGCGATAGAAGCTGTCTACCTGCGGGCCCTTATAGCCGATCAGCGTCGGGTCGATTCCGAAAATCAAAATATTGCGGGAATCGAAGCCAACGTCGACGCTACGCAAGTTCGCGAGCGTGCGCACCAGCAGTCCGGCGCCCACCAGCACGACGATGGCAAGCGCGACTTGGGCGACCACTAGCGTATTGCCGATGCTGAGCCATTTTCCACCGGCGTGACCAAAACTAGCGGAGCTTCCCTCGCCTTCCTTGAGTGCCGGCGTCAGATTCACTCGCAGGCTACGAAACGTTGGAGCGATACCAAAAAGAATTCCGGTGAGCAGTGAAACCGCGACGGTGAATCCGAGAACGCGCAGGTCGACCCCAGTTGCAAACCCCAGGGGGCGCGTCTGATTGGCGGACACAAACGAAACAATCGCGCGTGCTCCCCAGTAGGCAAACAGAATCCCGAACGTGCCGCCGAGCGACGAGAGCAGCAAGCTTTCCGTTAAGAGCTGTCGGCCCACTCGCGCGCGCCCCGCGCCCAAGGCCAGCCTAACTGCCATTTCCTTCTGCCTCGCCGCGCCCCGAGCGAGTATCAGCCCGGCAACGTTCGCGCAAGCAATCAGCAGAATAATGCCGACGGCGAGCATCAGGACGCGCAGGGGATCAGAGTATTGGGCGCGGGCGCCGGTCAAGCCGGTTTGCGCCGGCACCAGCGTCACTTGCGGATTATCGGTGACCGTCGATAACGTCTTCGGGCCGCTACTCATTTCGGATGCGGTCTGGTGGTCCGCCGGCGGACTTCCTGGCGCAGGGCGAATGAAGGGCTTATTACCTTGAGGTGGTATTGACGAGACTAGTGGACTTTTGCCGCCCGTGGGCGGCCCTCCGCCGCTAATCACTTCACGCCGAAGTTCGGCGCCCCCGGCGGGTGCCCCCAGTTGGGGGGCAGGCGACCCCATCGGTTCGCCCGCATGGAAGAGTGGAACGGAGCCGTGAAGCATTTCATTTCGAAAGAGGCCGCTCAGCGCTGCCTGGGCTGTAGCAACCTGCGTCCCGGGTTTGAGCCGACCGACAATCGTGAGCCACCAGTTACTTACGTCGCCAGAGCGATTTTGCCAGCGCATGGGATCAGTAATGCGTTGCGCGTCGGAGAGCGGCAGCCAAACATCATAGTCGCTGCCCGGAGCGATTCCGGTGAATCGCTGTTCAGCTACGCCGATAATTGTAAATGGGACATTGTTCAGTTCGATCGCATGGCCGACTACGTCAGGGGAGCCTCCGAACGCGCTCTGCCAGTAGCCATAATTCAGCACGGCGACAGGCGCGGCTGACAGCTTGTCGTCATCCGCTTCGAACAGTCGGCCAGCCGCGGGCTTAAGACCCATCGTGCGGAAGAAGTCCCCCGAAACGAGCTGGCCATTGATGACGGTCGCAGCGCCGTTCCCGGTCAAGTTCAACCTACCAGAGTTGGCAAAGGCGGCCGTAGACTGAAAAACATTTGCCTGCGCTATTTCGCGAAACAACGGTTCCGAAAACGAGCAGCCCGACGGATTCACAGCGCCAGCCTTCAGGTCCGAGGGGCAATCCCCAGAATTCATGTAGCCGCGAAGGTTGGGCGCATTCCGCGCGCCCCACCTGAGCACTACCAACTCCGCGGGATTCTGGACCGGCAGCGACCGCAGAATTACCGCGTCTATCAAACTGAAAATAGCCGTATTTGCGCCAATGCCCAACGCTAGCGTAAGAATAGCCGCGGCCGCAAACCCGGGAGATTTGCGCAGCATGCGGAGGCCGAAGTGAATATCCTGTAGCAACTGCTCGAGCCAAACGAAACTCCACATCTCGCGAGTCTCTTCCTTAACTCGCGTGACGTTGCCGAACTTGCGCATCGCCGCGTAACGCGCTTCCACCGGCGGCATCCCGCGGTCGAGGTTGTCCTGGGTCTCGCGCTCGAGGTGGTCACGAATGTCCTGGTCGAGCTCTTCCAACATACGCTTGCGACGCCTCATGATTCGTCCCCTTGCTCCGCTGGCCGGAGAATCCGCGCGATCGCTCCGGCTAGCTTGTCCCATTTGCTGGTCTCGACCGCCAGTTGCCGCCGGCCCTTGGCGGTTAAGCGGTAGAACTTCGCATGGCGATTGTTCTCAGAGATACCCGCTTCGACCGCAATCCATCCCCGCTTGATCAGTCGATGCAGCGCTGGATACAGCGAGCCCTGTTCGACTTGCAATACATCGTCTGAGTTGAATTCAATCGCCTTGGCGATGGCGTGGCCGTGGGCGCGACCCAGCAGCAGGGTGCGCAGAATGAGCAGATCCAAAGTGCCCTGCAACAGTTCGATTCGTTGTTTCTGTTCTTTAGTAGACACTCTAGGTGAGGATAATTTGCTTTTAGTAGAATGTCAAGGTGAGCCACCACGCTTCCGTCCGACTTGGCGGCAACTCGGAAACGATCGGCTAAGTCGTGAGTAACGCAGTTACTGGAAACTGATCGCAGATTAAAAATTACTGGGAGTTAGACGGGCAACCAAGTCAATCGAAGTTCTGTGCAGCAATGCTTCCATGGTTGCGGGTAAGCTAAGGCGTATTCGCGGTGTCGGAGACGGGTATGCTGGCACGAGTGCTGATCGGTGGGATGGTGGCGCTGGGGTTTGGAACGAATGTGTTTGCTGGCTGCACTGGCAGCTGGGTTGGGTGGGGAGTGTGATCGGGGTTGGAGTTCCGGGCCGGTCATTTGCCTGGGCAAGATGACTGCCGATATCGCGACGGAAGCGCCGGTGGTGGAGGTTCTGAGGCGGAGGGCTCTTGAGAGATTCCCGCCGGGATTCATAAAAGAGCCGCCGATGAATCACGAGGTACATTTTTTGATCGCGGAAAGTTTCCGCGGCGAAGGTCAGCCAGGGCAAGACATCGTCGTGCATACCGGTGTGATGAGCGAGGCCCGGGTGACGGAGACTGCAGCTATCATTTCATGGTGGGTGGGTGTCAGCTACCTGGTTTACGCCTCGGGTCTTGGTGATTCGCTCTCGACCAGCATTTGTACGTTCACGAGCCCGGAGGTCGCAGCGTTCGGCGTTCTGCGGGAACGGCGGGCTATCGGGATGGGCAGCCGGTCGACAGCCTATTCGGCGCTGTCGGTGTGCTGTCACCAAAAGCGGAACGCTGGTTATTATCCTTGACCAAAATGCGACCGCTCGGCGACGTTGTTGTCCGCGTGACCGATAGCACAGGCGTGTGCGCTCGACAAAGACGGACGAACGCGGCGTGTATGCATTTGAATAGCTACCTCCCGACAGTTATCGAATAGAAGAAGATTTGCCGGCGGGATTGAAAACACTTTCCGATTGAGCGGACAAAACGTTGGTCGTTGATTTGACAAACACAGAAGCGACGCGGATTGGATGCCGGGCTGACATTCGTGCGCGTTCAGACGGGCAGATCTCGGGAACGGTTCTGGATTCGCCAGGCCGAAGTGTCGAGAGCGTTCTGGGAAGCGAGCGGGATCCAAAGAAGCAGAGTTTCGCTCCGCCGGCTGACGGATCGTCATCGCGGACCGTTCGCTCTCCTTAGACCGAAGAGTTCCTCATCGGGTGAACTCGCGTCTATGGCGGCCTGGTGGTCGGCCTGTCGATTCGGGCGCGTTGACAGTCCGTCAGGCGTTCGCTACGCTTCGTAGTCACTAACCATTTATTTTTTTTTCTGAAAAAGTTAGCCGCTGCAAACCCTAAGAAAAGCATGAGAACAGGTCAAGCGCCGCATGGCTGAAGAAAAACTTCCTACCCGCGCCGAAGATTTTTCGGAGTGGTACAACCAACTGGTATTGAAAGCGCAACTTGCCGATTACGCGCCGGTGCGCGGCTGCATGGTGGTGCGGCCCTATGGCTGGGCGCTATGGGAAAACATCACGCAGGCGCTGGACGGGCGTTTCAAGGCTACGGGCCATCAGAATGTGGCATTTCCGATGCTGATACCGCGCAGTTTTATCGACAAGGAAAAGCATCACGTCGAAGGGTTCTCGCCGGAGCTGGCGGTGGTGACCATTGGCGGAGGGGAAGAACTGGCCGAGCCGCTGGTGATCCGGCCGACTTCCGAGACGATCATCGGGCATATGTGGTCGAAGTGGATTCAGTCTTACCGGGATTTGCCGGTGTTGATGAATCAATGGAACAGCGTGGTGCGCTGGGAGTTGCGAACAAAATTATTTCTGCGCACGCTGGAATTTTACTGGCAGGAAGGGCACACCGCGCACGCGACGCGCGAAGAAGCGGAAGAGGAAACGCGGCAGATGCTGGACATTTATACGGATTTTGCGGTGAATGATGCTGCGATTCCGGTGATACCAGGGAAAAAATCCGACGCGGAAAAATTTGCGGGCGCCGATCATACGTTCTCGATCGAAGCCATGATGGGCGATGGAAAAGCGCTGCAAGCGGGGACTTCCCATTTTCTCGGAGAGAATTTTGCGCAGGCTTTTGATGTGAAGTACCTGGACCAGCATGGTCAGCGGCAGTTTTGCTGGACTACCTCGTGGGGCTTATCGACGCGGTTTATCGGTGCGATCATCATGGTGCACGGGGATGATCAGGGGCTGGTGCTGCCGCCCAAGCTGGCGCCTTACCAGGTAGTGATTGTGCCCATTTATAAGACTGACGAAGAGAGAGCGAGCGTGCAGGGCGTGGCACGGAAGCTCAAAGAGGAATTAGTGAAAGCCAACATTCGGGTAACGCTGGATGAACGCGAAGGGCCCAGCCCAGGATGGAAATTTAACGATTGGGAGATGCGCGGGGTGCCCTTGCGCGTGGAGCTGGGGCCCAAGGATGTGGCCAAGCAGTCGGCGGTGCTGGCGCGTCGTGACCGGCCCGGCAGGGAAGGGAAAGTAAGCGCGTCTTTGGCGGACCTACCTCGGACGCTTGAAGTTCTGCTGGTAGAAATTCAACAAGCTATACATGACAAAGCGCTGGCGTTTCGCAAGTCGCATACGCAGGACGCCACGAACTACGAAGAGTTGAAAAAGGCAGTGGAAACGGGATTTGCATTTTCGCTCTGGTGCGGCAGCGCTGAGTGCGAAGCTAAGATCAAGGAAGAGACGCGAGCTACCATGCGTTGCATTCCACTTGATCAGGACAACGAAAAGAGCGCGCACGGAGGTGAGTGCGTTTATTGCGGCAAACCGGCGGCCGAGCGCGCGATTTTTGCCCGGGCTTACTGAGCGGGCGGCGAGGTAAGGACAACGAAAATTACACGCAAGGAAAATTAAAGAAAGAGCAGGCTATAGAGCGAGGCTGCGGCACCCTCGTTTTTTTTGATTTGCGATGCGCAGGGCGAAAGACCTGCTATCGATATTCAGCGGCTTAAGACCCGAAGTCACCCCTCATACCGTTTTGCATGTTCAATTCCGGAAACAGGCGTTTCAGGCGTTCTAGACAGCGGTGTGGGGCGATGCTAGCTTCGAAGGATGAAGACCAGAGAGGCGCATATCCACGAGCAAGAACGCGGGGATTGCCGTGCATTAGCGGCGGCACGTCCGGGGATGCGCTTGCATCAGCGTGGGGGAGGCACGATAAAGGCCATCATCGTTACCGCAATCATCGCCTTTGCGGTTTTCGCGGCAGTGAAGGTTGTGCCGCCATACGCGGCGGAATATCAGCTAGCGGACAAAATGCAGGAGCAAGCACGTTTTGCGGTGGTGAACCGCTACAGCGACGAACAAATTCGCGACAATATCTTCAAAGTGGTGCAAGACCTGGAAATTCCGGTCAAAAGAGAAGCGATCAAGGTCGAAGCGAGCAATCAAATCGTAAAGATCTCCATGGATTACACGGTTCCGATCGATTTGCTTGTCTATCACCTGGAGTTGCATTTCACGCCCTCGAGCGAAAACAGAGCGCTCTTTTAGAAATTGTGGCAGCTATTCTTGAAGATCACCTGAAAGCCAATATCCCGGACGGGGCGGGCAACATTTGAGCCCCCAAGTCCGTCTTTGTAAGTAGAGGCGCTTGCGAGACAATGGATCTTAAGAGTTGGAGCCAACGTTTGCGCATTCGTCTGCAAAAGGGATTTTTCACTTCCATTGTTGGTCTGACGCTTCTGGGCATTGTTTTTGCCGTAATTTTGACCACCGCCGGCGTATACACCTACTACTACATTAAATATTCGCGGATGATCGACGCGCGCCTTTCCGGGCGAGTCTTACAAAACACCACGCAGCTTTTTTCTGCGCCGCAACAGATCTCTGTCGGAGAAGTATGGTCCGAGGGGGAGATGACCACCTATCTCACCAAGGTAGGTTACCGACCGGTCCAAGACGATAATTCGCTGGGGCAATTTGTGGTACAGGGAAACACGGTGGAGATTCGCCCCTCAAAGCTTTCCTATTTCGCGGCTACCAACGGCTTGAGTGTGCAGTTTGCCGGGAAGACTATTAAGAGCATTCGTCCGCTTAGTGGTGGTACGGACTTCGGCAGCGCCGAAATCGAGCCGGAGCTAATCACCAATCTGTTTGACAGCGCGCGAGAGAAGCGCCGGCCGGTACTTTACCAGGACCTGCCTCCCACCCTGGTGCACGCCATCATGTCCGCCGAGGACAAACGATACCTGGAACACGGCGGGTTCGATTTTGTGCGCATTTTCGGCGCGGCGTGGGCGGACCTGCGCCATAGCAGCAATCATTATCAGGGCGCCAGCACCATCACCATGCAGGTGGCGCGCACGTTTTTTTTCTCCAACGAACGTACCTGGCGGCGAAAAGTCGCCGAAGCCATGGTGGCTATCGAACTGGAGCAGCGCTTTTCCAAACAACAAATTTTTGAGCTGTATGCCAACGAAGTGTATCTAGGCAATCGCGGGAGCTTTGGCATCCGCGGATTTTCTGAAGCGAGCGTGGCATATTTTGGCAAGGACATGCGGCAACTTACGCTCGCGGAGTGCGCGTATCTGGCGGGAATTATTCGCGCTCCGAATTATTACTCGGCAGCGGACCGGCATCCGGAGCGGGGGCCTCAGGCGCGCGACCGAGTGTTGACGCAGATGCTCGAAAATAAATACATCACCGAGGCGGACGTTCAGGAAGCCAAGCGCGAGCCGATCAAACTGGTGCGCACTTCGGTGGCGGGCAGCGAAGCTCCTTATTTTGTGGACATGGTGAAAGACCATTTGCTAGCGAAATATTCCGAGAACGAATTGGTGAGTCAGAATTTCCGGGTGTACACCACTCTTGATCCTGCATTGCAACGCGCGGCAGCGGCGGCTGTGGATGCGGGAATGAAGAATATGGATAAATTGTTGGCCAAGAAGTACGAACGGTGGCGGAAGGCCAAGGTTAAGAAGGGCGCGCCGAATGAAACGATCCCGCAAGCGCAGATCGCGCTGGTCGCGCTGGACCCCAAGACTGGCGAGATCAAAGCGGTAATAGGCGGGCGAGATTATGGACAGAGCCAACTGAACCATGCGCTGGCACACCGGCAGCCAGGGTCGGTGTTTAAACCATTTGTGTATGCGGCGGCGTTCGACAATGCGGTAGATAACGTGGAGCCGATTGTGACGCCGGCGACCACGGTGGATGACGAGCCGACGACGTTCAGCTTCGATGGCAAAGACTACACGCCGAATAATTACGGCGAACGATTCATGGGACACGTCACGGTGCGGGATGCGCTGACGAATTCGCTGAACGTGGCGACCGTAAAAGTGGCTGAACTGATCGGCTACGGGCGGGTGGTGCAGATTGCCAGGCAGATGGGGCTGGGCAATAACATTCAGCCGACGCCTGCCGTGGCGCTGGGCGCGTATGAGATGACCCCGGTTGACGTTGCGGCGGGATACACCACCTTTGCGACCATCGGCACGCGTGCGGAGCCGGAGTTCCTGAAGCGCGTTGTGGGCGCGGACGGCAAAACGCTGGAAGAAATTGAGCCGCAAACGCGAGTAGTTCTGGATCCGCGAGTCGCGTATTTAACCACCAGCGTAATGAAAGACGTCTTGAATCGCGGAACAGGCGCGGCGGTGCGGCAAAAAGGTTTTACGCTTCCGGCCGCTGGAAAAACAGGAACTTCTCGGGATGGCTGGTTTGCGGGCTTCACGACGAATCTGGTTTGCGTGATCTGGATTGGGTTTGACGATAACCGCGACCTGGGCTTTACAGGCGGGGTCGCGGTTGCGCCGGTGTGGGCGGATTTTATGATTCGCGCAACGGCTTTGCCTGAATATCACGATGTTAAGGATTTCGTCATGCCGTCCGGGGTTCAGGCGGTGATGATTGATCCGGAGTCGCTCGAGCTGGCCACCCCGAACTGCCCGACGACGCGGGCGGAGGTTTACGTGGCGGGTTCCGCGCCGACACAATTATGCGAGTTACATGGCGGCCGGGCTGCGAATGGGGGGTCCTGGCTATCTCATATTTTTGGAGGAGGGCCGAAGGCGCCGCCGGTGGGTGCCGACGGACAAATCGTACCCGGCGAGACTGGGCCGGGGGTCCCGGTGGATGCTAACGGAGCTGCCATTAGCAACGGGACCAATGGTACCGAGGGGGAGGCCGGGCAAAAGAAAAAGGGTGCTTTACAGAAGATTTTTGGTATCTTTGGGGGCAAGAAGAAGGATCCCGACAAGGCCAAGCCTCCGCCGGAG
>Ga0185299_10006581_pt1 | contig 12312 bp, 7 predicted proteins | sample PaiPotPPA55metaG_FD_128002 | JGI IMG/M metagenome (GOLD analysis project Ga0185299, IMG submission 128002) | Iron sulfur acid spring bacterial and archeal communities from Banff, Canada, to study Microbial Dark Matter (Phase II) - Paint Pots PPA... ...
TCGGCAGCGTCGGCTTGGGCCAGGTTCTGGAAGCCGCTGGGCGCACCCTCGCGGCGACGCCGCTCGTATCGACGGCGCTGCTCGGCGCCAGTGCCCTGTCGCTGGCCGGCAGCGCCGCGCAGAAACGCGCGCATCTACCCGCGCTGGTCGCCGGCGAGCGCATCATCGCGCTGGCGCTCGACGAGGGCGCGCACCATGCCCCCTTCCGCATCGCCACGGCGGCGCGCAAGAGCGGCAAGGGCTGGCGGCTCGACGGCGAGAAGCGCTTCGTCCTCGACGGCCATGTCGCCGATCTGCTGATCGTCGCGGCGCGCACGGCGGGGAGCCGCGACGATCCGCAACACATAACGCTGTTTCTCGTACCGGGCGACGCCAAGGGCGTGGCGCGTATGCGCACCCTCATGGTCGACGGCCGCAACGCCGCCAACATCCGCTTCGACGGCATCGAGCTGGGCGAGGACGCGGTGCTCGGCCAGGTCGACGCCGGCGCCGACATCCTGGAGCGCATGCTCGACCGAGCGCGTGCGGGGCTCGCCGCGGAGATGCTGGGAAGCGCATCGGAGGCATTCGAGCGCACCGTGCAGTATCTCAAGGACCGCAAGCAGTTCGGCGTGCCCATCGGCTCGTTCCAGGCGCTGAAGCACCGGGCGGCGCAGATGTTCTGCGAGATCGAGCTGACGCGCTCGGCCGTCATTGCCGCGCTCTCCGCGCTCGATGTCGACGACGCCGGCGCGAGCCGTCTCGCCAGCCTGGCCAAGGCCAAGGCCGGCGACGCGCTCTTTCTCGTCAGCAACGAAGGCGTGCAGATGCATGGCGGCATCGGCATGACCGACGAGCACGAGATCGGCTTCTTCCTCAAGCGCGCGCGGGTGGCTCAGGCGAGCTTCGGCGATTCAGCCTTCCAGCGCGCCCGCTATGCGGATTTGAGCGGGTACTGACACGGCTCGGGCCGTGACTCTTCGAGGCGGGGTGGTGTAATGGCGCGCTCCGGCGGAAAGGTCACGGTCACGGTCGTACCCTTCCCCGGCGCGCTCTCGAGCGCCAGCGTGCCGCCATGTCGCATGACGAGCTCGCGCGCCAGCGGCAGACCCAGGCCGGTCCCGCCCGCGCCACGCTGCATGGTCCGTCCCGCCTGCTCGAACGGCAGCATCATGCGATGGATGTCAACGGGCGCGATGCCGATGCCGGTGTCCGTGACCTTGAAGATGATGCCGCGCTGAGCGTCTTGCGTCACGGTCGTCCGGGCGCTGCCGCCGCGGCCGGTGAATTTCACCGCATTCGACATCAGGTTTATGACGATCTGCTTCACGCGCGGCTCGTCACCGCGCATGTGGACGGGCCCCAGGGGGGCATTCACCGCCACCGCGACCCCGCGCAGCTCGGCGAAGGGCTGCAATTGCCGCGCGGTCATGTCGACCAGCGCGACGAGTTCGAAGTCGTTCTCGCCGAGCACGAAGCTTCCGGTCTCGATCTGCGCCAGGTCGAGGATGTCGCCGACCATCTTCAGCAGATGCAGCCCGCTGCGCGCGATATCCTTGCTGTAAGAGGCGTATTTCGCGGTGCCGACGGGCCCCAGCAGCTCGCTGCCGATGATCTCGGAGAAGCCGATGATCGCATTCAAGGGCGTGCGCAGCTCGTGGCTCATATTGGCGAGGAATTGCGACTTCGCGAAATTGGCCCGCTCCGCTTCGTCCCGCGCGTCGCGCAGCTTCTCGGCGGTCTCGCGATGGCTCAGCACCTCGTCCCGCAACTCGGCCTGCTGCTCGGTGATCGTCCCCGTGTAATAGAGCGCGATCATTGTGACAAAGGCGACCGCGCCCAGGACCGAAAAGATGCCGGCGGTGGTCAGGCTCGAGCCCGGGATATGCCTCGGGAAGCCCGGGCCCAGCGCGCCGATCAGGAAGAAGCCGAAGAGCTGCATGGCGAGCGCCCCCAGCACCATCGCGCGCGGCGCGACGCGCGGGCCATAGTGCAGCACGGCGATGATCGGGATCGGCACGATCCACGGCAGGAACGGCGAGGCCGCGCCGCCGTAATGATAGGCGCCGAAGAGGATGACGAGGGTGAGATGCTCCATCGATGCGAGGGCCAGCAGGTTGAACCAACCTGTCAGCCGCAAGGCCAGCGGGTAGAGCAGGAACGCCGCCATCCCGCCGGTGAGCAGCCACATCCGGCCGCTCGCTGCCGCATCCACCGCGTGAATATAGGCGGCGAGCAAGAGGCCGATAGGCGTCCCGAAGAGGTGTCCCACGACGAACAGTCGAGCGCGGCGGCGCCGGTGAGGATCCACCCGGATCGCCAGCGGCATGAGCCAATCGACGAAGGCCGCCAACGCCGACGCGATGCTGGGTCGCCCCCTGGCGTGGGCGGCACTACTAATCATTGTAAAGCAAAAATGGCGATATACCGATGGTAGGTGCTTCGCTCGGAGTACCACCTGACCGTTAAGAACTCAACAAATTATCCCGCGGATCGTGCAGCATCGTCGATCATGAGCTGTATTCCGGAGCGACCCTGCCAGTTATCGGCGCGGAGATGGCCGGCGAGATGGAAAGCGCTTCCCTGGCCGTGGAGCAGCGCAGGGCCAAGCTCGCCCTCGAGGCAGCGGAAGGCGATAGCCTTGAGGCGCCCGCCGCCGGCGCCGTCGCCGAGGATACAGCGCACATGCTGCGCGCCCACCACATCCGCCCGCAGCACGCGCAAATTGGCGAGCGCGAAGCGCGGCTCGGCATTGCCCGCGCCGAACGGACCCAGCCGCTCGACCAGCTCGACCAGCTCCGGGCCGGCGGCGCCGGCGGCGAGCATGCCGTCGATGCCGAGCTCCGGCATCAGCGCGTCCGTGCCCAGCGCCGCCGCTGCGCGCCCGACGAGAAAGCCGCGCAGCGCGGCGAGCTGGGACATAGCGACCGTGAATCCTGCCGCCATGGCATGGCCGCCGCCGTTGAGCAGAAGCCCGGCCTGGCGCGCGGCAATCACCGCGGACCCGAGCGCCAGTCCCGGTACGGAGCGGCCGGAGCCTTTGCCCATCCCATCGGCGACGGCGACGACGCAAGCCGGGCGGTTGTAGCGCTCCTTGAGGCGGCTGGCGACGATGCCGATGACGCCGGGATGCCAGCCATCGCCGGCAACGAAGACCAACGGCGCGTTGCCCTCGCCGCTCTCGACCTGATCGATCGCCTGGGCCAGCACCCGCGCCTCCAGCTCGCGGCGCTCGGCATTGAGCTCATCGAGCTGGCGCGCGATGGCGAGGACGGCGGCAGGGTCGTCGCTCGCCAGAAGCTGGGCGCCGAGATCCGCTTGGCCGACCCGGCCACCGGCATTGACGCGCGGCCCCAGGATGAAGCCCGCGTGATAGGCGTCGAGCCGCTCGCCGATCCCGGCCACGTCGGCGAGGGCGGCGAGCCCGGGATTGCTGCGCCGGCGCAGCACCTTGAGGCCTTGCGCCACGAGGGCGCGGTTGACGCCGGTCAACGGCACGACGTCGCAGATCGTGCCGAGCGCCACCAGGTCGAGCCACTGCACGAGGTCCGGCGCCGGCACCCGCTCATACCAGCCCGCCTCGCGGAGCGCACGGTTGACGCCGACGACGAGGAGGAAAGCCAGGCCCACGGCGGCGAGCACGCCATGCGGGCTCGTCTCGTCGACCCGGTTCGGATTGATCACGGCGAAGGCGGGCGGCAGCTCGGGCTCGGCGATGTGATGGTCGACGACGATGACGTCGAGCCCCGCCGCCTGCGCCGCGGCGAGCGGCTGGTACGCTGCCGTGCCGCAATCGACGGTGATGACGACGGCGGCGCCTTCCGCTTTGAGCCGCAGCAGCGCCGGCGCGTTGGGCCCATAGCCCTCGCGCCGGCGGTCGGGGATGTAGACGCGCGCGCGGGCGCCGACGGAAGCGAGAAAACGCTGCAGCAGCGCCGCCGCAGTCGCGCCGTCGACATCGTAGTCGCCGAACACGGCGATGATCTCGCCGCCGGTGATGGCTCGTGTCAGCCGCCCGACCGCGGCGTCCATGTCCTTGAGATGCGCCGGGTCCGGCAGGTCTTCGCGCAAGGTGGGGTTGAGGAACCGGTCGGCTTCCGCGGCGCCGACGCCGCGGGACGCCAGCAGCCGTCCGACGATCTCCGGCAGCCGCAGCTGCTGCGCCAAGGCCAGCCCGGCGCGGTCATCGCCGGCGCGTTGGCGCCAGCGCCGGCCGCACAGCGAGCGCTCGACGCCGAGAAAGGCAGGCGATCCATCGGGCATGGCGCTCAGGATCGATGACCACCCCGAGTCGCGTCAATGGCCCCGTCGTCGCGGCCTGTCCGCTGGTGCGGGCCCCGCGTCAGTGGTCGTAGCTCGGTTTGCGCTCGAAATTGTGCTGCGCCTCGATGAAGCGCACCGTGCCGGTCTTGGAGCGCATCACCATCGAATGGGTGATGGCGCCGCCGGCGAAGCGGCGCACGCCCTGCAGCATGGTGCCGCTGGTGACGCCGGTCGCCGCGAACATGACATTGCCCTTGGCGAGGTCGAGCAGGTTGTATTTGCGATTGAAGTCGGTGATGCCGCAGCGCTGCGCGCGGCTGCGCTCGTCGTCGTTGCGGAAGATGAGGCGCCCCTGCATGAAGCCGCCGATGCAGCGCAGCGCCGCCGCCGCCAGCACGCCCTCGGGCGCGCCGCCGGACCCCATGTAGATGTCGACGCCGCTTTCCGGCCGCGACGTGGCGATGACGCCGCTGACGTCGCCGTCGGAGATGAGCATGATGCGCGCGCCCGCCTCGCGCACCTTGGCGATGAGCTCGGAATGGCGCGGCCGGTCGAGGATGCAGACGACGAGGTCGGAGACGTCGGCGCGCCGGGCCTTGGCGAGGTTCTTCAAATTCGCCGCCGGCGGCTCGTCGAGATCGACGACTTCGCCGAGTCCGCTGCCGATGCCGATCTTGTCCATGTAGACATCGGGCGCGTTGAGAAAGCCGCCCGCCTCGGCCATGGCGATGACGGCGAGCGCGTTGGCGCCGCCCTTGGCGGTGATCGTGGTGCCCTCGAGCGGGTCGAGCGCGATGTCGATGCGCGGGCCGTGTCCGGCGCCCACCTTCTCGCCGATATAGAGCATCGGCGCCTCGTCGCGCTCGCCCTCGCCGATGACGACGGTGCCTTCGATGGCGAGGCTGTTGAGCGCCTTGCGCATGGCGTCGACCGCCGCCTGGTCGGCCGCCTTCTCGTCGCCGCGGCCCATGAGCCGCGACGCCGACAGCGCTGCCGCCTCGGTGACGCGCACCGCCTCGAGTGCAAGATTGCGGTCCATCGCTTCGTTCTGCGCCATGAATGCTCCTGTTCTTATAGGTTCTCGACGCGGATCATGCGGGGCGGCTCGAGCACTGTCTCGAGCCGGCCGATGCGCTCGAGCGCGCGGCGCATCGCCGCCTCCTCGGTCTCATGCGTCGTCAGCACGACCGGCACCGCCTCGCCGGGGGCGCGGCCGCGCTGGATCATCTGCTCCATCGACACCTGCTCGTCGCGCAGCGCCGCGGCGATGTCGGCGATGACGCCGGGCCGGTCCAGCACCATGAGGCGGACATAGGAGGCGCCGTAATGGCGCGAGATCGGCGACGACGGGCGCGCCTGGAGGGTCGCCGCCGGCACGGCGAAGCTCGGCGACCAGCGCCCGACCGCGATGTCCAGGAGATCGGCGACGATGGCGGAGGCGGTCGGCTCGGCGCCGGCGCCGCGGCCCTCGAGCAGGACGCGGCCGACGAAATCGCCCTCGACGACCACGGCGTTGTAGACGCCCTCGACATGAGCGATCGGCGTCGCCCGCGGTACCATGCAGGCGTGGACGCGCTGCTCGATGCCGTGATCGGTGAGCCGCGCCAGGCCCAAGAGCTTGATGCGATAGCCGAGCTCGTCGGCGAACTCGATGTCGAGCGCGGAGATGTGGCGGATGCCTTCGATATGCACGCCCTTGAAATCGACGGCGTTGCCGAAGGCGACGGCGGCAAGCAGCGCCAGCTTGTGCGCGGCGTCGATGCCGTCGATGTCGAAGCGCGGATCGGCCTCGGCGTAGCCGAGCTTCTGCGCCTCGGCCAGCACCTCCTGAAACTCGCGTCCGGTCTCGCGCATCGTCGTCAGGATATAATTGCAGGTGCCGTTGAGGATGCCGTAGATGCGCCGCACATGATTGGCCGCCAAGCCTTCGCGCAGCGCCTTCAGGATCGGGATGCCGCCGGCGACCGCAGCCTCGAAGGCCAGCGCCACGCCGCGCGCTTCGGCGAGCTTGGCGAGCTCGGTGCCGTGATGGGCAAGGAGCGCCTTGTTGGCGGAGACCACGTGCTTGCCGTGCGCGAGCGCGCCCGCGACCACCTCGCGCGCCACGCCGTCGCTGCCGCCGATCAGCTCGATCACCACATCGATCTCGGGATCGGCGGTCATCGCCACGGCGTCGCCATACCAGCGCACGGCGGAGAGATCGACGCCGCGGTCGCGCCGCTTGTCGCGCGCGGCGACGGCGGTGACGACGAGCCGCCGCCCGCTCCGGCGCTCGAGCAGATCGGCATTGCGCTGCAAGAGCTGCACCGTGCCGGCACCGACCGTGCCGAGGCCGGCGACAGCGATCTTCAGGGGGGCTTGCACGCGGTGGCGGGCTCCCTAGGCGGTCACTGTCGGGTTTGTAGCGCCGCGATCGTCAAGTTGCGACTGTTTTATCGGCGGGCGGACGTCAGAATTCCAGGAGAACCTCGGCGCGATCCTCGCCGAGCCCGTCACCGATCGGCGCCGCCTGAACGACGATGCGGTTGGATGCGAGGCCGAGTTCCGTCAGCGCCTTGGCGACGACATTGGCGCGCTCGATCGCCTTGCTGAAGCTCGCCAGCTCCTGCTGCGCCGCATCGGCGCCATAACCGCGCCGGCCGTAGCCGACGACGCGGACGACGCCGCCATGCTTGTCATAGAGCTTGACGACGTCGGCGAGCCGGCGATCGTCATCCGGCGTCAGCGCCAACCCGTTGCCGGCAAACTTGATCTCGGCGGCCTGCATCGAGACAGAGCCCAGTCTGCCCGTGCGCGGCGGCGGCGCGGCGGTCGCCGGCTCCGGCTCTTGCGCGCGCGGCACCTGCGGCGGCGGCGTGAGCGCGGCCTGCTGCTCCGGCGGTATCGCCGCGGTCGGGGCTGGGACGGTAGTCAGCGATTGCTGTCGCGGGCGCACCGAATCCAGCGTGGCGGTCTGCTCGGACGGCGACTTTTGCGTATCGCTCGGGCCGAGCGGTGGGGGCCACGGCGCGCTGGGCACGGCCGTGTCGGCTGTCGGCGCTGCCGACGGGGCGGCCTTGGGCGCATCGACGGGTGCAGCGACCGCGGGCGGCGACGCAGGTCGCGCCGGCTCGGCCGCTGCCATCTGGTCGGGCGCCGGCATCATCATGTCGGCAGGCGGCGGCGGGGGTATGCGCACCGCCTGATCGGCGGGTGCTGTCGAAGGGGCGGCGGGGGGTGTCGGGACGGCAGCCGGCGCGGTCCCCGCTTTGGCAGCGACGGCCGGCGACGGCGAATGCGGCGACCCGGCATTCGTCGATGGTGCGGCCGGCCGCTGCGGGTCCGCGGCCGCGGTCTGCGGCGCGGGCGACGGGTGCTTGGCCGTGGCGGCCGGCGGCGACTTGGCGGCTTGGCCGGCGGCCGGCTTGCGCGCCTTCTCGGGCGGCGGAAGGCTGGGCGGCGGCGGCGCCGGACGCGGCGTGTCGCCTTCCGGCAAGGCGTAAGTGGTGGGGCTGTTCAGCGCCGTTTCCTGAGGCGCCGGCTCGGACCCGGAGGGCGAGCGCCGCCGCGTGCTGCTGACATCCGAGTGCCCGCTCGCGAGCGCCTGATCGGCGTTGCGTTTGGTCTCGGTGGGTGCGGCGCCGTCGGTGGTGGATGATGGGCGGGTGATCGGCGTCGGCGCGCCGGACGCCGCGGCGCCGCGGCTGGCGCGCAGGTCGGCATCGCTCTGTTTTGCCTGGGCGCGATCGTCGGAGAGCCCCTGCTGCAGCTTCTGGCGGTCGATGCTGCTCATCGCGCGATCGGGCGGCGGCGGCACGGTGCCGAGATTGGGATAGGGCTGGTTGCGCCCGGCCTCGAGATTCTGCGCGTTGCGCTCGCCAGTCGTGTCGTCGTTGAGGGTGAAGCCGGCGGCGCTGCGGTAGAGCTCGACGGGATTGACGTATTTGGGGGTGGACGAGCATGCGGCCAGCCCGGCGGCAGCCGTCATGGCCAAGGCCACGGCGCGGCCGCCAGCCTTGTCCCACCCTCCGATGATCCTGCGCAGCACCATGGCCGCCTCGCCTTCCCCTGGGCTAACGGATTGTCGCTCCCCATATAAGCCCTGCAAATACTTACCTGTTGGTGTATTAGTGCGGCTCTTGCCGGTCGGCAAGCGCACGGCGCCTGACGGGCGGGCGACGCGGCTTCCCCGACGCAGCGGGATGGTAAAAATGACAGATTCGGGAGACCCCGAAATCAAGATTCCCGACCCGGTCGAGTGGTCGCGCAACATGGCCCTGATCGCCGAGCGCAGTCAGCGCCTGGTGATGGAATTCCTCGCGCGCCAGAACGGCGAGGGCGTCGGCATGGCCGACCCGCTCAACATCGGCAACGCCTTCCTGGAGATGACCCGGCAGATGATGGCCGATCCGGGGAAGCTCATTCAGGCGCAGATGTCGCTCTGGCAGGATTACATGACGCTGTGGCAGCGCACCGCCGAGCGCTTCCTTGGCGGCAAGGCCGAGCCCATGGTCGAGCCGGCGCCGAGCGATCGCCGCTTCAAGGATGCCGCGTGGAACGAGAGCACGCTCTTCGACTTCATCAAGCAGAGCTATCTCCTCACCGCGCGCTGGCTGCAGACGACAGTCAAGGACGTCGACGGCCTCGACGACAAGACGGCGAAGAAGGTCGACTTCTATACGCGTCAGTTCGTCGATGCGATGGCGCCGTCGAACTTCTTGCTGACCAATCCCGAGGTGCTGCGCACGACGATCGAGAGCGGCGGCGAGAACCTGGTCAACGGCTTGAAGCACGTGCTCGACGATCTCGAGCGCGGCAAGGGCCGGCTGATGATCAAGATGACCGACCTGGACGCCTTCAAGGTCGGCGAGAACATCGCCGTGACGCCCGGCAAGGTCGTCTACCAGAACGATCTGATGCAGCTCATCCAGTACTCACCGACGACCGAGACGGTGAAGCGCCGGCCGTTGCTGATCATGCCGCCCTGGATCAACAAGTTCTACATCCTCGATCTGCGGCCCGCGAACTCCTTCATCAAATGGGCGGTCGACCAGGGCCACACCGTGTTCGTCGTGTCGTGGGTCAATCCCGACGAGCACCTGGCGCGCAAGGGTTTCGACGACTATATGCTCGAGGGTCCCTTCGCCGCGCTCGACGCCATCGAGCAGGCGACCGGCGAGCGCGAGGTCAACGTCATCGGCTATTGCCTCGGCGGCACGCTGCTGGCGGCGACACTCGCCTACATGGCGCATAAGGGCGACGACCGCTTCAAGAGCGCCACATACTTCGTCGCCCTCACCGACTTCGCCGAGCCGGGCGAGCTCTCCGTCTTCATCGACGAGGACCAGCTGCATTCGCTCGAGGAGCGGATGAAGGGCCACGGCTATCTCGAAGGCGCGGACATGGCGACGAGCTTCAACATGCTGCGCGCCAACGACCTCATCTGGTCGTTCGTCGTCAACAACTACCTCCTCGGCAAGGAGCCGTTCCCGTTCGATCTGCTCTACTGGAACAGCGATTCGACGCGCATGCCGGCGGCGATGCACAGCTTCTATCTGCGCAACATGTACCAGGACAACAAGCTCGTCGTGCCCGGCGGCATCTCGCTCCTCAACGTGCCGATCGATCTCTCCAGGATCGCCGTGCCGAGCTTCCTGCTGTCGACGCGCGAGGATCACATCGCGCCGTGGAAATCGACCTACGCCGCGACGCAGATCTACAGGGGCCCGATCAAATTCGTGCTCGCCGCCTCGGGCCACATCGCCGGCGTCGTCAACCCGCCCGGCCAGCGCAAATACGGCCATTGGGAGAACGGCAAGCTGCCGCCCTCGCCCGACGCCTGGCTCGAAGGCGCCACGTATCACGAGGATTCGTGGTGGCCGACCTGGGAGAAATGGGTGAGCGAGTATTCCGGCGGCGAGGTCAAGGCGCGCCAGCCCGGCGACGGCAAGCTCACGCCAATCGAGGATGCGCCCGGCTCCTATGTGCGCGTCAAGGCGAGCTGACGCGTACCGGCCGGCCGGTGACCGAGTTCAGTCGTCGTGATGCGCCACCCAGCAGACGCCTCGCTTGCTCGAAGGTGATTTCGGCTTCTCCGCTTCGAATTCCAGCGGAGGCTTGGAGGTCGCACGAGGGCGCTAGCTAGATGCCGTGCGCGGCCCAGAACGCGCAGTGATGCCGGGTCGCGAAGTCGGATTCGACCTGCGCTCCCGCCGGCGCCAGCGACTGAATGTCCTCGTCCTCGTCATTGGCGGCGAAGCGTGGCCAGAACGGCTCCGGGAAATTGTGGCGGCGGAACGTGTTGGGATCGCCGCTGCGGGCGAATTGCGTCCAATAGGCGATCATCGTCTCGGACAGCTTCTGCTGCGTCGGCGTGAACGGGACCGATTGCGGCAGGGTGAAGAGGTACTGGATCTCCGAGGCGTGCGCCGCGCCGTAGGGGATGCTGATCGGCGGCAGGAAATTCTCCGCCGCGTTCTCGTCGTTGAACTCATAGGCGAAGGTCCGCACGTATCCGGACAGCGACAGGTCGGAGCTCCGCGCGCCGCAGGCGAAGGTGACGTCGGTGCCGAGCGCGGCAATAGCCTCGTCCGGGCTCGGGTAGTTGGCAAGCGGGTATTCCGCCAGCACCGCCGGCGCCAGCGTGGCACCGACGATGGCGCCGACCACGAACGGGTACGCCACCGCCGTCACCGGCCCGCCGACCAGGTCGAAATCGAGCCCGACGAACAGCGTGAACTCGTCGTGATTGCTGCCCTGCATGATCGGCACGCGATTGAAATCGCCGCTGGCGAAGGCGGTCGCCAGCGTCTGCGGCAGCACCTTGCCGTCGACATTAGGCACGATGCCGGACCCGGTCCTCGAGAGGATTTGCGCCACCGTCAGCGCGCGCAGGCATGCGGCGGTGCTGCAGCCGAGACTCGTCGCCACCGCGGTGCCCTGCGCCTCCGCGGTCGCCAGGCTCGGCAGATTGAGCGCGTAGGCGCCGCTCTCGACGATGGCGCGCTGGAACAGCCTCGCCGCGCGCGGCGAGGCGACGTTCGAGAACGTGCTCAAGCCGCCGGCGGACTCGCCGAACAGCGTCACCTTGTCGCGATCGCCGCCGAAGCGCTCGATGTTCCGCTGCACCCACTCCAGCGCGAATTGCTGATCCATGAGGCCGTAATTGCCGGAGATGTGCTCGGCCGATTCGGCGCTCAGCGCCGGGTGGGCCATGTAGCCCAGGAGCCCCAGCCGATAATTGATGGTGACGACGACGACGTCGCCTTGCTCGACCATCCGCACGGGGTTGTAGTCGTCGCTCTCGCCGACGACGAGCGCGCCGCCATGGATCCACACCATTACCGGGTGGTCGTCGCGCCCGTCATTGGGGGCGTAGACGTTGAGGTAAAGGCAATCCTCGCTGACGCCCGCCACGCCGAAGGGCGAGGCGTTCTGCGCGCAATGGCTCGCGAATTGCGTGGCATCGCGCGGCGCGAACCAGCGCGCATGCGGCTGCGGCGGCCGCCAGCGGAGATCCCCCACCGGCGCCGCCGCATAGGGAACGCCGAGGAATTCATGCATCGTCGGCGTCGCCACGCCTTTGACCGGCCCGTCATGGGTCATGACGAGCGGCGAGCCGGCCATCGCGCCGCCCGCCGGACTCAACGCCAACAGGCAGGCGGCAACCACGCCGAGCGACCAGCGGCCGCGGTTGGCGCTCCTCGCCGCCAGAGTTTTTTGCTGCAAGATCATTGGCTTCTCCTCCCATGCTAAGTGCTTTCTGAGTCAGCGCGACGGCCGTTCGCGCGGGCACGGATACACGCCCGGCGCTGGCCTATCTTCTTGCATGAAACTATGGGTCGAGAAGCCGGCCCCCTGCAATGCCTGGATTGCGGAGGGCAGCGATATATTTTGGGTGGTCTATCGGTATTCGCTCGCGAGCCGAGCGTACTGCTTCGGCAGGCGCTCGATATAGAGCGCCTTCTCGGGCGTCACGTCGCGCAGATAGCGGGCGGGCGTGCCGGCCCAGAGCTGGCCCTTGGGCACCCGCTTGCCCGGCGTCACCACCGCGCCTGCCGCGACCCAGGCGCCGCTCTCGACCACGGCGCC
>Ga0185299_10006582_pt1 | contig 12312 bp, 10 predicted proteins | sample PaiPotPPA55metaG_FD_128002 | JGI IMG/M metagenome (GOLD analysis project Ga0185299, IMG submission 128002) | Iron sulfur acid spring bacterial and archeal communities from Banff, Canada, to study Microbial Dark Matter (Phase II) - Paint Pots PPA... ...
TATTGGCGGCGGGCTTGCCGTCCTTCATCAGGATGCGCGCCTGTTTGTTCACGCGAGTGCCGAGATAGGTGAAGGTGATGCCGGGCCGCACCGGATAGGCATAATAAGGCGGCGTTTCGATCCGCCGCGCCCAATGGGACTTCGGCGGCGTCAGTCCTTCGGTGCGGCAATCATCGAGGATGGTGTGATCGAAGGTGCCGGGCCGCACCGCCGCATTGAAAGCGGCGATGGTTTTTTCCAGCGCGGTCGAATCGAGTTCGAATTTGGCGGCGAGTTCGGCGATGCTGCCGGCCTCGATCGGCGGGAACAGCGTCGGCATGAAGCAGTTGCGCGAACTGGCGTCGAAGATGATGTAGGCGATCTGGTCGGGCTGGGCTGCCACCAGCCGTCCCCAGATGGCATAGCGTTTCGGCCAGATATCCTCGCCCTCGTCGTAGAAGCGCTCGGCGTGCTTGTTGACGACAATGCCGAACACCACCGAATCGTGCCTGGTGATGATGCCGCCGTCGAATTTCGGCGCGCGCGCATCGATCGCGACCGCGTGGCATTGCGTGGGGTCACCGATTTCCTGCACGCCCTTATCGAGCAGCATCTTCAGGATCGTGCCGCGGTTGTACGGCGTGCCGCGGATCAGGAAATTGTCGGCGGCCTCGCCCCAATATTGCTTGAGCCATTCGATGTTGGCCTCGAAACCGCCGGCGGCGGCGACCAGCGTGGAAGCGCGGACGGTCGCGCGGCCGTCACCCCGCTTGAGCGCGGCAGAAACGAACATGCCGTCGGCGATTTCCAGGTCGAGGACCTCGGCGTCGTAGAGTATGTCGACGCCAAGCTGCTCGGCGGTCAGGTAGAGCGCGTTCAGCATCGCCCTTCCGCCGCCCAGGAAGAATGAGTTGGTGCGCCCCAGGCTGAGCGTGCCGCCCAGCGACGGCTGCCAGCGCACGCCCTGTTCGACGATCCAGCCCAGGATATCCTTGGACTCGGCGATCATGTGGCGCGCCAGTTCCTCGTCGGTCTCCCCGCCGGTGACGCGCTTAAGGTCTTCCCAGAATTCCTCTTCGGTATAGGGCCCGGTGAGGATATCGGTCGCGGCATCATGGGCGCAGCGCATGTTGCGGGTGTGGCGGGTATTGCCGCCACGATAGAATTTCGGCGCGCCTTCCAGCACCAGCACGGAGGCGCCGGCGCGCCGTGCGGCGATCGCGGCGCACAGCGCGGCGTTGCCGCCGCCGATCACCAGCACGTCGTATTTACGGGTTAAATCGACCATGCCGGGTTGTTATCGTGTTTGCATCGAAATCAAAACCGGCAACCCGGCAGGGCGATACGCGGTCCGGACATGCCTTAGCCCCGGGCCGCGAGCGGTTGTTGGCTGGTGGCTGCCTTGCCGTCCCGATAGATCGCGAGCGTGGCGACGATGCCGAGGATGGCGGCGCACATCAGCCAGAATCCCGGAGAGGCCTTGTCGCCGGTGTGATCGATCAGCAAGGTCGATGCAAAGGGCGTGAAGGTCCCGAACAGGCCGGCGGCCAACGCGAAAGCCAGCGAGAAACAGGTGGTTCGGACATGCGCGGGCACCACTTCGACCAGCGCGCCCAGCATGGTCCCGCTGTAAACCCCGAAATAGAACGAGAACATCATTTCGACCGCGAGCATCTTGCCGAAGGTGGGCGCGGCCGTGAGCCAGTGCAGCGCGGGATAGGCGGTCACCAGCGACAGACATGCGACCGTCAGCAGCACCGGCTTGCGGCCGATGCGGTCGGACACCGCGCCTCCGACCGGATTCCAGATGAAGTTGGTCACCGCCACCAGAAGGGTGACGAGCAGCGCATCCTGCGAGGAAAGCTTCAGCACGGTCCTGCCGAAGGTCGGCGTATAGACGGTGACGAAATAGAAGGTCGTGGTGGTCAGCACCGCCACCATCATGCCAAGTACGATGATCTTCCAGTTCACCGCGGCGGATCTGAAGACTTCGGACGTCGAAGGGTGTTTCTTCATCGCCAGGAATTCCGGCGTTTCTTCCAGCGTCCGGCGAAGAAAGAAAATGAATGGAATGATGAGGCAGCCGATGAAGAACGGAATTCGCCACTTGGCGAATTCGATCCCCCCAAGGAAGGCAATCGTATCGCCGGTCACGAATTCGTTTAGCGCAAATCCGATGGTCGCGGCGACGAAGATCGCGACCTGCTGGCTGGAGGACTGGAACGAGGTATAGAAACCCCTGTTGCCGGGGGTCGCAATCTCGGCAAGATAGACCGAGACGCCGCCAAGCTCGACGCCGGCGGAGAAGCCCTGCAGCAACCGGCCGACCAGAACGATGACCGGCGCGGCAACGCCGATGCTGGCATAGGTCGGGCAAACCGCGATCGTCACCGTGCCGATCGCCATGATCGCCAGGGTGACGATAAGCCCTTTGCGGCGGCCGATCCGGTCGATATAGGCGCCGAGCACGATCGCGCCGACGGGGCGCATCAGCGCGCCCAGCCAGAAGACGCCAAAGGTGTTGAGCAGTGCTGCGGTCTCGTCTTGAGATGGAAAGAAGGCCTTGGCGATATAGGGCGCATAAAAGCCGAACAGGAAGAAATCGAACTGTTCGAGGAAATTGCCGCTCGTCGACCGCAGAATGGCGCCAATTCGCGACTTGAGTTGAGGCGGCGGCGAACTGGACGATTGCGACATTATGAAATTCTCCCCGTGGTCCCGCGCCCGTGCAGCCTTTGCGCTCCGGCGAAGACACTTGCTGGTTTTCTTTCGGCAATCTGCCACGTCAGCGCGGCATGACCAACCGGAAAACGCAACGATCGGTTCGCCGCGGTGAGATCGTCGCGCCGCGGCATGAATATCCGCCGCGATGAACTCAACTTATTCCCGGGCTACCCTGGACCGAGGCAATCAGCCATTGTCGAAACGCCGATAGTTTCGCCGATTCGGCTTTGGTCTCGGGCGAGACCAGATAGAAACCGGCGTTGGCCGGCAGGGTAATCTTGAACGGAACGACCAGCCGGCCCTTGGCGATGTCGGCCTCGACATAGGAGGTTCGGCCCATCGCAACGCCGATTCCGTCGATCGCGGCCTGCACTGTCATCAAGATCAGATCGAAGCTCAATCCCGGTTGTTTCGAGATATTCGACGGCAGCCCGGCGGCGGTGAGCCATAGTCGCCAGTCGTCGTCATAGCCGCCGCTGCTATGCAGCAGCATGTGATTGGCGAGATCCTCCGGGCACCGCAGCGGCTTGTCGCCTGTGAGCAGCGCCGGGCTGCACACTGGAAACAATTCATCGGCCATCAGCCAGTCGGCGCGCAAGCCGGGCCAATGGCCGCGGCCATAGCGGATCGCAGCGTCGACATCGTCGCGCTGGAAATCGACCAGACTGGTCGACGTGGTGATGCGGACGTCGACGCTGGGGTGCGCCTGCTGGAAGGTGGAAAGCCTTGGCAGCAGCCACTTTGCGGCCAGCGACGCCAGTGTGGAGATGGTTAGCACCCGATCGTTTTCCTTGCGCATCAGCCGGTCGGTGGCGAGCCGCAGATCGTTGAACGCCGCCCGAATACCGGGAAGGTAGTCCCTGGCTTCCGGCGTCAGCGCCAGACTGCGGTTCTGCCGGACGAACAGGCGGATCCCGAGTTCCTCCTCGAGCCGCCGGATCTGATGGCTGATGGCGGTTTGGGTGACATTCAGTTCAGCGGCGGCAACGGTGAAGCTCAGATGCCGGGCGGCGGCCTCGAAGGCGCGTAAACCATTAAGCGACGGCAGTCGGGCGGTCATTTTGTGGGCGCCATATACATGATTTTATCTCATCTAAGACCGTACAAAGTGTCGTTTGCCGAATTCTCTGACAGCACCGATATTAGCCTTAGCAAGTTAGCTTTGGGAGATCGAGATGTCTACCTGTTCACCCAGAACGATGATAAATAATCATGAATCAGGGCTTTTCGCCCAAATCAGCGAAAAGCTGCACGTGTGGCGCGAGCGCCGGCGACAGCGGCGTGAGCTGGCGCAATGGACCGATCGCGAGCTGCATGACGTCGGACTTTCGTGGAGCGATGTCGCGGAAGAGGCCGAAAAGCCGTTTTGGCGGGCTTGAACGCAGCCGGGTTGGCGCCGCCTCTTGAGGGGGACGCCAGCCAACGTCTTTTCGTAACCAAAGGAAGCCAGCGATGACCCCGCTTCGTCTCGATGAATTGCGCCAGCACACCGACATGCTGAGGCTGCGCAGCGGCAAGTCGCTGGCGGTGCGTTTTGTCGAGCCCGATGACGCCGAAGCGTTGCAGGGTTACTTCCGCGCGCTCTCGGTCCGCTCCCGCTACAATCGCTTCCTCGGCGCGATGAGCGAATTGCCGCAGACCGAACTCGAAAATTTCATCCATGCCGGCAAGCGCGACCGGTTCAGTGTGATCGCGATCATGGTGATTGACGGCGTCGAGACCATCGTCGGCGAAGCCCGCTACGGGTTCGAAGCCGACACGGCAAGTTTCGAGTTTGGCGTGTCGATCGATGACCGTTGGCAAGGCCTGGGCATCGGATCGGCGCTGCTTCGGAATCTGGAATGCCGGGCGGCTGCGTTTGGCGGCGGCCGCGTGTTCGGCGATACGCTACGCTCCAACGACGTCATGATAGGCTTGGCGCGCAAGTCCGGATTCAACTTCATACGTCATCCCGACGACTGGAAGCTGGTGCGTTTTGAAAAACGAATCGACGCAGCACCGCAGGAGATTCCCTGCGCGAGCTGGAGGCTGGCGGCCCAGCACGTCGCGCATCAGGCGATGGTGTGAGAAGTCGGAAAAATATCCCGCGTGATCCGTTATGGCGAGAACGTAGGGTGGGCTAAGCGAAGCGAGCCCACCACAGGCGTAAGAGGTGGGCACGGCGCAGATGCGCCTTTGCCCACCCTACGCTGTCCTAAAATTTCTCGACCCAGGGCCGCAATTCCAGTTCCCAGGTCCAGGCGCTGCGCGGCTGCTGCAACACACTCCAATAGCTCAGGGCAATGGCGTCGGGATCGAGCATCGAATCCGGTCGGTCGGCGGACTCCACGCGGCCTGCGCTGCGGATGCCGCCGTCGATCACGAAATGCGCGACATGAATCCCTTGCGGCGATAATTCGCGCGCCATGCTCTGTGCAAGACCGCGCAGCGCGAATTTCCCCATCGCAAACGGCGCGGATTGCGGATAGCCCTTGATGCTCGCGGACGCGCCGGTGAACAGGATGGCGCCGTGCCTGTTTGGCAGCATCTGCCTCACCGCCCGCTGGGCCACCAGGAAGCCGCCGAACGCGCTCACCGCGATCGCCTGCGCCACGTCAGCGGGCACCAGGTCGACGAAAGCACCGCGCGCCCGGGCGCTGGCATTATAGACGACCACATCAGGCGCCCCGATTTCGCGCTCGACCAGGCCAAACAGGCGTTCGACCTCGTCTTGGTCGGTGGCATCGCAGGCAAAGGCGCGCGCGCCGGTTTCCGCGCAAAGCGCGCCGAGCTTTTCGATTTGGCGTGCCGCCAGTGCGACCTTGATGCCTTCGCGGGCAAACAGCCGCGCCAGCGACGCGCTCAGGCCCTCGCCGGCGCCGACGATGAGGGCGTTCTTGTATTTTGGCGTTTCCATCGGAGGTCTCCTTGATCTGTTGAAGCTGGCCTTGAGCCCTGTCTTGAGGCTTGGGCAATGATTTTGTAACGAAAATAGCCTCTGGGCCTTAACCGGGGTGGGCGACATTCCGGCATCGGATGTGCGATAATTCCCACCCAACAGATGAGGAAACGGACAAGGGAATTCAATGCAGCCGCTCAAGCATGATCGCATTGCAAATTCCGCCGGCCGGACGGGACTGCTTGCGCCCGACACCTCGGGCATGAATTTCTATCGCGCCGATCCGGCGCTGACGGATCTGCTTCGCATCCATCTTCCCGATGCGTTGTTCCGTCATATCGAGCCGCATCTCGACCGGCTGGGCGCGCTCGCCGGCGGTCATCTCGACGAATGCGCGCGACTCGCCGACCGTCATGTGCCGGTGCTGCATCAGCGCGACCGCTTTGGCCGCGACGCCCAGTGGATCGAGTACCATCCGGCCTATCGCGAGCTCGAGCGCGCCGCGTTCGGCGAGTTCGGCATTCATGCGATGTCGCTGCGCAAGGGCATTTTGGGCTGGCCGGAGAAATACCCGGTCGTTGCCAAGCACGCCTTTACGTTTCTGTTCAACCAGGCCGAGTTCGGACTGGGTTGCCCGATCAATGTCACCGATGGCTGCGCCAAGCTTCTTGCGAATTTCGGTAGCGAGGCGCTGAAGGCCAGATATCTGGACGGCCTCACGCAGACCGACATGGAAAAGCTGACCCAGGGCGGCCAGTTCATGACCGAAAAGGAGGGCGGCTCCGACGTCGGCACGCTCACCACGACCGCCGTGCAGGAAGGCGATCACTGGCTTCTGTCGGGCGAGAAATGGTTCTGCTCCAATGCGGACGCCGAGGTGGTGATGCTGCTGGCACGGCCGCAAGGCGCCGGTCCCGGCACGCGCGGCGTCGGCCTGTTTCTGATGCCGCGCAAGCTCGAGGACGGCTCGCCCAACCATTACCGGATCGTCCGGCTGAAGGACAAGCTTGGCACCCGCTCGATGGCGTCGGGCGAGATCAAGCTTGAAGGTGCGATTGCCTACGCCGTCGGACGGCTCGATCGCGGCTTCGTGCAGATGGCCGAGATGGTGAATTCATCGCGGCTTTCCAACGGCGTCAAATCCACCGCGCTGATGCGCCGCGCCCATCACGACGCGATGACGGTCGCTACCAACCGCGTCGTGTTCGGAAGCCGCATCATCGATTTGCCGCTGGCACGCCGGCAATTGATGAAGATCATGCTCGCCACCGAGCAGGCGCTGTCGATGAGTTTTCTGACCGCCGATGCGCTCGACCGCACCGAGGCCGGCAGCCAGGACGCAGCCGCGCTGTTGCGCATTCTCACCCCGACGCTGAAATTCCGCGCCACGCGCGACGCCCGCAAGGTCTGCGGCGACGCGCTGGAGATGCGCGGCGGCATCGGTTACATCGAGGAGTTTGCAACGGCGAGGCTGTTGCGCGACGCCCATCTCGGCTCGATCTGGGAAGGCACCGGCAACATCGTCGCCATCGACGCATTAAAGCGGGCGGTCGGCCGCCATGGCGCCGACGCAGCACTTGCCGCCGACCTGCATGCCCGGCTCGATGACAGCGCCAACGTACCGGGCGCCTTTCGTGATCGTCTGCGCGTGCTCACCGATCGCGCCATCGGCTTTGCCCGCGAAGTGGCCGCGGGCAGCGACCACGAAGCCGAGGCGCGGCGCGCCACCAGCCTGCTCTATCATATCGCCAGCGCAGTTCAGCTTTCGTGGGAAGCCGGGCGCATCCATGAGCTGCGCGGCGATGCCCGCCGGCTCCTGCTGTCCCGCATGGTGATCGATCATCGGATGTCCGCAAGCGATCCCTTCCACCTGGCGGACCATGCGACGCAGCCTGCGATGTCAGACCTTCTGCTCGGCGATCGCGCCGCCGGCATGGCCGAGGTTGGCGATTTGGTTGTGGCGGCGTAGTCGCGTCGTCAGTCGTCAAACCCCGGCGGTGGCACAAAGCCGCCGAATTCGCGCTCGATCAGTTCGGCCAGCTTTAGCGGTGTGCGATCCTCCGGCCATGGACCGAGGATCTGGACGCCGACCGGCAGCCCGTCCGGCGACAAGCCGATCGGTACCGCGGTGGCCGGCAGGCCGGGCAGGGTGGCGATGCCGGGCCATGCCAGCTGGTCGGGATAGGCGTATTCCTTGCCGTCGATGTCGATGCGGCGCGTTTCCTGCTCAGCGGAATGGTCGTGCGGATAGGCCGGCGTCGGCATCACCGGGCAGATCACCGCGTCGAAGCTCCCAAACAGCGCACGCCATTGCGCCCGCAAGCGCGCGCGTGCGCCATCGGCCATCACCCAGTCGCGATGGCTCAGCGCGACGCCGCGCAGCCGTTCCGCGTGCAGGCTCATGTCGTGCGCGGGCAGGTTTGCCGCGGCGGCGACGGCTCCGGCATAGACCTCCGGCGTGAATCCCACCGCAAGAAACGACAGGAGCATCCGCATATAGAGACGGGAGGAGGCGGCGAAGTCCGGCAATAGCGGGCTTTCGCGTTCCACTTTGACGCCGGCCTTGCCGAGGTCGGCGGCAAGCCGGTCGATCGCCGTCCGCACCACGGCGTTGGTCGGCATCACCGGATCGGAATCGATCAGGAGGATGCGGAAATTCTTCAATTCACGGTGACGCGGCGGCGGCAATGCAAGCCTGTAGGCCGTGGCGGCGTCCAGCGGGTCCGGTCCTGCCATGACGTCGAGCAAAAGCGAGAGGTCCAGCGCGCAGCGTGCCATCGGCCCGATTACCGCCAGGTCGCGCTCCAGTGGCAACGCGGGAAATGGCGGCGGGGTGTTGCCGCGCGATGGCACCAGTGCGAATGTCGGTTTGTGCGCGTAGACGCCGCAGTGAAACGCCGGCACGCGCAGCGAGCCGCCGATATCCGAACCGAGCGAGAGCGGTCCATAACCTGCCGCGAGCGCCGCCGCCGATCCGCCGGAAGAGCCGCCGGGCGTGCGGCCGAGGTCATAGGGATTATTGGTGGTGCCGTAGATATCGTTGTAGCTCTGCCAGTCGCCGAGCCCGAGCGGCACGTTGGTCTTGCCGAGGATGACGCCACCTGCGTCCTTGACGCGGGATATCGCCAGCGCATCCTCCGGTGGCCGAAAATCCTTTTGTGCCGGAATGCCCCATGTCGTGGGCAGGCCTGCGACGTTGAAGGATTCCTTGACTGTGAGGGGAATGCCGAGCAGCGGCCTTGTCTCGCCGCGCGCAAGCGCCGCGTCGGCGGCACGGGCGGCGTCCAGCGCGCGCTCGAAATCGCGGACGCAAACCGCATTGATCCTTGGGTCGTGACGCTCGATGCGTCCGATCGCGTCCTGTGCCAGTTCAACGGCAGATACCTGCCTTGCCGCAAGGGCTGCCGATATTTCCGTCGCTGTCGTGAAGGTCCATTGCGATTTCGCCACGTCGTTCTCCCGGTCCGTCTTCGGCTCCCGGAACATTGCTTCGGTTTTGGCGACGGCCGCTAGACCGCTATTGCTGCTCCAATGACGGCGATCCCGGCAGCATCCGCTGCAGGATGCGGTCGCGGTAGATGAAGACGTGGGCGATCGCCGCCGCCACGTGAATGCCGATCAACACCAGCAGCGTCCATTCCGCCGCCTGATGCCAGCCGTCGATGACCTTGCCCGCCGCGGCATTTTCCGAGCCCAGCATCGGCAGCGGCACCAGATAGAAAAATGACACCGGCCAGCCGCGAAACGACGCGAACAGCCAGCCGGTGACGGTGGTCGCCAACACTGCCACATAGAGCGCCCAGTGCACGGCTTCGGACGTCAGCCGCTGCCAGGCGGGAAGCGAACTCTCCGGCAAGACGGGGTGGGTAAGCCGCCAGGCGAACCGCAGAAGGATGAGCGCCAGGATGACGATCCCAAACGAGACATGGAACGTCATCGGCGCACCGGGCTTGTCGCCCCGATGAATGTCCGGCATCAGCCAGCCGATCGGAAATTGCAGCAGCAACAGCGCCACCACGAGCCAGTGGAACACCTTCGCGGTGGTGCCGTATTGCGAACGATCGGTCATGCGCGTCCCTTCGTTTCTTCGAGTCGTGACACGACTATGGCACGTCCATGGCGCCGGTTCATCAAGGTTGCAGATATCGTGCGGAGGTGTGCGACATCGGATTGACGGGTCCGGAAGCATTGCGATCGCCGGCGCCGGCATTGCTTCCAGAAACCGGAAACGCGTAGCCGATGATGGTCTTGATGACCCAGCGATCGGACGAGGACGTCAAGCCGTAACCGACGCCGAAGTCCACATCGACCACGCCGAGCTTGAAATCGGTCACCAGGAACAAGGTATGTTGCTGATCGGCAAGCTTGGCGAAGTTCCCGATCTCGCCAAAGTCGGCGTAATATTCGAGGCCCAAATACGTATCCGGAGCGAGCTTTCGCGCCAGGCGCGCGGCGGGTGCAAAATCCAGCTGGCCCAGCTTTCCAAAGCCGGCATCCACGATCGGGTTGACGATGAATTCGTAATCGGCGTTGCGGACGCCGATAATCGGCCGCACCTCCAGCGCAAACCTTGTCTGCGCGAATGGCGGCGTCGTGTTGCTGAATTCGAGATTGATGCCATAGAAGAAGTCGCGTTTGTCGGCATTGGGCGAGACAAACAGGGTCCGCAGCTTGAACGCATCGGACATGAATTTCTGATCCTGGACGGCAAAGGGCAGATAGAGGCCGACCTCCCACCAGTCGGTGACGCCATAAGCGAATTCCGGCGTGCCGTTGAGGCTGTGGTTGGAGACGAGGCCGCCGGCAAACGGCGAATCCTTTTGTCCGAGCGCGACGTAATTGAGGTGCTGCTGGATCGTGAATTGGCCGACCCCGGCAATAGCGGCGTTGTAAACCTGGATTTCGTCGGTAGCCTTTGCGGGTTGCCCCAGCGCAATCGACAAAACCGCGCCGGCCAACACGCTGAACTGGCGGCGCGCGCGGCGTTCGAAACCTGGTTTCAGCATCGACGCAACGCTTTCTATGCCGCGCCAATGAGTATGCCGACGGCGAGCACGATGACGCCGCCAAGCACGATCTGGAACACCGCATGCAGGAACGGCGTGTCCATATAGCGCGCCCGAATATAGGCGATCGCCCATAGTTCGAAGAACACCACAACTCCCGCGATCGCGGTCGCGATCCAGAACGCATTGGCCCAGGAGTCCGGCACCAGATACGGCATGGAGTGCCCGAGGCCGCCGAGCGCCGTCATCAGGCCGCTGGCCGCGCCGCGCAGCCATGGCGAACCGCGTCCGGTCAGCGAGCCGTCGTCCGACAACGCTTCCGCAAAGCCCATGCTGATGCCGGCGCCGAGCGAGGCGGCGAGACCGACAAGAAACGTCTGCCAGTTCTGATGCGTCGCAAACGCCGCGGCGAACAGCGGGGCAAGGGTCGATACCGATCCGTCCATCAATCCGGCAAGGCCTGGCTGCACATATTGCAGAACGAACACGCGCCGGCGGGTCTTTTCCTCCTCCGCGCGCACATCGGGACTGAGGATCTGATCGGTCAGCTTGGCAGCGACCTTCTCATGACCTTTCTCCGCTTCCGCAAGATCGCCGAGCAGGCGGCGGACACCGACATCCTGGGTCTGTTCGGCGGCCTTGACGTAGAACCGCTCGGCTTCAAACTCCATCGTCCCGACTTCCTTGCGGATCGCGTCGAGCGACTGATTCTTGGTCAGCCAGATCGGACGCCGGCGCAAAAATCCCTTGACGTTATCTCGGCGAATAGGCGGGAGATTCGGGCCGAAACGCTTTTCGTACATCTCCAGCAGCATGTGGCGATGGCCTTTTTCCTCCTCGGCCATTTCCTCGAATAGCTTGGCCGATTCCGGATAGCGCTCGGCCAGATCCTCTGCGAAGGTCATGTAGATGCGGCTGTCTTCTTCTTCCGCGGAGATCGCAACCGCCAGCACTTCCCGCTCGGTCAAATCGGCAAAATTCTTCACAGCAAGCCTTCTTGATCAATTTAGAATGGTTCTAAATTGCTTATAACGGTAGCTTGCTACGAGGTCAAATCATTCAGCGCCACGCCGCCGATCGGTTTCCGCTCGCGCAGTCCGGAACTGTTGCGGTCCGTGCCCGTTTCGGGTTCCTATCTTCCAATCCATCGCAGCGGAGTAGTTATGGACAAGGTCAAATACCGTTTGAACGACCCGCGGCTTGCGCCGCGCCGAACCAAACTTGAGATTCCCGGGTGGGCTGGCAAGCGCGAGCCCCGCACCGACGGTTCGCGCGAACAGGTGTGGCATTGCGTTCCCTTTTCGGAAGGCGCGCAATACGGGATTGAGCTGTTTTATCCGTACGACAATGAACTGCACGTCAGCACAAAGGACGGCCATTTGATCATGGAAGGAGATTGGGGCCCGCCGCCGGACGGCGGCCTGCAGTGGCCGCCTTTCCGGAATTTCGGCGACACTTTTTATACGTACCAGATCCTTCTGGACCTCAAGGTCGAAAAGGGCATGGCGATCCGGACCGAACCGCATCCACGGTTCTACACCGACCCCAGCGATACCGTGCCGATCGCGGTCCCGGCGCTGGTCCGAAACTGGTGGCCGATGATGTTCTTCTGCGTGTTCAAGGCGCCCGCCGAGGGCCGCACACACGTTTTCAGGCCGAACGAACCGTTCGCGCAGATCATCATCATCCCCGAAGAGGCCAGCTTCGAACTCGAGCCGATGACCG
>Ga0185299_10006583_pt1 | contig 12312 bp, 8 predicted proteins | sample PaiPotPPA55metaG_FD_128002 | JGI IMG/M metagenome (GOLD analysis project Ga0185299, IMG submission 128002) | Iron sulfur acid spring bacterial and archeal communities from Banff, Canada, to study Microbial Dark Matter (Phase II) - Paint Pots PPA... ...
GACCGGGACTTTGTGCTTGAGTTTGTCAATTCGCTCTCGCTGCTGGCGCTGCATCTGAGCCGCTGGGCCGAGGAGATGATTTTGTTTTCTACACAGGAATACGGCTTCCTAGCTCTGCCCGAGGCTTACTCCACCGGCAGCAGTGCGATGCCGCAGAAGAAAAATCCCGATTTGCTCGAACTGGTGCGCGGCAAGAGCGGACGAGTTCTTGGAAATGCAACCTCTCTCATGGTCGCGGTCAAGGGTTTGCCTTTGGCCTACAACAAAGACCTGCAGGAAACGCAGGAGCCGCTGTTCGATTCTTCGGACACGCTTTTGCAGATGTTGCCGCTGGTCGCGGGATGGATGAAGGCGGTGGAATTTAATAACGAACGCATGCTGCAGGGGGCACATTCCGGATTTATGAACGCGTGGGCAGCAGCCACTTATCTGGTGAAGCGCGGTGTGCCTTCGAGGATGGCGCATGAACGGATTGGCAAGGCGGTGCAGCTGTGTATCGAGCGCAGCTGTGAACTTCAGGACTTGCCGCTCCAGAAACTGCGATCGCTCAGTCCAGCATTCGATCAGGATTTTTATGAAGCGCTGAAGCTGGCTTCCGTGCTCGCCGTCCATGATGTTCCTGGGGGCACGGCGCTAAGCCGGGTGCGGCAGGCAATCAACGCCACTAGAAAGAGGATCGACTCTCTTCGCGAGGAGGCCCATGCGCACGCGTAAAGCAATTCTGCCCGACGCACAAGACATTCACGAACTGATCGCTGCATACTCCGGCGACGGCACGCTGCTGCCGCGGACTCTGCCCGAAATTTGCGAGAACGTCAGAGACTTCGTGGTTCTCGAAGATAGTGGCCGCATCATCGGCTGCGGCGCATTGCATCTCTATGGCACGCACCTGGCGGAAATTCGCTCGATCACGGTCGCGCCCTGGGCTCAAGGCAAAGGCGGAGGCAGACGGCTGGTAAAAACGCTGCTGGCCGAGGCTAAGCGACATCGGGTGGCTTGCATCTGCCTGTTTACGCGCAAACCGGATTTCTTCGCGGGCCAGGGATTTTCTGTCGCCCAGCGCGAGGACCTTCCCGACAAGATCTACAAAGACTGCCACGCTTGTCCGCGGTTTCATTGCTGCGATGAGGTGGCCATGGTCCGCGGAGAACTGCCTAAGTTTGCCATACTGCCGGAACCGGCGAATTGGCTGGTCAAGCTTCAGGAGTGGTCGCCGAATGCCGGAGAGCAATCGGTTGGAGACCAGTCGGGCTCTAGGTAACCTCTCCAGCTCCATCTTCGGCGGTACAAAGGTATACGTCAGGATTGGTTCCAGTTCTCTGCCGGTAGCGCTCGGCAATTGCCTGCGCGAAGTCGTCCGCACTTTCTTCGCGCACGAGATTGACCGTGCACCCCCCGAAGCCGCCTCCGGTCATGCGGCCCCCGCAGTAGCCCGGCAAGCCTTCGGCTGCGTCGACCATGATGTCGAGCTCCCGGCAACTGACCTCGTAGAGATCTCGCAGGCTGGCGTGCGAATCGCGCATCAACTTCTTCATTCGATCCAGATCGCCTGCGGTAAGTGCGTGGGCGGCATCGAGCGTCCGTTGATTCTCGCGGACGACGTGGGTAGACCGTTTTGCGATGGTGGCGGGAAGTTCCTGGAGGTGCCGTCCCAACAGTTGGACTGACACGTCGCGCAACGCACGGACTGCCGGATTCCACTTCTGAAAATACCTCACTCCTTCTTCGCATTCTTCGCGCCGGGTATTGTAGGCCCCCGAAGCCAGATCGTGCTTCACCATGGTGTTGCAGACTACAAGGCGAATGCCTGCGGGGATGTGAACCAACTGAAAGTCAAGGGAGCGGCAGTCGAGAAGAAGGGCGTGGCCGGCTTTTCCCATGCAGGATACGAACTGGTCCATGATTCCAACGCGGGCGCCGACAAAACTATTCTCAGCTTGGCGGCAGATCTCGGCGACCTCGGGCAAAGGCACCTGCCTGCTCTCCATACTTATCAGGGCAAGCGCGGAGGCAACTTCAAAGGCTGCGGATGAACTCAGTCCCGCGCCGATCGGGACCTCGCCATGGACCAGCAGGTTCGCGCCGTGGATTTGGTTTGTGCGTTTCCGCAGGACACTGGCGACACCCAGCACGTAGTCACACCACTTGCCAATGCGCTGCTTGGGCAAATGTTCGATATCGAACTCGAAACTGCCCGGTAATTCTTCGGAGTAAATCAGCAGTTTATGATCCGGCCGCTTTGCGATCGCTACATATGTGGAGAAGGCGAGAGCGGCGGGCATGACAAAGCCGTCATTGTAGTCAGTGTGTTCGCCGATGAGGTTAACGCGTCCGGGGGCACGAAATATTCTGGGATGATCAGCGAATCGTTTTTCGAAGCGCTTAGCGAGTTCGCCTGAGTTCATCGGCATTTTCGCCCTCAATGCCATGCAGAATAAAACTTGTTTTACCGCCAATCATTTTCGGGCGGGGCCCAACATTTTAGTCGATTTCCCGACTCCAGTATCTCGTCCGCGCGCGCCCCCGAGCCATCAGGAATTGCTACTGAATAATGTCGCGATGATTAGGCGCAGTCGGGGCGCTAATCTCGCGGCGCCGGGACGAGACTTTTCTGATGGTTGCTATAAGAAATTTGTATTGGACGGACCGAATTACCGCATTTATCGTCGGCGGATTGATTCCAGCTGGTTGCTCTGCGGATTGCCGGCGCGGGACCGGAGGGGCCTGCGCCGGCGGTCCGCTTGATCTGCAGGGCGATCGCTGATTGTTCGCAACATTGTTCGGACATATTGATTACTCATAAATAGGAGCATTCTAAGATGAGCAAACGAGCAGGGAGAAGCTCTCTGCGGGGTTTAGTTGTGGCAGCCATAGCCATGCTCGTTGTGCTGGCCGGACTGGTGGCGGGTTTATCTGCTCTCAGTTTTGCCGACGATGGGTCCAAGCCGGATCCAGCCGGGACCGCGACCGGGGACAAGACGACTGCCGTCGATGCCGCCGGCAATCCCTTTGTGGTTCCCGAGCCTCTCGATAAGACAGCTCCAGACTATATCCAGAATAAGAAGGCGTTCGACGACTTCCAGGCTCAAGCCGCACGGGAACCGCTCGCGGTAAAGCTGGCCGACAGCGTGGGACATGTTCGGGTGGCGACCAACTTCGCATGGACGTTGAACACAGGCTATCTCGTCCTGTTCATGCAGGCGGGGTTTGCCTTGCTCACCTGCGGACTGGTGCAGAAGAAGAATGCGGCGCATCTCATGATGCTGAATTTTGCCGCATATGTTTTCGCCTTCCTCGCCTACTACGCGGTGGGATATGCATTCCAGTTTGGAGCGGTCGCAATCAATGCCGCGCCCACCAATCTGGGTGGGGTACCCACGCTGAATCATTTTCTAATCGGCAGCGGTCAATGGGGATTCGTCGGCGGGAAAGGATTTTTTTTCCTGGGTCCGGCTTACGACAGCGGCAGCAACTGCCTGGCGCTGTTTGAAGTCGTGTTTATGGAGACTGCTGGATACATTATCGTCGGCGCCATTTGCGAACGCATCAGCTTTTGGGCGTTTCTCCTGTGTGAACTTTTCATCGGCGCGATCCTGTATCCGATTTCTGGGTGCTGGACCTGGGGCGGTGGCTGGCTATCGCAACTAGGCTCGACCATGAATCTCGGTCACGGCTACGTCGACTTTGCCGGTTCTACGGTAGTCCATGCTGTGGGGGGGTTCTGCGCCATGGCCCTCGCCATCATTCTGGGGCCGCGTCTGGGCAAGTTTGGTCCGGGAGGGAAGATTCGTGCCTTCCCTGCCCATAACATCGTCTACGTTGTGACTGGTACATTTATTCTGCTCTTTGGGTGGATGGGATTCAATCCCGGCTCCACGCTGGGAGCCACAGACCTTCGCATTTCAGTCGTGGCAGTCAACACGAATCTTGCCGCGGTCGCGGGCTCGGCAGCCGCGATGGTCATCTGGTATTTCCTGTTCGGCAAGCCCGACATTACGATGGCGTGCAACGGAATGCTGGCGGGTCTGGTTGCGATCACGGCTCCGTGCGCATTCGTGTCTCCAACTTCAGCGGTGATCATTGGAGTGCTGGCCGGCTGCCTGGTCTGCGGCGGTGTGCTGTTCAACGAACGTGTTCTCAAGATCGACGACCCTTGCGGAGCGGTTTCGGTGCACGGCTTTTGCGGCTGGCTGGGAGCCGTCAGCGTGGGTATTTTTGCGGACGGCACCTACGGCTCCGGCTGGAACGGTGTAGGCGCGGCGAGTTACCTGGGCCACGCGGGCCAAGGGGTGACCGGACTGATTCACGGCGATATTCGGCAGTTCTGGGTCCAGCTGATGGGAGCTAGTTTGTACGCCGCCTGGGCGTTCGGCGCAACCTTTGTAGTTTTCGGGATTGTGAACAAAGTGAAAAGCATGCGCGTAGCGCCCGAAGCGGAAGAGGAAGGACTCGACGTCCCCGAGTTTGGCGTTCCGGGTTATCCAGAAGACGCCGCGGTTACGGGTTCCTACTAATGCAAAGTGAATTCACGTGGGGGCGAACGCGGAATTAGCGAAAGCGGCGGATGAACAGGGTGTGGCGCTCGGAGCGATAGAAGCCGACCCCGTAGATGGTAGCTTTTCCCTTGGACGAATAAATCACCTGGCGAATGCGCAGCACCGAGGCTCCGCGCGCCACCCCCAGCAATTCGGCAATGCTCGCTTCAGCCGCGGTGGCGTCGACTTCCTCATCCGCATAGGCGAGATCGACCCCATAGTCGTGCTCCAGGGTCGCAAACAACGAAACCCTGCCCAAGGGAGCTTTCACTAATCCGCCAAACTCGCCGGCGGGGAGGTAGCAAGTCTCCAGGGCAAAGGGCTCGTCGCCGGTCTCGCGGAGGCGCTCAATCTTGACCAGGGCGCTGGTCGCGGGTAAGCCGAGTCGAGCCGCTACTTCCGGCTCATGTTCGATGATCTTTGACACCAACACTCGCGACCGGGGACTGAGTCCCCGGCTGGACATGTGCTCGGAGTAGCTCATCAGCTTATTGAAGTGGATTTTGGGGGCGGCTACGAACGTGCCCGCTCCGCGCCGGCGTTCGACTAAGCCCTCGCGCTCCAGGCCGGCAAGAGCATGGCGCGCGGTCATCAGGCTGACCTTATGGGTTCGAGCTAATTCGCGTTCAGACGCGACGAGGTCGCCGGGGGACAGTTCGGAAGACTCGATCCGTCTGCGAATGGCGTTCTGAATCTTCTTGTAGACCGGCGTACCGTTACGATGATTTCCCGCCATGAATCGCTTTCCGGGCCGGACCGCGGCGCTGAGTGATCACCATCGATTGGGCATGACGCTGACCGCATCCGCCCTTCCTTGTGCTATATAGCTTAATTCCACCTCCGTGTAAAGGCCAAAGTTTTGGGTTGGTTTGAGTTTGATCGATGCGGGGAGGGATTCGTTTTTGCTATAGAGCACAGCAGTTTTTTCTTTTTGCCGTCTGGTCGGGTTTGACTTTTCTGCGGAATTCCTGAACGCGGTTTTCGCTTGAAATCACAGATTACTGCAACAATTCGTCCGTGTCCCAGGCCGCCCGCGGAGCCGCGAGGTGATATAGAGCGGCTTGGGAAGAGGTTGTTCGCGATTTTTTTTAGCAATTGCTGCATTTTCTTCTTGACCATGATCGTATGCGTGCTATATAGCATAGTCGGATTGCATTAGAACATTTTTTCGGCACCTGTCGGTCAACCGATGGAGTGTTCTTAGGAGGCTGTGCGATGAAGCTATCGGCGTGTGTGAAGAATTTGCGGCGAGCCGCTCTTTCGTTCTTTATGATTTTGTCCCTGATGATTCTCGGCCTCTCGGCCGCGAGCCTTGCTCAGGAACTGGCCGCAACCCTCACCGGCACGGTGACCGATGCCAGCGGCGCCGTCGTGTCCGGCGCCACCGTGGTAGTTCATAGCACCGAAACCGGCGCTGACGTTCGCAACGTGACCACGACCAGCAGCGGGAGTTTCAACATCACGAACCTGCCCGCGGGAAGCTACACGGTGACGGTAAACAATGCCGGCTTCCAGACCTACGTAGCCAAGGACGTGGTCCTCAACGTCGCAGAAAAGCACACGCTGGATGTGCAATTGAAAGCCGGACAGGTGAGTCAGACCATCGAGGTAATGGCCGAAAACACGCCGATCCAGACCACGACGGCGGAAGAGTCTGGAACGGTGACCGGCGATCAGGTTCGAGAGCTGGCGCTGAACAACCGAAACTTTGAGCAGCTCATCCTGTTGCAACCCGGCGTCGCCAATCAGTTGCCGGATAAAGTTGGCTTTGGTCTTGCCAACAACACTTCGATCTCGGTCAATGGCGCGCGTACCGGCGCGAACAATTACACGGTAGATGGAGCCGACATCAACGACAGCGGCTCCAACGGGACTTTGCTGAACACGCCAAGCATTGACGCCATTCAGGAATTTACCCTGGAGCGCAGCAACTACGACGCGGCGTTTGGACGCAGCGGCGGCGGCCAGATTGTGGTCGCGACCAAGACTGGTACGAACCAGTTCCACGGCGGCGCCTACGAATTCAACCGCAACAATTACTACAACGCAAATACATTTGGCGGCCGGGCCTCGATCGCAGCGGGCAATCCTCTTTCGTCGAGCAATACGGTTCCGATTGAACGCTACAACGATTATGGGTTTACCCTGGGCGGTCCGCTGTTCATCCCGAAGTTCTTTCACCCTGTAAAGAATAAGACGTTCTTTTTCTGGTCGGAGGAGTGGCGCAAAGCGAGTACGCCCGGCACGAATGACATTAATGTGCCGACAACGGGACAGATGGGAGGCGTTTTCCCATGGATACTGGATACCACAAAAGGGGACGCCAATTACAATCTCTATGTAAATCCGGTTTCGGTATTTTCGCCCAGTGCGCCGGCTGGTTGCGTCACAAGTACAGCTCCCAGTCCGACTCAGAAGACTTCCGCTACACCACAGACTTCTACGATCAGTTTAGCGACGGCGGGGTGCGTTAGCCAGAATTCCGGCGCCTACCTAAAAGCCTTCATGCTGCCTAACCCTGCCAATAATGCTGCGGGCAATCAGCTGATCACGAATTACAGCCAGTTGAATAACTTCCGGCAGGACATTATTCGACTGGATCAGAACATCGGCGACAAGGTTCGTCTCTTCGGCCGATACATGGAAGATGTCGTGCCGCAGAACGAACCTTTCTCTCTCTGGGGTGGCGGAAACTATCCTGGCGTCGAAAACACATCACTCAACGCTCCGGGACGCAATCTAGTTGTTAACGCAACCATAACGCTCTCCCCCAAAGTGGTAAACGAAATTGAGTATGTGGATGCGTGGGGCGCAATCAATTCGAATCTTACCGGTGCGATCGCAAACTCGCCGGCGTTTCTTAGCAAGCTTACGAACAACACCAAGTACCAGGATCCGAACGGTCGCGCGCCCAACGTCAGCATTACTGGATATACCGGCTTAGGGAACGGGAGCGCGCCCTATTTCGAACGAAATATCGACAAGAACATATTTGACAATCTTTCCATCCAGCACGGCAATCACACCATCCGGCTGGGCTTTACCTCGATGTGGATGCAGAAAACCGAAAACGCCTCGGCGGGAGCGGCAAGCTTTAGCTTCACCAGCGGCAACGGGAACGATGCATTCGCGAACTTTCTGCTCGGGCAAGCCGACCAATATAGCCAACCAAACAAGGATACGATTCCGCATCTCAGGTACGTAAACTTCGAATTCTATGTTCAGGATGACTGGAAGATAAGCCGCAAGCTGACGGTGAATGCCGGCATTCGATACAGCTACTTCCCTTCCCCGACCGACAGCAACAACACGTTGGTTAACTTCGTGCCCGGCCTATTCAACCCGGCCAATGCACCGGTCATCGATCCCGCCACCGGCAGTATGGCTCTTGGGAACAATGCTGCCACTTACGCCAACGGTTTGATCTTTCCGAAAGGCGCGGCTTGTGCGGCAGCCCAGGCCGTTCCCGCTCCGCTTGTAACTTGTTCTCCCTATGGAGCTCGCGTCAACCCCAGTTCGAATAACAACTGGGGTCCACGTCTCGGACTAGCTTACGATCCTTTCGGAAATGGCAAGTGGGCTGTGCGAGCAGGACTCGGAATCTTCTATGACCGGACATTGAACGGCATTTGGGAGCAGAATGCATTCGGCGACCCACCGCTGGTGCAGACCGACACAACCCTTAACACCTCTAACTCTAACAAGAATTTGTTCGATAATCCGCTTGGAGCTGGGCAGGCGGGAGCTGCACCCCTGGGACCAAACGCCGTGACCATCACCGGGTCGCCGGCCTTCAAGCCCGACAGCTATTTGGACTACAATCTGTCGGTGCAGCACGAAGTCATGCCTAACACGGTGCTGGAGGTAGCGTACGTGGGCACCAAAGGTACGCACCTGTTGGGTGACATCGATCTCAATCAACCCACAGTCGCCAAGCGTCTCGCCGCCGCCCCTGGAACCGACGTGAACGCGATACGTCCGTATCTAGGATACGGAGCGATCAACGACCGTGCGACGGTCTATACCAGCAACTACAACTCCCTGCAAGTATCGTTGAATCGGCGCTTCAGCAAAGGACTGACGCTGGAACTTGGTTATACTTGGTCCAAGCTGCTCACGACTAATCCTTACGACCGCGGCTTGTCGGCCTACGACACCTACGATCTGAAGCAGAGCTATGGACCGTCGGTCCTGAATACTCCGCAGATGCTCGTCGTCAGCTATGTGTACGATCTGCCGTTCTACCGGAACCAGAGAGGGTTCGTGGGTCAAGCCCTCGGTGGCTGGGAGTTCTCGGGCATCACAACCATCCAATCCGGTCAGTCGCAGATCATGACGCAGAGCAACGACCCGTGGAGTTTGGTAACGACCACGAGTTCTACGATCTCGTGCACGATTAGCGCAACCACAACTTCATGCCCGACTTACCCCGGAGGCTTGGGCATGACGCGGCCGGGCGAGACTGTCTTCATTCGTCCTGACCAGATCGGAAATCCCCATGAACGGAAGACCGCAGCTGAATTCTTCAACACCGCAGCATTTGTGCCGGCCGTGGGGCACTTCGGCAGCTCCCGTCCGGGCGCAATTCTAGGCCCTGGCATTCAGGTCTGGGATATGTCGCTCATCAAGAACTTCAAATTCGCCGAACGCGCCGGCTTGCAACTCCGTCTTGAAACCTTCAACACGTTTAATCACGGCAACCCGAGCGGGATTGACACGAACGTTGGAGATTCCAACTTCGGTGCGGTGACCGCCTGGCACGATCCGCGCAACGTGCAAATCGGAGCCAAGATTAACTTCTAACCATCAGCCGTCGACCTTCACTCTAGCGCACGCCATAATGGCGTGCGCTTCTTTTTGCAGCGAAGAAATTCTGGACCGCCCCTGAGTTCACTGGCTCTCAGTCTTCTCAATCGCGGCCGCCCGTTTTTTCTCTTGTAGGGCAAGCGAGATTTTCTGCTCGCGCGTTCCCTCAGCGGCGCGCCCCGACTGGCGTAATGCCGTGCCTAGAACGAAATGGGCTTCGGCGTAATCGGGATCGAATTGCACCGCTTTGCGCAGGGGTTCAATCGCGGCCTCGGGATGGTTCCCGGCAATCTCGGCCTTCCCCAGACCAAACAAGGCTTCCCCATAGCGCGGGTTGGCTTTGAGGGCGGCGAGGAAGTGCGATTCGGCCTCTTCAAGCTGCGAGTTGTTCAATAAAATTTGTCCGAGGATGCAGTTCGCCACCGGATCGTTGGCGAAATGCTCGAGCTCGGCTCGCATCTCTTTCTCGGCGAGATCACTGTCGCCTTGCCGCCAATAGAGAAAGCCCAGGCCGGAATGCACGCCCATGAAATTCGGGTCCGCCTGTTCCGCCGCTTGATATTCCTTGATGGCCTCGGGCCGATTCGACATCTGGTCGTAAGCCGTGCCCATCATGATGTGAGCGGTCGCGGAATTCGGATTCAACTTCATGATGCGGGCAAAGACGCTGGTTAGGGCTTTGTAGTCCTTTATGTGCAGGTAGGCTTTGCCGAGAATATCGAGAGTCTCCAGGTCGGAAGGCTCCGCCTGATTGGCTCGCTCCAGGTACTGGGCCGCTTCCGCGTAGCGATCCAGCGCAAACAGGCACAGGCCCGACAAATCGAGGATCTGAAAATCTTGGGGATTACTCACCGCCATGGGCTGCAGCAGGCTCCACGCGGAGCGAAAATGCTGGGCTTTGAAATAGGCGACGGCAAGGTTGCGTTGGGTCGCCGGGTCCCCGGGACGAACCTTCAGCGCCTCCTGGTAAAAAGGAATCGCCTCGGCGGGCTTACCCTCGCGGGAGAGCACAATCCCGAGGTTGTTCAGAGCCGCCAGCGAATGGGGATCAATCTTCAAGGCGCGCCGAAAATTCTCCGCGGCGGAGGCCAGATCTCCTCGATGCATTGCGTCAGTGGCTTGCTGCAGATAAGAGTGCAACTGCACGTCTGCGGAGTTCGGCGAGGCTCGGACTTGAAGTGCCGCTTGGGCAAGCATCGTGGAGACCGCGAACATGCAAACTGCGGTCCCGATCAATACTGGCACCTTCATACACCAGATTTTAAAGGGTGCGGAAGAATGCAGCGCTCTCAGGACGCCAAGATCACCAGCCCGCATACACAGTTTCCCTTACATAAAAATATGTATGGTATCGAACATAAGGCTGTAGCACTCTATCGCATTCTTCTTCTTCCTATGCACGAACCTGACTTCGACAAAGTGGCAAGGCAACTCGAGGAAACTCTCTCGCAGCTTAAAGGCACCAAAGACCCGGAGCAGAGAAAATCGCTTCTTCGGACGATGAGACGTTTGCTGGTCGATGCCGACCGCATCAATATCAAGAAGGAGTCCTGACCTGTCGCCCGGCGGCCTGAGATCGAAGCTAGTCCACTGTATGTTTCGCAGTGTATCCGTCACGCGCTACCACTTCGACTTTTACGTTCTTGCCCTTTTGGTCTTTCACCTGTAAAGGCCCGCCGCCGGGCGCCACCAACTGAACTTTCAGCTTGCGATAGGTGCCATCGAGCTTGGAGTTGGTGGGCGAATAGGAAATAGTGTACTGGTTGCGAATGTCTTGGCCAATAGCTTCGAAGTCCTCGCCATACTCCGCCTGAAACCGTGGAAAGTAGGCGCGGCCACCCGTCATGGCGGCGAAGGTGCGCATTTCGTTGTCGGCCTGCAGATAATCCATCTGGCCCACAGGTATGCCCATGCCGTGCGGCGCAGCCCGTCCTCGCGCTTCATACATTTCACGGAGGATCCAACCCACGCTGATCGGAAAGATGGTTACGTCTTTAGTCTCCTTAATCTTCTTCATGATCTTGTCCAGCGTCAGCTTACTGAAGGTATCGACACCGGTGGTGACGAGAATGATGTATTTCTTGCCTTCCACGCGGTCGAGCCGATCCAGCGTGTCATAGAGCGCATCGAAAAGGTTTGTTTCCGAGAAACCCGGAATGCGCAACTGGTTTAGCGCTCCGTAAACGGCATTCTTGTCTTGAGTGAAATCCACCAGGATGTGCGGTTGCATGTCGTAGTAGCTGACCGCAACCCAGTCTTCTTTGGTGAGCGTGCGTGCGAAACTGTAAGAAGCCATCAGCGCTTCCCGCAGGAAGACATAATTCGTCGAGGCAAATTCCACCAGCAACACGGCGGTGATCGGCGCCTTCGACACCGTGAAATGAGTCACATTCTGCGGGACGCCATCCTCTATAATGCGGAAATTATCCTGCTTCAGCCCAGGCACGAACTGGCCATCTTTGGTCGTGACCAACACGTCCACATTCACCAACGGGACGTTCACCTTGAGCGAATAGTCGGGAATGTCTTCGGCCTTTTTCGGAGCAACCGGCGGAGGTGGCGGCGCGTCTTCGGTCTTTTTCTTGGGAATGGCATACGGCCCTACGTTGTCGGTAGGACCACCGGCCTCGGCAGGAACATCCTGCTTAGGCCTGCCCGTGTCGGAAGTTTGGGACGCTGACTGGGAAGGGGTCGCCGGAGTCTGACCCTGTTGATCTTGCGCCGCGAGCGGCAGGGCAACACAAAGCAGAGCCAACAAGATTACCAGATTTAACCCGGAACCGGTCTTGTTTTGGTGCTGTTTTTTGTATGCTAAGGCCTTACTTTTGTAATGTCTAAACATGTTCAACCCGGAAAACCTCTGTGCTAGTATAGACGCAAGGTTAGGCAATTGGGATGTTTTGCCGGGTCCCAGATCTCCCCTCCGGGCAACGGGTCGCGGTTGATATGAGTCTAATTTGTAATGGGGTCC
>Ga0185299_10006587_pt1 | contig 12300 bp, 11 predicted proteins | sample PaiPotPPA55metaG_FD_128002 | JGI IMG/M metagenome (GOLD analysis project Ga0185299, IMG submission 128002) | Iron sulfur acid spring bacterial and archeal communities from Banff, Canada, to study Microbial Dark Matter (Phase II) - Paint Pots PPA... ...
AGCACGGTCGAGGGACGTGGGAGGAGTTCAAAGATGCCGTCAGGCACGCATGGGATAGGGTGCGTGGCCGGCGTTCTGCACAGAATGCATCTTGGAAGTGACTCAACATCCGAAGTGCAAATCAACCGAATCCTCTAATTTGCAAAGAGTAAGTTACATGAGCGGAAAATTAGACGAAATTAAAGGACGCGTTAAAGAGGCAGTCGGTGATCTGACTGACAACCAGAAGCTCAAAGACTCCGGCAAAGCGGACAAGGCCGCAGGCAAGGTAAAACAAGGCGCGGAACATGCCGTCGACAAAATTCGCGATACCGTAAAGAAGCCGTAAATTGAACTATAGTGCCGCAGGAGCGACTCCGATCAGGCCCGGTTGCTGACCCGTGCCGCTCCTGCGTCCGAGTTGGACTTCAAATAATCGATTCAGCATATCTTCGCAGTGGACAAGGAGGTTTTATGAAATATGGAATAGCTTGGCTGCTCGGTGTACCCGTATCCGTTCTCGTACTATGGTTCCTTCTCACCCATTTACTCTAAAGCGTCCAGGCAAATGTGCCGTTCGTGGGCGAGGGGCGAGAGGCCCTGCCCTTCCATTAAGATCCCGTCACCCGTGTCGCGCATGATGCCGCTTTCACATTGTTAACCCATCCATTCTCCACAATTCCTGAGCGCTGCAGCCGCTCCGTGTTTCACCCGCCCCTTTCGTTAGGCATTCCGATGCTGACGTCTTGTCCGGTGCTTGCGGTCCAGAGTAGCCAAAGATGGTCTCCCAACTCCTACCCCAGACTGTACCGCCAGGAACAGAACTTCGATGAGCGGCCGGGTCTCCAGCTCGAAGCGAAGTACTCATATTCCGCCGGCCTTCGTTGAGATAGTTGCGTTGAGAGCTGAATAGTCACTGGTGCTCAAGGGAATATCGATTGTGTGTCCGATCGGCATTGTCAGTCGGCACTCTAGCCGAATCGACGGTTGCAGTTCAGCGTGCAATTCAGTCAGGTCCGGGCGAATGTCTTCGCGCCGGAGGTTTTTTAGTCTTCTTACATAAATAAAAGATGATGTCTGCTGTCAAAGTCGACTGCATGGGGCAATCCCTGGTCCGCTGGCAATATCGATACGATCGGCGAGCCGACAGCCGATCTTCGATCAGATATTGCGGCTGAAGCGCGCGCCAAGCTCGTATACGAGCGTCTGATCAAACTCTGCAACGATGCGAGTTGCCGCGACACTCTGAACGTCCTCATGACGCGCGAAATCGCCCATCAGAAGATGTTCGAAGCGAAGCGGCCCTCGATGCCATTATGCACAACTTTCCGCTCGGCGGCTGGCCTGGTGACAAGGAACTCGCGCATGCCTGCTACGATCCTATTGTGTGCGGATATATTGCTGGATTGTGCCGGTAGCCGGCGCGAGCCGCGAAGATTAGGCAAGCCGACGTTATCAGTTTCAGGAACAGCGCCCCAAAAAGAGCAAAACGAGCGGTTCGCCCGAATCGGGCTCGGCGATAATCAACGGTGAAACAAAACGAAACTATCTAACGTCCCAGGTTTGCGTCTGCGGTTCCACCACATCATCGCCTCGCCGGTGAGCGGTCAAGGAAAGCCGGCACGGAGGCTGGCTTGTGGCACAGATGCGGCACTCAACTTCCGCATCGTACTCACTGCCAGGCCGGTTTAGAAGGTCAACGCAAAACTCCTGCGCTATTAAAAGGGGCCCCGGATCCGCCGGGACTTCGTTGCAGATTAGTCGCATGCGGATACGCCACCTGCGGCCGGAGCTACTCAGCCGCGGCGGCCGACTAAAATCACGAGCTGGCTGCGAGGTGACCTGGTGCGGGCGCCACAGTTGAATTCCCAGCACCGGACCCGGCGCGGCGCTCAAGCGGGCGCAGTACAGCAGCTCGCACAGCCCCCATCGCCTCCACACCCAGCTGTTCGAAGAGCACCGGGCTTCGAGCTGGCCAAAATGTCTCAAATGCGCCCTTCGACACTGAAAGTGAACGGCTACCAAGGTGACGCGGAAAAAACTTCCCAGATTTGCTCGGAAAAGTCCATCAATGCTGTCTTCTGGTTGAGATTAGGCAACAAACAGACAACTATGCAAGCGAGGCAAATTATAAGCGGGCCGAAATTGAAGCCAGCTCGCAGGGGGTAATGTCACCAATGGCTTATTCGAACGGCGCCGGGCGAATACTGGAGTGTAATGGCGTGGGGGCACTGAACTGGCTCAGCCAAGCCAGACAACAAATCCAGGTGCTGGACTACGAGCTGCATGCGTCGCTCAGAATCCTTGCCGAGGGTGAAATGGATTCAGAACAGATGACAGCGTTTATGGGTGCGACGGCTCAACGGGATCGGATGATGGCGCGGGTGGTGTCGTATATAGCGAAGCTGCATAACCAGAGGGCGATGGATAGACGCAAGGCTCTGAGCTCAATGCTCGCGCAACGCGTCGCGGCCACGGACGAGTAAGGAACGGGGACATCTCGACGCTGTGGAAAGTTGAGCGCTAGCCTCGCCAAGAAGCCGATTGGGCGCCCGTGCGGTACTTTTCTCGTCCATGACAAGATTCCCAGCAATGCCTATCGTGGCGGGGTCCGTTGAAGGAGCGCTCATCTTTAACGACCTTGTAACCTGAACGACCTTGTAACCTGAGCGTCTAACTCCGAGATTACGCAATTTCGCATCGAACTGCTACTGATGGCGGAGAAAAGTTATAGCCATCACGTGTACACGACGTTAAATTATCGACAGCATAACCGAGGTCGATCCAACGACGTTGAAATTATGGCTAGCAGAAAAGTCGGCCGTACGGATTTTCGCTGTGAGCCATCCGCCCATTGCCGGACGGCGCTACAACATAGCGATTAAAACCGCAGTAGCGCCGTACATGAGCTTTGGCGCGGTAGTCACCCAGCAAGAGCTCACGGCGCTGATCCAGTGCCTAAATGCCGGCCTTCGTGAGCACGAAGAGGGAGAGAAATAGGACGGTTGCTTCGCGTTCCAGCATAGCCGCAGCCGAGCCGGGATAGCAACGAAAAGGGCTCTCTTTCTTGTCGGTTTGGCTTGCCTCGAGCGACCGCACAAAGAAGACCCAGGAGTACATTCGCCAGGGACCACCGTATGGGCGGGATCACGGTCGCGCTCCATCGCGTACGCCGCGACCGGCAGATTACCGAACCCTCGTGGAAGTACGATGGCAGGACAAGCCCTCAGCAGGCGAGCGAACTCTCGGCTAGCACAGTATATCGCAGACCGATATAGGCGGCGCGACTGTAGTTACGCCGGGCGCCACAGTCAGAATTGTTGATAAATGAGATCGGCTATACTGCCCTTTTCTTTCAGAGGTTTTTTCAGAACGACCAAACTTTTAGGCCCCCGCACACGTTCCTCACTGACCATAGGGAAGTCAGCCGCAGAAGATTCCCCAAAGGGAACCGAAACCTCAGATACGGTTTTTCCGTACTGCGACATAGGTGTCAAGTCGCAGAAGATTTAGGCGCCACACAGGCGTTCGGCGCATGGCGAACAAGCTCAGCACCCAAGTCGATTCGGCTGCTTAACCCAATAATCTATCGTCGTGCGGGGAAACACAGCCGGCTTTGGTACTACGAACCTAAGGCGGAAAATATCTTGAGAGAAGAAATTTCCGCGCGCCCGCCGACCACCGGCAAAAAAAACGCACGGGTGCTCGCGCGAAGCATGGCGCGCTCCTGAAGACCAATCTTTTTGACCTCCACCGGTCCTCTGTCCCATGCTCTTGTTTTCCAACCCAAGCGCAAGGGAGGAAGAGGACCGATGGAAGAATTTGTCAGGCTGTTTGGGAGCCTGCTCGCATTCGCATACCACTGTTTCGTCATCCTCGGCCATTTGCCACTGCTCACCCGGCCGGAGAACATCGTGCACTTCTTCCGCGACGTGCACGGCGCCCAAGCCATCACCAAGGAGCTCTTGCGCGAGCGCACCACCGAGTACAACCAATGGGTAGAGGTCTTTGCCCAACAATCACAAGATTCCCATCGATGGGCCGAGAAGGGTGTGCGCATGGAAGACTACCTAAGGCCCTGCTTGCGGCAGATGGAGCGGCGCGAGCGCTTCGGTGTCACTTCATCCTAGAGAGTATGGAGGTGGGCACCAACTTCCGCGTGGCAATGCCAAAGTATCTGACCGCCGATCCGGACTACCGCATCCCCAGCCGCCAGCGCTCGCGTTACACCCATTATTTCTTCTACATCCGCGACCAGGTGCTGGGACCGATCGCACTGTGCGTCGGCTTTTTCTTGCCGTTCTCGATTACCTACTACCGCAACGGTCATCATTTCATCGAACAACAACTGCGCAGTGCAGGGATCGAGTTCCGCAAAAACGGTACGCGTTTGTGTGGGTGGCGGACGCCCAAGCACTTCAAGCGGCCGCCGACGCCCTCAGCACCAAGCTGATTCGGACCCGGCTCGATTACTGGACCCTAATCGTCGGCCCCAAGTTCTCCAAATAGGACCGTCAGGCGATCAAACTCAGCCGCCACTACTCAGTGCCACAAATCGAGCATTGCCGTAACCTGATCTTCCGGCGCAACTTCCCTATCCACAAGCTGTTCGAGTGCTCCTGCGATCTGGGGCTACTGCGCCTAAGCGCCGACCGCCCCTCCCAGGTCTTCGGCTGGCGACGTGCACAAGCGGCTGCCCTGCAAATTGACCAGTGTGCTGGAGCGCACCTAGCACGGCCATCACGTGCTACGCCTGCGGCATCTCGCGCGCCAGCTTTGCTATCCGCTCGAGCCTCGGATGGCAGGGCATCTCAGGCGCTTGCCACCCTTTTTGTGCCTGAGCACAATATCGACAGTCGACTGTCAAAGTACCTGTCGCCTGCACGTCATTCCTGAAAAGACCAGCATGGCCCCGGCCTCTCCTTTTACCAAGCACGCCGTCGCCCGTCCCGTTTGGCTTGACCATTACTCCGAACACGCCCGCAACTCCAGTCGGTCTCGCTGTGTACGCCGTGGCCATTGCCGAGGTTCCGGCCAAAAACCTCTGCACCTGTTCCTTCAGGATTCCCCGCACCTCGACGAGCGACACTGCTGTTATTATCGAGTCATTTTCGTTTAGGCTGGCGTATAACTGACGACGACCGGCAGGTCAAATTAGAAAGTCCAGGAGGGCGAGATGCTTGTTTTGCTGGCCGGCAGGAGACTCGCGTATGCGGACCAGTTCCTGACTCAGATGGCGCAAGGACAGACACCCGATACGGTGATAGACGGTTATCCCGAATATGCGACGGGTCTCGATCAACTGGAACAGCTACAAAGACAAGCTTTGCTGCTGGCGGCGCAAACCATTGTCCGCAGTTATGAGACGCAGTGCCCAATTAAAGCGGTTGTAGTGATAGGGCATGCCGACAAGGCACTGCGCAAACCCGTGCAGGAGCGCGCTGCTTTCGAGCTGGAGATCAGTCAGCTGCGGGCAACCTCGGCTCGCAACACACTGCTGAGTGAGGTCAGACGCCTAGCCTACGACGCACACTTCAGCAAAGTGCTGCCTTCGGTGGCGAAGGGTGTGGGTAACCAGAGACCCGTGATTCACAACGCAGCTACCGAGGCTCAGATGAAGAAGAACCGTCGCATCGAGGTCTTCCTGTTTCAAATGCCGTTGCCGGCGCCGCGATGCTGCATCAGGTAGCCCTTGGCAGGGCGCAGCAGCCTGCTGGGTGAGAGAGGCAACACGTTCAAAAACGGGTTACCGGAGAGGAGACAAGCATGTTGTTTGTATTTCTTCTTGACCCGCTGGTCACAATTGGCAGCCCTGCCAAATATGTCGAAATCAATCGGACGCTCCAGGGGCACTTCGATAGTGTCGCGGCTCTGTTGAATCCGCCCGACAGGATTCTGGTCGCGTTCATTCCCGCCACGCCCACGCCAACTACGTCCGATATACTTATTTACTTCGCGCCGATCGAGTTTTCGATCGTGTCTTCATTTGCTGGAAAAGCGCGCGACCCGCTGCTCGACGATGGTGACGGTTTCACCTCTATTAGGACCGCGACTGCCGCTGGCGTCACAACTACTTCAGCGGCTTCCGAGGTCTATACGAAGACGGCCGATTCCGGAATCCTGGCTGCCCTGGCCTTTCATGAAGCGATGCACAACAAGCTTGCGCTCGGCAATGCGCTACACAATGGAAACGGGATGGCGCAGGCAGTCGTAACCGCAAAGACCGTGGTTACTCCCGAGAATGCCCAACAAATGGCTGCCGCGTTCCGGAGGCCGGTTACGCAATTCCCAGCGGGCGTCGCCCTGGGGGTATCTCGAAGACTGAGGAGGGACGCCGGCGATCCGTTGTGGTATTTGTGATCGGTTGGGCCGCCAGAACAACCGTGACGCGCAACCGCCACACAACTCATGGACCAATACCGCATGGCAGTGCGCGCAGCTAGGCTGCGGGGACTGCTCTATTTAGAAAGAACCTGATCCAGGGTCTGCGATTTCACGCGCGGCACCCGAGTCGAATACGCCCTCGATGCTCTGAGTCGGTCAAAGCGCCAACGAGTTCCCTCCACCTCAGCGGAGGATTGAAACTCGTCATGGCTAGGCGGGACCCCGGTGGATGTTTTGCCGCAGCAGGGTTAGCTGGAAATGCAGGTTGATTTTTCCCAATGCGGCGCTCAGGATGTTTTCGTCAATGATCAGCTCCTTAAAGGCTTCGACTAGTTGCGCTGAGAGGGTAGCGGATTCTTCCTGCGCTATTGAATGTGGGACTTGCTGTTTTTCTTCTTCTGTCGGCTTTTCATTAGATGATTTCTTGCCAAAGATGTCATGAGTAACCTTAAAACGACTACTAGGAGTTGAACGAGCGCTGAGAGGACGACTGCCGCAAGGCGGGCCTGAGGTGATGATCGCTTGCCCATATGTGAACGATGGCTGTGTGCTCAAGCTCGGCTAGATTAGTGAGCAGCACCGCCGCAAGAGGTCGAGGCTTCAGGGGGTCACAGTCTAGAGAGTTTATTTCAATGTCGCTTGTCTCAGTCGCATTTTATTACCGACAGGTTGAAAATAAAGGCAAAACCGTGAAGGCCCGGGAGGAAGAAGATTTATGTCCGCCGCGATTTACGATATTCCGCTCCGCCGCATCGACGGCAGCACGGCTTCGCTGGGCGATCATAAAGGCACTGTGCTGCTGGTCGTGAATGTTGCGTCGCGGTGCGGATTGACTCCGCAATACGCCGAACTCGAAGAAATTTACGAAACCTATCGCGACCGTGGATTTGCAGTGCTGGGCTTTCCTGCCAACGAATTCGCCGGCCAGGAGCCCGGGTCGAACGCCGAGATCCAACAGTTTTGCCAGACCAAATTCGGCGTGAAGTTCCCGATGTTCGAAAAAATCGTCGTTAAAGGGGATGGGCAGCATCCGCTCTACCGCCAGTTGATTGCGGAGTGGGCGACTGCTCAGCAAAAACCCAACGGCAGTTTGCGCAAGACGCTGGAACAGCACGGACTCGGACCCAGCAACGATACCGACATCATGTGGAACTTTGAAAAATTTCTGGTGAATCGCCATGGTCAGGTGGTTGGCCGATTCGCGCCCGACATCGCACCGAAGGACTCGGCGATCACAACTGCAATTGAAGCCGAGTTGAGCAAACCAGCATAGCGGGAAACCCGCTCTGCTGAGTCCATTTACCAGACGGCTGCGGGGCAGTTGGTCCCGCTCCACAGCTTGAATGTCGACGGTATTTGCCGCAACGGCTGTTGAGGCATACCCGGACACTTGTCAGTATCGACCCTCAGCCTGGAGCAGGTGGCCGGGCGATTGCGCGCCGACTACATTGCGGATGTAGACCCGACTTGAAGAGGTAGGAAGAACAAGAAAATGCCAAGCGGCCAACTTCGCGATAAGACCGCGATCGTTACCGGCGGAGGTCGCGGGCTGGGGCGCGCAATGGCGTTGGGCTTAGCGCGCGCGGGCGCCAGCGTGATGATTACGGCCGCGCGCAGCCGCCACGAAATCGAAGTGGTCGCGAACGAAGCCGCAAGCAGGGGGCATGCAGGAGCGGTCCATGCGATGGTGGCCGATGCGGGCAGCGAAGAGGACAGCCTGCTCGTAGTGAACAGAACCATTCGCGACTTCGGCGCAGTTCACATCCTGGTGAACAACGCGGGCCGTGGCATGCGCTTCGTCAGCGACCGGTTCTTCGATAATCCCACAAGCTTTTGGCTGACAGATCCGGTCGTGTGGCGAATGATAATCGACACCAACGTCAATGGGCCCTTCATGATGGCTCGTGCGGCCGTACCGCAGATGCTCAAACAGCACTGGGGTCGCATCGTTAACATCTCGATGAACCACGAGACGATGCGCCGGACCGGCTTTTCGCCGTACGGGCCGTCCAAAGCTGCCCTCGAATCGGAAACCATCATCTGGGCGCAGGACCTCGCCGGGACTGGCGTGACCGTCAATTCATTGCTGCCGGGCGGCGCGAGCGGCACGGGGATGGTGCCTCAGAGTATCGCGGCCAGCGAGCGCCTGCGCCTGCTCGATCCGGAGATTATGGTGCCGCCGATGCTGTGGCTGGTGTCACAGGAGGCCGGCGAGGTCACCGGCGCTCGCTTTGTCGCAAAGCTCTGGGATTCATCGCTGCCGCCGAAGCAGGCCGCGGAGAAAGCGCGCGCCATGGCCGGCTGGACTGTCCCGATGCCGTGACACGCTCGGACAAGCTTCGGACCGTGAGTAAAAGCTCTGCGCGCGGCGGTGATGGACCGTGATGGTGCGTTGGGTCGCTCACAATTCTCTCGCACTGGTTCAAAGAAAAAGACCTCTCCTAACGAGCGTCCCGCTTGGCTGCTCATCGAGCATAGGGACAAGTTCGCGAGCAAAAGCAGGCATTACCCTGGAAGAGCCGCGCTCGAGCGATTCGTGGTGCACGTCGACTATAACTGCATGATATTTGTTGATCGCTAGGCTTCTTTCAGAGGAGGAGGAAATGGCTGGACCATGCGATGGACTTGCCGTTTTGGATTTCAGTTGGGGTATGGCTGGCGGACTTGCCACGGCAGTCCTGGCCGATTTCGGCTCTGACGTTACCAAGATCGAACCGCCTGCCGGCGACCCCTTCCGCAGCCATCCGGCGTGGCTGGCCTGGAACCGGGGTAAGAAGAGCGCCGTTGTGGATTTGAAAACCGCTGAAGGGCGCAGCCAGGCGCAGCGATTGGCAGAGCAGGTCGACGTCGTGGTTGAATCGTTTCGCCCCGGCGTTGCGCATCGGCTTGGAATCGATTACGCCACGCTTTCGGCGATCAACCGGCACCTGGTCTATGCGTCGATCAGCGGATGGGGCCAGCAAGGTCCGCTTAGCCAGATCGCCGGTTACGAAGGCGTCATCGCGGCGAAGTCTGGGCGGATGGCGAGTTTCGAGGGTCAAATGAATCGCGGGGGGCCCGCTTACGCTGCGGTGCAGGTCGGTACCTGGGCAGCAAGCCAGGCAGCCGTCCGCGGTATTCTCACAGCGTTGCTCGCGCGCGATGCGCACGGTCGCGGCCAATGGGTCCAGACCAGCCTTCTTCAGAATATGATTCCCTACGATTTAGCGGGTCTTATGATGCGCCAGCTCTCCCGCCAGGACCCGAAGACCTTTCCGCCCGACTCCTTGGGAGCGCAGCTGCGCCTGCCGATGTTGCAATACATCCCGGTTCGGACCAAAGACGGACACTGGCTACAGCACGCTAACCTGATGGACCGTTTGTTCCGCGCTTATCTCAAGGCTGTCGGCCTGGGGTGGGTCCTGCGGGAAGAACTGTTCAAGAATGCGCCCATAATGAACCATGAGAGCCGCGAAGCTCTGCGCGAGTTAATCCTCAACAAAATGCAGGAGCGGACCCTGGGCGAATGGATGGACCTTTACATGGCTGACGGCAACATCGCGGCGGAACCATTCCTGTATGCCGCTGACGGGATGAAGCATGAGCAGTTCGTGCACAATTCTCACGCGGTCGAAATTGCCGATCCGCGAGTCGGACGGCTTACAACTGTGGGCTTGCTCGCGCGCCTGAACGACACGCCGGGTAAAGTCGGCGGCCCCGCCCCTGAGCTCGGGCAACACACCGCCGAGATCTTACAGCGAATAGCATCCAAACCGCACAGAGCTTCCCCGGCCAGGGTCGAAAAGACCAATGGCGATACTCGCGGTCGGGCGACGGTGAAGCCGCTTCTCGACGGCATCACGATATTGGACTTCTCGATGGTGATCGCTGGTCCCTACGCGGCAGCGATGCTGGCAGAAATGGGCGCGCGGGTAATCAAAGTCGACGCCACACCGGAGCGGGAGCAGACGATCAACGTCGGCGGTGGCATGGCACCGCTCAATCTCAAAAATTACGCCGGCAAGGAAGCTATTCAGGTCAACCTGCAGAGCCCGGAAGGCCAGAAGATCATTCATCAGCTGATTGCGCGATCCGACGTGCTGCTGCACAACTTCCGCCCGGGCGTGCCTGAGCGGCTGGCGATCGACTGGGACACTTGCCGCCGGCTCAATCCGCGCCTTATTCACGTCTATGTCGGAGCCTATGGCGCAACCGGACCGCACCGTCGGCGGCCGGGCGCTCATCCCATACCCGGCGCGCTCCTGGGCGGAGCCCTTCGCCAGGCCGGCCGTGCGAACCCTCCGCCGCCCGACAAGACGATGAATCTGGAAGAAGTTAAGGAAGTATCCCGGCTGCTAATGAGGGCGAACGAATCGAATCCTGATCCCAATACCTCACAGGCAGTCGCAACCAGCATCTTGCTGGCCTTGCTGGCGCGCACTCGCACCGGTAGCGGACAGGCGGTAGAGGTCACGATGCTGCAGGCGAACGCCTGGGCCAACGCGGACGAGGCTTATGATTATGACGGCCGGCCCCCTTGCGCATTGCCCGACGAGCAATGCTACGGGCTCAATGCGCTCTATCGTCTGTACCAGGCCAGCGAAGGCTGGGTCTTTCTCGCCTGTGTGTTCGATCGCGAATGGAAGGCTTTCTGCATTGCGGCGAACCGCGCGGAGTTGCTCGCGGATGCCCGGTTCGCAAGCGCAAAAGCCCGCACAGAGCACGACACTGAGCTCGCCACTGAAATCGGAAAAGTTTTTGCGATGCGCCCGGCGGACCTGTGGGAACAACTTTTGACGGCCGCGGGCATTGCCTGTGTACGGGCCGACATCGACGTCGGCACTTTTTTCGAGGAGCATCCGCAGGCTGCCACGCGCCGAATGGCGCTGGAGGTCGATAGTCCGCGCTTCGGGAAGTATCTGCGCCACGGCGCCATCATCGACTTTTCCGACGCGCCAGGGCGCTTGGAGTATGGCTCATTCGCTGGCGAGCATACTGTGCGCGTGATGCGGGAATTGAATTACACCGACGCGCAGATTGCCGAATTGCACTCCCGCCAGGTCATTCACTGGGAGGAGGTCAGGCGACTGCCCTCCGCCCGATAACTGCTGATATCAGTTATCGAGCACAACATGTCTAACGAGAGCGCAAACAAACTCGCATCCCACGCCTTCGCTGAATGCCGTTCAACTGTCAGCCGGTCGTGCAGACCGTCGCCCGCCGCTCCCACCATCCGGCTGAGGTTCCCTTCCGGGATAGCTAGCTCCTAAAGTGGATCGAGCTCACACGCGCGTGCTGTGTTCGGACCTCTTGATTTTTACCAGCCGCAAGAAATTTCGCACCGGCCTGGACGGCTTGAGCCGGTTGCCGAGGATGCTCCAAGAGACTTCCGCCACCAGGATGTCGCCCTCGGGAGTAACCGCCATCCCATGCGGAGCGATTAGCTGGCCGCGGCCTTCGCCCTGGCCGTTGTCACACAACCGCGCCTGCAACGTGCCATCGAGCGAGTAGATGCTGACGCGCGGACCCATGCCTGGGCGGTTCCATGCCTCCCAGAAGTCGCCTAAGCCCTGTGTCCACCAGACCGAGCTGAGCTCGCCGATATAGCACAACTGCTCGGGACTGCGCGTGTCAATGCACATCCCACACGGCATCGCCATCCCGGTCCAGATGTGTTCGAGCTTGCCGTTGGGCGTAAACACCTGCACGCGGTTATTGTGGCGGTCGGCGACGTAGACGAAGCCGTCGCGATCGGTAGCGATATTGTGCGGCAGATTGAACTCGCTCGGGCCGTTGCCCGGCTGCCCCCAGGAGTAGAGCAGGCGGCCGTCAGGCGCATACTTGTGCACTTTCGGGTTGAGGTAGCCGTCGGAGACGAACAGGTCACCGGTAAGCGGATTGATAGCGACGTGCGTGCACTGGTTGAAGGGCTCGCCGCTCATCGCTTTGGCCGGTTGT
>Ga0185299_10006588_pt1 | contig 12299 bp, 20 predicted proteins | sample PaiPotPPA55metaG_FD_128002 | JGI IMG/M metagenome (GOLD analysis project Ga0185299, IMG submission 128002) | Iron sulfur acid spring bacterial and archeal communities from Banff, Canada, to study Microbial Dark Matter (Phase II) - Paint Pots PPA... ...
AGGAAGACGACATGCTGCGCGATGTCATGGAAGGGAACGCCGCCCATATCGAACCAGCCGCGGTGTTCGCGCGCGAAATGCAGGCGGCAGGCTTCACGCCCGCCGGCAACTGGGACGCCACCGACGAAGTCATTCCTTCGGCCACGCTGATCAACCGGCTATGGCGCTGGGTGGAGCTTGTCGCGCCGATCGCCAGCCGGCTCAAGCTCGTGCCGCAGAGCTACGTCACCCACACGACAATCGCAAGAAGGCAATTTGGATCAGCCGGCGAAACCGCTTTGTCGGGCAGAACCGTCGATCCCATCAAAAACAAATCGACGGCGTGCGCGGTTTGGCGACCCTCGCGGATCGCCCACACGATCAGGGATTGGCCGCGCCGCATGTCGCTGCAGGCAAAAAACCTTCGGAATAGAGGTCTTGTAGCTGATCTGATCGGCCTGGACGTTTCCGCGCGGATCGAACGCGACGCCGAGACTTTCCAAAAGCCCCTCACGCACCGGCGAACCGAAGCCCATGGCGAGCACCACGAGATCGGCCCTGAGTTCAAAGGCGCTGTGAATGCCGATTCGGGGGATTGTCCCCCAGATACTGCAAGCTACACAAGGGACGGCGCGGGCTCTCCTTCGTGCGGGCGCGCCGCGGCGATGAAATCCTCCGTTGTTGACGTCTTTCTGGACTGCCTAAGCAACGACCTCGGCGCGCTGTCCTTCGGGGTATTTGTCAAGCTCGAGCGAACCTCTTAAGCCAAAGCCCTTGCCGCGATCCCGTTCGGTATCATGTTCAACCGGTAATGACCGACGCCCAGGAAAAAAGACTGATCGAGGCCCTAAGGAAGGTCGACGCGCATGGCGATGTCGCGCCGGCTCACGTCCAGGATCCGATGACCATGGTGCTCCGTCAAACGGGCCATCCGAGCCGATCTGATGCGCTGGGACGATAGCCGCGGCAATTATGTGTTGACCGGCACGGGCCGCAGCCGGATCAGCGCGCGCAGCCGCGTCCCTGGCGCCGTCGTACGCTTCAAGACACGAAACGACAGAGGTGACGGCGCGCCGCACCGGAAAGCCGATTGACGAGTAACTTCAGCCAAACGGCAGAATCGCTCTGCTGCGCGATGAAAAAAATGAATTGCCGCCGACCGCACGACGCAGTTGTCGCCGCTCAGGTCGTTGACCGGCCGTGGCGCGTCGCTCGCCCGCCATGACCTGCAAGGCAGCGATGCTATCGGCCAGCCGCCCCGTTTTTTGCGCGCAGCCCAAAGAAGCGCAGACCGCTCCAGGCCATACCGGTGATGTCCCGCAAGACGTTGCGTGCGCCGCATCAATAAAATGGTGGGCGCTGTAGGTATTGAACCTACGACCTCTCCCGTATGAAGTGAACGCTCTGTCTGCACGCCCGCCTTGAGATGGATTCGAAATGACGGTCTACGAGGCATCGACCTGGGTGATCCCGGTCATCATTGCGATCACCTTTCATGAAGCCGCGCATGGGTTCGTCGCACTTCTCTTTGGCGACGGTACTGCCTGGCGCCTTGGCCGCGTCAGCTTCAATCCTCTAAAGCACATTGATCTATTCGGCACGATATTAATGCCCGCGTTGCTTCTCTTGCTGCGTTCGCCGTTCCTTTTCGGCTACGCCAAGCCGGTTCCGGTTAATTACAAGGCGCTGCGCAATCCGCGTCGCAATATGGTCTGGGTAGCTGCGGCGGGACCGAGCATGAACCTTGCGCTCGCGACTTTGGCCGCGCTGACGTTTCATCTTGTTGCCTATTTGCCGGTCACTGCCAATCAATGGGTCGCGCAAAATCTCAAGAACGCGCTCATAATCAACGTCCTGCTGGCGGTCTTCAACATGATGCCACTACCGCCGCTCGACGGCGGACGGGTCGCAGTTGGCTGCTTCCCGATCTCCTTGCCGCGCCGCTCGCCCGGCTAGAGCCTTACGGGATGCTAATCCTCATCGGTCTGCTCTTCATCATGCCGATTCTGGGTGCACAAATGGACGTTGATCTCAGCATCGTGTTACGGGGGGTTGGTGTTGTGACCGAGACCATCATCAGTGCCATCGTCTGGATAACTGGCAACTCATAATATGGCGATCAAAATCTTGCGCTAGCCGTACCAAATCCCACCTCACTCCCTTTGCTCTTGTGCGCGGTCGATAAAATGATATCGGCCTCGGTCTCCTTCGCCTCAACCCTTTTCGCTGCCGCCGGGACTTTTTTGATCTATGGCGAATGACTGCTCCGCCTGCATGAGAAAAGCAAACACGCGCCGCGTGACTTGGCGGAAAGCTACGCAGATTGGTGTTGCGTTCGCCTAGGCGACTTCGCATTGTCCGACCCCGCGCCCAGCGCTCAATCCGACCGCGCCAACCACAAGGCGCGCGTGGCCGCGATAACGCGGGTGGAGACGCGGATCACGGCCGGCCGTGGTATTGCCCGCGAGGAGTGCACGGGCAATGCCGCTCAATACCAACTATCGGTTTTTAATTTCGCCCCAACTTGGGATCAATTTTATGACGCCCCGCGCCGCCGTCATGCGCTCCAAAAATCCCGCGCTTGCGCGTCATCCCGGCAATCCCCGGGTCGCATTGCATAGTGCGCGAAGGCCGGCCCTGCGCCGGACCAAAGCAGTCTTTCGCGGCGCATCCTGTAACCAAGGTTCGGCCAGCATTACGGCGATGTCCCCCAGCCCTTCATTGAGCAAATGAGCGAGCTCGAGCAAGGTGTTGCGCTCGGCCACCGTCAACTTCATGCTATCTTTCATCTTTGCCTCCTAAAAAGATATGGTGAAGTGCCGGACGACATGCGAACGCAAGCTTGTTTTGGCCGGACTTCCCGGCGGAACATCGAGGAGGGGTTCCTTGATTCGCCGTGCCGCGGAACATCGCTCAAGTAGCTTTCCCGAAGCTCGCTTGCCTTCGAACCCCAATTCGGCCCCGCACTCACTCCGGCCGCGCCAGCCGCCCGGCCCACCCATCATTGGATTGAGTCTTTGTCACGATGCCGTGATGTTTCTACGCAGGTGAAACCTTTAGAGCCCTGAAGCGATAACTGGCAATCGCCGGATTGGGCCCCGCCGACCGACGAAGACGCCTGCAACGGTGCGGTCCAGACCCGGACCCAGGGCCGGAAGGCGATGAAGTCTCTTCATCTACTACGCCATGCTAAATCGAGCTGGAAAGATCCCGGCCTGAATGAACATGACAGGCCCCTCAACAAGCGTGGCCGGCAAACGGCTAAGATGATGGCAGCATATCTCAGGCGGGCGAAGATCGCGCGTGACTTGGTGTCTGCTCTACTGCCATTCGTGCACAGCAGACGCTCGGCCCCATTGCCAAGGCGAAGAAGCCGCCCAAGATCGTCCTCGAACGAGAGATCTATGTAGGGCGCAACGAGCACTATGGGAGCAACTCTGGAGCCTCCCGGAGAGCGCGAAATCTGTGCTTCTGATCGGTCACAATCCGGCTCTGCATGATCTCGCGCTGGAGCTTGCCCACGCCGACTTGAACGCGCTGCTACCGTCGGCCGATGTAAAATTTCCGACGGGTGCAATGGCGGGTTTCCGCTTCGATGGAGCATGGAAGGCGCTTGAGCCGTACGGCGCTGTGCTCGCGTCATATATAACACCAAAGACAGTTGCGGAATTATCCCACGATCGCAGGGAGCACGTCCTGCAGAGATGTTGGTGAAATCCGCAAGTCGTCGAACCCCGCGGGCTTGGCGAATGCCATCCTGCGACGAGTGTTCGTGTAGGCGCGTCAGGTGGCTCATCCCGAACTTCCGCGCATCTCAAAGGCGAGCGACCTGGCTGCTCGCCCGCATCGCCGCGGGCGCCCGATTTGCCGCTTCATGACAGCAATTTTTTAATTTCCGTTTAGCGATGGCTGAGACTGGTTCGATTGCAGACGGAGACCGGTTCGCAGGGCGCCCAGCGCGCCGATCACGCTCGTGGTGGTGCCCGAGGAATGCCCATCTATGCCCTGCTACTATCGGGTGGGACCGCCCAATAGAAGCAGGCTAACTCCACCCCTGTGCCCTGCATCGGTGCTCTGATCCTCCCCCACTTGGGTGCGACACGAGCGCGGCGAGGCAAAAATCGACCATTTGGTCAAGGACTGGCTTCGGCTCCAGCTCATTTTCCACCATCAGGCGTGGATGACAAAAGCGAATGCACGCGGTGTTGACGAGGCGTGCCGCCAGCGCTGCGTCTCCCGGATGGAACTCGCCCGCCGCCATGCCACTCGCGATTATCTGTTCAAGCATCCCGGTCATGCGATGGTTGTGCTCGCGCATGATCGTCCAGTTATCAGTTATCGCGGCTGCGATCAACTCGTGCAGCTTGCGGTCGGACATATACAGTTTGGAGTGTGACTTTCGACGGATCCGATCAAGTTGCGCATTCTTCGGGCGGCGGTGCCTCGCGTCAGGGCGATTTTTTCCGCCTCAGCCTCGATCCTGCCGAGGATGTCCAGGCAGACAGCCGCGTTGATTTCGGATTTCGCCGCGAAGAAGCGATAGACATTGGCCGGCGACATGTGCAGCTCGCGCGCGATATCGGCGACCGTCGTCTTTTGGAAGCCGATTTGCCGGAACAGGCGCTCCGCTACTTCGACAATCTGGCGATGAGTATCCTTTTCCTTGGATTCTTTTTCAGCTTGCACGTTTCGACTTCGACCATCCCGCCGGGCATCAGCGCGACTATGGCCATCGCGCGGGCCTGGCGATTCCCTCAATGCTTAATTTCACCGGCATATAATGAAAAGCTGGTGTGGGGCTGTGCAATTTTTTGCGTCATACGAACGGCAACTCGACTCTTCATCCTATCCGAAGACTCTATCGCATTTGTTTTGGTTCGACGATGAGCAGTGGGAGAAGATCGCGCCGATTTGCCGGCAAACCAGCCGGGACCTGAACGCACGGACGACCGGTCGGTTTTGAGCAGGATCATGCATGTGCTGAAGGTTGGCTGTCGCTGGGTAGACTGCCCGAAGGCGTACGGCCCCCACAAGACGATATACAATCACTTCCGCGCCGGAGCGAGCGGGGACCCGCCATGGGGCGGGGAACACGGCCAATTCGGCGAAAGGAGGACGTGCGAGCGGATTTCGGGCGCAGAACCGACTGGACTTCCGTCGCATAGTACGCATTGGTGTCGTCATGGGCTGGCCGAGCCACAGCCGCCCATTAAAGGGCTCGCCTCGCGATGTGCGGGGCTTTGGGTCGTGCGAGCGTCAATTCCGACGCCGAAGAACCGCGGGCCCGACCAGCGGGCGCCCGTGATCCTTCGCGCGACACGGAAAGGGAGCGGTAGCACTGGCCGCGCCACTCGACCCCATCGGCATGGATGAGGGCCGTATGGGTGACCCCGTGCCACTCCCGCACGAGCCGCGTGCCGGGCCTCAAGGAGACCGACGGCGTGGAATTGGCCGCGCCGCGGCTCGGCGGACCGGCGGCGGCTTGCTCCAGCTTCCGGACGGTGGCCGTGGAGAGGCCGCCATAGGCCCGCTCCTGAAGCTTGTAACTGATCCCTCGGGTCAAGAGGTCGCGGGAGAGCCGCATCGGCGGCAGCGACTTCACAAGGTTCTCCGTTGCAACCCGAACGGCCGCGTCGTCCCTCCACGATCGAAATTATCGGACTCTTGCTCAACCGACATTCTCCGTTGCCCGGGCGCGAGGCGCCGATGTGTAGGCTGGGCCCGTCGGCGTCTCTGGTTCTCAGAACTGCAACTTAGAATTAAGCCATGCCCACATCCGCGATGAAGAAAGCTACGGCTCACCCGGCGGGCAATTCCCTGCAAGACCCAGCAAATTCCCTGCTCGGCTTAATAAATTCCCTGTTCGGCGCGAATTAATTCCCTGTTGCAGGGAATTGTCCCGCAACTAACTGATTTTGCTGCGTTCTGGCGCATAGCTTTTCGCCAAACGGCCCAATTTTTGTAAAATTCCCTGTGAGCTGCGCCTCGGGCCAATAGTCACTCTAAGGAACAGCCCCGCAAGAACGATGCGGGGCTTGATTCTCATGTGGCACAATCGTGATGCCGGCCGCCGATGCTGACGGACGTCAGTACGCAGACAGATTACAGCTGTAGGGATTGTAATAGGGGTAGCCGTAGCTGCACCCGTAGTCATAGAAGCCGTAACCCAAGCCGGGCACGAAACGCCGGCCGCGACCGAAATGCCTATCGCCGCCGAAGTGGCCGCGCGTCTCAGCAAAGTGCTGACCCGCAAAGCCGCGGCCGAAAGCCCCGCCAGGACCGCCGAAATGGCCAAGGGCAGAGCCGCCGCCCATATGAGCGCCACCACCGAAACCGCCACCGTGTCCACCCCCACCTCCCCCGCCGCGCGCAAACGCGTCAGCGGTCAGTCCCCCGGTGAGAGCGGCAGCCGTCGCCAAGACGATCATAGTCTTACGTAAGCTTGTTTTGAACTCGGGACCAACGACTTTTGCGCGACCCTGTGTAATGATATTCGTCTTCATGATGCGAGACTCCGTATTTGTCTGACAATGAAATATTTAGACATATAACGGCCTTCGCCACATTGTACCTTCGGAACGCTGAAACATCATTTGGTTTAGAAACCTATACGTAGGTTTCGGTGTCATTTGCTCCCAGAAATCCGGCGTGAGCAGCCCGCGTCCACGCCGCGATCCTCGAGCAGGCCGCGCGCGAACGCCTCACGCCATTGCAGGAACGGCTGGTCTGGGGAAACTATGTCCAGGAGTGGACCACCGCCGCCGGCCTCGGCCAGCCAAAACCTCCCGCCGAAGTCGTGCCGGATTGGAAGCTCGCGGGCGGCACGTCCAAACACGAAGGCCATGTGCATGGCGGCGCGGCGCCGGCCGCGAATTTGCCGTGGGCGCTCGAAAAGGCGGCGCCGCCCGGCCGTCCATCACCCTCGATCAGGCCCTTGCGGCCTTTGCCGCGATGGGCCTCGAAAAGCCGTATGACATCGCCCTGCCGCAGGGTCCGAAAGGCGCATTTACGGCCACCTCCCGTCCCCCGCGCGTCGAGGAGACGCGAACGGTCTATCTCGACCAATATAGCGGCAAGATTTTGGGCGATGTCGGCTTTGCGCAATACGGGCCGGCCGCCAAGGCGATTGAATGGGGCGTCCATGGACATCAAGGGCAGGAATACGGCCCGGTCAATCGCTACATCATGCTGGCAGGCTGCATCGCGATCGCTTTGCTCACGATTTCGGCCCTCGGTCATGTGGTGGAAGCCGCGGCCAAAGGGCTCGCTTGGCTGCGCTCAATTGTTTTGCGTTCGATAAGAAACCAAGCGAGAGGTGCGTCTGGATGACAACCAAACCCGCATTTCCGGCGCTCGGCGCGCCGATGTCACCGAGCGTGGGTGCACGACTACAACCGGAGTTTTCTGTGGGAACCCCAAGCGTTAGGATTTGCCCAATCGACGTAGGTCGGACAACGCCGCGTTGATCGCGTCGATAAGCGGCCCGAGCTTCGGCGGTTGTGCTTCGATATCGACCCTTACGGCGAACTTGCGAAGCGCGGCGCTGCACACCGGGCCGATCGAAGCGACGACCGTGCGGGATGACTTTGTCTAAGCGACGCCTCTTTCCCGCCGGATTGCGCGACGGCGAAAAGGTTGGCCACCTGCGATGCGCTGGTGAACGCCACGAGATCGATCTCATCGCGGCCGAGCGCGTCGATCAGCCTTAGCAATGGCGCCGTGTCCTCCGGCACGCCCCAGCGATAGGTCACGATTTCGATTACTACCGCGCCTTTAATCTGGTCGCCGGATGGATGTCGACCTAAGAATATCGCCACAATAGAAGCCGCCTTTGTGCTCATGCCGACAGGCACGGGAGAATCGGAAGAGTCCTTCCTTGCGTGCGCTTCTGGTCGTCGCCCACCCGCTCGATAACGCTTTCGCCAAGGCCGCTGCTGAACGCATTCGCGCGATGCTCGAGCGTCGCGGTATCGAGGTCGACATGATTGATCTTTACGCTGACGACTTCGATCCGCGCCTTACCGGCGCCGAGCGTCGCGGCTATTTCACGACACCCTATGATAGCGGGGCCGTCGCCGGATATGTCGCCCAGCTCAGGCTGGCCCAAAAGCTCGTTTTCGTCTTTCCACAATGGTGGTTTAACGTACCGGCGATCCTGAAGGGCTTCTTCGATCGTGTGCTCGTGCCCGGTGTTGCCTTCGACCATCCTTCGGGCGGTGGCCCACTGATCCCGCGGCTCACTCACGTCAACGCGCTTTGGGTGGTGAGTTCGACCGGCGCACCATGGTGGGTCACGCGATTGTACATGGGCGACCCGGTCCGCCGCCAGATTGCCCGCGGCATCAAGCCCCTTGTCGGCCGCAAGGCAAGTTTCCGGATGCTGACCCTATACGACATGGACCGCATGACCGAGCAGCGCGCCAACGCCTTCCTCGACCGCCTCGGACAGGCTTTTCGGCGCTTCTGATCAGGCGGCCGCGGCGTTTCCCCTTGCTCCGCCGGCCCTGTCACGTCATCGAAAGAAGAACGCATGAAATCTGCGTCTCAAACATATTCAAGGGACCCCGACTGCCGTGCGTCACACTTCCATCGGCCCAGCACGTCCCGCTTCCGCTTGCCGAGTTCGTTTATCCCTAACATGACGCAGCGACCCCACCAATAAGCCATTGTTTTCAGTTGGTTGGTTTGGGTCGGAATTCTTACCGCATTGGCAGGCAAGCGCTTCTATAAGGATAGCCAAGCACCGATCATAGGCCGCCGGGTGTTTGCTCTGGCGAGGAGCTGCGATATTTAATGATCGTTCTTCTCCCAATCGCGATATCATGCATTTGATGTCAATGATGGCTCCACGATCCATGTAGTGAATGATGCAGTAGGGCTTTCCATATTTCCTTGCGCATTCAATTGTGAAATCGGTACCTCTAGAGTTATATTTTGAGTCCGGTACAAATACGGCCGTGGCAGCACTGTCGCGTACGTTCCACTCGGTTCGTTGTTCGGGAGACTCGCTTGGGGTCTCCATAAGGTGGGGATATCTCGTCAACAAGCCTGGCGGACGTAGGAAATCTTCTGCCCAACCGCCTTTTGGGCACCATCCTTCATAGGGTCGTCCCGTTAACACGGCGGCATCTAGCGCGGCGCGATCAACCCCGGTTTGACCCCCAGAACGTATACGCAAACCGCGCGTAAAATTGGTCATGCGTGATCCGACTCCAAAAATTGACTTCGATCATCGTTCAAACGCGACCGCCGGTCTACCGACTACCGTTAGCTGAATTGTGTTGGCGGCTTATATCTCCAGGCGGGATGAAATTAGCCAAGAGGCGCCATTTCTGATAGTTCGACGATGCCCACCATCCTTAGAGACATATCGTTCCTCAAAATGAGGGCGCTGCATTGGCGATCGGCAATTTGGATGACCTTCTGGCCTTCGTGAGCGCAGTTCACGAAAGCGGCCCCGAAGTTAGGCGTTTCGCAGTCAGCGTTGAGCCACACCATACGCGAGCCTCGAAGCGCGCCGCGGCGTTAGGTGGTTGACGCGCACCACGCGCAGCGTTTCGCCGATGGAAAGCTACTGACTCTGGCTCTTGCGCTACGCCTGCCGCGACCCGACCTCTTCGTCTAGTTCTTCTTTTTCTTTTCGCGCGACCGGCAAGTCGTAGTGCGCAACTTACGTACGGCGCTCGCCGGGTCTCTCGAGGCCGTTTTCGAGTCGGGGGTTATCGAGCGTTCCAGCCGGAATTTATGGATAGTAGCCCGCGGTCTTCGGCTACGATACTCTCACAAGCGGTCAGGACGAGCGGTGCCTCAGCCGGAGGCGCGGCGCCGCCCAATATCCTTCTCAGCCGGTCCGTGGACCAGGCCGGAAGGAAGAGCGAGACGACCCTTCGCATCGCAGGCCTCCACTTCGAAATCGGCGCTTTCCCCGGCGCGGCTCCGGATCAATTCGAGCTGCCAGCGGGGGCGTCCAACGCCAGGCACCGGCAATGGGGTTGCGGGGAGCGCGCTGACGCGCCAGCGGGTGACGGATGCCGTCGGCTGGCCGAAATCGGCCGCCTCTGCCGGCCGCCGCCAGCGGCGGCGAGGCCGATGGCGCCGGAGCCGGTCCAGGCGCCGCAATCGGCCATGCCGTCCGCTCAAAAAGTCCGAGCAGTCCATCGGAAATGAAACGCGTTCGCGAAGCGTAGACATGCCGGTCGCCTGACGATCACGTGGGCCACCCGGTGCGCCAGGGTGTTGGTCTTGCCGGACCCCGCCCCGGCAATGACGAGGAGGGGCGTGCCTGGCAACGCATCGTTCTCCCGCACGCCATGCTCGACAGCCCGCCGCTGTGCATCCTCGAGGGAGGCATTATCATATGTGGACGCCACCCTTTGGCAAGAGTTTTCATGAACGTTTGTGCAAGACGATCGGGTTGTCCGGCCTTTATGCGCGGCTCCTACGGCCGCTGGCTGTCGCCTCCGAAATCTAGATTCGACCGTACCGATGATGTAGCCCGCCAAGGATCGGATGCACAACACCGTCTCCGAACCGCTCGATTGAGCCTCGACGGCCTTGGCAGCAGCTCGAGTTGATCGAGCTCACGGCCGATCTGACTCTTGAGATGCGGCGAGGCCGGCTGGGGAATTTTACTTCACATAATTGGGGAAATTCAACGTGCCATTGGCACCGCCGGCCATGCCAGAAATAGCCATAGCGTATTTCTACGTTTAGGCAAATTATACATCAAAAAAGGAGGAAACCAGATGAACGATCCTAATTGGGCCGACATCATGTCTGCGTTTGGAACACTAGCTATCGCGACGACAGGAGCGTGGGCTCTATTGCAGTGGAAAAATACTCTGCAAAATCAAAGGGCGGACGAATGCGTCAGCGCCGCTCGCGATTTGTCGGGAGCTGTCGGCCGTTGCGTAACCCTCAAGAGCAATAAGCCGCAACAGTATTGGGTCTCCACACAAGAAATGTGGCACGCCTACGACCAAGTATGGGCAAGCTGGCGTCGATTCGATCAGGCATTCGCCCTAGCACTCAGATATTATAAGCACCTCCCAAAATCCATTCCTGGTGAAATCACAAATAAGCTCTACGATCTCGAAGCCGTACTGCGTCACGACTTGTCTGCTGAACATGTGAAACAACAAGCAGATGAAATTAAAAAGAACATCGAAAAGCTTCTCAGTCCGGTTTATAAGCTCTGAACCACAAACCACGGCGTCCTTCGAATCACGCTGTGCTGGCTTCCTTCGATCTCCCCTCGACTTCTTTCCAAATCCACGTCTCGGCTGCGTAGCAAACGCCAGATTGGTTTCTACGCTTTGAATCTGCGGGAGTGATTGCTGGCCGCGCTACATGATTTGACTATGTTTATGGCGTCTTCAACCCGTACGGTCGTGTCGGAACGCCGTTCGTTGGCTATTACGGCCCTGCTGGTGATGACGATTCGGCCGGCCCTATACCACCGGCCCTATACCAACTGAGCGTTCTTGACCCGTCTCGGCCATTCATGTCATTCGGCCGCGAAGACGTAAAGCGCCTGCATTCCTTGGCGGCGAGGTTCATGCCGTCGCGCAAGGGCGCGATGATGCGCGCGTGCTTTTCGAGCGTCTGCTCGCGTTGCAGAATGATCTCGGTCCCTCGCCGAGGAATACGACCCTGGTGCCCACCGCGTGCTTGGAAATTTTCCGCAGGCATTCAGCCAAGTCGGTCAAATCAACACGGCGATTAACCCTGCAAGCGTCGAGGGATCGGCCGCGATGGGCCTGCAGGCCAAGCGAGGGGTAGAGGAGTCAATGGCCTACGCCTTACCGAGGAATATCTCGCATCCGTCCCGCTCAGCGAGCCTGCCTGCGTCATCCTCGACAACCAGCTTCATCGTGCCGGAGCCGGCGAAAGGATCGAGCACAATCTGGCCGCGCTTCGAGCAATCTCTGATCGCATCGGCGACCAGGGCGACCGGCTTTGCCGTAGGATGCATGATCGCTCAATCGCCGCTCGCAAATGGAATCATAGTGCTGGGGCCAAACGTTACGTTACCGGAGCTTCTTTGTCGCGGGCCTCCGACTCGACCCTGACGATGGGATTCTCCCTTGCACAACCGTGACTGAGCTTATCGGCTGCGTGACGTCGACCGCAGTCCCTCTGTCTGCCGCAATTTGTGCGGGAGTGGCCCCGGCCTGCCGGCCAGGCCGTCTTAACTGAGACGCCTCAAGCGCGCCGCCGCTCAAAAATCGACTGGACTTCTGCCGCAAACGACGCATTGCTGTGGGTGCCAGCCGGTGGACATGGCCACCCGGTGAAACACTTAGGGCTCGCCTCGCGAT
>Ga0185299_10006589_pt1 | contig 12299 bp, 9 predicted proteins | sample PaiPotPPA55metaG_FD_128002 | JGI IMG/M metagenome (GOLD analysis project Ga0185299, IMG submission 128002) | Iron sulfur acid spring bacterial and archeal communities from Banff, Canada, to study Microbial Dark Matter (Phase II) - Paint Pots PPA... ...
ACGCGGAAGAGCGGCTGCGTGGAGGAGGGAGTAAAAATAATCGAGCCATCCGGACCCCAAGCGGCTCCGCGTCCGCTGACAGCGTCGCAGAGGTTCTGCGATGGACCGCCGTCGGCGCTGATTCTTTTTAACTTGCCCGGAGTGAAGAAACCAAGGTCGCGGCCGTCGGCGGACCAGAAGGGATAGGTAGCATCGTCGGTTCCCGGCAAAGGCTTGGCGGTAAGCGACGTTAGCGAACGGACATACAACAGGACTTTGCTTTTATCGTCGCGCGCGGTGAAGGCCAGGCGCGTTCCGTCGGGCGAAAGCACGGGCGGGCCCGAGGCAGGCATCATGGTCACGAATGAGGTGCCCGCCGGCGGCAAGATGGAGGATCGGACTACCTGCTCTGCTTTTCGGGATGGCAGTAGGAAGGCGGCTCCCATGCCCAGTGCGATCAAGGCTGCAATCCCCGCCACCAGCCATGGGAGGACGGAGCTTGCCGTCGGCTTCGGCGTAGGAAGTTGGACGGCTTCGGGCGTCGGGCTGGCGGCCAAGCCTTCCAGTTGAATTCTGACGTCGTGCATGCAGCCGTAACGCTGGTCGGGAATCTTTGCCAGGCAACGCCACACGGTTTCGTCCAGCCGCGGCGGAGAGTTAGGCCGCACTGTAGAAATGCGATCTGGTTCCTTGTCGAGGATCGCGCCTAGCACGCTGAATTGCGACTTGCCCTCGAAGGCGCGGCGGCCCGCGACCATTTCGTAGAGAACGCAGCCGAAGCTGAAAATGTCAGACCGGGCATCGATTTCCGCGCCTTGCAGGACTTCCGGAGCCATGTACTGAAATGTGCCCACCACTGTTCCCTTTTGCGTCAAAGGCGAGGCAGCGGCGCTAAGGGCGGCCACGGTCATGGTTGGGGTGCTCGGCGTTAACGGGTTTGACCCGGAGGACGAGCTCACCCCTGGCGCGGGCTTGGCCAAACCGAAGTCCATCAGCTTCGGCCCATTTTTGGCGAGCATGATATTGGCCGGCTTCAGATCGCGATGAATGATGCCGCGGGAGTGAGCTTTATCCAGAGCGTCGGCAATTTTGATCGCGATGGCCAGTGCCTGGTCGAGGGAGAGGGCGCCCCGTTGCAATCGGTCAGCGAGGGTTTCGCCTTCCAAAAATTCCAGTACCAGGAAATCCACGCCATTCTGCGAGCCGATGTCATGCAAGGTGCAGATGTGGGGATGGTTCAGGGAGGAAATCGCGCGAGCCTCCCGCTCCATACGTTGTTTCAGCTCAGGATTGGACGAGAGATGAGCCGGTAGAACTTTGACGGCAACATCGCGACCAAGGCGCGTATCGCGGGCGCGATATACCTCTCCCATCCCCCCGGCGCCCAGAGGTTCCTGAATCTCGTAAGGTCCGAGCTTTGTGCCAGAGGTTAGTCCCACGGTTGGGTGAGATTATATCTGTGAAGCCAAGAACGGGATAGTGCGAGCCACGATTACGGGAGAAGACTCTAAGGAATTCAACTATTTCTCGCAACTGGCGGCGGTTGAAGAATTCCTGTGTTCCTCCGGCAGTCCGCTATCGATTACGGCTCGCACTTTCTCCATCAAGCATTCGCGGCTGCCGAAATCTTGGGGCTCAATCGGGGGATGGAATTTCACCGTCACTGTTCCCGGTTTGATCGCGAACCTGCCCTTCGGCATCACGTCGTGAGTACCGACAATGGTAATCGGCACCACCGGCACTCCGCATTCCATCGCGAGATAGAACGGGCCTTTCTTGAATGGCAGCAACTTGCCGTCGAACGAGCGCCTGCCCTCGACATAGATCGTCATATTGAGGCCCTGCCGCACGACCTGCTTGGCGGCGCGCACGGATTCGATGCCAGCGTCGCGATTGCCGCGATCGACAGGCACGAGCGATCCCATCCGCATCGCGCGGCCCAGGATTGGATAGTTGAACAATTCCTTTTTCACCATCACGGAACTACGTTTCGGGATAAGTGGAATCGTGATGGGCGGATCCACATTCGATACGTGATTTGACATGAAGATGTAGGTGCGCGCGGGATCTAGCTTATCGAGTCCCACGGTTTTCACGCGCACGCCGGTCAGACGCACGCCATTCCATGCGCCCATCATGAACATGCGGTAGAGCAGGCGAATGTCTCCCGAGATGAACGTCCAGGGAAATCCGATGAGGGCCGCCACGGGCGCGGCCAGTGCCCAGAAGACGAGCATCGCGATGGTGCGGATCATTATTTCTTGCCTGTATTTCTTGCCTGTGCCTCTAATGTGGGTTCGCTCTAGTGCGAGTGCGTCTCGGGAGGAGCCTGCGCTTCGCCCTTCAACCAGGCTGCGCGGTGCGCCATTTGTTCCGCGTTCGTTTTTTCCATGTTCTTGAGTTCGTAGTTGATTTCTTCGTGGCTCCCGGCCTTCCACTTCAGCTCGCGCTCGGTACCGCTCCGGCTGCGAAGTTTCACCGTGATCGTGTCACCCGCAGTAAGGCCCACCAGGTCCTGGGAGGATTCCTGTCCCGCGATCCTGCCATTGATCTCCAGGATAACGTCGCCGACGCGCAATCCCGCTCGCTCGGCTTCGCTGCCCGCGGTCACGGCTGCAACCGCCATGGGACCATCGAAGCTTCGCGAGCCCACAAAACCCGCGTCCGCTGTCACCACTTTTCCTTCGATCACGCGAAGTCCCACAGCGCGAAAAAAGTCATTCCAGGGAATCTCCTCTGTGCCCTGGACATATTTCGCGAAAAACCAGGCTAGATTCGCATGGCTCACAGCTTCCGCTGCCTCGCGCACGCCGTCTGAATCCGGGAAGAACTTTCCCTTCTTAGCGTAGTTTTCATTCATCCATTGAAAGACCTCGCGAAGAGACGTCTGCCAATGACTGGAGTCGCGCACGGCCAAATCTAACATGATCCCCAGCAGCTCTCCTTTGTTGTAATAAGAAATGCTGCGCTCGGGACGACGGTAATACGGATTGCCTTCGAGCCATGCATCGAGGCTGGAGTCTTCCGCAGATTGCGTGAGATGGGCGGGGCGCCGCTCGAGTTCGCCGATTCCCGAGGCGAGCTCCTGCTCGAAGTGGAGTTCGTCGAGGAGGCCGCTCCGCAACTGGATAATATCCGCTGCGGTGCTGGTGCAGCCCTCACTAAACCAAAGCGCGCGTGTGTAATTTTCTCTGGTGTAGTCCACGGGCTCGAGGGTTTTCGGGCGAATGCGTTTCACGTTCCACAGATGAAAAAACTCATGCGCCGTCACCGACGCCAGAGCTTCCGGAGACCGTGACAGCACATCGGCATGGACATCGATTGCGGTTGAATAAGAATGCTCCATGCCGCCGCCCGCCGGTCCGTGGGGGAAATGGTAGAGGAACATATAGTTCTCGAAGGGACGATCGCCCATCCAACTGGTTGCCGCGGCCACGATTTTACGCAGCATGGCGACGATCTTATCCATATCATAGTCGGGCGCTTCGGCGTCAATCACTACGCGATAGTGTCCGCCGCCCTCGTCGAAATCCGTGTCTTTAAACGTTCCCATCTCAACCGGAGAGTCGACCAGACGATCATAATTCTCGGCGCCGAATCTTCCGTCTTGCGAAAAAGTCAGCGGCGTGGCGATGCGCCATCCCTCGGGAAGATGGTTGAAGCGCACACTCATCGGCTCACTTCGAGCGTCCACCGGATAGATCAGAAGCTGCGCCAGATTGAAGAAGGCATGATGCAAGTTGAGTTGTGCGCCGAATGGACCGAAGGAATCAACATAAATCTGATACTCCAGAATTGTGCCACTTTCGGCACCGGAAACCTGCCAGCGACTCTTGGTCAACTGTTGCACGATAAGCGGCCGGCCGGCGCGGTCTTTCGCGCGGACCCAGTTCACGTACTGGGCGAAGTCGCGAACTTGATAGAGTGCATTCCAGACGGGAAGCTGCAACTCGCGTTGCGTCGATCCTGCGGGCAGGATGATTTGAACTTCTACCAGATGATGTTCGGGATTTGCGAGAGCGACACTATATTCGGTCGCGGCTCCGCAACGCGCCAGAGTGAGCCCGAGCAGCAGAATGACAGAGATGATTTCGCGCATGGGGGCGGGCCGCAAATCGAAATGCTTCATTGGTTTCCCGTCGCACTCGCCGAACCTGCGCTGCCATGTTCTTCGGCAAGAACCCTTAATCGCGCCGGAAGTTTTTCATAGATCCCACTGAATCCGCCGTTCGAAAGAATTGCGACGATATCGCCAGCACGCATCTCCGGGGCAATGGTCTGGACAATCTCGTCGGCGTTGGCAATCAAGCGAGCGCGCCTGCCATGTCTTTGAATATCCGCTGCCAGTTCCGGCAGCTCCAGGCGTTCATTTTCCGGGACCGCATCGGAGCGGAATACGCCCGCAACAATAACCTCGTCGGCGACCGCCAGACTCCGCGCCAAATCACTTTGCAACACGCGACGACGCAAAGTATTGGAACGCGGCTCTAAGATCGCCCACAACCGCGCTCCGGCATAACGCGCCCGCAACGCCCTCAGAGTGCCCGCAATCGCGGTGGGGTGATGGGCAAAGTCGTCAATAATGGTGATGCCATTTACTAGCGCCCTTACTTCCAATCGGCGCTTGACGCTCTTGAATGTCTTCAGCGCTGCGGCAATCTCTTCCTTTGATATTCCGTAGGCTGCAGCCATCGCCGCCGCAGCGGTTGCGTTCCACACGTTGTATTCGCCCGCTAAGGGAAACTCGAAATCCGCCCAGGGGCGCCCCTGGTGAAGTATCGACCACGAGGTTTGGACCGCCTCCAATTTCAAGTCTGCGATTTTCCAGTCCGCTCTTTCGCTGGTGCCATAGCGCTCGATTGGACAGAACGAATTGCCGAGGCAGCGCTCGAGGCTGGCGCTTTCGGCAGCGTCCCCCGCCATGCCATCAAAAGCGATAATCCGTCCGCGCCGTGGAATCAGATTCACCAGGCGTTTGAAGGCCGTCTCTACGGCATCGAGATCTTTGTAGATATCGGCATGATCAAACTCCACCGAGGTTAAGACTACGGCGTCCGGGAAATAATGCAGGAACTTTGGTCCCTTGTCGAAGAATGCTGTGTCATACTCGTCGCCTTCAAGAATGAAATGTTTTCCCTGCCCCAGATGAAAGCTGGAGCCAAAGTTTTCCGCGATTCCGCCGATCAGGAACGACGGCTGCATTCCGGCGGTATGAAAAATCCACGCCAGCATCGAAGTGGTGGTGGTTTTTCCGTGCGTACCCGCGACCACCAGCACTTCCCTGCCCCGCAAGAATTCGTCATGCAGTAATTGCGGGAGCGAGCAAAACGGAATCCGCTGATCCAGCAAGTGCTCCAGTTCGGGATTTCCCCGTGAAATCGCGTTGCCCACAACTGCAAGATCCGGGGCAGGCGCGAGATTGCGCGCGTCAAAGGGTTGCGCGACAGGGATTCCGAGCTCCAGCAGAAAATCTGACATAGGCGGATAGGCGGCCGCATCCGAGCCGGTCACGCGAAAGCCGCGTTGTTTCAGCATCCCCGCCAGCGACGCCATTGCAGTACCGCAGATGCCGATGAGATGAATGTGTTTTCTGGAGTTCATGCTTTTTGTCGCTAACTTTTTGCCGGCGCAGCGGTCACGGCCGCTTCGACGATCTTTAACTCCACCCGCCCATTGCGCACGGTCAACCCAGCATTCACACCGATCGGCAGCGTGATATTCCCTGCAGTCACATGGCCCGAGCGCAAGCCATAGGCCACGGGAATTCCCAAGTCACCCACAATGCGCAGCACCACTTCTTCGAGCTTGTATCCTTGATTGGCGGTCTGCACGCAATCCCGCATCTCGCCGAAAATAATGCCCCGCACTGTCCTTAACTTTCCCGACAGCTTCAACTGCATCAGCATGCGATCGATCTGATAAGGTTTCGCGGCCACGTCTTCGAGAAACAGAATAGTTCCTTCCGTGCGAATTTCGTAAGGGGTGCCCAAAGAAGCTACCAGGATCGACAGGCATCCGCCGTAAAGAATTCCTTGGGCGGCGCCGTCGACCAAGCCAGTCACTCCGGAAGCCGTTTCCAGGCCGAGTTTCCATGACGTGTTGGCAGCGAGTGCGGCGTGCCATGAGGCCAAGTCGACTCCGTCTTCCTGCGCCCAGTCCTTCGCTACCATGGGGCCATGGAAGGTGACGAATCCACCCACGTCGGAAAAGTAAGTGAGCAGAGTGGTTAGATCGCTATAGCCTACGAAAATCTTGGGATGCGATTTGATCTTCTCCAAGTCGAGCGCTTCCAGAAGATAATTCGCGCCATAGCCTCCACGCGCGCAAACGATTGCCTTCACATCCTCGCGCGCAAACATGGCTTCCAGTTCGTGCGCCCGGCGTTCTACCGATCCCGCGAAGTAAAGTTCCTGATCAAAGATAGAGTCAAAATAAAACGGCCGGTAGCCGGCGCGGCGAAGTCCCTCGCAACCGGCTTCCAGATCAGCGCGCTTGACGTTGCTGGCGGGCGCTACGATGCCAACCGTGGCCCCCGATCTAACGGCAGGAGGCTTGATGCGCGGTGCTGGAGGCGAGGACATCAGTCAGAATCGATCTCGAAATAAAATGCTGCTCAGCGAATGAGTTGCGACTCATGCGCGTACCGCGGAAACCTTGACGCCCTAAGTTACAAAAAACTCTCCCCGGCAGACCAATCGCGCACTGCCGCGCAGAAACACCAAATTGTTTTCCTGACGCACCGTCTGGGTACCGCCCGGAGCGTGAACGCGCACGGGCGATTCCACCTTGTCAGTGTTTAGAGCGGCCACGGCTGAGGCGCAGGAACCTGTGCCCGAAGATTGCGTCTCCCCGACTCCGCGCTCAAAAAAGCGCGCCCGCACATCGTGCTTTCCATCGACCACAACCATCTCAACGTTAACCCCCTGCGAGAAGTGAGAGCTGCGCTGAATTTCTGCTGCCTCGGTCTGCCAGTTGTCGGGAAAATTCGACAGGAGTACAACATAATGCGGATTGCCCATCGAGACCGGGATTCCTTGCACTTCTCCGGTGGCATGCTTTACCGTCAATTTCGACCCTACAGCGGCTTCCCCCATCCCGATCTCAAACCCGTATTCGGATTCAGTTCGCTGCGTCAGCACACAAGTCTTCAATCCGGCACCGGTCTGTATGGTAATTCGCTCTTTTTGCTGCGTTGCGCAAACGTAAGCTGCGACACAGCGCGTGCCGTTACCGGAAATCTCCGCTACAGAACCATCAGCGTTGATCAGACGAATCTCCATATCGGCGGATGGGTGCGGATACATCCACTCCACACCATCCGCCCCGACGCCTTCGTGCCGGTCGCAGATCCGTCGGGTGAGCGCCGCTGTATCAAAGTCGCCTGTGAGAATGGCAGCGTCGATCAGCAGAAAGTCATTGCCGCATGCGCTGGCCTTCACAAACGGAATTACCGCGGACGGAAAGCTCACTCTAATTCCACCGGCCCCAGAGAGGCCACGCTCCCAAGTGCCGTCGACGCCTTCAGTTCACGCAGCAAATCGTTTTGATCACGATTGCATCCGGCCACGTCAAACTGCAGGCGGATGTGCTGGCCGGTGTTGCCACTCAAAACGTTTTGCATCATGCGATGGCGACGCTCGAGGATGCGGTTGACCTCCTGCGTGATTTCTTCCACGCTGCCGCCGGTTACCTCATAGCAGATGAGCAGTGTCTTAAGATTGAAAGTCCGTTCGAGATGGCCGAGGGAAAATAATGCGATCAGCACAACGCAAGTGGCGAAAACGGCCGTCAGGTAAAGGCCGCCACCCGTGGCCATGCCGACCGATGCCACGACAAACAAAGTTGCAGCTGTGGTGAGGCCGGTCGTCAGCCCGCGCATGTGCAGAATCGATCCTGCCCCGATGAAGCCGATTCCGGGAATGATCTGCGCCGAAATGCGAGTGTGGTCGCCCAGGTGTTCTACGGCCAGCAGGTCGGATAGAACCGTGAACAGCGCCGCGCCAAAACAGATGAACATGTTGGTGCGCAAGCCAGCAGGCCGGTGTTTCAGTTCCCGCTCCAGCCCGATGATTCCGCCCAGCACCGCTGCCAGCACGAGCCGCGCCAAAGAGCTCGCGACTACTCCGCTCGCCATCTCAGTGTGGAGCAAGTCGACAATGTGCTGCCAGTGCATGGGTTACTTTCTGCCCTGAAGGAGATGGCCGGATTTTATCACTGCGCCGCACCGCTCCAGCAGATGCGGCGTTAACCTGCCTGATTACCGGGCGCTGCCTTGTACAGGCCGGTGTAATCGCCCTTGAAAGATAGCCGCTGCCGATTGTCCAGTGGTATGCAACTCGATCAATGCGGGGAGATGATGATCGCGCGCCGCCGTCCACACCGGGTCGCCCTCGAAACCCACGACATAATCCGCGTGCGATGCGGGATCCGCGAGAGCTCGCTCCCACAAACCTTCAGGGTCGGCTGGATATTTCCATACCTGATGATTGCCTTCGTTGATGGTCCGGCGCAAATCAATACCGGCCTGCTCCAGTGCGCCGACGTGTTCGCCTAAATACATCAGCAACGTGGAATTCGGTGGAAGCAACTTGATCCAGTCGCTGAGTTGGCGGTCGAGGGCAATACGGCTTTTCATGTTGACCGCCGCTTCCCGATAGCAGATTGGATCGGCACGCCAGATCGCTGCGTAGCTGGCCGCCACCACCAGCAAGATTCCCAGCACTGTGGCCGGACCTGTCCAGGGGCGCCAGGAAGCCTCAAAACGCGGGAACTTCGTGGCTGACTGTACTAAGAAAGAAATACCCATGGATACAAATACGGCGAATGCGGGAAGCAGTTGCAATCCATATCGAACGTTATATTGAGTGAAGGGCCACCACGTCGGCACAAAAATTGGAACGCTTCCGTAGGCCACCGATAGCGCGTAAAACGGTAAGGGCGTCCAGAGCAGCAAGGCCGCGCGTCCGCGCCGATCAAACCATGACGCTAAGCTTCCTAATAATGCCAGGGCGAGCCACAGGCGGCCCAGCCAACTCGACTCAGCTACGTTGAGTTCGGCCGCTTTCAGAAAATAAGAACCGGCCGCCAACAGATTCCCTTTCGCCGGATTAACCGTCGCGGTCTTTCTCTCGATCGATTTTGCCGAGTACGGTCCGTTGGCGAATTCCAGCGGATTCCGGTAGACCGCCGCGTTGTAGGCCATCCAGAGAATGGGCGCGGCTGCCGCGATGAGAAGAAAAGTGATGATCTGACCTCGCGAGGGCAGGCTGACAAGTTTAGATGCTTTGTCTTTCCTTAGCTTGCGTTGACAGGAATACACCCCGAGGGATGCAAGCATGACGATTGCGGCCAGAAACCATCCGTCGTAACGGGTCAAGCAGGCCGCGGCCAGACAGAATCCGCATCTGGTGAGGGCCTTCGCATTGCCTTTGGCAAATTCGGCGAAGTACCCGACCGCCCAAACAAAAAAGGCCAAGTACAGAGACTCGCCCATGGCGGTGGCCTGCATGTAGATCAGATTTGGATTCGCGGCATAGAGGATGGCCGCAGCCCACGCCGCTACTTTCGGAGAACCGTCTTCTTGTGTTTTCGCGTCGCCCTTCAGAGCTGAGCGCGCCAGGCGGAATATTCCAAGCACAGCGAGCACATAGGACGCCATCGACGGAATGGAGCCGCCCGCGCCGCTTTGCCACATTTGCTTCGAAACGATAAAGGGCAGGATCAGCAGGTGTGGCAGGGGAAGCCAAACGGTTCCCAATTGCAGGAGCCCCGGAGTTCTCGAATCAAATACGCGGCGGGCAATGTTGATATGCGCCACGGCGTCGCCGTAGAGAAGTAGATCTCCATGGCGGTAGTAGAAAAGAAAAGAAAATACCGAGATGAAGATCGCCAGCCACACCAGGCGCACGATCTCAATTTCGGAGTGCGCCTTGGGAGGCGAAGATGAACGTTTCATTCGAGATGGGTGAGTTCGCGGAAAATCTGAAAGCGGGCGTCAATTTCTTCGCGCGTCAGTGACTGTAGCCGCTCCGTGCCAAAATTTTCCACGGCGAACGATCCCATCACTCCACCGTAGAAGAGCGCCCGCTTCAGGACTTCGCGATTCAATTCAGGTTGCGATGCCACATAGCCCATGAAACCTCCGGCAAAGGAATCACCCGCGCCCGTGGGATCCTTCACTTCATCGAGGGGCAGGGTCGGCGCGCGGAATGGATGACGGCCAATTCCGAAAGCCCCCTCGCGAAAAAAGATCGTGGCACCGTATTCCCCGTGTTTGATCACCAGCGCCTGCGGCCCCATGGCCAATACTTTTTGGGCAGCGCGCGGCAGACTTTTCTCATCAGCCAGCATTTTGGTTTCAGTATCATTGATGAGCAATACATTCACCAGCTTCAAGGTTTCCGCCAGTTCCTTGCGCGCACCCTGAATCCAGTAGTTCATGGTGTCGCATCCGGTAAGGCGCACGCCGTTCATCTTCCGCCGCACGTTGGCCTGCAGGGTGGGCTGAATGTTGGCTAGGAAAAGAAACTCGGTGTCTGCGTACTCGTTGGGAATCCGCGGCTGAAACTTTTCAAATACATTCAGATCGGTAAAATTGGTTTTGGCTTCATTAAGATTTTCGGCGTACGATCCGCCCCAGCGAAACGTTTTGCCAGCGGCACGCTCGATGCCACGCGTGTCCACGCCGCGCTTTTTCAGAACATTTTCATGCTCTGGGCTGAAGTCCTCGCCTACCACTGCCACCATGCGCACCTCAGTGAAATAGCTGGCGGCCAGGGAGAAGTAAGTCGCCGCTCCGCCCAGAATGCCTTTCACGCTGCCGGAGGGCGACGCGATGTCGTCAAACGCAACCGATCCTACAACCACGATGCTCATTCGAAATCCTGTTCCCTTTTCATGAATCAGCGATGCTATTTTGTCTTTAAGTATTTCCCGAGAATCAGTTGCAACTTCTTCCGTGTCGCAGCCGGAATCTTTTTGTGATCGGTCAAAATCGCGTGCGCCAGTGCTGAACCGCATTTACAGGAGCGGTCCCGCGGCATCGCGGCTACGGTCTCGCGCACCACTTTCGTCGCATTCTCCGCATTCTTGACCAGCACGGCGACGATCTGATCCACGGTGACTGAATCGTGATGCGGATGCCAGCAATCGTAATCCGTAACCATGGCTACCGTTACGTAGCAAATTTCGGCTTCACGCGCCAACTTCGCTTCCTGCAGGTTGGTCATGCCGATGACGTCCATACCCAGGCCGCGATATACGTTGGATTCTGCCTTGGTGGAGAATTGCGGACCCTCCATACATAAGTAGGTTCCGCCGCGTTTTCCGTGGACGCCGATTTTCTTGCAGGCCTCCTCGACTACGCGCGCCATTTCTCCACAGACGGGATCGGCAAAAGCGATGTGTGCCACCACTCCGCCGCCGAAAAAAGTATCGATGCGGTGGCGGGTGCGATCGAAAAATTGGTCCGGGATCACGAAATCCAGCGGCTTGTGTTCCTCCTTCAGCGAGCCGACTGCGGAAATCGAAACGATCCTGTCAACTCCTAACTGCTTGAAGCCATGAATGTTGGCACGAAAGTTAAGCTCGCTCGGCAGGATGCGGTGTCCGCGCGCGTGGCGCGCCAGGAAAGCCACCTTGCGACCTTCCAGCACACCGCAGACGTAAGCGTCGGAAGGCGCGCCAAACGGCGTCTTCACGCGCACCTCCTTTACCTTGGTCAGTCCCGGCATCGCATACAGGCCGCTGCCGCCAATAATCCCAATCTCGGCTTGTGCCACCCATCCTCCAAACCTGCTCGTTTCCAGAAAAGTTCTGCGGGCGTAGGTCAAACTCGTGATTATATCAAGCTCATCGTGCGCGACTTACTTGCGGCGTCCGGGGGCACATTACAATCTTCATATGCGATTCGCGACCGCACTTGTTGCGCTCACTCTGTTGCTAGCCTCGGCTTTCGCTCAAAACGGCTCCCAGGTCGATCCCCGCCCCAAATCCGTTACCGTTCCAGTAACGCTCGATCACAACCGCGTCGTCATCGACGTGTACTTGCCCCTGCCCGACGGCTCAACGAAACGCGTGCGGGGCTGGATCGACAGCGGCGATACGGACGTTTGGATGTCGCGCCGGGCGGCGACGCTCATGGGACTTGTTGTCACGTGTGACGACAAGGAATGCTCAGCTCTACCACCGGCCGCAATCACAATCGGTGAAATGAAGATCCCGCTCTCGGGCGTTAACAAATTCAAAATTCCTCTGAAGCCGCCGAGCGCCGCCGCCGTTATGGCTGCAGGCATGAGCGCCGAGATCAAGATTCCCTCTTC
>Ga0185299_10006590_pt1 | contig 12298 bp, 14 predicted proteins | sample PaiPotPPA55metaG_FD_128002 | JGI IMG/M metagenome (GOLD analysis project Ga0185299, IMG submission 128002) | Iron sulfur acid spring bacterial and archeal communities from Banff, Canada, to study Microbial Dark Matter (Phase II) - Paint Pots PPA... ...
GAAATCCAAACGCACTCAAGCGCGAGAGCACGAGCTCCATCGCCTGCCTCCCGTGAAGCTTGCATGTGATCCCGGCAACCTCACCCCAGTGCGGCGCGGAAATGACCACCTCACACCTTCCCGCCAGGTGACCCTTGATAATCTCCGTGACCCGTATCGCCCCCGCCTCATCGTCCAGATAACGCAGCAGCGCGCTCGAGTCGAGGACGTAGGTTACCATTTATCCTTCCGCCGCCGCTGCCTCTTCAACTCCTCCGAAAGGGAAGGTTTGCCGGAGAAGAGTCCCCTCGTCTTGTCTACCAGTTCTTCCGATACCGGTTCAAGAACGATGCGCGATCCCTCTTGAGTCACAGCGATGCGAGTCCCCGGCCGAATTCCCAGAGAAGTTCGCATCTCGGAAGGAATCACAAATTGCCCCTTCGTGCTTACTGATGTAATCTGTCGGATCATACTTACATTGTACACATAAGTAAGACTAAGAGCGCTCAAAACTTTATGCTTGACACCCCACTCGCGTAACTGTAAGGTTACGCATTATGCGGAACCGATCGGTTACATATACGTCTTCCCGAACCGCGAAAGCCGCCTTCCAGGCCCTGGCCGATCCCACGCGCCGCGCCGTCCTCGATCTCCTCCGTCGAGGCAGTCAGCCTGCGGGCCAGATCGCGGAAGCTTTCCCCGTCTCGCGCCCGGCCATTTCCAAGCACCTACGACTTCTGCGTCGCGCCCATCTGGTGCGGGAACATCGCGAAGGCCGCAACCGCATCTACGACCTTAATCCCGAGCCACTCCGTGCCGTCGACTCCTGGATCGAGCAATACCGCACCTTCTGGATGAGTAGTCTGTCCAACCTGAAAACTTTCGTAGAAGCCGAGCATGCCCGGGAGACGCAAACCTCCCGCAAACCAAAATGAACCGCACTCAATAGACCTCGAAAACTTTGAACTATGCAGAAAGTCCAGAACTTAGGAGCAGCAACATCATGGCCACCGCCACCGTCACTCCCAATCAAGACGCTGTAATCGCCGAAGTCTTCATCGCCGCGCCGCCCGAGCGCGTCTTCGAAACCATCACCGATCCAACTCAACTCTCGAAGTGGTGGGGCGAGCCCAGCCTCTACCGCATCACCGAACGCTCCTCCGACGTTCGCCCCGGCGGTAAATGGTTCAGCGCGGGCGTGGGTGCCGACGGCACGAAGTTCAGTGTTGAAGGCGAATATCTCGAAGTCGATCCTCCGCGCCGCCTCGTTCACACCTGGACTTCCAGTTACATGCCGCCGATCAAAACCATCGTCTACTGGGATCTCCAACCGCAACCCGTGCACAACCTGCATCCCAGCGGCCCGCGCAAAGCCGGCACCGGAACCCTGGTCAAACTCCGTCACGCAGGCTTCGCCAGCCTGCCTCAAGCCGCAGCCGAACACGGCGACGGCTGGAAGCGCGTCATGGGATGGCTCACGGCCTTCTTGGAAAACGGCGAAACCGTAGACATGCGCAAGTGAGTACAGAAGAAAGAAAAAAAAGAAAAAAAGGAAAAAAAGGAAGAAATGGGTGCCCTTGTCGGCAGCGCCAAAGTGACGGGTGCCCCATCGTTCGCCGCTTTTGCGAAAGGTGGGATTCCACAAATCTCAACGCTGTGCGCATCGGGAGGGGCATGACTTCAGTCGTGGGTTTAGAGAAGTGCACGACTTCAGTCGTGCCAATTGATCCGCTACGCCACGTCGGCTTTAGCCGCTGAGGTTTCGCTCGTCCAACTTGAATCCGGGATATGCCGAAGAAAGACGATAATCCCCCGCAATCGCCACCAACCCGCGCTCCATCGGATTCTGATGAATGTAATTCCGATGCCGCTCATAATCCCCCGTATCGCGAATGCGATGATCGGTAAATCCCCGCTGCCAAATTTCTTTCGGCCCAAACTCCAATCCGAACTCGCGCGAGTATCCGCCCTTGATCAGCTGAAGAACACGCTCCAGGGTCACATCTCCAAGAGTCCGGTTAGCCGAAAGCTTTCGCGCCGCCGACGATCCGGAACGGTCAAGCAACTCGGCGATCAGCTAGGGCGCTTTGTCTTTGGTGAGTAACTCCCGACGAGGAATCCATCAAGCTGCGGCTGTTGCGCCGGTTTGGCTAGAAGCTAGCAGCTAGTAGCTAGAAGCTCTCCCCGCGCTATACTTCTCCTATATGTCTGAGGTGCCACAGAACGTTCCACAGCAATCGCCGCAGAAGACTTTCTACCTCGAAACCTTCGGCTGCCAGATGAATGCGCACGATTCCGAAAAGGTCGTCGGAACGCTGGTGCAGGAAGGATATCGGCAGGTGCAGACGGTCGAGCAGGCCGACCTGGTGCTCTACAACACCTGCTCCATCCGCGATAAGGCCGAGCAGAAAGTCTTCAACCGGCTCTCCGATTACAAAAAATACAAGAAGCAAGGCAAGACCTTCGGAGTTCTCGGCTGCGTCGCGCAGCAGGAAGGCGAAAAGATTTTCGAGCGCGCGCCCTACGTTTCTCTAGTCTGCGGATCGGCCTCCTACCGTAAACTTCCCCAACTACTGACTCAGATAGAAAACGCCCAGCAGGCAGCGCACTCCGGAAGCCGGAAGCCCGAAGCCGAAAACCCGATTCGCGTGACCGGACTCGACGACCGCGAGACCGACGAGTGTTTCGAGACCGAATTTACCGCTCGCACCAATTCCCATCGCGGATACATCACCATCATCGAAGGCTGCGACAAATTCTGCGCCTATTGCGTCGTGCCCTACACGCGCGGCAAGGAGCGCAGCCGGACTTCGGAGTCTGTGCTCGCCGAGGCGCGCCAGATGGCCGATCTCGGCTACACGGAAATTCAGTTGCTCGGGCAGAACGTGAATTCCTATAAAGATCCGGAAGGGAAGTCCGGTGTCAAGAAAACTTTCGCCGAACTGCTGGCCGCGGTAGGAGAAGTTCCAGGCATCCGCCGCGTGCGCTTCACCACCTCGCACCCCCGCGACTTCGGACGCGACATCGTCGACGCCATCGATGCCGTCCCCACACTCTGCGACCATGTCCACCTGCCCGTGCAAAGCGGATCGACCCGCGTCCTCGACGCCATGCAGCGCCTCTACAATCGCGATCAGTACCTCGAACGCATCGCCTGGATGAAATCCGCGAAGCGCGAAATCAGCATCACCACCGATGTGATCGTTGGTTTCCCCGGAGAAACCGAATCCGACTTCGCCGCAACGCTCGATCTCCTGGACGAAGTCGGCTATGACGCCGTCTTCGCCTTCAAATATTCTCCACGGCCAAACACACCGTCGCTTAGCATGGAAGACGCCATCCCCGACACAGAAAAAGCCCGCCGCCTGGAAGTCCTAATGTCCAAGCAGCGCGACATCCAAACCACACGCTACAAGAAATATATCGGAATAACCTGTGAAGTAATGGTTGAGGCCAAAAACGAAGCCCGCTCCCAATGGATCGGCCGCACCACCCACAACAAAACCCTGAACTTTACAGCTCCACACCCGCTCCAACCCGGAACCTACGCCCCAGTAAAAGTAACCGCCAGTTTTCCCAACAGCCTCCTGGGCGAATTGGTGATATAAGAGGCAAATATCAGGAGTCTCCTCATGGAAGTAGAAATGACAATCCGTGGCCTACTCATGGACCCAGTAAGTAACATGCCGATCGTGGTGTTGAAGGATGTGGGTGGGGATACGGTGCTGCCGATCTGGGTGGGGGTTTATGAGGCGAATGCGATTGCGCTGGAGATGGAGAAGGTCAGTCCGCCGCGGCCGATGACGCATGATTTGATCAAAAACGTGCTGACTGGGCTGGAGACGCAGGTGCACAAGGTTGTGGTTACAGAGTTGCGCGAGGATACGTTTTATGCGGTCATCTGGCTGGAACGCGGTGGCGAGGTGATCAGCATTGATTCGCGGCCCTCCGATGCGCTGGCGCTGGCTCTGCGCGTGGATTGTCCGATTTTTGTCGAGGATGTGGTGCTGAAGACATCGAAGCTGGCCTCGAATATGACCGACCGCGTGACCAGCGAGGAGTTGCGGAAATATCTCGAGGGGCTGAACGACGACGATTTGGGGAAGTACAAGATGTAGGGGGGTGTGCGCTCGAGCATTTGTTTTACATAATACCTGTTATCGGACATTGCATATATCTCCTGTGTCACCGAGCGTAAAGGTCGCCTTTGTTTCAGGCGTCCTTCCGGGAAACGCGGTTCCCTTTGACCCGATCCTACCCGCCAGTAAAACCGGCGGGCTATTTTCAGAAGTCCCTTCGGGACTGTGTTTAAGAGGAACCAACCTTTCCCTCACCGTGTAGGGCCCAGGGTGTATTTCACCAGGCACCAGAGGGCGCGTACGCCGTCTTTCCAGCTGATCTTTTTTCCTTCCTCGTAGGTGCGCCCCCAATAGCGGATTCCGACTTCGTAGACGCGGAGGCGGCGTTTGGCGATCTTCACGGTGATCTCGGGTTCGAAGCCGAAGCGATCGTCTTCGAGTGGAATGGATTGCAAGATTTCGCGGCGGAAGACTTTGTAGCAGGTTTCCATGTCGGTCATGTTCATGTTGGTCAGAACGTTCGAGATCAGGGTCAGGACCGAGTTGCCGACGGAATGCCAGAAATAGAGGACGCGGTGCGGGCCGGGGCCAAGGAAACGGGATCCGTAGACGACGTCGGCTTTGTCCTCGAGCAGAGGCACGAGCAAGGCGGGATAGTCCCTGGGATCGTATTCGAGGTCGGCATCCTGGATGAGAATAAAGTCACCGGTGCACTGCTGGATGCCGCGACGGAGTGCGGCGCCCTTGCCCATGTTCTTCGGCTGGAGCAGGACTTGGATTTGGGGATGGCTGGCCTGGAGTTCGGTCAGGATTTCCTGGGATCCGTCGGTTGAGCAGTCGTCGACGCAAATCAGTTCAATCTCCAGGGGAACGGAGAGCACACGCGAAACGGCTTCGCGCACAGTTCCCTGCTCGTTGTAGACAGGCATGACTACGGAAAGTTTCCACGGCTGCGCGGTTGTCACAGTAGATAGCCGTCACAGTAACGGGACGCGCGGAATGCGTCAAGAAACTCCGAGAACTGTTGCCGGATTGCCGATGAGCATACTTTGTCGGAAAGTGGTCGCTTCTGACCATACACCTCTAGGGATACCGCGTATCGTCATGGTGTAGGCACGTTTACAGACTTTGAATTGAAGATTGGACGGGCCGCTCCGAATCGCAAACTCGCCACCGTCCAGTCGCATCTTCGATCACGACTTATCACACTTCCTGGAGGAAGTAGAAAAATGGCCACTCAGCTATGCCAGAAGTGCCAACAAGCGCACCCTGGTCGCGTCTGCGATTACGACGAAAAAGGCGACTGCCCCGAGACGGTGAGTGCCAATCAATTTGCCCCAGCATTCAAGGAGCCCGCAAAAGAAGAGGAAGATTGAAGTTCACTTTGACATCCAGCGAAATCAGCCCTCTTTGACAACTGCTTGCCGAAAATCGGACGCAGTTTCCAGGCAGTGCGCAGCACCTTGGGAGAATCAAAAAGACGCATTGGCACCACTTCCGGGTGTTGTGAAAGTGACGACGGGCGTGGAAGCCAGAACCAGCGTCTTCGAGAATACCCGCCGTCATTCCCGCGTAGAGATCCACATCGTTACCAGATATTCACTTTAGGTCGCTGTTTTCTGACTTCTGAGGAGACCATGAACGAAAAACCAAGTGCCAGCATACCAGGGACGGTTGACAAAATCATCAAGTCCCGATTACCGCACGAACCAGACAAAGCGCAGATCACCGTAGTCGGGGCGGATCATCTATATCGGGAGATACGCATCGACAACGCGCTGACAAATGAGAACGGCGAGGAGGTAAGCCTCAAACGGGGTGACCACGTAGAAGTCATCGTTGAAGCCGAGGGAAAGTCCACAATTCCCGACGAAAACTGCCGATCAGTCATCGCCAATCTTGAGAGATCGCGGCTATGACCGGGTAATCAAAGGTCCAATACCCAAACTGCAGTTCATCGCTATTACGAACGCGCGCGCGACTCTAGCTCTCTTTGACTTTCTGGGCTAGCTCGCAAAACTCCTTGGCTTGTTTGTGACTCGCTTTCGCTTGTAGTTGTGCGAGCTGTCGCGATTTCTCACTCGGCATGAGCGAAACCAAGGCTTCCAGTTCAGTTGCCGCGTCATGCGCGTGGTCGGCCTGTTTCAACATCAGATGTTCAAATTTCCGGACTGACTCGTCGTGATCCATATACCCTCCTTCCCGCAATGTACACGCAACGGGCCGAGAGAGAGTGAGCACTCTTGCTCAGAAGAACGAGAGGTCCGTTGTTAAGCTCGACCTCGTTGGGAAAAAAGAACTAGAGCAGGAGATATTCATGCCACTCAAGATGCAGGCTGCGGTTGTCGAGCAATTCGGAAAACCTTTATCGCTTCTGGAATGTGCGGTTCCCTCTCCTAGAGCGGGCCAAATCCTGGTGAAAACCGAAGCATGCGGAGTCTGCCACACTGATCTTCATGCCGCCCAAGGCGACTGGCCTGTGAAGCCTACACTTCCGTTTATTCCTGGCCATGAGGCCATCGGTCTGGTAGACGCAATTGGAACGGGCGTGACAACTGTGAAAGAAGGAGACCGGGTCGGCGTGCCGTGGCTCTACTCGGCGTGCGGTCACTGCGAGTACTGCTTAACGGGCTGGGAAACCGTGTGCGCTCAGGCGCGGTTTGGCGGCTACACGGCGAACGGTGGTTTTGCCGAATACGTTATCGCCGATCCGAATTATGTTGCCCATATTCCTGCCGGCCTTACGGCTGCGGAAGCCGCACCGTTAATCTGCGCTGGGATCACGACCTACAAAGGGATTAAACAAACGGAAGCACGGCCCGGGGAATGGATCGCTGTCTCCGGCGCCGGCGGACTCGGTCACCTGGCCATCCAATATGCGAAGGCGATGGGACTCCTCGTCTGCGCCATCGACATCGACGACGGGAAGCTGGCGCATGCCACGCGCCTGGGCGCCGATTTCGTGATCAATGCCAAGACTGTCGACCCGGCAGCCGCGGTGAAGAAGGCGACCGGAGGCGGAGCTCATGGCGTTCTGATCACGGCACCATCGCTTATCGCATTCAAGCAAGGTGTCGGCATGACCCGCAAGCGTGGTACTTGCGTCTTGGTCGGACTGCCACATGGCGAATTTCCAGTTCCACTGTTCGATGTGGTAGCGAACTGCATAACCATCCGCGGTTCGTTCGTCGGCACGCGCCAGGATATGGCCGAAGCCCTCGCCTTCGCGGTCAGAGATAAAGTCAAAGCCGATATCGAGCTCCAACCCCTATCTTCGATCAACCAGATCTTCGAACGCCTTGAAAACGGCGATGTCCCGTCACGCGTAGTCCTCGACTTCGCGCCAGCTAAAACGAAGAACCCGCGCTTGGAAGTAGATCAGCATTTCGCTACCGCATAGACGCTGCGCAACAGTCATCTGCATATTTTTACTTGCGCCTTATAAACTCCTCTGCCGCTTGTGTCGCCAGCACGAGCTTCGGGTGAAACAGGGTGCCGGCTACCCGAGTGGCGATGGCGATCAGTTCCCTTTGGCCGCTGAAGACTTTCACCTGGCGGGCGCGGGAGAGATCGGGGAGATTGACGGTGCGGCCGCTCCGGATGCGGGCCGCGGTGGGTTCGTCGGCGGTGACGGAGGGAAGGTGCGGAAGAAGCTTGCGCGGGTGGACGAATAAATCCTCCAGAGTTTCAGGCGTCCCCCCGGGGCGCTGTTCCTTTAATTCGGGCGTTTCCGCCAGTAGAACTGGCGGGCTATTTTCATGCGTCCCTCCGGGACTCGCCCCCCCGCGCGGTAAACGGACCTCGGCGGCTTCGGCGACTTGTTCCAGAGTGTGGGCGTCTTCGAGAGTGAACTCAGCTACTGAGATTCGGCGCAGCGATTCTAAGTGCGCGCCACAGGCCAGTTCCCTTCCCATTTCGTGAGCGACTGAGCGCATGTAGGTTCCCGAAGCGACGTGGGCGCGGAAGCGGACGCGGTCGATTTTGGCTTCGATGATTTCGAATTCCTTGATCTCGACCTGAATTGCCTTGAGCACAACCTCCTGATGTTTGCGGGCCAGCTTATAGGCCGGCACTCCCTTAATTTTCTTGGCGGAGAATGGAGGCGGAGTCTGCTCGATGATTCCGCGGAAGCGTGTGGCCAGGGCTTCCACTTCTTCCGGGCGCAGGCTGACCTCTTGCACGAGCGAGGTAGGTTCGCCGTCGGCGTCGTAGGTATCGGTGGCAAAACCGAACCTGATCGTGCCTTCATAAACCTTCTCCGATTTGGTGTAGAACTGAGCCAGCCTGGTCAGGCTGCCGGTAACCAGCGGAAGAACGCCGGTGGCCATAGGGTCAAGCGTGCCGAGATGGCCGATCGAGCGTTCGTGGAGGATGCGGCGGGCGCGATTGACCACGTCATGCGAGGTCAGGCCGGCGGGTTTGTCGATGATGAGGACGCCATTCATGAGAGGATATCTAATTTGGTAATCGAGAAATTGGGAATTGGCAATTGAAAGCCGAAGAGGCATGGTGAGGCTTTCAATTTCTCAATTACGCAATTACAGAATTACTCAATTACAAATTGTTTGAAGTTGTACCTTAGCGGCCTCCTATGTTTCCGATTCGAGACGATCAACCACGATACAGCACGCCTTACATAACTTGGTTTTTGATTGCCATCAATATTCTCGTTTACCTGTTCCAGGCATCGCTCGACCCGCGAAGCTATGAGCTGTTCGCCCGCCAGTTTGGGGTAGTGCCGAGCCATCTGTCGGGGTTTCTAGCGGGGTCACCGAAGTATCCGCTCGTAGCCATTGTGGTTCCCTACTTCACCTCGATGTTCCTGCACGCTGGCTGGCTGCATGTGCTGAGCAACATGTGGTACTTGTACATTTTTGGCGACAACATTGAGGACTACCTGGGGCACTTTAACTATCTGGTGTTTTATGTGCTGTGCGGTTTGTTAGCAATGGCGACGCAGGTAGCGGTGTATCCGAACTCGAATCTTCCTACGGTGGGGGCGAGCGGCGCGATCGCCGGGATTCTTGGAGCGTATTTCATTCTGTATCCGCGGGCAAGAGTGTTGACCTGGTTCTTTGTGTTTGTGCTTTATCTTCCCGCGTGGATCGTGCTCGGAGAATTTTTCGTGCTGAACTTTTTTTCCGGAGCAGAGACCCTGTCCAATGCGCGAGCGGGACGCGATGTGGGTGGAGTTGCGGTTTGGGCCCACGTGGGCGGATTTGTGGCGGGACTGGTGATGGTGAAGCTTTTTCCGGAACGGAGCCGGAGGACGCCTTACGCCTACCGGTAACGGTTGACGCTAAGAGCCCACTTCTCGCGCAAAGGACGCGCGAGAAATCGGGCACCCTGGCTCGTACGAAGACCAACCTGCGGTGTGCGTCGCATTCTCTACTTCAAATTAAACAGTGCATTCACGTGCGCCGTAACCGTCACAGTCTGCGGCGTGAATCCTTCGGTTGGGGCGGGAGGCGCCGCGTTCGCCATGCCGGACATGGCACGAGCCATATGGGGCATGACCATCCTCGGATTCTCAAAGGTATCGACGGAGGCGAAAGAGAGCTCGCCCAGAGTCCGGCCACTGGCCCGGGCCAGCGTATCGGCGGAATTGCGCGCCCGGCGGTACGCATCCTCCACCGCCTTATTCTTGGCGTCATCAATGTTTTCGAGCGTGTAGCTGAGCGTCTGGGTCTCGCTGACGTTGGCGTCTGCCAGTTGCTGGGTGATGGGGGCAACTTTCGAAAAATCCTTGAGCTTCAGCGTTACGTCCGTCGTCACCCGGTATCCAATGACTCGCTGCTTCGGCTTCCACTCATAGACGGGTTGAACGGAAAGAAATCCAATGTTAGCGGCCTTAGGATCGATGCCATTGCCGCGCAACACTTCGCGCACGTGCTCCACGTTTTTCGAGGCGCGCGCGAAGGCAGCCTGGGACGTATCGTCCTGCACAGATACGTTGAATTGAATCAGAGCCGTGTCGGGCGCACTCTCGAATTTGCCCTCCGCGCCGACGTAGACGGTGTTCGGCTGCGCGCTAACTGTGGGACGATCCTGAGCAGGAGCTGCGATCGCACCCGAGAAAAGAAAAAGAAGAGGAACGAGGAAAAGACGTGCGGATTTCATGCGTCCCTCCAGGGGGATTCTCTCAGCGGAAGGATACTCCCACGGGAGTGTCCCTCTAGAGGAACGTCCGACTGCGTGTATCTTGCGGGACAGCCGAAAGCCCGTCGCGACGTGATGCGTTAGCGCGACGGAGCTTGCAGGTTGCGATCCAGGCGGATCTCGAGTGCGGTTCCCTTTTCGAGGATCAGGTCGTGCCCCGACTCGAAGGCCGACACAGCTCCTTGGGCGGCGCCGGAACCCGCGGCGGCCGCGGCTGCCTTGTTCCCGCCAGCTTTTTTACCCTCCACGGCTGCCCTCCCGGCTCCCACGACGATGGCTTCGGCGATTTCTTCCTTGGTCATTCCCTGACGGCCGATTTCCCCTTCCTGGCCGATCTGGCGGAGGCCGTGTTCACCCGGAACTCCTGTAACCGTGGCGATGAGCGGCACCCATCCCCGGCCGGTTTCGATTTCGTCAAAGCTCAAGATCATGCGGGTGCGGAATCCCGGTATGACGGCGCTTACATGTCCTTTGATCTTTCTCCCCCACTCGATACTGTGGCCGTCGGCGGTGACCAGAGATTCGGCCAATCGAGCATGAAAAACATTGCCCGCCTTCACCGTCCTGGTGTCGAGCTGGTCGGTAAGCTGGATCAGGGCGATGGTGCCTTGTGGAACGACATTATCCGGCACCGGCGGAGCATATTGTGCAGCGTCTTGCGCCGGTGGCTGTGCCGGTTCTTGCGCTAAGTCCTGGGCAAATGCCGGGATGCAAAACAGGGCGATGAGAGCGATCGACAAGCGGACAAGCCGAATGGGCATAGGGGCCTCCCTAGGTCGGAAGTAGGATGCGAACGCCGCACAAAGCGTTATCGCATTGGTTCTAAAGTTATGTACGAAGATTCTCGCAAAGCAGTATGCACGCAAACACACTGACCGGTACGCTCCGCAGACGTAAGCACAGAGTATAAACCCCGCGATTGCCAGAAAGTTTTAGGGCGGGAATCTCCTAGAGCTAGAAAGTTCCCTGGCCGTTTTTCTGCAACACAATAGGCAGGTCGAGCCAGCGTAATGGGGGAGCCAACAAGTGTAATGGCGATTTTCACCCTTTGAGCAATTGATAGCGACCCACTGACGTAGTCCGGAAGAAGTGAATGAGTTCTGGACTGGGGTCGGACCTTGGATTCCTTGCCAAGACGCGATCGGGAGGCGCCAGCGCCACCCCGCGTCCTTTGGGCCTAGGTTTGCTTCTTCAGGTGGCAGGAGCCGCGAGGCGTCGGTATGTTGGCCGAAACATCGAGCCTTGCGGCGGGGTGAATCCGTGGCGCTTCAGACCGTACACCGCCCATGTTTCCAACGAGCTAGAGGCAAAGGTAGTTGTGGGCCAGGTCAAAACGCAGTCGATACCATTTCAGTTGCGTTTCCCGGAGTGTCTCCAGCTTTGCCCACAAGTGCAAAAGATTTCAGATCCACCCGTCGGCAGCGCTATGCGCGGTTTGCACTCTGGACGGCCTTTCTGTTCACTGGGCTGTATCTGAGCGCGTCCGACGGAAGCTCATCTTGCCAAGCTAGTCCCGCGGCGGACACTCCAAATTCCGAGCATTCCATCGTGCAACTCGAACCGGGACTCGAAGCGAAACCATCGAATTCCGAAAAGTACGACGTGAACCGGATCGGTCAGCGGAACACTGGAAAAGGTGTGAACCTCTACTCTCTCGAGAGGGAGAGAGCGCTTGGGCAGAAGATGGCCGAGACCATTGACCGCCAAACGAAGTTTGTCACGGACCCCAGCATCCTCGAATACGTGAGCGGCGTGGCCCAGAGAATTATCCGCAACTCCGACGCCCAGGTCGCATTCACCATCAAGGTGGTCGATTCGACCGAACTCAACACTTTTGCATTGCCAGGCGGTTTTCTTTATGTCGATAAGGGATTGCTGAGCGAACTGGACAGCGAAGCTGAACTAGCGGGCCTGATTGCGCATGAAGTCGCGCACGTTGCCGCGCGGCACGGGACTCGCTATGCGACGCGGAAAACAGCCTGGAATTTGATTTCGTTTCCGGCCATCTATATGGCTGGGCCCGGCGCGATCGGAGCCAGACAGATCGGGCCGCTGGCGTTGAGAAAATTCGCCCGCGATGC
>Ga0185299_10006591_pt1 | contig 12298 bp, 17 predicted proteins | sample PaiPotPPA55metaG_FD_128002 | JGI IMG/M metagenome (GOLD analysis project Ga0185299, IMG submission 128002) | Iron sulfur acid spring bacterial and archeal communities from Banff, Canada, to study Microbial Dark Matter (Phase II) - Paint Pots PPA... ...
GAGAAATCGGAGCTTGACTTCAATGCCCTCATACGAGGACACGTTCTACGTCGGCAACATGAAAGGGGTTGGCCGCATCTACCAACAGACCTTTGTTGACACCTATTCGAAGCTCGCATTCGCCAAACTCTATGATCGCAAAACGCCAATCACGGCAGCCGATCTCCTGAACGATCGGGTCGTGCCCTTCTTCGACGAAAAGGAAGTGAAGCTCTCTCGTGTTCTGACCGATCGCGGCACCGAATATTGCGGTAATCCCGAGCATCACGAATACGAGCTCTATCTCGCGGTGGAAGATATCGATCATTCCAGGACCAAGACGAAGAGTCCACAAACGAATAGCATCGCTGAGCGCTTCCACAAGACAGTGCTGGACGAGTTCTATCGCATCGCCTTCCGAAAGAGGCTCTATGCCTCGATCGGGGATTTGCAGGACGACCTCGATCTATGGGTCAAAAGCTACAACGAGGAGAGACCGCATCAAGGCCGCTGGTGCTTCGGCAAGACGCCGCTGCAAACATTCCTTGACGCCATCCCGATTGCGAGGGAAAAAATGATCGACGCCTGACCACCATCGGCAGTGAACCGGCCACCTCCAAAAGGACGCCGTCTGTAAGATCAAATACAAGCTACTACACAACATGCCTCATTCTCGCGCAACCACGCCGATAACCGCCTGAGCCCCTGGCTGCAGCTCCACCCGCTCAACGCGAACAATCTGGGTCACGCCGCGCTTCACCCGGTAATAGGTTTCGATCGCACTGTGCAACGCATGTTCAAGTTTTGCGCAAGCGGTCGCCATCGCGATCATGTTGCGTTCGCCGATGCTGTCGGTTCGGCTGAGCATATTAAGCGAGGCCGTATGTAGGCAGGCCACGTGAACTGCGAGCGCCGCTTGGGCTTCGTTCTCGGGTTCTAGGCTCGCGATTAATTCTAAGGCCGCAGACAGACTAGTCGTACTAGCGACACCCTGGCCAGGCAGTTTGGACGCTTCTAGCAACTGCCGAAGGCTTGCCTCGACGAACAGGGGCGAAGCCGTGCCAAATAGCTCCTTGAGCCGTGCGCGCCAACCAGCAACATCTCCATCCGGCGCGACTGCGAAAAGCCTCGGGTTTCCGTTCGAGCAAGTGAAAGTTCTCGTGGAGCTTCTCCGGATGGTTCCTAAGATAGGCCGCGATGACCAATAACATCTGAGAATATGAGACTCTACTACCCTGTGGCGGACACATTGCAAATTCTGGCTTGAAAAATGGTTCAACATTCATGAGGGCAGTTACTGCGCCAAAACACATTGTAGCCTTTTCGGCCTGGCTTGCCGCAGCCTCTTGGTCAGAAGGGGACGGATGGCCTTCCATTATGTCGGCTGCGGCCATGCAACTAGCATAAAACATGGTTCCGCTAGCCTCGCCGGATTCAGCATGCGCGGGCGGCGTAATAGTGTGCAACGCGAACACGGAGGCGAGGACGATGCAAAATCTCGCGGCCATGGTGGCCCCCTGCTTCTATATCTTTGTGCTTCTTGCGCGCCCGGGCGTCCCTGTCAAAAGCGTATAAGCCCCATTACGTTAAATCCTGCGCTGCCGCGAAAGTTTTGAGCCGTCTCGGCGGCGACGCCCACTCTGTACCGGGATCAGCTGATCGATCGTGTCAAGGGCCGGGAATGGGGGTGTCGACCCCCCACGAAAACCCAGGCGCCATGCGCCTATGATGCATCACTGAACCCTCCCTGGTTTCATCGAAGCTCGCACACGGCAACCGGGTAAGTCCAAGGCACCGTCCGCAACTTGTCTCGTTTGCGAAACGAGCGCAAAGGCTGCTAACCGGCGTTCAACGCAAAGTCCTCGATTGGGTTCGCAAAATACTCGGTTACTCGCTATCTCGATGTCCTTAGCACGGAATATACCCAAATAGTCGCAGGGTCCCAAGGTCCGGCCCTGGATCTGACACGGGCGGGCCCCGCACTCGGAAGAAAACGATGCAAGATAACCGACCGGACAGACCCGATGTGATCACCCTGCCACCCTTGATCTTGGTCGCGATGATCGTACTGGGAGGGGTGTTGAATTTTTTCTGGCCCGCGAGCTTATTGCCGAGCGCGCTTGCTGCGCCGCTCGGTATTCTCATCACCCTCGGCGCCATCGCCCTCGGAATTTCGGCGATACGGGAGATGTTTGCGGCGAATACGCCCCTAGATGTCCGCAAACCCTCGACCGAGATTGTTACCTCGGGGGTCTTTCGAAAGAGCCGAAATCCCATTTATCTCGGCATGCTTCTACTTTGCGCTGGTGTTGCTTTTCTCGCAAATTCGTTATGGATTTTGGTTCTTGTCCTGCCACTTGCAATTATTCTGCAAAAAGGCGTTAATTATTTTCCGGCGGTCGCGACGCGATCGCGCGCCCTTACACGATCTGGCGCGACCAAGGTCTGCTGATGGCCACCGAGGGCAACACCACGGATTTCAAATTCATCGAGGCGGAGATTTTGGCGCTTGCCTCGCGCTTCGTGGTCACGGAGCTGGCTTACGACCGGACCTTCGCCGGCGAGATCGTGCGCAACCTCCAGGACGAAGGGCTGTCGTTGGTCGAGTTCGGCCAGGGCTTTCTCAGCATGGGGCCGGCCTCTGCGGAATTCCTGCGCCTTTTGACCAGCCGGGAGCTGCAGCATGGTGGCAACCCGATCGCGACCTGGTGCGCGTCAAACGTCAGCGTCCACAAGGATCCGGCCGGCAATGAAAAGCCGGATAAGGAGCGATCGACTGAGAAAATCGACGCCATCGTCGCGGCCGTCATGGCTGTCGGCCGAATGCAGGCCGGCGGCCAAGGGGCACGTTCCGTGTATGAGAGCATCGCCGCGGCCGCCGCCGCCTTCCGCAAGGAGTCCGGCAATACGACCGGCGCAGCATCTCTCCGTGGCATCGGCGACGGTTGGGGCCAATTCGGCGACTGACGTGCGCGTCTCGGCCGTGACATTGATGCAGCATACGGTGATTTCCGAGCCCGTCGGCAAGCTGACCATCATCCTGCGAAAACCGAACGCCTGGCAGACGCAGCTTGAATTCAGTTGCGGGCGAAACGTCTTGAAATCCACCGCAGCCTGGCATGCCTCGAGCTGGTCGCCGAGATCGCTCAGCCGCTTCAATCGATCATCGACATCGAAAAATCCTGGCTGCCCTCGCATCGAATTGCCTCCGATCCGTCCGTAACGATGGAATCAGAAAGGGTGCGAATTGCCGAGGTTCTTAAAAGCATCCAGTAGGCACCGCGGCTGCGAAGCAATTCTCAAAGACCAGCCGACCGGCGAGCCACATCACCTCAACGTTGCGGCAAGCCTCACGCTCAAGCCGGCGGCGCGACTGAACCCGATTGAGATAACCGTAAATGTAGAGCTTCAACAGCACCGACGGATGGTACGAAGGCCGGCCGGTGGCCTCGGGATCAACCCCGCAAAACCGAAGCTCGGCCAGATCGAGCCCCCCGACAAAGACATCAATCACGCGAACCGGATTATCCTCGCAAATCCAATCTTCCAGGCATTCAGGAAACAGTGTGCTCTGCCCGCGATCCATCCCCTCGACAAAGCGCTTCATCCGATCCCTCCGCAAATCGCGCAGGAATCATGCCGCGAGAATCACATCGCCCCGCGCGTTTTTACACAGCAGGGTCAATAGCAGCCTTCGCTATTTATGTGCAAAGCTCAAGAAAGCTTTGATGGCACAATAACACTGTGCTTACCTCGCAGGTATGAACTCCATAGCGATCAAACCCGCCAATACAAAGAGTGAGCTCGAAGAGTGCTTTCGGCTTAGAGAAGAAGTTTTTATAATTGAGCAGAGCGTTCCGGTCGACAGGGAGCGCGACGAACACGACGCCACGGCCCTTCATTTTCTTGCGCTGGTTGATGCCAAGCCTGTCGGAACAGCCCGTGTTGTGTTGAAAGATAATGGCACCGTGGCGAAAATTCAGCGCGTCGCCGTGTGTCGGTCGAAGAGAGGCATGGGCATTGGTAAGCGGTTGATCGCCGCCATCGAGGAAGCCCCTGTCCTCGAAGGTGTCGATCATTTCCTCTTGGAGGCTCAGACCCACGCACTACAGTTCTATGCCCGTATGGGATACCACGCTTACGGGGAAGAATTCATGGACGCAGGCATTCCGCATTTCCGCATGAAAAAAAAGAAGCCTTCGCTTTGAGCATAATTCAAGAAAAACGCACCTTGGGGCGCAAGGATGACGCGGGCCGCTTCCGCATTATTCAAGCCACACTCGAGTGTGGCGCCGGGGACCGACAGGACGACCTGCTGCTGGCATTCGGGACCGAAAAAAGTGGTCACGCTTGGCTCCATTCCGACTGGTGGTCGGCTTGGCATGAGAGCCGACTGGCCGACGCGATCGTGGCGCTCTCGGCGATGGGAGTAAAAGCGCCGCCCGAGCCTCGCAACCTTTTGAGCATGGGAGCCCTCGCCAATGAACTTATGACCAGTCGAAGCGCGTGCGATCGCTCGAGATCGCGGTGAGCGTCATGGCGGCCGAGAGGGATACGAACCCATCTGATACGGATCGTCTACGCCGCTAACCTGGGTATGGCACTCTCGACCAATCGCAAGAATCGGGTATTGCGAGCCCCCGCAACCACGCTACGGTGCGATCCGAAACGCCTGCTGACGCACTTCTGCGATTGCCGATGACCAGATTCCTCATCCAGCCACGATTGCCATCAACCGCAGTGTCCAACTTCATACGGGCAGCGAGTCGAGGAAGACGTAAAGGGCGGCGATCTTCCCGTCGCGGACGATGATGACGTCGAGTCCCGTGTAGCGGGGCGGCTCGCCGGCTGGTCCGGATCCCCACGCGATGCGTCCCCCATCCTGAACCGCTTGCGGGGTGCTGTGCGGTGTGTAGACGAAGCTCGGATGACCGGCCCGCAATTCGCCGGCGACCTGATCCAGTGCCTGGTGGCCGACGTAACGGCCTATGGGGAGAAGAACGGTGCAGTCCTCGGTGTACAATTCTTCGATGGCGGCGCGTCGGTGCGCAGGATCGCCTTCGCCGAAGACCTCCTGCAGGTTGCGCAGCAGCAGTGTTTCGATGCGCCGGCCATGAAGCTGGAATCGTCGGAGGCAAGGAAGGCGACCGCCTTGGCGATCTCATCCGGGTCGGCGACCCGGCCGATCGGGACCTGGGTTGCCATATAATCGAGGAGCCCTTGCTGCTGGGCGGCGTCAGGACCGGCCAACCCGACAAGGCCCGGGGTCTTCACGGGACCGGGGCTGACGACGTTGACCCGGATGCCGCGCTCCTTGAGGTCGAGCGTCCAACTCCGCGCCAGGTTGCGCACCGCGGCCTTGGAAGCGCCATAGATGCTGAAGGCGGCCGTGCCGGTGACACCGGCGGTGGACCCCATCAGGAAGCGCCGTCGCGTAGCAGCGGGAGCGCCTTTTGCACCGTGAAGATCACGCCCTTCACATTGCGGCCGAAGGTGTCCTCGTAGTGTTCCTCGGTGATGGCGCCGAGCGGCAGCATCGAGCCCCCGCCCGCGTTGGTAAACAGGACGTCGATCTGCGAATGCTTCTGCTGGATCGCGTCGTAAAGGCGGTCGATGTCGGCCAGCTTCGACATGTCGGCGCGCACGCCGCTCACTCGTCCGCCAATCGTCCTGACCGCCGCGTCCAGCTCTTCCTGGCGACGGCCGGTGACGAACACGGATGCACCCTCGGCCGCGAAGCGCTTGGCGGTGGCAAAGCCGATGCCGCTCGTCCCGCCAGTCACCACGACCACCTTGTTCTCGAATTTTCCGGTCATCTTCTGTCTCCTTGATCTGGGCGGCGAATGGCTCGCCATGTGAGAAACAAGATGTTCATGGAACGAAGAACGCGATAGACCGAAGTACTGAGCTTCAGTGTTTCGTGCCGCAATTCCTTGAAGCCGTGCTGCTCGCTACAACACACCGGGATTCGCCCGTGTTCGTCGTCCTCGATGAATTGAACCTGGCTCGGGTCGAATATTACTTCTCGGACGTGCTGTCGGCGATCGAGACCGGGGAGCCGCTTCAGCTTCATTCCAACGGGGTGCCGCTGGAAGGCTCGAACGGGACCAGCATTCCGGCGCAACTGCCCGCGCCGGTGAACCTTTACATCACCGGCACCATCAACATCGACGAAACGACGAACGCCGTCAGCGACAAGGTTCTCGACCGTGCGGTTGTGATTGACATGTCGGCCGTCGATCTCGCCGGCTTCCTGGCATTGCTTGAAGGCCGCGAGCCCGCCTTAAAGGAGGCGCGCGCCGCCTGCGAGGCCACCCTGTTGGCCGCGCAGGGCATCATGGCAGGCCAGGGCCTCGGCTTCGGCTATCGCGTGGCCGAGGAGGTCGTGCGGTATCATGCCTTCGCGGCGGAACATCTGAAGGCGGACCCGGCCAGTGTCACCGATGACCTGATGGTGCAATAGGTTCTGGTAAAGCTGAAGGGAGCGGAGCGGCAGCGCCCGCTTCTGACCAGCTTGGTGAAGACGCTCGCGCCGCTTCCGCGCTCTCAGGCGTTTCTGAACAGGCTGGTCGCCGATCTCGACGAGTTCGGTTCGTTCCAGGCAACGCGGTAAGGCGGCGCCGTGACCGCGCTCCTGATGCTCAGCGACGCAACGGGTGCGGCCTGGCGGGTCTGGCCGGCAGCGGAGCCGATCGCACCCGGCGCGGTGCATGAAGCGGGCAGCTACTTGTTCGAGCTGCGTGGCAGTACCGAAGCGCCGTATGCGGACCTGCTGATTGATGATGTCGCGCTGGAGGCGCTGCGGTCCCCCGCCGCGACCGACGCGGCGCGCTGGCGCTGGTCGCCAGGCTTTCATGCAGGGACGGTTGAGGCGGAGCTGCGGGTGCCGGGCGTGCCCGTCAAGCGCTTCGAGATTCTCACTGATCCGGATCGGCGCAAGCTGACGCGGGACGACTTCGGCACCATGGTTCGTGAGATCCTCAGCGATACCTTCGCGCTGTTCTCGTTGAGTGGCTTTCGCAAGGCCGTCGCGCGCGGAACCGGGACCCGGCCGCCGCCGATCGCGAGATTGGAATTCCTGCGCTCGCGGATTGACGAACTGGAACCGATCATTGCGGGCATCGTCCGCAACCCGCGGCGTCGCCTCGCCGCCGAAGAGGCCGTGCTGCCGTATCACCGCGCAAGCCGGGCGACCGGGCCGGAGGTGCTTCGTTCCTTTCGCTCCGGGCGCATCCTCAAGGAAACGGGAAAGCCGTCTCGGTTGCCGGCGCCGCCCACATCGGCCGAAATAGCCGCTGCCGTCATGCAGGCGAAGGGAATGCTCGTCGATGATCCGCAGCTCAAGGAAATCGTCGCAGCGCTGGCGCTTACCGTGCTGCGGCATCTCGCGAAGCGCGGGGATGTGGCGAAGTCCGGGACGAGCCGGGACGCTCAATGGGCGCTCGCGCCTGAACCATAAAGTAGGAATAGGAAATGGCGAGAGCAGTAAATACTGCTCTCGCCATAACATTATCAGGCAGCTTTGTTGCGCATCCCAATCTTTGCGTTGCTAAGAAGCTTACGAATTGCTTCTCCTTCTTTGTCAATTAGCATTATGTAAGCGCGGACGCCTCCAATAGGGCGTGAACGACCCTGCTCCCAATCCCGAATTTGAGTTATACTAAACCCAAATTCGGATGCAAAATCATCTTGCGATAGTTTCATTTTATGGCGAATAGCCCGCACGTCAATTTCTGCCGGAACATGAAGGCGCGCGGCCTTCTTATCGCCGCGAGCAATTGCAGCCGCCTCCACAGCGGCATCTATAAGTCTCTTCCCTGTTTTGCTCATGACGCTATCTCCGATAACAGTCTGACTCGCTCCTTTTCTGCCTTCCTGTAGTCATCTGCGATCCTCCCTAATACTCTCTTAAGCTGGTTCTTTTCCGACTGCGACAAATTTAGACGATCTCCCTTGTCCAAGACGTCCAAGAGAAATACCGGGATGTCCTGCCCTGCAAAATACGAAATAACTCTGTATCCAATCCGCTTGCCTGTACCTGCTTTCGGGAAGCGAAATTTTCTCGCGCCTCCAGTTCCAGGAATCATTTCACCCCGCGTCGGCTCCTCGGAAAGGCGCACCGCGATTTCGAGTCTTTCATCTTCTGTAAGCCCGACCGTGGCCGCTTGGCGCGCAAACGCCTCTGTTTCCATAACGCAATGCATAACCGCGCTCCGGAACACCGCCGGGAGCGAGCGGCCGTTGCGCTCGCGGATAATCACGACGGCCTTGCGCTTGCCGTTTTGATTGCGGGCGAGGCGACGATCGCGACGGTTCTCGCGATGGTTAGCCGGCTTCACATAACCGCCAAAATAACCGCCATCGACTTCCGCGACAATGCCCTCGCCTCCAAGCTTGCGGCCTTTCATTTCTTCGGCCATAGCCTCGCGCAGCTTATGGAGCAACACGAAGGCAGCCTTATAGGACAAGCCAAGGTCGCGTGAGATGGCCAGGGCGCTCTTGCCCTTGACCTCATTGCAAAAGATCGCGATGGCCGCGAGATAGCCGCGCAATGGAAGCTTGTGGAACGCAAAGAGCGTCCCGCTTGTAATCGTGAAATCCTCCAGGCAGGCGCGGCAACGGAACCGGAGCAAGCCATTCGGGCGGCGGCACTCATAAGCGTTCAAGCCGCCGCAATGCGGGCAAACAGGCGCGCCGCCGGTCTCAGGCCAGCGGACCTTGCGAAACATCGCCTCGGCTTCCAGCGCGGATCGAACGCTTAGCCAAAATCCACTATGGCTCAATGGCTTTTCGCAAGTGAGCATCTTCCCTTCTGGAACGAGGCCTCCTGTCTCGATAGGGGCGACAAAGTACTCGCCAAGGCCGTCGCGGCGCGTGGGCTTATCGATGGGGCGGAAGATCACTTGAAAAAGCTCTAGTTTTCCTCAGCACTTGGCGCTTCTCGGACGCCTGTCGTGGGAGCGCGTGGATGGTTTTGTGATGCAGGCGCCCGAGAAACCTGCACAATCTGCGAAGCAGCTGCACGATTCGGCCCTGTCCGCTTGGTTGCTGACTCCGGGAGTGCGGAAGCGGCCTTGAGGGAATCCGCATAGATGTGTTTTCACGGTTTCCCGTTCTTAAAGTTGCAAGATGTCTTCGACGATGCTGTCGGCGAGCTTGCCTTCCGTCGCAGCATATGAGGCCTTCAGTTTGAGCCCGATTACCGTCGTGGCGCGAGTGCCGGCCAGCCATCGGATCTCCGTGTCGAGAATTTCCAGCGCGACTGCCTCGGCTGTCTTTGCCGCTTCGAGCGCCTCACAGGTCTTGATGCTTGGCTGGCGCAAATATGCGATCTGTGCCTCGTTGCGGCACGCGAGGGCATTGTGAAAAGCCTTCTCGGCTAAATCGACCTGCTCGGCTAAGGCGAAAAGCTCGGCCTCCGGTTCGATTGCCTCAATCATTGCGAGCCCCGTGCTCTCGTATTTCCCTTTCCCGAGGGCCCGTATAATTTGCGATAGAGCGGCGTCGAGCGCCTTCGTCTTGTCCATGAACGTCGCGTCCACGAGACGGAGGTTTGCCTGGGTCATGGCGATCTTCCCTTCTGGCATGAGCGAAGCCTATGCGGATGCAGCGACAGGGGAAGTGTACATGGTTTGTTCTCATTACCAAGTTCTTTTTCTATCGCAATTGGGGGTATAGTTAACGCCGGCAAATGAACATGTTTTGTTTGACCAAGACGTCAGCGGAGCAGCAGTTCCCTCCATTCCATAAATTGGGCGGTCGAAATCGCTGCGGCCACAGGTCATATCATGGCGAAGCGTTCGGTGGTTCCTGCCACGGCTGTCGCACCGAAGGGCCGGCGAGACAGTGCGAAGCATTGGGTCGGATGGCGCCTTCACGACAAGCGGTCGCGTGTTTGACAGGCTAACGCGCGATCTGTGCCTCGTTGCGGCACGCGAGGGCATTGTGAAAAGCCTTCTCGGCTAAATCGACCTGCTCGGCTAAGGCGAAAAGCTCGGCCTCCGGTTCGATTGCCTCAATCATTGCGAGCCCCGTGCTCTCGTATTTCCCTTTCCCGAGGGCCCGTATAATTTGCGATAGAGCGGCGTCGAGCGCCTTCGTCTTGTCCATGAACGTCGCGTCCACGAGACGGAGGTTTGCCTGGGTCATGGCGATCTTCCCTTCTGGCATGAGCGAAGCCTATGCGGATGCAGCGACAGGGGAAGTGTACATGGTTTGTTCTCATTACCAAGTTCTTTTTCTATCGCAATTGGGGGTATAGTTAACGCCGGCAAATGAACATGTTTTGTTTGACCAAGACGTCAGCGGAGCAGCAGTTCCCTCCATTCCATAAATTGGGCGGTCGAAATCGCTGCGGCCACAGGTCATATCATGGCGAAGCGTTCGGTGGTTCCTGCCACGGCTGTCGCACCGAAGGGCCGGCGAGACAGTGCGAAGCATTGGGTCGGATGGCGCCTTCACGACAAGCGGTCGCGTGTTTGACAGGCTAACGCGCGACGAATGGATCAACCCATATTCAAAGGAGGGTGGGGCATGACCGGCGAGACAATAAGCGTATCGCCAGCACTCCTTTGGCGGCTCCGGGTTCTATGCCTCACATGGCAAGCTTTGGGCGAGGTGATGGTCGCATTTCAGGTTCGTGCCGACCGCCTGGTTGCTTCGCGAAGATTTGGGTGCTGGCGATCGCTAATTGCAGCCTTCAGGGCACAGATTTGCGCTCTCAAGATTATTCTAGCAGTTCAAAGTGCAGTGTGGTCGTACAAGCGACTATTCGCGGAGGTCGAGATGGCAAGTTCCAAAGAAGATGCGATGCACGCCGCCGGAACCGACAAAATCAGGGCGCAGTCAGGGCCTCCATTGCCAAATTTTCGGCAGGAGGCTTTCGCGCAGCGGACTGCGGCGGGATGTTCCGCTACGGCCGCCTATGCGAGCGCCTATGGGCGGCCTCGCGATGCGTCGTCGCGCGTGAACGGCCGACGCTTGCTTACAAATGCTAACATTCGAGCTAGAATCGCCCAAATCGAACGCGACGCCACCTTGTCCTCACTTTCGACGATCCGTGAGGTTCTGGATGCGGCCGGATGCACGACCGTTGATCGGATTCGCAACGGCTCGTTCAAGCAAGCGTGCAAGGCTGTTGACTGCTTTGCGGACACCGTTCTCAAATTGAGCAGGGCATTATGAACACCGCATCGTGAGAAAGACAGGATGCTTGTCGAGAAGTGTAACCGTGCTCCTGGTTCCAATGATGGCCGCACAAGCGCAACAGGGCGCAGCGCACGTCACCACATTGCAGGGAACATGTGATTTCACTCTTCCCGACTTGCCGCCAGCACCTGCATGCCTGCGCTGGTCGTCGCCTGGTCCGCCGGTCGAGCGCAATGCGGTGCTCGATTCCGCGAGCCGCGGGTTATCATGCAGGTTATCGTCATGCCTGGGTCAATCTCGCGCCAGCACCACAACCAGCCGTAACGTAATGTAACAGACCGAGTAACGCCTGAATGACGCTCGCCAGATGCTCGCCGGATTAGGCCGCATATCGAGTGTTCGTTATGCTCGTTGAAGCGGAGCACGTTCGGGACATCCTGCCGCAGGCGGATAACGGTTCTTTTCGTCGCGCGTGAACGGCCGACGCTTGCTTACAAATGCTAACATTCGAGCTAGAATCGCCCAAATCGAACGCGACGCCACCTTGTCCTCACTTTCGACGATCCGTGAGGTTCTGGATGCGGCCGGATGCACGACCGTTGATCGGATTCGCAACGGCTCGTTCAAGCAAGCGTGCAAGGCTGTTGACTGCTTTGCGGACACCGTTCTCAAATTGAGCAGGGCATTATGAACACCGCATCGTGAGAAAGACAGGATGCTTGTCGAGAAGTGTAACCGTGCTCCTGGTTCCAATGATGGCCGCACAAGCGCAACAGGGCGCAGCGCACGTCACCACATTGCAGGGAACATGTGATTTCACTCTTCCCGACTTGCCGCCAGCACCTGCATGCCTGCGCTGGTCGTCGCCTGGTCCGCCGGTCGAGCGCAATGCGGTGCTCGATTCCGCGAGCCGCGGGTTATCGTGCAGGTTATCGTCATGCCTGGGTCAATCTCGCGCCAGCACCACAACCAGCCGTAACGTAATGTAATACCAAGTCTTTGAAAGTTTGACTCCTGCGGCGGATTCCCGAATCGGCATTTATCTGATTCACCATGGCAAACAACTTTCGAGAGGTTTGCCATGTCTACTCCGGTTCCGCTTCGCTCTGACTTTGACGCAATTGGCCTGCGCATGCTGGCGCGGCGATCGCGTGATCCCGATCAGACCCGG
>Ga0185299_10006593_pt1 | contig 12297 bp, 18 predicted proteins | sample PaiPotPPA55metaG_FD_128002 | JGI IMG/M metagenome (GOLD analysis project Ga0185299, IMG submission 128002) | Iron sulfur acid spring bacterial and archeal communities from Banff, Canada, to study Microbial Dark Matter (Phase II) - Paint Pots PPA... ...
CGTTCTTCAACGAGCAGCAACTGCTGGTCGCGATCATGTTCTACGGCTCGACGGCCATGCTGTTCTTCGGCGCTTTCGTTATGCGTTACCGCCTGGAGTTCATTCTTTGCTTCCCGCTGATCGCGGCCGTTATGGCGAGCTATCTCTCCATCGCCTTCAAAGAGGACAGCCCGGCCCAGCACCCGGAAAAGCTCTACCGCGAACCAGGTTTGATGACCGCGGTTCTCGCTTGCACGCTGGTCATGGTTCTATGCCTTTTCGTGGATATGCCCGTGCTTCATAAGATTTTCCGTCCCACCGCGCCCGTGGAAAACCAACTGCAAATCAAATAGAATTCCTTGCCTTCGTAGTCTGGCGACGACGGCAATCATCTTCGCCCCGTTGCACGTCAAAATCAGTTCTAGGGCGATGGTCGCTTCTGGGCGGGCTCGGTCACGGAATACTTCAGCAAACACCACAGCGCCCGAAATGCGTCCTTCAATCCAATTTTCTTGCCTTCCTCATAGGTTCGCCCGGTATAGCTGATCCCAACTTCATACACTCGCAGTTTTCGCTTGGCGATTTTCACCGTTATCTCGGGTTCAAACCCAAAACGCGTCTCCTCCAGCGGGATCGCCTGCAGAACCTCCCGCCGGAAGGCCTTATAACAGGTTTCCATGTCGGTGAGATTCAGATCCGTAAGACAGTTCGAGAGCAGCGTCAGCAGGTTGTTGCCCACCGAGTGCCAGAAGTAGAGCACCCGGTGTGGAGCTCCTCCCATAAAGCGCGATCCGAAAACCACATCAGCCTTGCCCTGAATCAGCGGCCCCAGCAACGTCGCATATTCCGCCGGATCGTATTCCAAGTCTGCGTCCTGAATGATTACGTAGTCCCCCGTCGCCTCGCGGATAGCGCGGTGCAACGCTGCTCCTTTGCCCATGTTCCGAGGTTGAAGAAGCACGCGCATCCCCGGGTAGGTGGACTGTAATTGGGCGAGGATCTCTCTGGAACGATCGGTCGAACCATCGTCCACACACAACAGTTCGATCTCGAAAGGAGCTGCAAAGACTGCCTCAACGATGGCGGGCAGTGTCGCTTGCTCATTGTAAACGGGCATCGCCACCGATATTTTCATGCGCTTGTTTGGCCTCTTGCTGAAAACTGTCGCGGTAATTCGTCAGACAATTTCGTTCTTGGATTCGACGACAGTCTGCATTTTACACTCACGCGTTTTCTGCACCTAGCAATCGCACCGCGACTATTCTTACCCGAGCATTTCCCGTCCACTTTTCCACCACCAGAATCATCGGAAACGAAACTGACTTACCAAGACTTCGACCATCAACGACATGCAAGCCTGACGCAGGCCAACGGATCGCAGGCCCAGATCAGTCTGCGACACTTCCCGACACGCAGCAATCGAAACTACAACGTGACTCAGCATCTCACCAATCTGCTGTACGCCGCGGGCATCCACGACGAAGCCACGTGCTACGAAGTCTTCCGCTGATCTCTGATCTCGCAAATTGATTTGCAATGCCGGCGCTTTGAGTTCTGTCCCGAAGTGACCGCCAAGATCTGCCGCGTGGGGGAGAAGATCGCCGAAGCGCCGGACCAGCGAGTCTTTAACACGCCACGTCGAAGAGTAGCGGTGGGTAAGCCTCTGCGGAACGGGAGGATTTATTTTGGGAAAAGAGGGGCGTAGAATGCTGGCTAGTTTGTCCCGGCGAAGAATCCCGCAATGGCATCTACAACGGCCTTCTGCTGCGCTGCAGTCATTGTCGGGAATATGGGGAGAGCCAAGACTTCCCGGCTCGCTGCTTCAGCCCGCGGGAACGAACCTGAGCCGCAACCCAGGTAAGCAAACGCAGGTTGCAAGTGGAGTGGGAGAGGATAGTAAATTTCACTTGGTATTCCGGAATTACGCAAGTGGTCGCGCAGTTCGTCGCGCCCCGGAACACGGATCACGAACTGATGGTACACATGGAATAGTCCTTGTGGCTCAACGGGCAGTCCAATCCGTTCGTCCTGACCCGCTTCCGTAAACAACTCTCGATAGCGTTTGGCATTTTGCCGGCGAGCCTCTGTCCAGCGATTCAGCCAGCCGAATTTCACCAACAAGATCGCAGCTTGCAACGCGTCCAGACGGCTGTTCATCCCCAGCAACTCGTAGTGATATCTTTCAGGACTGCCGTGATTGCGCAACACAGAGAGTCGATCGGCAAACGCTGGATCATTCGTAGTGATCATGCCTCCGTCGCCGGCTCCGCCTAGATTTTTTGAAGGGAAAAAACTGAAACAACCACAGGTGCCGATATTTCCAACATATTCGCCGTGGTAGCGCGAACCAATCGCCTGCGCAGCATCTTCTATTACCGCGACGTTGTGGGTCCGGGCAATTTCCATGACAGAAGCCATCTCAGCGGGCAGACCAAACAGGTGCACCGGGATGATCGCTTTGGTGTTCCTGGTGAAAGCGGCTTCCAGCTGCTTGCAGTCAAGATTGTAGGTTTCGGGGTCGATGTCAACGAATACAGGCTTGGCCTTGAGCCTGGCGATAGTCCCCGCGGTGGCCACGAAGGTGAATGGTGTCGTGATGACCTCGTCGCCGCTCTCCACCCCGGCCGACATCAGGGATAGCAATAAGGCGTCCGACCCTGACGCACAGCCAATAGCGTAGGTGCACCCGATAAACCTTGCGATCTCGGCTTCGAATTTCTCTACCTCCGGGCCCATGATGAATTGCTGGCTCTCCAGAACACCTCGTACGGCAGCCAAAGTCCGTTCCTTCATTGTGATGTATTCGGCCTTCAGGTCGAGAAATGGAAATAGCAGCTTATGCGTGCGAGTTTCTGGCTTTAGCGGGGACTCCTGAGATAGGTATTTGTTTTCCATTGTCATAATTTTACATGCGCGCGTGCGCCGCACTGCAGGCAATGCTAAACTCCGTCGAGAACCGCCACGTCATGGGCCGGGATGTTCAGGCTTCTGCGAAAGAGCCAGCAGTAGTCCGGTTTTCCGACTACGCCTACTTGTCTGACCAAAATACTCCCTTGATTGGATATGATGAGAGTATATGGCGGTTTACCTTATCACGGGCATTGCCGGCTTTATTGGATCGTCTCTAGCGCGAGAACTCGTACAGCGTGGCGAGCAGGTTCGCGGAGTGGACAATTTTTCAACCGGCAAGCGGGAAAACCTCGCGCAGATCCTGGGGCAGGTCGAGTTTCATGAGGCGGACCTCCTTGATCTCGACGCCATGAAGTCGGCGTGCGCCGGAGTCGACTATGTTTTGCATCAGGCGGCGATTCCGTCGGTGCCCAAGTCTGTGCTGGATCCGATTGGAAGCCACCGGGCGAACGTGGACGGCACCTTGAATGTCCTCGTCGCGGCGCGCGATGCAAGAGTAAAGCGTGTGATCTACGCCGCATCGTCATCAGTGTATGGCGATACGCCCACTCTCCCCAAACACGAGCGCATGACACCGGGCCCGATTTCGCCGTACGCCGTAGCCAAGCTGGCCAGCGAGCACTATATGACCTCGTTTTACCGCTGCTACGGACTTGAGACTGTGGCGCTGCGCTATTTCAACATTTTTGGTCCGCGGCAGGATCCGTCGTCGCCTTACTCCGGAGTGATCGCGAAGTTCGTCACGCAAATGCTTGCCGGGCGGCAGCCTACCATTTTCGGTGACGGCGAGCAGAGCCGGGATTTCACCTACATCGATAATGCCGTCGAGGCCAACCTGCTGGCCTGCAAAGCTCCGGCTCAACAAGTGGCGGGCAAGGTTTTCAATGTGGCAACGGCGCGGCGCGTCACACTAAATGAGACCTTCAAATTCCTACAGACACTCACGTCGCACTCCGGTTCCCCCATTTATGGCGCCGAACGCAGCGGCGATATCAAGCACTCACTGGCCGACATTTCCGCGGCGGAAGAGCATCTCGGTTATAAGCCCACGGTAAATTTCGAAGACGGCCTGCGGCAGACGGTCGCCTGGTATCGAAGCCAGGGGAACGCTGCTGGCGCTTAGGGCGCGCCGGGTTTCGAGTTTTTAGTTTTTGACTTCTGATTCGAATCCTTACGCACTTTTGCTTGATCGGTCAAGCGGATGATTCCGGGAGACTACCCCCACTTTCGAGCCATTGTCGCTCGGAAGTCTCGGCGGTAAATTGGCAGTAACTGGAAAGTCTAAGTGCCCGCTGCTTAGCTTCCGGAAAATCCAATGCGCGATCTGGCCACAAAATTGAGCGTAAGAACTCTGACTTTGCACGTCATATTTGTTGCCATCGTCGCAGTATCCGTCGCCGGTCTATCTCGGACTTCGCCTCTTCTAGAGTGGTCTGCCCTCGTTGCGACCCTCATTTTAGTGGTTGCTGATCCTCTGACCAGCCATAACAAAGCAGGCGCCACGCCAACTGCTGAAAGAGTGGAGGGTTCCGCAATCGCGCGAAAAATCCTCGACTCGAATAAAACGGCTCAGGCGCAGCCTGGGTCTAGCCCCCTGATCGCCTCTAACGTTTAACACTAGGGGTCCCCTTCTCGATCTCCTGCTTGAATTCATCTTTCGGCAGCTGACAAGCTTGGCAACAAATCGAGGTTGCACAATCGAAGCACCGCCTGTCCCTCTACGACAAACCCAAGCCTTCCTCCGCTATGCGCACAATGCTGCGTCCGATCACAAGGAAAGCTGTGGCCGCCGAGGAGGGAACGTTGAGGATTTGCAACATCCTGCCTGAACGGACAAACTAAAAATTTCAGCGGTAATGCACCCTCGCGTGGCATCTCGTGCACATCGTAATCAAGTTTTCTTCTGAGTCTTCCCCCGAATGGCTGCGGAAGTCCCTGTGGTGAACTTCCAGGTTTGACATCGCGCCGCACAATTGACACCGCCATCCATCCCGACGCAGAATCTGCTGCCGGAGCATCTCGTATGAGACAGGATCCAGCCGTAACCGCGGGGAGTTTTGGGCCAATCGAGCTCACGAAGCCTTTTCGCTCAGGCCACTTAGAAATACCTGCCGCTGCTCGCCAGGCAGAAATTTGAAGAATCTCGTCATCGAGAACAGCAGCATCTCCGGATCTCCGTGGTCCAGGTTGGCGCCGGCCAGGAAGTCCGCACAGATCATTTCCAAACAGTAAGCTCGGGATCGGTCGCTTCCGAGCATCAGAGCCGCGGTCTCAATCGCCCGCTCAATGACCGGGATTTGGCTTTGGTACAGTTTGAAGTAGATAATCTCCCACGGTTCCGTTTCCCGCCCCGTTAGTTCCTTCTCGACCTCTTGTTTGAATTCCTCTTTTGGCATCTGACGGGCTTTGTGCAACCAGGTTGCACAATCGAAGTGGTGCCGGTCCCGCCTGGCCAGCTTGGCTAGCTCAATCCCCTTCGCCCAGCCCACTTCCTTCAGCTGCTTTCTTGCTTGCGGTGGCAGGTGTTCGTGAATCGACATCAGGTAGTAGGCCTTCCGACGCGAACCTGGAAAGCGCCTCTCCAGGAATTCATCGAAGGATTTCAGCTTCTCCAGTCGCCAGTACTGCCCCGCCCGAATCTCACACAAGTAGCGCCCCAGTTCGACGAACTTGGTGTCGCGCTCTGTCTCTTTGCGCTGCTCCCAGGCCAGAATTTCGTCGATCTTTCCCAGCACGAACAGGGCGCGGCGGCGATTGAACTTTGGCGGCATGGGCGGATTCTCAGTATGCAAGCTCGTCAAGCCAATCAAGACTTTCTGCTCCTGGACGCCGCACCAGGCGCGCGTCGGCCATCGCCTGCTTGCCAAGACACAGTCCCACATACGGGCAGCTGCTGCAGGGATTCTGCGGAAACCGGATGCCACTATGGGGTAGGAACTGTGCGGATTCGATTCTCTGGATCGTGTCCTGTACCAGGCGACCGAATTCCTCGCGCTGCTCGTCGGTAATGATGGTTCGTAGGTACTGAACCTCCACCAAGCGCTTTCGGACGAACACTACCTGGGCGACTTCCGCGATGCCAGTCATCCACGAATAGCAAACCAGTTGGGGATCCAGCGAGAGAAGCCCGTCAGGCTCTTCCGGGTATCGGCTCGACGAGGTCTTCCACTCAAGCAGGCAGCGCTTTCCATCGAGGTTGCCGATGGCATCGATGTATGCAACGAAGTCGTTCTTTCCGGCAATTGGCCGGTTGAACTTGATCTGCAGGTTCCGTCGAGGCTGGGGGACCTTGACACGATCGTCTTGACAGAACCGGGTCAATAGCATGATGCCCTGCCGCAGCATACGATCCCAGGAGTCTCCGTTCGAGTAGTGCAGGCCTTGGCTCTGACAGGTGGACCATTCGGAAAACAGGACCGCTCCGGGTTCTTCCCGACGAAAATAGGCGCCCAGGGCTTGTTCGAAGGCTCGGCCGAAGAGCATTGCGGCCCGAGTGTCCTTCTCCTTCCAGCCATCGAGGTAGCGATGCCGATACCGCCGGGGGCAGGTGAGGTACTGGCTGATCTTGGTGTAGCTGTAGGTCATTCAGGCCACCTGAGGGTTGTCTAGATTTGCCGTTGAAAGTTCTTCCCAACGGTCGGCAGGAGCAAAACCGTCGAGCCGGATCAGCGAAGCGCCGTTACAAACGATGTGACTGATCTTGACCACGCCTTTAAGACCTATGAGCTTGGTTTCGTCCACCTCATCGCGTCCGAGCAGTTCGGTGTCGTAGCCAACGTCCCGCACGAACCAGTTGAGCTTCCACAGGGCTTTGGGGCTGCAATAGAGGCGCCAGAGCCAGCGTGTAGTAGGGCTTTTGTGCCTGCCGACGGAACTGGACACGTTGCACTCGAATCAGGAAGACACCGTCGGGGATCTGGTCGGCGGCACAGCGATCGGCGGCGTGCAGGCCGGTGATCTGGCGTTTCATGCGGCACCTTCTTTCTGGCCGAGGTAGCTGTTGAGCTGGCAGAGCAGGGCAGAGCGATCCTTCTCGGCCCAGTGCGACAACTGCGTGACGAAGGTTTCCACCTGTTCGCGGGTGGCATCGCGAAGCGCCTTGACTCGACAGAAGTCGGTGGCATAGGCCTTGACAAGCGTGGGATCGAGCTGATGCTGCCGAATCAATTGGCAAAGGCGGTCGCGAACCTTCGGGCCACCGTAGTTTCCATTACCATTAGAAGGTTGCGGCGGGAGCTTCTTCGACTCTCGGGAGGATTGTGGCGGCTCCGCGAAGGAGCCGATTTCCTCAACCGAGCAGATGCCGATACCGTAGGCCTTGCGCAGGGCGCGATTTACCGCCCGGGTTTCTGCGACCCGCATTTCGGCGCCGTGGACGAGCGGAGATACATTCGAAGGATCGGCATCTCCATAACCAACGAACCCGCGACAACGAGCAGATTTGTAAACAGTAGCTCGGAACGCGTATCGACGACTTGCCTGATCTGACAGGTGACGAACTGGCTGGACCTGCATTCCAGAGCAATGGCAACGCTTAGCCAAACGGATCAGACCAGTGTGTGTCACGTACCAACCACCACTAAGGAGAAGAAGGTCGCCGCACTTTAACGAGAGAGAAAAATTGCAGGTCAACTCCCGCAATTGTTCGAGCAGAAGAGGCGCTACTTTTTGGGATACGAATCGCTTCATGAAACGCACGTTTTCGCTGATTAGGCTTTGCCGACCCTTGGAGTCTCGAAACTTCATGGTGTTCACCTGTGTTGATCTATGTTGAACATAGTGTACCATCATAGACACTGTGTCAAGCGGAAAAAGTTTGCGAGGTGTGGATGAAAGATCTAGAATCCCCGCAGGATATGACAGCCAAAGACGAACGGATTGGGTTCAGAGTCTCTAGCGAGATTAAAGCTGCCCTTGTGCAGATTGCCAAGAAGGAGGGCCGAAGCTTGGCCCAAGTTTGCGAACTGCTCCTCAAGGGAGGGATTCACGAGTACGAGAGAGAAGGATCCAGATACCTCCATCGTTTTGTAGAACGGCCAAAGGAGAGAGGCAAGTAGTGCAACCAGCCCGGTGGTTCCGACAGTTGCAACAGGGAGAACGCGGCCCAAAAACCAAGATCAAGAGATCAAGAACTGACCCCAGAACAGCGGCGAGCTATTGCCAAGAAGGCGATTCGTGCCCGTTGGTCGAAGGCAAAAAAAGAAGAAGACTTTAAGTTAGCTGCGCGTAACTAATGCGTATTTGTCACCCCTACAGAAGCACACTGGCGGAGAAGAAAAGCCTAATCCGCTGAGATTCTTGTTAAAAATTGAGCCTGAACCAACTTGCGCCGCTGTCTTGCTATCCAGCATTCGTGATGCGGCCGCATTGGTCATGCTATGTGGTGCGACCAAGCTCTCGGATGAATCGTTCCACATCCAGAGCTTCAACCCCGCGAGCGATGGCTGGCGTCGGTAGTTGCGAGCGGGACCTTCGGTGGACTACGATCGACCGTCCGGACCGTTTGAGCAAGGCTCGACGCAATGAGAGTAGCGGAGCGGCCATGGATGGCCGGACCGTCTTCCCGGCTTTAGCTTCAATCAACCACAGGTTTGAGTTGGGCCGTGGCACGAGGAAGTCTACCTCTAAGCCCTGCTGATCGCGGAAGTAGTAGAGCTCCTTCCGCATTCCTTGATTAGCTTGACTTTTGAGTATCTCCGCCGCGATAAAGCCTTCAAATAAAGCTCCCAGAAAGGGAGAACGTTCTAGCTCAACTGAGGAGGTCACGCCCAGCAGATAGCAGGCTAGGCCGGAGTCCCCCCAGTAGATCTTCGGCGATTTGATGAGCCGCTTTCCGAAGTTTTCGAAGTATGGGGGCACGAGAATGACTTGGCCGGTCAATTCCAGAATGGAGAGCCACTCGCCGATGGTTGGAACCGAAATCCCAAGGGGCGCCGCGAGGTCGGTCTTGTTGAGAACTTGACCATGGCGACTCGCCAGCAGAGAAAGAAACCGACGAAAGGTCACGAGATCACGCACATTTGTAATGGCTCGCACATCCCGCTCCAGATACGTTTGCAGATAGGACGCAAACCACAGGTTGCGAGCTTGCGGTCGCGCCAGCACTTCCGGGAAACCTCCGTGGAGCAAATCCACTTTAAACGGTTTCTGTGAGGCTAAGAGGGAGGAGTTGAAGAATGGCGGCGCGTCCAGCCATCGATTCCGAGACGCCGCGCATAAGTGGAGCTTCCTGGGAGCCGGTGAACAACCACTGACCCATGTAGCGAGGCTTGTTGTCGATAAGCGTGCGGACGTAGTCCAGCAATTCGGGCGCATTTTGAATCTCGTCGAATATAACGGGAGGCTGGAGTTCCTCAAGAAAGGCGCGCGGATCGCTGCGCACTCGCCCCTGGATGTCAGGGTCTTCGAGTAGTACATAACGGGCATTGGGGAACAGTTTGCGCAAAAGCGTGGTTTTTCCGGCACGACGTGGCCCGGTCACGACAACTGCCGGAAAGTGCCGGGATGCATCCACAAGTACGGGTGCCAGTTGGCGAGGGATGTAGCGCATGTGAGAAATATAAACTATAACATTATATAACTCAATACCGTATCTCTGTTCCGATCCGCTCCCACTTGACCTTCCGGGAGATGCGTGGATTTGATATGACGCAGGAGGAGTTCGCCAAACGCATTGGCATCAGTCAGAACTATCTTTCCAACATGGAACGTGGCAAGGTGGAGATTGGGGCGCAGATCCTTCTTCGAATCAGTCAGGAGTTTGCGAAGAGCGTTGAATGGCTGCTTACGGGGGAAGGCGAGCAACCCCGTATCTAAAGTCCCCTCGGTGCGGACCTGCGCAAATCACTTTCCATGTTGACGCCCGATCCGAAAATACATTGGAGTCCGTTGCTGCCGCGGAAGGTCGCAGTGTGGCTCAGATATGCGAAGCGTTCTTACACGCAGGTTTGACGAAATATGAGAAAGAGGGCACAAAGTATGTTCAGAAATTCTTGGCTCGGCTGGAGCAAGAAACCTAAGATCGCAAGCGGTAGCCAAATACTGTTTCGGTGTATGCGATCGGAAAAAAGGATTGACAGCTAGCGAACAACCGGCGAAGATAGGCGGTCATGAGAAAGTCGTGGACACTCGCCCCAGGACCTAATGTGAACTTCGAGACACACGAACTCTTTCGCGAAGTCTCCGGCAATGAGAACGGGGTACGCAGCATTTGGATTGTGCAACCTGGTTGCACAAGGTCCGCAGATGCCGCAGGAGAATTTAAGCGGGAAACAAAAAGGAACTGACTCTGCGGCAAACAGAAGCGTGGGAAATTAACAAGCCTTCGAACAGAGTGCGCAAGCGCAGGGTTAAAGGAACTTGGGTTTGCACACTTGATGCTGCACCACTTTTCTTCATCCGACTGATCTGCTATATACCCTAGAGTCGAATTTCGTTGCGGTGCAGTATGAGCAAACAAAAAGCTTCCTCTCTCCAACTGTTGACCTTTAAGCGATCGCGCTGAACGCAATTCGAATCCAGTTGTCCGCAAGCGCACGAAATGAAAGCCAAAATTCTTCTAGGAGGCTCGTTCCATGTCGAACGGACTTGCAAAGCGGTTGTCTCGGCTCGAACAGCCCGCTGCCCGGGCATGCAACTCTACGAAGGATTTAAACGTTCTACGTTTGCTTAAAGAGATACGTGAGGTGAAAGCCAAACTGGAAACGCAAAAACCGAGGGGTGTGTTATCAGGCTCCAGTGGTCATGAAGTGCGCAGGCTAGGGGATGCCGAGATCTGCATAAAAGCGCTTCAGAATGTTTGCCGTTATACGAGAGGTTTCAATCCGTGGAAATTCTGGCAATTGAAGACCGTGCACGACATGGTTATGGACCTCGTTCAGTCTAAAGTGCAGCCGGATGAAATCGCGCGGCGAATGACCCTCCGCACCTCAGGCGGGAGAGATCTGGACCTTGTGGAGCGCCTGTTTGGCATCTGTTGGGCGGAGGAATTGCAGGGACGAGGGAAAGAATTCGCAGTGTTCACAGCACGAACCATGCGCCAAAGTTTGAAGGATTATCCTTCCACATTGGAGCAACTAGACAGAGCTCTTGCTGAATCTCTCGGTGAAACTGCTGTTCATCAGCCCATTCCAATCCAGTATCACCTGGTTGGCGAGTTGTCGGGCCCTGGGTGTCTCAATTCCCCGTTTTGCTCGTCTTAGCTGTCTATTTACTGATTTTACTCTGAGGAAACTTGGACGGGCGAAGAGTAAGGAGTCGTCTGGTAGCGCATGTTGACGCCGGACAGTCGTGATTAGGTTGAAATTAATGAGCATGGACCAACCAATCCAAGCCGCGTCGTCAGAAGGATGCAGTGCGATAACCAAGCACGGCCGCCCATGTCAGGCGGCTGCGGTACATGGAACTCGGTTCTGTGCTCTCCACGCAGACCCTGCCAGAGCGGCTGAACTCGGTCGAATGGGCGGTCTCAAGAACCGTCATTACGTCGACATTGACCCAGTCACCATTGCCCCACCAACGACTCCGGAAGACGTCAAGAATCTACTAGCTCAAGCGATGGTCGATGTCCGAGCCAAGAGATTGGATCCGAGGACTGCCAGCACGCTGACCTACATGTCCGGCGTCCTCTTGAAAGCTTTCGAGAGCACGGATCTAGAAAGGCGGCTTGCACTTCTGGAGCAAAAAGAACTGCGAATCAAGGCGGACAATTCGTGAGTTATCTTAAGCCGAACGTCGTGATGAATGCAGATTGCTTGAGCCCACAATGAGCCCCATCCCGACTACTGCTCAAGAGCTGTATTTAGCCGCTTCCTATCGATTAAGCGGAGGGTATGGTTATGATCTATTGCCATAATAAGTGATTACGGTTTTTCCCTTGACGATATGCGAACAAAAAACGAAGTATCGTTGGTGACAGAACCAGACTGATAGGCAACGACAGCGCAGGGGCGAAGCTGTGCCGCCTCCCCTCAACAGCAATTCGGGAAGAAATAGTTCTTCTTGCCAAACAAAGCCAAGAAGCTCTTTGTTTTCAACGGCAGCGTATGCGGAAGCTATCAGTCTGGCGCGCGAACTCGTACAAACGCGGCGTTTCGCATCGCCGCGGCGGAAAGGTTGACCTGTTCGCGCAAGCGGCTTAAGATGCCTGAGCGTTCGCGGTCAATGGGGCAATCTGCCCAGGCACGCGATCCGCGTCGCGCGGAATCTGTACATCAGGAACGCCGTTCATGGCGACTCGAAAATCCGCATTCGAAGTTCCCGTAGCGGAATTTGCCTCAGCTTTGCTGGCGCGAGCGGAGGTGGGACCACGCGCCCAGGTTGCGGCGGAGCAGGTCGCGCAACTGCTGCCCGGCACAGCGGTTGTGGTGTACATCGTCGAGGATCTGGACAATCCTGCTTGGACACCCA
>Ga0185299_10006594_pt1 | contig 12297 bp, 9 predicted proteins | sample PaiPotPPA55metaG_FD_128002 | JGI IMG/M metagenome (GOLD analysis project Ga0185299, IMG submission 128002) | Iron sulfur acid spring bacterial and archeal communities from Banff, Canada, to study Microbial Dark Matter (Phase II) - Paint Pots PPA... ...
ATCGGCTTCGTTGTGCTCGTAGGTTTGGCCTGCAAAAATGCCATTCTCATCGTCGAGTTCGCCAGAGAAGAAATGAATCGGGGACAAGACCGGTTCACGGCCGCTACTGACGCGGCTCGGCTCCGGTTGCGCCCGATTTTGATGACCTCGTTTGCGTTCACACTCGGAGTGCTCCCCTTGGTGATCGCCACAGGAGCAGGCGCGGAGATGCGGCAGGCCCTTGGCACCGCAGTTTTCGCCGGAATGATCGGCGTGACGTTATTCGGCATTTTTCTGACCCCGGTCTTCTTCTCGGTCATCATGAAATTCTTCGGGCCCAGGCCGTCCAGCCTGACCTCTCCAACAAAGCCCCGCGCTGAGAAAAAAAACCGCCGATAGCGGTCTAAGGCAAACGCTCGTGGACTCGTCGCCAAGGGAACGGATCGAACGATTGCTAACAGCATGCTCTGGCGGTAGACCACATTCGGAATTGGCGCCGCAAATGAATGGTAGGCACTCAAAAACGCGCTATGCTACGGTTTTTACGGGCGAGGAAGGGGTAAGAAATAATTAAAACGCAGAGAAAAAATGTACGTAGATCGACAACAATTTACTACAGTTTTCCTTCCGCTACTTTCCGCAGGTTGCTACCCTGATGGAAATTCCCCAGCGAAACACATGGAAAATAGCGGAAAATAGAACCAAAAGCGACCCGCGGAAAAAGGCCGTAGGAGCAAGAGCGCCCGGCTTTGGCCGGACGGTTGAGGATTCAAATGGAGGGCACCGACGCGCAGCGTTGGGCGGAGGCCGTTTAAGTCGCAGACGGCACTCTTGTCCCGAAGGACGTCCGTGGGTTCGGAGTGGACCTGGAGGTCGACAGGGAGAAAGTCTTTTCTCCCAAAATGATTCGTAGGAGACATTCTGAAAGGGAAAGGGAGAATTCGACGGCAACAAATGCAGCAACAGAAAAATGGAAGATCATAAAGTCCTTATATTGAGATATTTACAATATTAGAGCAGCGCCCTTTAAGGCGTTGGTTGTGGGTTCGAGCCCCACCCAACCCAAATATTTCATTCGACTTCGAAAGTCCACTGAGCCTCTCTGGAAGCCATTCGGCAAGCGGTGGATTACAATCCAATGAGCAATTAATACCGTTGTCTGTTGCTATTTGTTGCTCTTTTTCTGGGTCACTTTGGCCAATTTGACCTTTCTGACGGCCGTTCGGTGTACTTCTCCGTACTTCATGACCCTTTTGGCCAGTTCAATGATCTGTGGATATCGACCAGGGAATAGCTGTCACCAGTCACGCCAGCCAGGCGAAGACTGTCGATCAGGTCATTGTCAGCGTGCCGGTTCGAGCGTTTAGCCAGGCGAACGAAGCACAATTTTACGTCTCGATGTCGCGCGCTCGTTCGGCGATGCACTTGTTTACTGATAGCAGGGCAGCTCTGCGGGAAGCCGTCACCAGGCCGAGCAAGCGGCTTTCTTCTTGGGAGGTCGTCGACGCTACCGAGAAGCACAAAGGTTTGAAGGCAGAGCTTGATAGGCAGCGGGCAAAGAGCAGACGGGACAACAAGAGAAAACTTATGAGCGATAATGTGATACGGGCGCCAGCACGGTCACTGAAGGAACAATTCTCAAAAGGCTCAGAAGCGTGGAAAGAGCAGTCCGATCCGATCTTTCGGTTCTGGGCAGGAGACTGGTGGGGCTTCCCGTTCTTTAGTCTCAGCGCCAGCCGGTATTTCGGCGACAAAGAGACGCTGTGTCTCTATTGGCCGCTTGGGACCGTCGTAATCACAGGACCGAAGGTGCTGGATTTCTATGCTAGTTTTTGTACTCACCGGGCAACGTGTCTCAAGGCGGATAGAAAACACATCACGGACCTGAAGCTGATGCTCAATGGTGATTCCAACGCGGAGAATGAAGCATCCCTCGTCTTTCGCATCTTCAGCCACCAATAGTATTACTTTTGCGCGGTCAGAATTGCGTCCTCTAGAGAGGCGAGCTTGCCAGCCACCGAGAAATCAATGCCGCTGGACACCCCAATGATGAGATTGGTTTTACCTGTGACGTTACTCATTGGACTTGTTTCAAAATTTCCGTCAGCATTTGCTCCGTGAACCTGCCTTCGGAAAACGCGCAGACCTTGTACACCGGCATATCATCCAGGAAAGCCCTTACTGCCATGTCAGCTTCGTCAGGGTTACCTAGACCGAAAGCTTCTGCCAACTGAGGATAAAAAGCCTTGCCCTTTGGATGATTCTCAAACTCCTTGAGCAGCGAATAGCGAGTCAGCGGTGCGATGCTTTCCACCGAATCCGGCGTTGTATTCGGTAAAGAAAACGGGCAATTCTGGCATCCGCGAATTCTCAACCTGAGAGCGGATCTTTTTCGCTACCAGGTAGACCGTCTCGCTTAACGGGGCTGCTCAGGGAGGCCGAGCATTTTATACGGATCATTCGGATAGCAGTGGGTAGAATGAAATCGAGCGGAACCTCGTTCTTCACGCAAAAGCCGATAAAGGGCTCGACTCATTCCGCTGCTGCGGTCGCTGGTCCGCCGACGCGGAGCCGCGGATGGCCGAAGCGCGTCAACGTGCGGAAGCGGAACGCCTGGAGACTTAACGGCGTCTGCGCGAGCAAAACGAACGACTGGAGACGGCACGACACGAGCGTGAGGAGAGAGAACGAGCGGAGCCCCAATGGCACCGCGATGAGGAGAAGAAGCGCCGGGAGGGGGTAGTGACCGACGTGTTCATTAGCTACGCACGAGAAGATAGGCCCAGGGCTGAGCTAATCGCCCAAGCGCTGAAGCGAGAGGGTATTTCGGCAGCGTTGGGCCTAACGGAGGCTAATCTGGCAAAATCATACTGGTTACTTGCCGCTATCGATAAAAGCGATGCCCGTCTCACAAGATCGCGCGCGACAAATTCCTCGATGTCCGGATAGAGACCTGCAAAAACCTAATGAAAGTCGATCCCGTGAATCTCTTCTTCAGATCCCTCCTGCGAAGTGGTTTATTAAATGAGGCAAAGCTTCTTGCCCGCGTCGACCGGTCTGTCGACACGACGCAAGAGGCAAGAAAACGTTGTTGTTTGCTTGAAATCTCAGCCCTGAAACAATTCGTGACGAGGATCTTGAAGATTGGAAAAAGATTTTCAGGAGCTTGGGATGACAAGCCAATGGGATGAGTTAACCTTCGCGTGGAACAATATTCGAAGCTTTGACCCACAGTAATTCGGACCTTAACTAAAAGATTTAGTATGGCAACTATCGCGCAATTTGATCCCCCCGGCGGGTTGGACGACTTCGATTCGATTCCAAATCAGCGGCTGGCATGGAGTGAATTCCTGTTCAACACGTTTCAAGATAACATCCAAGGCGTTGAGCATACGGTCGGTGCTGGCAAGAGCCAATTCTACAATCCTCAAGTTGCGGATACACCCGAGCCAAATAGTCTAAAGAAGATTCATTGGCGAGGCTTTCCACTGCTTATCGCAGAAAAACATCCTGGGAATAAGACGGCTGCTTGGAAAGAGGCCGACCAGCCCCTTGCAAACGGCGAGCGACCCCAGGATGAGTACCTGGAATGGTTCGTTGAGAAAGATGCGCGAGGCAAAATTACGCGGGTGACATTTACGTGCGAAGGGCCCGAGTACTGGGAGGCAATGGCTCATGGTTATCCTCTCGATTACAACGGCCCGAAGACCGTCGGTCCGACTGGCGATAGGCAAAAGGTGCTCGCACTCTATCGCCAATATGTTGATCCCGATGTGCAGTTAGATGAGTTGTTTCGAAATGGTCAATACGACCGGTTGAATAAGTGGAATACGACTCATGGAGTCATGCATCTTAATCAAAGAAACAATACTTTGGGCGCGGAGATCAATATCGCCGCGTTTGCCACAATACTGCGGCAAGATAGTGGTCAACTATTGACGGATGCGGATGAGCTCATTCAATGTGCGAAATATGGTCAACCGGGCCGAGCCAGCGATCCGCACATCGGGGCGGACGTAAATGAATTGGCTCGGAATGGATTTGCGATCACTCTGTTGAATCCCGTTGGCTTATACATCGACTCCTTGGATACTACCGGGTGGGTCACGCCAAATGGCAAAGCGGCATCCCAATTTTGGAAATCAATCCGTGGTAAGTTGGGTATGACAGTGCGCACCGTCTTTGAGATACCTGCTGGGGAGGGCTATACGGTTAGCGACATTAAAATCGGCGGTACCAAGATCGAGTTTGGTGGACAAATCGCCGAGTTTATTGACGTTAAGTTAACGGGTGTTGCCTGTCGGGAAGGACAGTTTCACAATCAGGCCTTCGGATGTGTGGGCCGCGGCCCCAAACTTGCGGCTGCAGCGCTCCTTCATTCAGCGCCTCGTGCGACGAGATACCAGTAGAGCTCTTTGGAGTCTGAGCTACTCGACATGACCTCAGGAACCTTTCCCGGCTTTCTTTCCGCCTTAGCTTCGGTGCAGGGGCCTGCAATTATCGGAGCTCCGGAGGAACCAATCTTGGACGTCCAGGAAATCCAAGGCAGCATTCTCGTTGGATTTAACAAGGACTACCAACACTTTATCTTCTTCCAGATTACCAAACCCACCGTAGCAAAGAGTTGGCTCCGCCTACTAATTCCTCATATAGCTACTCTCGACGAGACTCTTGCCTTTCGGCGTCTTTTTCGCGCGCTTCGCGCCCGCCGGGCCGCAGAACCGACAGGAGTGATCGCTACCTGGGTGAACGTTGCCTTCAGCTATGAAGGTATTAGAAAATTAACTTCTGACGATGAAGCAAAAAAATTCGCTAGTGAGGCATTCAAGAAAGGGCTTGCTGAGCGTTCCAGCATTCTGGGCGATCCGACGGATCCCAGTGCTGAAGGTAACCCAAAAAATTGGGTAGTGGGAAATGCAAAAAGTCGGCCCGATATTTTGCTTCTCGTTGCGAGCGACAGTCCAATTGCACTCAAAAACGAAATAAAGCGCATCAAAGAGGAAATCAAAAACCTTCAAGGAGCGCCCCCCGGACTGCGCGCGACGGCCGGACTGCGGATTCTATTTGAGCAACCGGGCGCCAATTTGCCTAGTGGACTCGCCGGACATGAACACTTCGGCTTTAAAGATGGTGTCTCGCAGCCGGGCATCCGGGGAAGGGTACCGGGAGGCGAGCAAAATTTCCTGACACCGCGGCTCGTTGATCCGCAGGATGCTCATTCCCTAAGGTTTGCGAAGCCAGGTCAGCCGCTGATCTGGCCCGGACAGTTCGTTCTCGGCTATCCTCTTCAGGCCGAAAGTGACGACCTAAATCCGGCGCCGCCGAGTTCAGACAGCCCTCCCTGGCCAGATTGGGCGCGTAACGGTTCCTTCTTGGTTTTTCGACGTCTTCGCCAAGATGTCGGCGGGTTCTGGAGGTTTGCCAGTGCCCAAGCGAATCTTCTCAAGCAGAAACCAGGTTTTGAAGGTATGACGCCGGAACGCTTTGCTTCTCTATTGGTTGGCCGCTGGCCGAGCGGTGCTCCCATCATGCGTACCCCGGAAAAGGACATCGGGGATTTGGCACGCAATAGCGTAGCAAACAATAATTTCAGGTTCTCGGAAAACACTGAGCCTATTTTGCTTCGTTCAGATGTCCCGCACCACTCCGATAATTTCCCGCAAGCTATCGCCGATGCCAAAGGCGTTCGCTGTCCTTTTGCGGCTCATATCCGTAAGGTTAACCCTCGCGATGATACCACCGATTTAGGCGGAGGAAAGCGCACTTTGCGAAGAAGAATTCTAAGACGCGGAATTCCGTACGGCTCTCCATTAGAAAACCCTTTGACCGCCATTGATGACAAAGTTGATCGTGGTCTGCTTTTCCTTTCGTATCAGACTTCTATTGAGGAGCAGTTCGAGTTCCTGATGCAGAACTGGGCGAATAGTCCCAAAGTGCCCAAGGATTACGATCAAGACAGTCACGTTGCAGGTCAAGACCCTGTGATTGGTCAGAGCCAAAGTGACGAAGGTCGCTCCCGCTTCTTCACATTGAGTGGCAGTGACGGCAGTCTTTATACGATCGATCTGTCCAAGGATTTCGTAATTCCAAATGGGGGCGACTATCTGTTTACACCCTCGATTGCGGCCTTGAAAGACGTTCTAGCGAGCTAACATGGATTTGAACCCGCAAAGACTATCCGCAACGGCGAGAACTGCATCATTCAGAGCGCCGTCGACTACGCCCGGACCGCCGTAGTTTAGCGCAAGGTCAGAGTGCCATCCGGGGCAACTAGGACGCTGAAATTGTGGGTTGGACTGGCTCCGGTTGAAAAATCAACGGTCTGTAAGTTGACGTGGCGACCAAATAGGTAGGATCCTGAATCACGAAACTTTTCGGCAAAACAAGGGGCAACAGGCGTCCGGCAGAAAACTACAAGGCGACGCTAAATATCGTGCCGTCAATTTAATTGGAATCATTCACGCGTCCCAAGACGGCCAACGGCCTCCGTTCTGGATCCGAATCTTACCCGAACGGATTATTGTCTTCTGAACCCTTTTCAGACAGAGTCAGCCTCGTGCTAATGGGTTTTCCTGGCAGCGACGCGAAGGCGGTGCACGACATTGCGAAGCCGTTAAACAGTTTAACGTTGGTCGAACGAGACGCTGTGCTAGCTGAGATGTGCCGCAGGATCAAAGCAGCTTCGGGAACAGAATCCGTTCTTTACTGGCCCAGCGTCAACCACGGGGATTGTCGGTCTCGGATACGAATGACCGGCGAACAGCTTCGACCATTTTACAGATTGACAAGGGCCGTCCGTTCTTAACTAAACTATCGTGTTGATGGTAAAGCGAGGAATTCAATTCTTTGAATCGGTCTACTTCCTGACCGGCGGGTACGGCCAGAAGCCTCTTCCCATCAGTTAGCATAAATGTAGGAGATCTCCCATGTCACAGACGAAACCCCTGAAGAAGGTAGCACTAACGACTGGTTCGGGCGGGAAAGGGACCCCATCAGCCCAACGTGGCCGCCAAGCCGCCGCGCCTGACTTTCTGAATATCGTGCACAAGCGACCCACCCCAGGGTCGCCGAGTGCGGACGCATTGGCTGCGGACCTCGGCGCAACTCCCGCGCATAACCTGCGCTTTCGCGGAGGCCGAACGATCCGGAGTCTCACCTACCTGAACCTCTACGTAGGCGGAAAGGAGGCTTGGGCTGTGGGCGACATTCAGGATATTGATCGCGCGCTGGCGGCGGTGATGACCGATTCGCGTCTTGATACTGTGATCAATCAATACTTTCCCGATGGGCCGGTCGCCACAGCCGTCGCTCCCTCGCAAGTGCTCCCCGGAACAAAGCCGCAGACCGTGACGCGAGCGACGATGGACGCGCTCGTGCGCGAACACGTAGTGTCAGCCGGTCGATTGAATCAATTCGACCCGGCGACGACGCTGTTTAACTTTCTGCTCCCGCGCGGCGTAGTCCTCACCACCGACGGCGGCGCTCAGGCTGCTGCGAAGGGCCCGGCCGCAACCCCATTTTCGGTCAATACCGTAACCACGATTCGCTCCGGTGACGTGGTGACCACTGTGACGGTCGCGACAACCGCCTCAGTCGCGGCTCCCACCGGCGTTCCGGACAACGACCGTGACGGCGACCGCAAGGGTGGCCCACTCGGTGGTGACCCGGATGATGCCGCCAGTTCGCTCGGGGGCCTCGGTGGCTACCATGGCTCGGTCCATGCCGGCGGAACCGTGGTTTATTTTGCTGTCGGCGTCTTCTCCGAATTGCTGACGAACGGCGACCAGAACGGGATCGTCGCTTTCGACGAGCCGTGGAAGAATGTGGTCGGCACCTTCTATCATGAGATGCAGGAGGCTCGAACCGATCCGGACGTCGAGGACGCAATCCGCACCCAGAATCGTAACTTCATCGGGTGGAACTCGGACCAAGGCGAGGAAATCGGTGATTTCCCGGTCTTCGAAGCAGACCCACTTCAACAAGTTTTCAAGGAGGTTCCGTTGGTGAATGGAGGTACGGCGCCCATACAGTTAATGTATTCCAACCGGGTGAACGGTCCCGAAGATCCAACGGTTTAGCCCATATTTTATCGCGTGAATGGGTGCTAGCATGAAATCTCCAAGAAGCCGGCATCTGCTGTTCCGCTCGCTTTCCACGGGAGCGCTACACACTTCGCAGACAGCCGGGGCCGACGCGGTTCCCATGCATGATCCACCCCTCGCTCCTCGCGATGAAGCGGTGTTTCTGCTCAATATTGCGGCCGAGGTGGAGCATGCGGTCATGGTGCAGTACCTTTTTGCCGCCTATTCCCTTCGAGACCCGAGTCAATTTACAGACGACCAAGCCGCCTTGGTCCGTGACTGGCGGCAAGCGATAGCCATGGTCGCCCGGGAGGAAATGGGACACTTGGTCACCGTTCAGAACCTCCTCCGATCATTGGGCGCGCCCTTGAGCCTCGCGCGAGACGAGTTTCCGATGAACACGGGCTTTTATCCATTCGCGTTTCGGCTCGAGCCCCTTAGCAAGAATTCGGCTGCTAAATACGCCTTCGTCGAAATGCCTCCGATCGCCGCGGCAACTGGCATCGACGGCGTTATGGCGGCCGAGATTGCCGACATCACCAAGCGAGCGGACGAAGATAATACCGGCCAGCCCGTGAACCGGGTCGGCAAGCTCTACGAACAGTTAAAGACGATCATCGAGTCGCTCCCGACGACCGAATTCTCGGGCAGTTCGGTTTCGCAGCAGGCGAGGTTCGACGAGTGGGGCTTGGGGCAGCACGACATTCTGATCCTGTCCGTCGGCAAACGCTCCGAAGCGCTCGAGGCCCTGAACAAGATCTCGGAACAAGGCGAAGGCCCCGTGACGGCGGGAGCCGCAGCAGACCCAGGTTCCCACTTCCAGCGCTTCTTGAACATTTACCGTCACTTTCCAGACGACAATTCCTGGCAGCCCGCGTATCCAACTATCGAGGATCCGAACGTTCGAACCTCAGTGATGGGTGTGGATAACCCCGGCCAGATCACCCAATCGGAGGCGCGCTTGTGGGCGCAATTGTTAAATGCGCGATACCGGCGCCTGTTGATGACTCTCCAGCACGCGCTCGAGATCGAGGCGCCCGCCCCGACCGACCTGAAAGGAACGGCTCGCGGGTTATTGATCAGTTGGGCCTTTTCCGAGATGTATCAACTGCGGTCGATTGCGGACCTCTTGTTTACCCTGCCGGCAACAGCCGCTGTGGGCGAGAAGCGTACCGCTGGCCCGCCTTTCGAGATGCCGTCCTCCCTCTCATTACCAACGCTGGAAGCCGACCGTTGGCGGCTCCAGAGCTCGATGCTCCAATCGGCGGAAATGATCGTGACCTCCTTGACCGCCCTTCCGGCGACTCGCGGCGCCGACTTTCTGAAAGGGATGGCCGACGCGGATGCCGAGGCCATGCAGATCGCCAATCGGGTTGCATCTCAATAACGAAGGAGAAAATACCTATGTCCGACATAGTGGAAATCCGAATCCTGCCTCCGCTTACCATCGGTCGCCTCGGCTCTTCCGCCACACCGCTCGAGAACTATACCATGGAGATTGCCGATCCCGTTGGTTACCGATCCCTCGTTCCCGCGCCGACGCTGGTTGTGGATCCGGTGACAGGGGCCGTCAGCGGCGTAACAGCGCCGGCTTCCGTCTCGTTCCGCGATGCGCAGGGCAATATCAAGCCGGTCTGTCCATTTCTGGAAGTCTGGATGCTGCTCGCCGGAGCCAAAACTTTGACGCCGCTGACTCTGCAGGCTCTGAAGAGTCTCAACGCGCACGAGATGGATGTCTCGTGGAGCGTCGAGGTAGGGAACATCAAGGCCTTTCGCCGCACCGGTGATCCCAATGACAAGATCACTGCGAGCATAGCGGCCTTTAACGACCACGGCATCAAAACGCTTGCCGGCCAATGCGCCAACTTCAAGCCCGGAAAGTCGCTCCCGTTTGGCTCGGTACGGTACCTCAAGCCGACCGCTGCCTTTCCACGAATCCGTCTGAGGTTTACTCCCGCGTCCGGCAAAGTTTATGGTCCAAGGGCAGGCGATCCCAACATCGCTGATGATGTCTACGATGCGACTCGCGGCTCCTGGACCAAATTTACGGACAACGACAGCAACCCCCCGCCCTCCAGGCCACCCTCAACAGAGCCGGGAGGAATCTACGCCAATGTGGGCGGAGTCAGCCGCGGTTACCTTGACGACGAATGCGATGGAATGGTGCAAGTCCGGGTCACCTTGACGGGCAAGACGCTGACGGCCGTGGCAAGAGTTACCTGCGGCCCCCCGAACTTTGCGCCGGATGGTCTGCCGATACGCACTGTTGCGGACGAACTGGAGCAGATTGAGCTGGGCCCTTCCGTATCGGGCCCGATTCCCATGGCCGAGGTCGGATCCATCGTTCGCCGCGCCCTCGAGACCGTACGACTGATGAATACGGCCGCGCTCAACTCGCCCTCTGTCAATAGCATGGCGAGTCAAGACACCGGAGCGGGACGCGCTGCGGAACCGATCTTCGATCCGTCTGTGGTGGACGCCCTTGCGATCCGGGCGCGCCACGAGAGCGTTCTGCTGGCATTGAATAGTGGGACGATGGCTTGGTTTTCGACTGTCCTCCGACGCTACGCGGAGGTCGGCGATCTTTCAGATGATGGGCGCCGGAAGATGCCGGGAATGATGCGCGGCGCCGACGGCACCCACCTCGCGCTCACGCGCCGGCAGGCTGCCAAAATCGACGGAGCCGCCCTGGAGATTGCGCCCGAGGCCCCTGCCTCCAATTCCAGTCCCGAAACGCTGACACCCACCAACCTGAGCGCTATCCTTTATCATGCGCAGGGAAATCCTCCCGTGGCTCACCCGTCCTCGGCCATCTCTAACGCCTTTCCGGGCCTCGAAATGGATTTTCGCAATGTGTGGCGGCGGGTATTCGTCGGGATCGTCCTGCATGAGGCGGACAACTTCGTGGTGGACGTCGATCCGGATGCTTCAGCGAAGATTCGAGCGCTGATCGGGCAGCGACTCATTTCGGTAAACGGGGTGAGCGTTATTGGGGTCCTCCAGGGACCTGCCAGCCCCCGCGGGGCCGTTGTCCCATTACCGCCAAATGAAAACGCACCGGCAAATGATCCGATGGCCGGCAAGACCAATCTGGAGTGGTCGAACTGTTTGGCCGATGCCCTGCAGATGCTCGGAAAGTCTGTCAATTGTGTTTTTGTTCCGCAAGGCGGGGGGAAGCAGACCAAGATATCCCTCGAGGTTCGACCATTCTTTGAGGCTGGCACCGGCGTCATCAAGCGTGAATTGTTGGAGCCTGGCGAATTGACACAGAGCCTCTGCTCCCCTTGGCAGAACGACTATCGGGAATGCTCCTGCTACTATTGGGCCGCGAGTCGTCCCGACTACGTCAATATCGAGGCGCGGGTCGACGGCACGAGCGCCGGACACAATTGGCTGCAGCGGGATCGAAATGCCGCGGCAGATAAGGTTTACATCGTGGATGACTTTGCGGATCAGCGTCTTGTCACGTACGAGCAGTTGTTCCAGAACTGGGAGCATCTGCTCAAGTTCGAGATCGGCGGACACGACTCGGAGTAGCGGATTGACGGAAGGCTGTAAATGATGCTAATCCCGACGAAGAAGCTCTTGCCGGTTGCCTCTCGCGGTTCTCGATTTGGCGCGCGCAGCCCGTCTGCTGCCCGGCATCCGGACGTGCATCTGGTGGATACCCCAGCGGGACCTCACGCATTTGTTGTGAACGGCAGTCAAATTTATGGCCTTGCGGCCAAAGCAGCTGAGACTTTGCAACAGGGATTGGCGTCTAACGACCGGGAAGCAGTGGATCGGCTGCTCATCCAGTTTGGGATCACTCTGTCGCCGCTCATCGATGACCGACCGTTAGCGTCGCCTCCGCTGCGCTCGCTTTCGCTGGCAATCGCACAGAAATGCAATCTTGGCTGCACCTATTGCTATGCGCAGCAGGGTGATTTCGGCGGCAGTGCGAAGGCCATGTCCATCGAGAAGGCGTTGCGCGCAGTCGATCTGTTGCTTCAGGGGGCCGAACGCGGAGCACGCGTCAACCTCGCCTTTCTCGGCGGCGAGCCGCTGGCGAATCGAGCGGGCCTCAGAGCCGCGACCGAATACGCCGCTCGATTGGCGACTGCCACGGGCGTTGACGTTCGGTTTTCGATCACGACGAATGGAACGTTGCTCACACCCGAAGATGGCGATTTTTTCGAGCGGCATGAGTTTGCTGTCACCATCAGTCTCGACGGCATCGGGAGCGCCCACGATCGCC
>Ga0185299_10006596_pt1 | contig 12296 bp, 13 predicted proteins | sample PaiPotPPA55metaG_FD_128002 | JGI IMG/M metagenome (GOLD analysis project Ga0185299, IMG submission 128002) | Iron sulfur acid spring bacterial and archeal communities from Banff, Canada, to study Microbial Dark Matter (Phase II) - Paint Pots PPA... ...
AACTGTAACCTGCAGCGCCTCGACGGTCCCGTTCGCGGCAATGGTCAAATTATCCAGGAACTCGAATCCGCTTTCCGCGGCGCTCGCTGGAACGTCATCAAAGTCCTGTGGGGCACCGAGTGGGATCCCATCTTGGAGCGCGACACCGAGGGACTCCTCGTCAAACGCATGGGTGAACTCGTCGACGGCGAATATCAGAAACTCGTCGTCGAGTCCGGCGATTACGTCCGCCAGCACTTCTTCGGCAGCGATCCGCGCCTGCTAAAACTCGTCGAGCCGCTGCCCGACGAGGCGCTCCGCCGTCTACGTCTCGGCGGCCACGACCCGCGCAAAGTCTACGCCGCCTATAAAGCCGCCGTCGAGCACCGTGGCGGCCCAACGGTAATCCTCGCCCGTACCATCAAAGGCTATGGCCTGGGCGAAGCCGGCGAAGGCAAGAACGTTACCCACCAGCAGAAAAAACTCAACGAAGACGAACTGCGCATTTTCCGTTCGCGCTTCGGCATTCCTCTGAACGACCAGGATTGCATCGAGGTGCCGTTCTACCGCCCCGCTGAAGATAGCCAAGAAATCCAGTATCTCCGAGCCCGCCGAGAGGCCCTAGGCGGCTACACCCCAGCCCGTAAAGTGCGTTCGAAGCCTCTAGTCTGCGATCACGACGAGCTCTTCAAGGAATTTTTCGACGGCAGCGAGGGCAGGGAAGTCTCGACCACCATGGCCTACGTTGGCATGCTCCGAAAGATGCTCAAAGACCCCGAAATCGGCAAGCTCATCGTTCCCATCGTTCCCGACGAAGCTCGCACCTTCGGCATGGAGTCGCTATTCCGCACCGCCGGCATCTATTCCAGCCTGGGCCAGCGCTACGAACCTGTCGACGCCAGCACCTTGATGTACTACAAGGAAGCCACCGACGGCCAAATCCTGGAAGAGGGCATCACCGAAGCCGGGTCGATGGCCTCCTTCATCGCCGCCGGTACGGCCTACGCGACGCACGGCATCAACACCATCCCGTTCTTCATTTATTACTCGATGTTTGGTTTCCAGCGCATCGCCGATTTCATCTGGGCCGCCGCGGACATGCGTACGCGCGGGTTTTTGCTGGGAGGCACCGCAGGCCGCACAACGCTCTCGGGCGAGGGCTTACAACACCAGGATGGCAACAGCCACGTGCTCGCGCTATCGGTTCCGAACCTGCGCGCCTACGACCCCGCCTTTGCTTACGAGATCGCAGTGATCATTCAGGACGGCATCCGTCGCATGTACAAAGATGGCGAAGACATCTTCTATTACATCACGCTGATGAACGAGCCTTACGCCATGCCCGCCATGCCCGTCGACGTAAAAGACGGCATCCTCAAAGGCATGTACCGTTTCCGCGCCTCCGAAAACAAAAAGTCCAAGTTGCGTGCCCAACTTTTCGGCAGCGGCTCGATCCTGCGCGAAGCATTGCAAGCCCAGGACATCCTCGAAGAGAAATTCGGCGTTGCCGCCGACGTCTGGAGCGTTACCAGCTACAAAGCCCTCTATGTAGACGGCGTTGAGGCCGAGCGCTGGAATCGCCTGCACCCCGGCGCAAAACCCCGCGTCCCGTACGTCACCCAAGCAATTGGCGACGCCCCCGGCGTGCTGGTCGCGGCCTCCGACTATCTCAAGACGCTGCCCAACATGGTCAGCAAATGGATGCCCCGCCGCCTGGCATCGCTCGGCACGGACGGCTTTGGCCGCAGCGAAGGGCGCCAATCCCTGCGCGATTTCTTCGAAGTCGACGCCCGCTCCATTGCCCTGGCCACACTCCACGAACTCCACCAGGACGGCAAGATCGAGCGCACCGTCGTAGACAAAGCCATCAAGGATCTCGGCATCAACCCCGAAAAGCCCAACCCAGTCATCACTTAGCTGCTAGCGCTGGGTTGTAAACCCGTCCCACATGGAATACGAGGAACGCTGCTCTAGCGACCTTTAGGAGGAGGCGGCAACACTCGCCGCGACTCCCTTTCGAACGGCGGGTGCCACCTCCGCCCCGAGGATTTCAATCGACCGCATCATCTTTTCATGCGCCAAGGTGGACACTCCCATCTGGAAGGTCAGCCGCGAAATGCCACCGAGAGCTTCATTGAAGTAGAAGATTTTGTCCACCACCGTTTTCGCATCGCCAATCAGGTACGCCCCCTTCGGACCGCGCGTGGCGTCGAATTTCGCCCGCGTGGCGGGCGCCCATCCGCGCTCCTTGCCGATTTCGGTGAACGTATGCGCATAGCCGGGGAAGAAATCGTCGGCAGCCTTTGCAGTACTATCGGCAAGAAAACCGATCATGTGAAGGCCCACAATGAGGCGCTCGGGCGCATGCCCTGCGCGGCGTCCGGCTTCACGATACAAGTCGATCAGCGGGCGAAAATCCTCGGGCCGGCCCCCGATAATGGCAACCATTAGCGGCAGTCCAAGCATGCCCGCACGCACAAACGAGGCAGGCGTGCCACCGACACCTACCCAAATGGGTATAGGCTCCTGTAGTGGGCGAGGATAAATTGCCTGCCCCGTGAGTTCCGCGCGGTGTTTACCCGACCAGCGCACGTGGGTTTTCTCGCGGATTTTGAGCAACAAATCGAGCTTTTCGGCGAAGAGCGCGTCGTAGTCTTCCAGGCGCAAGCCGAACAGCGGATAAGCTTCGACGAACGACCCACGACCGGCAACGATTTCTGCCCGGCCCTCAGAAATAAGGTCCAGGGTCGCGAATTCCTGGAAGATGCGAACCGGATCAGCCGCGCTTAGCACCGTCACCGCGCTGGTAAGCCGGATGTTCTTCGTGCGCGCTGCCGCGGCAGACAGAATCACGACCGGCGCGGAGTCCAGGAACTCCGCGCGATGATGTTCACCGATACCGAAGACATCGAGCCCCACCTGATCGGCAAGCTCGATCTCCTCCAGTAGACGCTGCATCCGCTCGACGGGCTTCGGGGCGACGCCCGTAGCGGGGTCGGAGATTGCTGCGGCGAAACTGTCAATTCCGATTTGCATCCATGCCTCCTCTGCTTACTCCGGGTGGTCTTGTCACACTTTCAATCCGTGCGCTGAACAAAGATGCTCGACAGGTACTGCTTGTTCCGCACCGCGAGAATGGTCCAAAGCACCACCACGACAATCGCCAGCGGCAGCCCGGCCGGAGCCATGAACGCGTGGAAAAAGAAGATATTGACGATGACGGGACCCAGCAACACCAGCGCCAGGGGTATGTAACGGTTCACCAATAGCAAGACCCCGCCAATCACCTGAACCCCGAAGATCACCACCCAGTAGTGAGTCGCAATCATCGCCATGAAGAACTGCAGGGCCACACCCGTTGGAGGTGGCATCGGGATGAAATGCAGGAAACCGTTCAGTCCGAAGACCAGGAAGATCAGACCCAGCAGCGGACGGGCAATCAGCGATGCAATTTTCATTTTCCCCTCCTGTTGAGTTTGTGTGGCTCAGAGACTCGCGTGCGCATGCACCTTTTCCAACGTTGGCGCCAGGAAAGTGTGCGTATCCACCTTGCCGGACATCAGTTGAGCGGTGCCTCCGGCGGATATGATGGTCAGATCTGTGATGCCTAAGAAGCCGAACACTGTTTGTAGGTAAGGGGCCACAAAATTGAAAGAAGCCATGTTGCTCCCTTGCTCATAGACGCCCCCGCTGGCGATTAGGATGGTGGCTTTCTTCCCGGCTAACAGCCCATTCGGACCCTTTGCCGTGTAGGAGAACGTCTTCCCAGAGCGAACGACCTGATCGATCCACAGCTTCAGCGTCGAAGGGATGCCGAAATTGTGCATCGGCACGCCAAACACATACTCGTCGCCGTTTTTCAGGTCGGCGATCAAGGAATCGGAGACCGCCAGAGCCTTTTTCTGTTCTTCCGTACGCGCCTCTTCCGGAGTATAGGCGGCCGCGACCCACGACGCGTCAATCGGCTGCAGGTCGAGAGCACTAAGATCGCACGTCACTACTTTGCTGCCAGGATGGGCCTGAATCCAGGTCCGCGCAAAATCGGCGGTAAGCCTGCGGGATACAGATCGTTCGCCCATGGGACTCGAGTCGAATTGAATTAGCGTTGACATGATGAAGTAGCCTCCAATCGTCAGATGCAGCATAAACAACAGTCGTTGCATACAATAACACAACGAATGTCCTGTAAGCAACAATCGCCGATCAGGCGATGTGCTATAATCTCTTTGGAGGGGCTAGGTGGTTTATGCAGCTTGACGAGTGCGAGCGGTTAGATCCGCGGATTCGCAGGACGCGCCAGCTCTTGCAAGACGCTCTGCGGCGTCTGCTTCAAGGGACGGAGTTCGACAAGATATCGGTGCAGGACATCACCGAGGCGGCCACCCTGAATCGTGCGACCTTTTACGCCCACTACCCGGACAAGTTCGCGCTGCTAGGGGAGTTCATCCGTGTCAGTTTTCTGAATCATCTAGCGCAGAGAAACGTGCAGTTTGATGGCCGGTGCTCAACTGCATTTCAGGTTATCATCCTGGCGGTTTGCGACTATCTCCTAGAAGTGCAAAAGTCCCTCTCCTCGAAGCAGCACCAGTTTGAGCCGTTCCTGGAGGCCACGGTAATCGATCAGATTCGCCTGGTATTGCTGGACGGCTTCCGCCTTCACCCTCTCGAACGCCGCATCTCCCCAGAAATGATCGCGGCCACCGCTAGCTGGGCCATCTACGGCGCCGTAAAGCAATGGGTAAATAGCCCAGATCGCGTCTCGCCCGACGAATTTGTGCCCCTAGCCGTCGAGCTGGTACAGCCAATTATCGCGGCCGGCGCCAAGCCGCAGCCCACAACCTGACCCGAACTCCGGTCTTCGTCAGGGCACGGCTTCAGCCGTGCCGTAACTGACACCGAATAAACAAGCCTTTCTTAGTATTTGTGGTTGACAACTGATGACGTTCAAGTTACAATAACTCTATCGATAACTTCGTTCGCGTTCCGACGATTCTGTCCCCGCCACTCGTCTAACTGCACTTACCCGGAAGTGGTCGCTAAGTGATTTAGAATCCACACTTACGAAACTGTATCAAAACAAAGGCTTTTAACCCCTTTAGACTCCGCACTTATATAAAAACGGGCGTGGGGGAGTACCCAGATCGTAACCCCTCAACGCTCCGAGCCCCAACCGGGCTTGATGCGGCCCGTAGCCAAATCAGCCACGATCCGAGCATTCGCCCTCAAAAAGTCGTACTCCCCCAGCTCTCGCGGCAGCACCCAAGCGACCTGCTCGAAAACCGTCGGTTTTATCTCAGTATCGGCAATCTCGGCGGCAAAGAATCGGATCTCCAGCTCCTCGGCCGTATCCGCATACCGATGCGTGACCCGCGCAATCTCCCTACATCGCTGCAACCCAGCACCCAGCTCCTCCTGGAGTTCGCGCGCCAAACCTGCTTCCGGCGCCTCGCCGTCCCGCAGCTTACCACCCGGAAATTCCCATTTCAGGGACGACGTATCCCCTCGGCGTCGCTGCCCAATCAGCAGCCGCCGGTCGCCGCGTTCAATCACCGCCGCCACCACAACTCTCAAGTCTCCGCGAACCTCCGCGCTCTCAGCGCCTCAGCGTTATCTTTCTTCTGTCGGACTCTGAAAGCGCTGCGCCCGCCCCGGTATCTCTCTGAGCCCGGCCCGAGCCGTCATAATCGATGCAGCACCTTCCACAATTCCAGCGCCCCCCGCACCAACGGCGGCCCAGGGGTATTCAGCAGCTCGTCCGAGATCACATACACTCGTCGGTTCCGTATCGCCGGAACATTCTGCCAGGCTTGCATCTCGTAGGCCTTGTTCGGGTCAGCCTTTGCGCCGGTCGCCGCCCAGGCCAGCACAATGACATCCGGGCTTGCATCGGCGACCTGCGTGTCGCTAACTCTTTCGCCCGGAGGCACCACCATCTCTCCGCCCACGATCTCGACCAACTCAGCCACCCAAGGAGGCGAGCTGATCCGCGGATTCGGCCAAGCCTCGCAGTACACCCGAACCCGAGGGCGCTTGGCATTCGTTTTTTTCCGAATGCGGTCAAAACCCGCGCGCATCGCCCGGATCGTTTTTTCCCCGTCGGGCGCGCGCCCCACGATGCTCGCAAGCAAGCTAACATCCGCCTCCACGTCCGCGAGCGTGCGCGGATTCATAGCCAGAAAATTTAGGGGCTGCTCCAGCAATTTCGCCACAGTTTCCTGCTTATACGGCACCGACCCAATCACCAGCGTGGGCCGCAGCGCCAAGATCTCGTCGACGGCCTCCATGCGCCAGCAATCCCCCAGCTGTGGCAGACCCGCCACGGGCGCAACGTCCACACACCACTTCGTCACTCCCACAAGCGAAGCCTTTGCCCCAATCGCACACAAAATCGAGGTCGCGCTAGGTGCCAGCGAAACAATCCGCAATCGCGACGTAGCCCCGGAATTTCTCACAAGAAGAATGTATCAGACGCAGAAACTTTGAGGATTCCCGGCGATCCTGTTACAGTAATCCGCTCGTCGCCAGCATAGTCACGGCAGTACTGTAGCGCAGGGCGGAGTCCGCGGAGCCCTGCGGCTTTTGACGTTTCCGGACACCGCAAACTCAGGAGGTTCTAGTCATGCGCAGTGCCGCATTTTTCTCATGCCTATTCCTGGCCTTGCCTCTTGCCGCGCAAAATCCGGCCCCGAGCGACTCCGCGCAATCGAAAGCCGACGTCGTCCGCTATCACGCCACCATCGACAACGTGAAGTACGTCTATGCCGCCGCTCCGCCCGTCGCCCATCTCCACACCGGCAACATCCTCGAAGCCAACTCCCTCGATTGCTTCGGCAACGCCATCAAAAAGCCCGGCGACACGCTCGCTCTCGTCAAGGGCGACAATCCACTCACCGGCCCATTCTTCATCGACGGCGCCGAGCCCGGCGACACGCTGATCGTGCGGATCCTCGATCTGCAGGTCGACGGCAACCAGGGCCTGGGCGCCTTCGCTCCGGGCTTCGGCGCACTCAACGAAACCAACTACACCCCCATGCTCCACCCGCCGCTACCCGAGAAAATCTGGTTCTATCCCATCGACCATGCCGACAACACCGCCACATTCCAGGCTCTCGACTCCAATTACAAGGTAAAAATCCCGCTGCATCCATTTCTCGGCTGCATCGGCGTAGCTCCGTCGGGCGGAGAAGCCCGCAGCTCTGTCGTTCCCGCCGAATTCGGCGGCAACATGGACGCTCCCGAAGTCAGCGCAGGCAACACCCTCTACCTGCCTGTAAACGTCTCCGGCGCTCTTTTATATTTCGGAGACGGTCACGCCGCCATGGGCGACGGCGAAATCGCAGGCACGGCCGTCGAAGTCCCGATGCGCGCCCGCCTGCAAGTCGATGTAGTGAAAGGGAAGAGAACCGCCTGGCCCCGCTTCGAGAACGAAAAAGAGATCATGGCTGCCGGAATCTATCGCCCAGTGGACGACGCCCTGCGCATCGCCTTCACCGAGCTAGTCACGTGGATTCACGCCGACTACGGCCTCTCCGAGCTAGACGCCTACGAACTCCTCTCCAAAGTAGGCAAGATCCATCTAACCGAAATGGTCGACCCAAACTACGTAGTAGTAGCCTCAGTCGAAAAAAAGTTCCTTCCCCCCAAAAAGTGACTGGAACAAAGCCCAAAGCGCAGTATGTAGGGCCACAGCACCGCTGTGTCCGCTTGCCCAGACTTCAACTCCGCAGCACAACGTTGCGGTCCCCAGCCACGATTGCCATACTTCTCCTGTAAATGTTCACCGACGCCGTTCTCGATCACTTCCGTAACCCGCGCAACGCCGGCCAACTTCCGGACGCCGACGCCACGGTCGAAGTCAGCAACCCCGTCTGCGGCGACATCCTAAAGCTGGCCGTCCGCCTGGAAGCCAGCCGCATCATTCAAGCCCGCTTCCTCTGCCGCGGCTGCACCACGGCAATCGCCTGCGCCTCGTTCCTGACCGAACAGCTCCTAAATCGCAGCCTAACCGAGGTCCGTGCAATCACACCCGAATCAATCTCCGAAGCCCTCGGGGGCCTTCCCGCCACCACATTTCATGGCGCCCAACTAGCCGCCGATGCGCTACGAGCGCTTGAGCAAAAACTTTCGACCCGATGAGAACCCAATCGCTAAATTGTCCCGCCCAAGACGCGCTTCACCGTCTCCTGGTCATTCAAATTCAACACGCAACCCTGTTCCGCGGTAATCACCTCAGCGATTTCCTCCGCGTGCGCCCAAACTACCGATCGCGCCCCTTGATCCAAAGGCGCGGCCAGCAACTCCACATACACGCCCGCCGAAAAAATCACCGGATGCCCGCGCTTCCCCTGATAAACGGGCAGAACGATGAGCGGCCTCGCGGCTTGCTCCGCATAAAATCGCCCAATCAACTCATCGACCAAACTTGCGCTGATCAGCGGATGGTCGATCAAGCACAAAATCATCCCGTCAGTCCCCGCAGGGAGACTCCGGATCCCCGCGTGAATCGAACTCAGCTGCCCTTTTTCCCATTCAGCGTTGATGACGACTTCATCATCCGCCAGCCGCACCGCCTCCGCGATCAAGTCCGCATGCGCGCCCAGCACTACGCGCCGCGCGCCAATCTTCGCGTGCGTAGTCACCTCCAGCAAATGTTCAAGGAAAGGACGACCCTGGTAGGGAAGCAGCGCCTTGGGCGAGCCCATTCGCTGCGACGCGCCGCCCGACAGAATTACCGCGGCCAACACAATCAGCTCAACGCGCGCCCGAGCCAGCGATGGGACGCGACTCCAGCCGCACTTTCTTGTGCGCCGAAGTCTCCGCATTCCGCCGCACCGCAATCAATTCCGCCACGATGCTAATGGCGATTTCTTCTGGCGATAGCGCCCCAATATCCAACCCCATCGGCGCGTACACCCGCTCCATCTCTTCAGCCCGATAACCTTCCGCCTCCAGCGCCTTATACACCGACAAAACCTTCCGCTTGCTCCCAATCATTCCGACGTAACGCGCGGTCGTGCGCACGGCCCAAGCCAGCACGCGCATGTCTTCCTTGTGCCCGCGCGTAACAATCACCAGATAAGTCGAGGAATTCGGCTGAATCTTTGTGAAAGCATCGTCGTAACTCGTAAACACTTCCTGCGCCATGGGAAACCGCTGCAAATTCGCAAAGGCCTCGCGGTCATCCACGACACCCAGGGCAAATCCCGCCGAGAAAGCCGACTTCGCCAGCGCCATCGAGACATGTCCCCCGCCAAACAGATACAACACCGGCTGCGGCAAAATCGGCTCCACGAAAATCTCCACGGTGCCGCCGCAAATCAATCCGTTGTCGTAGGTAGCCTCATTGTTCAAGTTAAAGACCATCTTGCGAGGAGCTTCCTTCTGCATCACTTCCTTTGCGGCAGCCCACACCTCGGCTTCGACGCATCCGCCGCCAACGGTTCCCGCCAACGACCCATCTTCGCGCACCAGCATCCGCGAACTTTCGTAGCTAGGTATCGAGCCATTGGTGTGCACGATGGTCGCCAGCGCCCCGCGCTGACCAGCCCGCCGCATCCTCACGATTTCTTCAAACAGGTCCATACACCTTCCCGAACCTCAAATCGCCGCCGCACGCCCGGCAGCCAGTCTCCGTGTCCTCTGTGTTCCTATCTCCGTGCCCTCTGCGTTAAATCTTTTGCCGTATCCTTCTTTCCTTCGCTCGCGCTAACTTATCTTTACCGGTCGCAATGTTACGTTACGCCGCGCCGTCTAGCGCGTCAAATCTCCCGCATCTGGACACGCTGTTTCACTCTCGCTAGACTGCACGCATGCAGCCCTTTTCTTCCAGATCCGCAGGCGCAATTTCCGCCGGCGAGATTTTATTTTTCTTTGTTCTCCTGCTGTTTCTAATCATCGTCTGTGTCTGGCCGATTCTCACCTGGCGCATCCACCATTTCTCCACCTGGGCGCCCGATGCCGTCCATTCCTATCCCGTGCGGGATCATAGTGGCGGCATAGTTTATCTAGGTCCTGCCTTGGGCAAGTTCTACGTGAGCCTCCCGTGGCTGTGGGGCGCGCTTCTGGCCGGCACGGTTCTCACCGGTCTTCTCGGCACCAGGCCGCAAGGCGCCCGAAAGTGAAGGCCATCCAATTTCGCCAGCACGGCGCCCCCGAAGTCCTGAACTACACTGACGCACCTGACCCCATGGTCCGTCCCAGTGGAGTTGTCGTGCGCGTTCGCGCTTGCGCACTGAACCACCTCGATCTCTGGGTACGTCAAGGCATCCCGGGCGTTCCGATTCCGCTCCCACACATTCCCGGCAGCGATGTTGCCGGCGAAGTCGCGCAAATTGGCGCCGAAGTTACCACGGTTCGCGTCGGCCAAAAAGTAGTGCTCGCTCCTGGCGTCACGTGTGGCCGATGTGCCGCGTGCCTCGCTGGCCTCGACAATCGCTGCCGCCAGTTCACTAACCTCGGCTACATGATCGACGGCGGCTGCGCGGAATTCGTTAGCGCGCCCGAAGTGAACTGCCTGCCGTACCCCGAGAATCTTTCCTACGAACAGGCCGCGGCCGTCCCACTGGTCTTCCAAACCGCGTGGCACATGCTCCTGATCCGCGCCGAACTGCAGCCTGGCGAAGACGTCTTGATCCTCGGGGCAGGAAGCGGTGTCGGAACCGCCGCCATCCAAATCGCCAAATTTTTCGGCGCGCGGGTGATCGCGACGGCTGGCACGGACGAAAAGCTGGCTAAAGCCCGAGACCTCGGCGCGGACTTTGTCATCAATCACAAGTCGCAAAAGATTCGCGAAGAAGTGCGGCGCATTACCAACAAGCGTGGCGTGGACGTGGTCTTCGAGCACGTTGGCACGGCGACGTGGGACGACAGCATGGCCAGCCTCGCTGCATCCGGCCGCCTCGTTACCTGTGGCGCCACCACCGGCTACGACGCGAAGGTCGATCTTCGCTTCCTCTTCAGTCGGCAACTTTCGCTTCTGGGCTCCTACATGGGCACGAAGAACGATTTGCGCACGGTTATGAAGCTGGTTGATGCGGGCCGATTGAAGCCTGTTGTCGATCGCGTCTTTCCCCTGGCGGAGGCCGCGACGGCTCACCGCTATCTCGAGTCCGGAGCACAATTCGGCAAAATCGTCCTAACCGTATAAGCCCTGTAGGGCACAGCACGACTGTGCCCGCTATCAGCTAATTGTGTGATTTGTCTCTGCTTACCCGATGTGCGAAAATAGGGTCGACGAGGCCTCATGAGCACATCCCTTGGCAAGCACGTTACGCTCTCCAAGCCTGACGACTTTGGGAAGCTGCTGGAAGACGAAGGCATCCTCTTCACCACGCTCGACAAAGCTGTGAACTGGGCGCGCCGCAGTTCCATCTGGCCGCTCGGTTTCGGCCTGGCCTGCTGCGCGATCGAGATGATGTCCATGGCCGCCGCGCGCTTTGACGTGGCGCGCTTTGGCGCCGAAGTCTTTCGCCCATCGCCGCGTCAAGCGGACTTGATGATCGTCGCTGGCCGCCTGTCGCAGAAGATGGCTCCCGTCGTCCGCCAGCTCTACGACCAAATGCCCGAACCGAAGTGGGTCATTTCCATGGGAGCATGCGCCACTTCCGGTGGCGTCTTCAACAATTACGCCATCGTGCAGGGCTGCAACCAGGTGATTCCTGTTGACGTCTACGTTCCCGGCTGCCCGCCGCGTCCGGAAGCCGTTCTTTATGCCATCCTGCAACTGCAAAAGAAAATCGACAACGAAAAAGGCTCCTTCAAACGAGCTCTAAACATTGCCTAGGTTTTTGCTCGCGTTTTCGGCTCTGCCGCTACTCCTGCTCAGCGCGGACCAGCATCCTGCTGTAACTTCAAAGAAAAATTACATGCTCGTTTGGCACGACGAGTTCGACGGCCCCAATGGTTCGCTGCCCGACCCGAAGAAGTGGACCTACGACCTCGGCGGGGGTGGCTGGGGCAATCAGGAACTCGAGTCCTACACCAATCGAGCCGAGAACGCCCACATCGAAAACGGCAATCTGGTCATCGCCGCGCATGAGGAGGCTTACCAGGGTTCCGACCACATCGAGCGCGAGTACACCTCTGCGCGATTAAAGACCCAGGGACTCTTCTCGCAAGCCTACGGGCGCTTCGAAGCGCGCATCAAAATTCCAGCAGGGCAGGGAATCTGGCCCGCCTTCTGGCTGCTCGGCGACAATATTTCCTCCGTCGGCTGGCCCAAGTGCGGCGAAATCGACATCATGGAAAATATCGGCAAAGAGCCAGGTTTGGTTCATGGTTCCCTGCACGGGCCGATGACCACCGGCGCCGCCACCGAT
>Ga0185299_10006597_pt1 | contig 12296 bp, 6 predicted proteins | sample PaiPotPPA55metaG_FD_128002 | JGI IMG/M metagenome (GOLD analysis project Ga0185299, IMG submission 128002) | Iron sulfur acid spring bacterial and archeal communities from Banff, Canada, to study Microbial Dark Matter (Phase II) - Paint Pots PPA... ...
GTCTTCTGCACAATGATCGCTCCGTGGTCGAGTTCTTCATCGACAAAATGCACGGTGCAGCCGGAGACTTTTACTCCGTACGCGAAAGCCTGCTCTTGTGCTTCGAGCCCCGGAAATGCGGGCAAGAGCGAGGGATGAATGTTGAGAATGCGCCGCGGAAACTGCTGCACAAACCAGGGCGAGAGCAGGCGCATGTATCCCGCGAGGCAGACCAGATCCACCTTGTGCTGCGTGAGCGCGGCGACGACTTCCCGTTCCTGTTCCCCCCGCGGCCTGCCCCTCGATGGAATCACCACCGCGTTCAATCCGCGCTGTCGCGCAGTGGCGATGCCGGGTGCATCCGCGCTGTTAGAGATGACAACGGCAATGCGCGCGTCCGCGATGCGGGCCGCGTCAATGCTGTCGGCGATAGCGACAAAGTTCGACCCGCGTCCGGAAAGAAGAATGCCGAGAGAATGCATTGTTGATTGATGATTGTTGATTGATGCTTGAGACCTCAAACTGAGCGCTTTTGACTTTCAATCAAAAATCATCAATCATCAATTGTTCTAGTTGTAGATCACCTTGCGCTCGCCCTTAACGATGCGGCCCACGGTAAAAGCTTTCTCTCCCACGCGCTCGAGCACGGTCTGGGCTTTTTTGAATTTCGCCAGTGGAACCACCAGCAGCATGCCCAGGCCCATGTTGAAAGTACGCAGCATCTCCTCTTGCGGAACATTCCCCAACTGGCGGAGGTGCTCGAATAAAGGTGGCACCGGCCAGGAACCGAGATCAATCGCGGCCCCGGTCCCTCGAGGCAGAACGCGCGGAAGGTTTTCCGTGATGCCGCCTCCGGTAACGTGAGCCAGCGCGGAAACGCATTGCGCGGCAACCAGCTTTTTCACGGATGGCCAGTAGCTCTTGTGCGTGCGCATCAGTTCATTGCCCACCTTATTCTTGATTTCGTTGACGTAGTCTTCCGGCGAGTAGTGGGCCACTTCAAACAACAGCTTGCGGGCCAGCGAATATCCGTTGGTGTGCAGGCCGTTCGAAGCCAGGCCGAGAATGACGTCGCCGATCTGCACGTCTTTGCCAGTGATGATCCGGTCGCGTTCCACCACGCCCACAATAAATCCCGCCAGATCGTACTCGCCATCGGGATAAAAGCCTGGCATCTCGGCCGTCTCCCCGCCGATCAAGGCGCAGCCGTTGTGCTTGCAGGCATCCGCGATTCCTTCCACCACTTTCTCGGCGATCGTCGGCTCCAGCTTTCCCGTCGCCAGATAGTCCATAAAGAACAACGGCGCCGCGCCCTGCACGGCGATATCGTTGACGCAATGATTGACCAGATCAGCGCCCACGGTGGAATGCAGTCCCATGGCGAAGGCAATCTTCAGCTTTGTTCCCACTCCGTCGACGCTTGACACAAGAACTGGGTCCACGTACTTGGTCTTATCCACCTGAAAGAGGCCGCCGAATCCGCCAATTTCGCTTAGCACGCCGCGGGTAAAGGTCTTGTGCGCCAGGTACTTGATGCGCTGCTTGGTACGGTTGGCCCGGTCGATATCCACACCGGCGTCGGCGTAGGTGATGGGCGCGCCAGCGGACGTGGGGTTCTTGGGCACGGGTTATCGTGATCTTTCTCAGTGCTTCAGTGCGGGGAAACGCTGGGTTCCGGCGAAGCAGCAGCTTCTAAGGCCGCTCATTGTAACACGTTCGAAGAAGGATGCAGGGCAGGTGTGCTCTCAGTGCTGGAAGATGCCCATGTAGGGACAGCGGCCTCGGCTGTCCGCCGAGCAAAGCGAGGAAACCAAAACGCGACACACTCTAGCGCGTCCGCGGGTGCAGCCGCCCGTTCACCGCAACCGCAGCCTTTTCTAGTGAGCTATGTACTCCGAAAAGAAATAAGCGAGAAGCCCGAACAGAGCCAGCCCAGAGATGCAGTAGGCCGTCAGAACCCAGGCGCCGCGGCCTTCGCGTCGCCTGAGCATTGACTGCTGGGAAATCGTCTGCCGGGAAACCGATTGCTCCGAAACCGAAGAAGAGACGTCGGGGGCCCGATCTTCCATGCCAGAAATCCTCCGAACGGAGAGATCGTGGCGCAGATGCTTTATGCGTCACGCCTGCCCGCATCGTGGCAGGCAAGTCTTTCTGAGTTAGGATTTTACTATGGTCTTGTGCCCTCTGAATAAACAAATGTCCACTGTCTCGGACGGCACTCTCCCCCTTGCGCGGCCTTTCGCATTGGGATAAAGACGCCACAGGCCTTACTATTAACCTATGCGCAGTTTCTTGCTCTGGCTTCTCGCGGCCTGCACCCTGGCCGCACCCTTCGCTGCCCCAGCACAATCGGGCGCGAAACCCACTTCGTCAGCCGCATCCACAAAACCTGCCGACGCCACCCCTAAGTCGAAAGAGCCCAAGCGTGACTATTCCCAGGAAGCCTTTGTGGTCGAGCACCTCCGCTCGCGCTACCGCTTCGAAAGCGATGGCACAGGCCGCAAAGAGACCGTCGCCCGCATTCGCGTGCAGAGCGAGGCTGGAGTCCAGCAGTGGGGCCAGCTCCAACTCGGTTACAACTCCGCCAACGAACGCGTGGAGATAGCTTATGTCCGCGTGGTCAAGGCCGACGGCACCGAGGTGAAGGCGGGCGACGACGCTGTGCAGGATCTGAGTGCGCCCGTGGAGCGCGAGGCTCCCGTCTACACCGACTACCGTCAGAAGCACATCACCGTGCCCGGCCTGCGCCCCGGCGAAACGCTCGAGTACGACATGGTCACGCTGATTCACACGCCGTTGGCTGTGGGACAGTTCTGGGCGGACTATGACTTCGACAAGAACAACATCATGCTCGATGAGGAACTCGATGTCGATGTTCCCGTGGATCGCCCGCTCAAGTTGAAGAACAAGCCCGGCATGGATCCGAAGATCTCGGAAGCAAACGGAAGGCGCACCTATCACTGGACTAGTTCTCACCTGGAGCGCGAAGACGACCAAAACGACAAGGACAAAGATAGAGACAAAGACAAGAAGAACAAGAAGAAAAAGAAAAAGAACGACGAGCAACGGCCCGACGTGCAGTTGACCACGTTCGTCAGTTGGGAACAAATCGGCCTGTGGTATGCCGGGCTCGAAAAGGACCGCCGCGCTCCCTCGCCGGAAGTCCGCGCCAAAGCCGCCGAACTCACCAAAGGCCTCGGCAACGGCATGGATAAGGTCCAGGCCCTCTACGACTATGTCGCCAGGAATTTCCGCTATGTCAGCCTGTCCCTGGGAGTGGGACGCTATCAGCCCCACTCTTCCGGGGATGTTCTTCATAACCAGTACGGCGACTGCAAGGATAAGCACACTCTGCTCGCCTCCCTACTCGAAGCCGAGGGCCTGCACGCGTCGTCCGTGTTAATCAACTCCAGTCGCAAGCTCGATCCCGACGTTCCCTCGCCCTCGCAGTTCGATCACGTCATTACCTTGTTGCCCATGACGAAGCCTGACGAAGAAGTCTGGATGGATACGACCAGCGAAGTTGCTCCCTTCCGCCTCCTGGCCTTCAGCCTGCGCAACAAGCTGGCGCTGGTTATCCCCCCCAGCGGCAAGCCGCATCTGGAGCAGACACCCGCCGATACGCCCATGCCCGACACCGAGATTTCCGAGGTCGATGGAAAAATAAATGAGATCGGCAAACTCGAAGCCCACGTGCACTACACCTTCCGCGGCGATGAAGAACTGATGTTGCGGTCGATCTTCCGCCGCGTCCCCGAAGCGCAATGGCAGCGCGTGGTGGAAAACGTGAACGCCGGAATGGGCGGCGACATCACGAATTTGAAGGTCAGCGATCCGGCCGCGACCCGCGAGCCGTTCACCCTGTCCTACGACGTAGCGAAGCCGAACTTCCTGGACTGGTCGAAGAAAAAGTCCGACCTGACCCTGCCTCTTTGCCAGTTCAGCCTGCCCGATCTCAGCAATGACGATGACGACGGCGACACGGACGCCGAGCCGCTGAAACTAGGCCCCAAGGCAGAGTACGGCTACAAGATCAAGCTCGACTTGCCCGCCAAATACACGGCACATTCTCCCTTGCCTTTATCCGTTAAGCGCGACTACGCCGAGTACCAGGCCACCTACAAGCTGGAGGGCACGACCTTCACCGCGGCAAGAACGCTCATCCTGCGTCAGGCCGAGCTGCCCGCGCCCCGCGCCTCCGATTATCAAGCCTTCCGCCACGCCGTCAGCTCTGACCTGGGACAGTTTCTTTCCGTCGAGAACACGGGAGCAGGCACGCTGACGGCGCCGGCCGATATGAAGGCCGACGACCTGGTCGAAAGCGGCCGCGCGGCCATGGCCAGCAACAATCTGCCCATGACGATTCAACTGCTCAAGCGCGCCACCGAAGTGGATCCCAAGAACAAGTACGCCTGGAATATGCTGGCCGCAGCCTATCTCGGAATGCGCCAGAACGACGAGGCCATCGCCGCTCTCCACAAGCAGATCGAAATCAATCCCTACGACGAATACGCCTACAACGCCCTCGGGCGCGCCTACTGGCAAGAGCGCAAGTATGAAGAAGCCGTAACCGCCTTCAACAAACAGATCGAGATCAATCCCCTCGACAAGTTCGCCCACGCCGGCCTCGGTGCGATGTACTCCGAGTGGCACAAGTACGCCGAGGCCGCGCCCGAGTTGGAAAAGGCCGTATCCCTCACGCCTGACAATGCCGAACTGCAGGTGAGCCTCGGCGATGCTTATCTGAACCTGGGCCAGGACGACAAAGCGCTCGCCACTTTCGACCACGCAGTCGAACTCTCGGCCACGCCGCTGGTCTGGAACAACATCGCCTATCAACTTTCCCTGAAGAAATCTCATCTCGACCGCGCGCAGCAGTACGCCGAGTCGGCAATCTCAGCCACCACGGCCGCGTTGCGCAATGTTTCGCTCGACCGCCTAACCCCGCAGGAGTTGCCTCTGGTCCCCTCCCTGATCGCCTACTGGGATACGCTGGGCTGGGTCTATTTCAACCAGGGCAATCTCGACAAGGCTGAGAAATATGTTTCCGCCGCTTGGCAACTGGGCCATCACGGCGAAGTCGGCGACCATCTGGGACAGATTTACGAAAAGCAGGGAAAGAAGGATCTTGCTCAGCGCACCTACGCTCTCTGCCTGAGCGGATTGCGTCCCATCCCCGAAACCCGCGACCGCCTGGCCGCGCTAGCCGGCGGCAGCGTCAAGGTAGACGCCGCGGTAGCGAAGCACAAAGAGGAACTGCAGCAGTTGCGGACAATCAACCTGGGCAAGGTCGCAAAAGAAACCGGCAGCGCCGAATTCTTCGTGCTCCTAAGCCGTGGTCCAGCCTCCGCGGCTACAGTGGAAGCCGTGAAGTTCGCCGGCGGCGACGAAAAACTCAAAGTCTTCACCGCAGCCCTCCGCACGGCGGAATACCGCTTAACCTTCCCCGACGACACTCCAGCAAAAATCCTCCGCCGCGGAATCCTCTCCTGCTCCACCGCGACGGGGAACTGCATGTTCGTGCTAATGCTGCCGGACGATGTGAGAACGGTGGATTAACGCGTCCGTGAATTACACGATCGACCTGGGAAACATCGGCCCAGAAGATCGGCCGTTCGACGAATCCTGGCAACCCACCTGATGCTAGTCACGTGATTCCCTGAGCCCCTCCTCGATACACGGCCTCGTGTGCCGTTCGGTCGCCTGCTCATAACCATGAGCCAGCCTCAGCACCAGATCCTCCCGCCAAGGCAGGCCTGCGATCTGCAGCCCGATGGGCAGCCCGCCTCTCGTAAAGCCACAGGGCACTGAGACAGCCGGCAGTCCCCAAACATTAAACGGCCGGGTGTTGCGCAGCAACGCCAGTTCCGCAGGGCGCAGCGCAGCAGGATCTTTCTTCAGATCGGCAATCGCCGGCGCGGGAATCGGCATCGTAGGCGTGACCAGCAAATCCACGTCGGCGAATATGTCGCGAGCGCGCTGCCGTTCCAGATCCAGTTCGCGCCGCCGCAAAATATATTCCGCCGCCGAAATGTTTGCGCCAGATCGAATGCGCCGCAGAGTTTCCGACTGATAAAGCTCAGGCGTCCGCGCAACATAATCGGCGTGATAGGCAAAAGCCTCGGCGGCTTGTACAGTCCGGTCCGAGGGCACCTCGACCTGCAAGTCCCGAACTTCCGCCACCAGCGTGCCGATCACAACCAGCGCCCGCTCCACCGCCGCTCGAACTTCATCATCAAGATCGTCATAAAAATGCGCCCGCGGAATTCCAACGCGCAAAGTCTTCGCCCCATCGCGCAAGCCAGAAACGTAGTCGGATACCGGGACATCGGCGCTGCAAACGTCGAGCGGATGGTATCCCGCAATAGCCTGCAGCACAACGGCAGCATCGCCAACAGTCGCAGCCAGCGGCCCAACATGATCCAGCGACCACGAAAGTGGAATCACGCCGCGCGTGGAAACGCGCCCGTAAGTAGGCTTGATCCCGACACACCCGCACAGCGCGGCCGGTTCGCGAATCGAGCCAGCCGTGTCGGTCCCGATTGCCGCATAGCAGAGTCCGGCAGCAATAGCAGCCGCGGAACCTCCGGACGATCCGCCGGCAATATGCGCCGTGTTCCAGGGATTACGAACGTCGCCGAAGAAGCTAACTAGTGAACTTCCGCCGTAAGCAAACTCATGCAGATTGTTTTTCCCCAGAATGACTGCCCCCGCAAGCCGCAACCGCCGCACCACTTCCGCATCGACGGCCGGAGCGCGATGCTCGAAAACCGCGCTGGCAGCGGTCGTTCGCGTGCCCGCCATATCGATCAGATCTTTTATCGCCATCGGAATCCCATGCAGCGGCCCGCGCCATTCTCCGCGAGAGATCTCGATCTCCGCAGCCCGAGCCCCCGCCAGCGCAGACTCGGCAGTCACGGTGATGAACGCATTCAGCATGGGATTGAGTTTCTCGATGCGATCCAGGCAAGCGCGAGTCAACTCGACCGGGGAGACTTCCTTCCGCCGCAGACGCGGAGCTAGCTCAGCAATGGTTTCCAGGGCAGGCATCTTCGCCGACGGCCCTAATTGTAGTGGACAACTGCCAGGACTCAAACGAACCACAAAGGACAGGAAGTATCACGAAGGAAACCGGACGGGAGTTGACCTTAGTGAACCTTCGTGTCCTGTGGTTGATGCTTTTCTTCCAGTAGAAAAAAGCAACCGCCAGCCAAGGCCTATAATCAAAACCGCTGTCGCACGGAGGAGGTCTCAAGCAATGGCGGAATTGACGATTGCCCCAGTCGCAACCCATGGTTTCTTTGTCGACGGCCGATGGATGGAAGACGGAGACCTCGTCGATGTCCGCGCACCCTTCGATGGCAGTGTGATTGCGCGAGTCGTGCAGGCCAGGCGCGAACATGCCGAATCTGCGATCGCCGCCGCTGTGAAAGCGTTCGGCACTGCGCGCCGCCTGCCTGCTTTCGAGCGGCAGCGCGTGTTGCGGCGTGTGGCACAGTCCATTACCGAGCGCCGCGAAGAATTTTCCCGCACCCTGGCGCAGGAAGCCGGCAAGCCCATCAAACTGGCGCGCATCGAAGTGGACCGCGCTGTATTTATCTTCAACGTTGCCGCGGAAGAAACCACGCGCATCAATGGCGAGTATCTCCCCCTCGACTGGCAGGAGTTTACCGCGGGACGCTGGGGCATCGTGAAGCGTTTCCCGCTCGGCCCCATTGCGGGGATCACGCCCTTCAATTTCCCCCTGAATCTGGTCGCTCATAAAGTAGCTCCGGCAATCGCCGCGGGTTGCTCGATGGTGTTGAAGCCCGCGCCGCAAACTCCCCTCTGCTCGCTGCTTCTGGCGGAGTGCGTGCAGCAGGCAGGCTGGCCCGATGGCGGACTCAACGTGCTCCCACTCTCGAACGACGACGCCAGCCTGCTGGTCACCGACGAGCGCATCAAGCTGATCAGCTTTACCGGCAGCGTGCCCGTAGGTTGGGACATCAAACGCCGCGCCGGCAAAAAGAAAGTCGTGCTCGAACTGGGCGGCAATGCCGGCGCGATCGTGCACAGCGACGCCGATCTCAACTATGCCGCGGAGCGCTGCGTTGCCGGCGGTTTCGCGTATGCCGGCCAGACTTGTATCTCGGTGCAGCGCATTCTGGTGGAGCAATCGGTCTACGGCAAGTTTACCGATCTTCTTGTCGAAGGCGTCAAAAAACTGAAAACCGGGGATCCGATGCAGGAATCGACCGACCTCGGTCCGCTGATTCGCGAAAGCGATGCCATCCGCGTGATCAATTGGGTCGAGGAGGCGGTTCGCTCGGGCGCTCGACTACTATGCGGCGGTGGCCGAAGGGGTTCCGTGGTTGAGCCTGTGGTGCTCACCGGCACCAAGCCGGACATGAAAGTAAACTGCCAGGAGATTTTCGGCCCCGTCGTGACCGTCGAGCCCTACCAGAATTTTGACGAAGCGCTGCGCCGCATCAACAATTCCAACTACGGCCTGCAGGCCGGATTGTTCACGCGCGACGTGAAATTGCTTTTCCAGGCCTATGACGAACTTGAGGTCGGGGCGCTGATCGCGGGCGATATCCCATCGTTCCGAATTGACCAAATGCCGTACGGCGGCGTCAAAGATTCCGGCCTTGGCCGCGAAGGCCTCCGCTACGCGATCGAGGAGATGACCGAGCCGAAGTTGTTAGTTATGAATCTGCGCTAAGTGCGATAAAGGACATCCCGTCCGCCGGGTTCAGTCTTGCGAGTTTTTTTCGTTGCGCAGGGAAAGAGCGCGACAACTGCGCCCGAAATATTTATAATCCACTGTTTCGCAACTGGCGCGGGGAAAATCTGTGGGTGTTTTCTTTGCGCTCCACAACCATCATCGGCAACATAGCCAGGATTCGTTGTGTCTTGTCCGCGATTCCTGAAGCTCGTACGCAAGTATGCCGCAGATCTTTCATCGCAGCACGAACACCCTCTCCCGGGCCACGATTTTTGGCGCGGTCTTTGTGGTTGCCGCGCTCACGTGGGTGGCGATGGAGGTGCAACGTTCGCCCTACATTACCTATGCCGGAGTGCGAAAACCGCAACCCGTGCCCTTCAGCCACCAGCATCACGTTTCCGGGTTGGGTATCGATTGCCGCTACTGCCACACCTCGGTCGAGACTTCGAGTTTCGCCGGCATCCCTCCCACCAAGACCTGCATGAACTGCCATTCGCAGATCTGGACTAACGCTGAGCTGCTCGAACCGGTCCGCGCCAGCTACCGCACCGGCCAGTCGCTGCAGTGGACGCGGGTGAATCAGTTGCCCGACTTCGTCTTCTTCAATCACAGTATTCACATCAACAAAGGAGTAGGCTGCAACACCTGCCACGGCCCCGTCGAGCAGATGCCGCTGATGTACCAGCAGGAATCGTTGCAGATGGAGTGGTGCTTGAGTTGCCATCGCGCTCCGGAACACAATCTGCGCCCGCGCGATCAAGTATTCAACATGCGCTACCAGCAGCCCACCAGCGCGAATCCCGTAGTCGTAGACGGACAGAGTTATAGCGATCAGCTCGACTTAGGCGCAGCGCTGGTAAAGAAATACAGCGTGCGAAGCGTGAAAGACATTACGAGTTGCAGCACGTGTCATCGGTAAGAGCGAACTATGAAGACTTGTCATCCTGAGCGGAGAATTTGCTGCGCGAAGGGAAGCAAATTCGGAGCCGAAGGACCCCTGCAATGCCGGCACTCCCAGTGCCGCTTCAGGGAGTTCTCCCGCGCACTCTCGCTCCGCTGAGGATGACAGTCTTTGAGAGTGTGATGTGTAATCAATGAAGATCGAGGAACAACACAGCCGCGCGAAACGGGAGGATGTTTGCCCCAGCAAGAAGGGCAAACAGGATCTGGAATCCGTCCGCGCGCAAATCGAAGCGGCCGCCGACGAAAAGGCCGGACCGGAATACTGGCGCAGCCTGGAAGAACTTGCCGGCCGTCCCGCGTTCCAGGAAGCGCTGCACCGCGAATTTCCCAACGGCGCTTCCGAGTGGGTCGATTCGGTCTCGCGCCGCGGCTTCCTGAAAGTGATGGGCGCGTCCATGGCACTGGCTGGCATGACCGGCTGCGTGCGCCTTCCGCTAGAACCCATCGTTCCCTACGTTCGCCAGCCTGAGGACGTGATTCCCGGCCGGCCCCAGTTCTACGCCACGGCGATGACGCTCGGCGGATACGCCAGCCCGCTACTGGTCGAGAGCCACCTCGGGCGTCCGACAAAGATTGAAGGCAACGACCGGCATCCCGCATCGCTCGGCGGCACCGACATTTTTGCGCAGGCTCACGTTCTCGGCCTGTACGATCCCGACCGCTCGCAGAGCGTGACGTCGATGGGCGACCAGCGCTCCTGGCAGTCGTTCCTGACCGCGATTCGCGGGCCTCTCACCGCGCAGAAGCCCCTGCAGGGCGCGGGCATTCGCATTCTCACGCCGACCATTTCTTCGCCCACGCTCGCCGACCAGCTGCGCAACTTCCTGAAGATTTATCCGCAGGCCAAGTGGCATGTGTACGAGCCGGTCAACCGCGACAACGTGCTCGAAGGCGCGAAGATGGCCTTCGGCCAGCCGGTCGAGACGCGCTACGATTTTGAAAAGGCCGACGTAATCGTCTCGCTCGACGCCGACTTCCTGTATGCGGGTTTTCCGGGAAATGTCCGCTACATCCGCGACTTCGCTAAGCGCCGCAATCCCGATGGCAACATGAACCGGTTGTACGTGATCGAGAGCACACCGACCACGACGGGAGCGAAGGCGGATCACCGGCTGCCCCTGCGGGGAGTGGACATCGAATATTTTGCCCGTGGGCTCAGCCCTTTGCTAAAGATGAATCTGAACGGTGGAGGCGTACTAGCTGGCCTCGATCCGTCGTCCTCGTGGAGCGCCGGGGAGCGCGCTTTTGCTGTGGGTCTCGTCACAGACCTAGACAGTCATCGCGGCGCGAGCGCTGTCGTTGCGGGCGACCATCAGCCATCCGTCGTCCACTCCCTTGCTCACGCCATGAACCAGGCGCTGGGCAACGTCGGCAGGACCGTCTTCTACACCGATCCCGTAGATGCTAATCCGACTAACCAAACCGAGTCGTTCAAAGAGCTGGCAGCCGATATTGGCTCCGGCAAAGTCGACCTCCTGATCATTCTGGGCGGCAATCCCGCCTACGACGCGCCCGCCGAAATCGACTTCGCCAGCGTTCTAAGGAATGGCAAAATTGCGCTCCGCGTACATCTCGGCCTTTATCAGAACGAGACGGCAGAACTTTGTCAGTGGCATATCAATCAAGCTCACGAATTGGAAACCTGGGGCGATGCCCGCGCTTACGACGGAACCGTCAGCGTCATTCAGCCGCTGATTGCTCCGCTCTACAACGGCAAGAGCGCTTTGGAATTCGTCGCGCTACTTTCGGGTCAAGCCGATGCCGCGGGTTACGATTTGGTCCGTGCCTACTGGCAGCGACAGCGCACCAGCGCAGATTTCGAACAGTTCTGGCGTAAGTCTCTGCACAATGGCTGGATCGACGATACGACCTCCGCGCAGAAATCGATAGCCCTAAGAACAGATAATTTTCCAGGTCTAAGAGCAGTAGATAACGGCATCGAACTCAACTTCCGCCGCGATCCCACCATCTACGACGGACAATTCTCCAACAACGGCTGGCTGCAGGAACTGCCCAAGCCGATGACCAAGCTCACCTGGGACAACGCCGTGCTCATCGGCCCCAAGATGGCGGAGCGGCTTCAGATCAAAACGGAAGACGTCGTCGAGCTCGAACTGAACGGCGGCGGTGACCAAAAACGAAAAGTCACCGGCCCGGTCTGGATTCAAGCCGGCCATCCCGACACCTCAGTCACAGTGACGTTAGGCTACGGCCGCCGCCGCGCGGGCCGCGTTGGAACTGCGCAAGGTTTCGATGCGTATGCACTGCGCACAACCGCCGCGCCGTGGATCGCCACCGGCCTGCAAATCCGCAAGACCGGAGACACTTACAAGCTCGCCTCCACGCAGGGCTACCAGAGCATGGACACGCCCGATGGCGGCCATCGTCCGCTGGTCCGTGAGACCACGCTTGAGGAATACCGCAAAGAGCCGAACTTCGCGCAAGAAGAAGAACCCGCGCCCGGACTCACCCTCTACAAGCCCTATCCGTACAAAGAAGAAGACTACGCGTGGGGCATGGCGATTGATTTGAACTCCTGCGTGGGCTGCAACAACTGCATGCTGGCCTGCCAGTCGGAGAACAACATCGCCGTCGTCGGCAAAGAGCAATGCGTCATCGGCCGCCACATGCACTGGATTCGCGTCGA
>Ga0185299_10006600_pt1 | contig 12291 bp, 9 predicted proteins | sample PaiPotPPA55metaG_FD_128002 | JGI IMG/M metagenome (GOLD analysis project Ga0185299, IMG submission 128002) | Iron sulfur acid spring bacterial and archeal communities from Banff, Canada, to study Microbial Dark Matter (Phase II) - Paint Pots PPA... ...
ACTCAATGTTGCCCCACACCACATGATTGGATGCGAAGCTCGCGGCCCACACCACAAAATGGATTGCATCCCACAACGGGACCAGCCACAAACGGCGGCGCAGGACTTCATCACCAACGGTCGACACGCCGACGAACCACGCCATTGCCAATCGCAGGACCAAATATACGAGTAAGTACGAAGCGCCGATCCAGCGCGTGGGCGCTAGCAAAACGGCGACGATGGCCCACGGCAACCCCTGGGTAAATAGCAACGCGGCATACGAAGCGGGGCGGCACAAACGCACGGTGCGCGCCCAACGCAACTGATGTTGCCAGAAATTTTTCGGCGTTTGCGCCGGGTACATGGTGAAGACCGTTTCATGGGAAAGCACTACGCGTCCGCCGGACTGTGTGACGCGCCGTCCAATCTCGTAGTCATCCGCCAGGAAGGCGGCGATGGTTTCAAAGCCGCCAATTTTTCGCACCCATGTTTTTGTGGTTGCGACCGAAGCGCCGAGCGTAAATTTGACGCCTTCTGTCCACGCGGCCATCAAAACGCCGGCGAAAAAATCGCTGGACGCACCGATGGCTTCGAGTTCCGCGTAAAGATTATCCTGCGCAACGCCTCGGTAAAATGACGTTACTGCTCCGACGTTCGCATCGCGCAAGGGCGCAACCACGTCGCGCAGATATTTCGGGCCGACTCGCACATCGCCGTCGCTGAGCGCCAAAACTTCATGCTTGGCCTCACGGGTCAGTCGGGCAAGGTTGTTGACTTTTTGATTGGCGCCGAAATATTCGGAACCAATCAGCAGGACGATGCGTCGCTGCGGATAGTCCGCGATCAAGCGCTTGATAACCGCAACTGCTGGGTCGCTCTCCTGGTTGACGGCGAAAAGAATTTCGTAATCGGGGTAATCCTGAGTGCAGAAACTCGCGTAGTTTTCGTAGGACGCGAAGTCGACGCCGTGCACGGGCTTCAAGATACTTACGGGCGGTTCAAATGTTGGAATGAGTGTTGGCGCGGGTGTTGACGGCGGCTGCGTTTTTGCCGAGCGAGAAAAGGCCAAGGCCGCAAAAACTGCCAGCAGGTAATAAATCAGGGGAAAAGTGGCGACTACCAGTACCGCAACGACCCATCCGTGGTGGAGATGAATCATTGTCGCTTGCTCATGTCGGAATTATCCGGCTGCCACGATAGCCACGCCTACGCAAACCAGAAGCACACCGGCCCAGCGCACGCCGTTCACGTCTTCCTTCAAAATATATTTTGCTCCCAGCGTGCCCACCACATAACTCAACGCTGACGCGGGAATCACGAGGCTAATCGGCTCCCACGACAGCAGCACCATCAACAAATAAAAGGATAAGGCCATCAGCGGAACGCCCACCCAAAACCATCCGTTGCGGAAAGCGCGGGCCAGAAAGCTGAATACCTGTTTGATTCTCAAATGGTCGGGAGCGCCAGCCTTTTTCATACCGTGGGTTACGGCCAACTCACCCGCGGAGCCGGAGAGCACAAAAATCGCGAGCGTAACGGCAGTGCGAATCATGGCATGGCCTGCGCGATAGCGTTGGTGCTGGGTTTGGTCTGTCCAACCAAAAATACACCGACACAAATGAGCGCTACGCCCATCCACCGCCGCGGAGAAACGGTCTCGCCAAGTACGGTCATGCCCACAAAAGTCACCGCTACGTAGCCAATCGCTGATGCCGGCATGACGTAACTGTAGTCCGCCCAGCTGAGCACGGTCATATTGGAAAGCATGAAGCCGATGAGAAAAAGGATTGCGAGCCAGATGGTTCGGCTGGTCATGGCCAGACGGAAGGCCTGGACTAGCCCAGCATGATTCAAGGTGACCGGACCGATCTGCGACATGCCGCGCTTCAGCAGTGAATCGCCGGTGGTGGCGCACACCATCATGGCGAAGACCACTACCAGCGTCTTCAAACGGAGCTTTCGCTCGTGGGACATTTCTTACTGGTTAGTCGTTGCCGGAGGCCGAAGATGCCTGCGAAACGGCGACCAAGGGCTTCTCGCCGTCGCCGCCTTCGCGCGCCCACTTCAAACGTTCGGCACGCAGCTTCAAAAATTCCGTTGCTTCGTGGTACAAGCGCTTGCGCTCGTGACTATCCCACAGCGCTTCTTTCACGATGCGCCACACAACCTTTGGACGGAAATAATATTCATCGTAGAAACGGTTTACGCCGGCCATCATTTCCGATTTAGAAAGATGGGGATATTCAATATGCGGCAACTGGTGTCCGCCCATGTCCGCCAAAGCTTCTACCTTTAGAAAACCTTCCTTAGCCATGGAGTCATATAGTTCGGTGCCCGGCATCGCGTGGGCGAGGGAAACCTGGATAGTTTCCGGATCGAGCTCCTTGGCAAAATCGATGGTTTTCTGAATGGTTTCGCGCGTTTCACCGGGTAACCCAATGATGAAATCGCCGTGCACACGGATGCCGACTTTGCGGCAATTCTTCATGAAGGTGCGGGCCATTTCTACGGTCGCGCCCTTTTTGATGTTCTTCAAAATTTGCGGATCACCGGATTCGAAGCCCACGATGAACAATCGCGCGCCAGCATCGGCCATGGCTTTCAGCGTGTCGTAATCACTGTGGACGCGAGCGGTGGAGGACCACTGAAATTTCAGCGGCTTGAACTTAGTGCAAAGATCGAGCACGCGGTCTTTACGAATGTTAAAGGTGTCGTCGTCGAAGAAAATTTCTTTCATATGCGGGAAATATTCGATGGCCTGTTTTACTTCGCGGGCCACGTTTTCCGTGGAACGGGTGCGCCAGGCATGTCCGGAAATTGTTTGCGGCCACATGCAGAAAGTGCAGAGCGCCGGGCAGCCGCGGGTGGTGTAGAAGGAAACGTAAGGATTGAGCAGGAATGGTACGTTGTAGCGCTCAATTTGCAGATCGCGCTTGTAAATATCGGTGGCGAAGGGCAGCGCGTCGAGTTCCGCGGTGTGCAGCTGCGCGCGAGGCGCGTTGTGCACGACCTTGCCCTCTTTTCGGTAGCTGACGCCCATGATCTCGCTGATCGGTTTGCCGTGCGCGTATTCGACGACGGAATGGTCAAATTCGCCGCGCGTCACGAAATCGATATCTTCGCTAGCCATCAACGTTTCATCGGGCTTGATGTGACCATGCGGTCCGACAAAGGCGATCTTCATGCTGGGATTGGATTCTTTGATCTTTCGAATGAGCTTGATGTCGCTGTCGAATCCCACCGTGGAGGTAAACAAGATGAGGAATTCGTAGTCTTTGCAAATCTGCACGGTCTGCTGCCAGTTGACCTTGTGCGGAGAGGCGTCCAGCAAACGACTTCCCGGAATCATGCCAGCGGGATAGGTCAGCCAAACGGGATACCAATAGGATTCGATCTCGCGGGTTGCGGGCCAACGAGAGCTTGCGCCGCCATCAAAATTCTCAAAACTCGGCGGGTTTAACAGCAATGTTTTCATTACATCAGGCATTCTTCACCCTCAGCTTCGTAGATATCGGTTACTGCGCAAACCTCAACGGCACCATGTTCCAAGTTAACCTGGTCAGGACGCAAGCCAAGAACACTAGCTAACAGTTTAACTGAATTAGAGCGAAGCCCTCAAACCTTTCTGCAATTGGGTGCTATCGCGCATCAAGCGGTTAAATACAGCAGTGAGTGGGACTTGGGGGCGTGGCGGCAGAGAACATAGGGACTATTGGGTGCGGCGGGAAATTCCTGGTTTCGCATTTTGCACGTCGGCGACTGATTGGAGGATTCGCTCCCAAATTTGGGCTACCCAGTCAAAATGGGTGGGCTTCATCAAGACCGAACGGAGGCAGGTGATGGTGTCGCGATCGCGCTTCATGTTGGGCAGCAGGTTCTGAAACAAATGGACCGGGAGATCAGCAAGGGCGAGGTGTAAATCTCGCTTGGCCGCAGCCTCGAAAATGCGGCGCGAGAGCAATGACGTGGCGCTCACGCTTTCGGTGCGCAATGCAAAAATCAGTATGTCCAACTCTGGCGCGAATGGGGTGATGAAGCGCTCGTCGGCCTGCAATCGCTCATATAGTGTCCCCGCCGCTTCTCGGCTCTTGGCTAAACTTTGAGCAAACTCCCCGCGCTTCGTGAGGGGCAACAACTTTTGCGTGGCCCACAGAGCTGCAGCCGCGGCGCCGGGACGCGAGCATTCCAGACTGATCTCACCGAGATGCAAATCGGTGGAGGTAAAATACGTGTAAGGAGAATTGTGTTTGTACCAGCTGCCGACTGCGGGGTCCTTGAACAAAATGCAACCGCATCCATAAGGCTGCAAACCATGCTTATGGGGATCAATGGCGATGGAGTCAGCTTGACCCAGCACGGCGAAAGCCTTTTGCGTATCCGGTTCCAGATTTTCAACCAAGGTAAAATATCCGCCGTACGCGGCGTCGGCGTGAATGCGGAAATCGTATTTCTTGCGCAGGGTTAGAATTTCATGGAGTGGATCGACGGAGCCTGTCGCGGTGGTTCCCATGGTCACTACCACGGTCCCGATGCCCTCGCGCCTTAGTCGTTTTTCAAGAAGTTTCAAATCGATACGCCCGCGCGCGTCTGACGAAATCGTTTCGAAAGGCAATTGCAAAACTTTGGTGATGCGCTGGTGGGTGTAATGCGATTGCGAACTGGCTAAAATCACCTTTCCCGGGGCCGATTGGCCGGCCACCCACAAAGCTTCCAGGTTGGCCATCGTTCCACCGCCACACAAATGGCCAAGAAATTTCGTCCAGCCGAATATGGCGGCGAGTTGCGCGACGGCTTCTTTTTCCATCGCCGACGTGGCACGGCCACCATCCAGGGCGTGATTGTTGGGATTGATGGTCATCGCCAAGGAATACGCAAGTTGAGCGATTGGGTGCGGAGGCTTCAACATCTGGCCGGCGTACAGGGGATGAAAATAGGGGTAATTGTCGCGCAGACGTTCCGCAGTTGCGGTGAGTACGTCACCGAACCGCTCGTAGCCGGTCGCGGCGTCTTTAAATTCAGGGAGATTCCGGAAGCCTTTGTTCAAGGTCAACAAAGCGTTCGAGAGAAATTCAAGATATTCGCCGTTCAAGAGTGCCGATTTGTTGTGAGTGTTGGATTTGTGAGAGGTGGCTGATTTAGAAGAGAATTTTCTCGCTGGCACCTTACGCATACTGATTTTTCTTATTGCCACTTTTTTTCTTACTGCCAGACTTTGTTGAGCTGGCCAGCCACGCGCAATAACTCGAGTTGCGCTTGTTGGCGCGCGAAGGTGGCATTAAGATAAGCCATCCAACGCTCGTTCTCGGTGAGGCGCGCTCTTTCCACTTCGCGCAGATTTAATTTGCCTTCAGCGTATTGCGACTGGAATACGACAACGTCCTGCTGCGCCAGTTGCAATTCCAGGCGCGCGACTTCTTTTGCGGCGTCCTTTTCTCTCACACTTCGCGTCTTCTGGCGCACATCCGCGGTAACTTCGATTTTTTTATTGCTCAGGCTGGCCTTGGAGGCTTCCAGATTTACGTCCGCGAGACCAATATTTGCTTTGGTGCGCGCACTGAAGAGCGGCATCTGAACCTGAATACCGGCGTTGAAGTTATTTCTCTGAAACGTCTTGAAGAATTGATCGTAATTGTTAAACCTGCCGAGCAAACTGTAGACACTTACCAGCTGTAAGGTCGGAAAATAACCGCGTTTCTCGCCTTTCAGACGAAATTCCTTGGCGCGCACATCGGCTTCGGCCAGCCGCAGACTGGTGTTACCTTGCATGGCCATCGCCACCAGATTCGCGCCTTCTTGTTCGGCCTGCCCCGGCAAGTCTTCGGGAAGAACTTCTATCGGCGAATCCTGCGCAAGCCCAATTTGGGCGCGGAGAAATACTTCCAGTTCATCTTGCCGCCCCTCTAGCTGCAAAATCCGTTGCACCACTTGCGCTTTCGTAAGCTGCGCGCGGGTGACTTCAATGGACAATTCAAATCCCTCGGTTTCTCTTCCGGCGGTCACTTGCAAAATTTTGTCCGCGCTTTCCTGTTCCGCTCGCAGCAGGTCCAGCGAGTGGCGCACTTTGCCGAGTTCCAAAAAGGCCATGGCGGTGCGTACGATGACGTTGTCTCGCACTTCTTCGAGAGCAATTTTCTGCGCTTTGGCCTGCTCTTGAAGCTCTTTGGCCTGTCCGCGCAAGGGCTCGTTCAACACCTCTTGCGTGTAGGTCACGTCAAAAATAGCTGGAGCGCGGCCGCCGGGGGTTTCAGGAATTCCGTTGGTATATCCGGCACCGGAACCGGCATACAAATTCGGCATAAACTCCGCTCTGGTGATGAGCGCGGAATGATCTGACAAACGCGATTGAATCTTTGCTAATTGAAGGTCTTTGCTATTTTGGACCGCGAGCTCAATGGCGCGTCGCAATGTAAGGGGCGGAATATTTTGCGTTGACGTGGATTGTCGCGCGGAGTCGTCCGGGGTTTGCTGCTTGCCGGTGGTAAGCGCCAATGTGGTTCTCGCGCTGGCCGCGCTTTGTGCGTAACAGGCGGCGACCCCGGAGAGCTCCAGTACGAAAATCGCACATGTCCGCATCACAATGCCGGTACGCTTTGGCAGACTATTTTGTCGAGTCACATTCGCACCTCGCACACAGATTCTTTTTTTATTGGCTCTTTTTCAGGTGTAAAACTTCACTCATAGCGCAAGGACTCGATGGGCTGTAGTTTGGCCGCCTGGCTGGCCGGCAAATATCCGAAAAAAAGTCCCGTGGAGCACGACACCACGAACGCTACGATTACGCTGGTGCCTGAAACAGGCACGCGCAAATTCCCCGGTATCAGGGGCTGAATGCCTACCGGGATGGCCAGGCCGATCAAAATGCCCAAGACGGCACCGCCGCCGCTGATCAAAAATGCTTCAATCAAGAATTGATAGAGAATTTCTTTGTAGGCGGCGCCGATGGCCTTACGTATGCCAATTTCGCGGGTGCGCTCTTTCACGGTCACGAGCATGATGTTCATGATGCCGATGCCGCTAATCAAGAGCGCGATGGCAGCGATCACTAACAGTACGATTGTTAACGCCAGCGAGATGGTTCTCGCCGCACCCAATATCGCCACCAGGGTTTGCACATCGTATTCCGCATCGAGGGGGTGTCTGCTTTTCAGCAATTGGGTCATTTCGCGTTCAACGCTGGCAACCGCTTCAGGACTGACGGCCTGCGCATATAGAACGCGCAACACATCTTCACCGGTGTAATACTTCATCAAACCCAGCGGAATGATTACCGACTCTTTTTGAATTTCAGAGAGTCCAAAGGTGGCCACGCGCTCGCGAAAAACTCCGATCACTGTGAACGTCAATTCACCCATGCGAATCGGGCGCCCGATGGGATTTTCCAATCCAAACACGCGCTCGGACAATTCCTTGGTGATCAGGCAAACTTTCCCGCGTGCCTCCATGTCCTCGGAATCAAAATAACGTCCGCGATAAATCAGCAGCCGGCGAATGGTCTGGAAACCTTGCGTCACTCCAATTAGATTTACGGGGCGTTCAATTCCACTTACGACTACCGCCATTGGCAGTTCGCGCGTTCCGGCGACCTCGAGTACGCCCGGCTCGGCTCGCATGGCCCGCATATCGTCCATGGTGATTTCGTGGCTGAGCGGTTGGGATCTGCCTGGGGCGTGCACCATTTCCGCCCACACCAGATTGGAACCCACGCCCTCAATTTGCGAAATTACAAATTTCTTGCTGGTCAACGCTACAGTAACTACCAGCACGATGGACGCGCTACCGATAATCACACCCAGGGAGGTGAGCGCCGCGCGCAATTTATTGCTGCGTAGTGCGTCGAAGGCCACGGACACCGTTTCACGCAAATGCATAATCAGGCCTTCCCTAGGCGTCGCAACGCTTCCTGCGCGGTTTTGTCTTTGGGGTCCACATGTAAACTGGTGGCGTATTCCCTGGCGGCCGCATCGCGATTGTTTTGATTTTCAAACAGGCGGCCCAGCCAATCGTGAGTCAGAGCCGGACGAGGATAGCCAGTACGCCTGGGCGCGGTGTTCAAATATTCTCGCAGCAGCGATTCGGCCTCGTCCGGCTTTTGTTTTTGTAAGATCAACGCAGCCGCGCGATAAAATTTCGCCCTCGGGTCTCTGGGCGAGACCTTCTGGCCTGCCTCGACCACCGCCAGCAAGCGCTGCGGTTGATTGCGCTTCAATGCATAATCCCCAATGTCAAAGATTAATTCCGGCGATTTGGCGTTGATAAGCGCCTTATCGAATTCCACGTCGGCGGTGGGGTAGTCTTTTTTTTGCCGGCGACAATTCCCTGCCGCGTAGTGGCCCTCAGCTTCGTCCATGGCGGCTAACTGTTCGATTTTCGGCAGCGCCTTATCTTCTCCGCCGCCCGCGATGCCGGGAGCGGCGCAATCAAATTCTATGAGCGCTTGAACAGCAGAATAATTTTTCGGGTTCAGCCGAACGGCGGTTTCAAATTCCTGCTGGGCTTTTCTGGCCAATGACAAGGCTGAAAACCACGAACTCTTGGAGGCTTTTTCCCCCAACGACCTGCCCAGCCATTCGTGGTACACCGAATTTTCCGGCGCCACGGCGACGGCCCTTTCAACGTTGGCAATGGCCGCGTCAAACTGTCGCAACTCGAAGTGACTCTTGGCCAGCAGTAAAAGGAGTTCTCCATTGCGCGGATTTTTCGCCGCAGCATCCTGGAGAATTTTGACTGCTTTTTCGTAATCACTCAGTTCATAGGCCCGGCGGCCAGTTTCCAAACCGATTTCTTCGGAAGCCTGCGCACTAACCAACGATACCCATGGAGTGACGAGCGCCAGAACGACCGCCGCAAGCGCAACGCTTAGCCTAGCGGCCATCCGAATGGCCTCGCACATACGCGGAATCGGTATTCACAATCTTTACCGCCATGCCGTCATGCAAGACGGCATCGCCGGGCAAGGCCACCATCTCGTTTTCCTGCAAGCCGCTGATGACTTCGAAATTTGTCGAATCGGCGATCCCTAACTGAAGTTCGCGCCGCGACAGGCGAGATTTTCCAAGCGCGTTTTGCGTCACCACAAAAACATATTTGTGGCCGCCCTCGGCATCCACGGCGGCACGTGGGACGGTTAACACATTCGTTCTCTCGTTCGAGTGAATTTTCACATCGACATTAATATTGGGCAGCAATTCCAGCCTCTGGTTATCCACGGCGCACAGCAATTCCCCGACACTACGTGTTCCATGCTGCACAACTTGTTTGGGAATGACCTCTGTTCTTCCCTCCCAGATTCGATTCGGCAGCGCATCCCAGGTAATCTTGACCGGCTCGTTGGGCACCAGCCCGCCGAGCTCCGGTTCATCGATAAAGGCGCGCACGCGAACGCGATGCAGGTCCGCCATTTCCGCCAGAAGATCGCCGGTCTTGACATAGTCGCCGGTTTTTACCGGCAGCGAGTACAACGTTCCATCCGTAGGAGCGGTGATGCGCGCGCTGGCGACCTTGGCTCTCAAGGAGGCCATCTCGCTTTGTATTTGCTGCACCTGCAAAGCAGTGCGCCCGGCGTCCAACTTGACTCCGTGCTCAAACTCCTGTTTGGCGGCCGAAAGTCTTTTCACTTCAGCCTGCGCGTTACTTAGCGCCAGGTCGTTAGCAGCCAACTCCTCGCGTGTGGCAGCTTGCTTGGCGATCAGGCGTTCCAGGGCGTCATGATTTTTCAGTAAGCGGTCGCGATCTCCTTGAACTTTGGCCAAATCGGCGGCAACCCGCGCCGCTTCGTCGGCCTTGCCGCCGCCTCGCGCCACGCGCAACTCATCTTGCGCACGCAACAACCTGGCCTCCGCATCGTCAAGCTGCGCCCGCGCATCTCTCACGTTCAATTCCACCAACAACTGGCCCTTTTTGACTGGTTGCCCCTCCACTCCGGTGACTTTCTCCACAAAGGTATCCAGTGGGGCGCGCATCACGAAGGGTGAAATGGGTTCGACTTTTCCATTGCTGGAGATGGAGGAAACCAGGTTGTCTCGCACCGGTGTGACAGCGGCAATTTTCGCCACCGGCTCCCGTCCGCTGAGACGCACCAATACGTAAGCCACAATCCCGGCGACCACCAGAAATAGCAAGATCCGGTTGCGCAGCTTACGCTGATCCATTTTTCCTGTTCATCGCGTTTCGCCCGATTCGTTATGAGTTACCCGCCAGGCTGCTGATTTACTTTGAGCGGAACCCATTCAGCTGGTCGCCTGATGGTTATAGTGATGGATGACACGGCAGAATACCCCATTCTAGCAAGGGGCATGTATCTTTCTCCATAACAGTAACAGCAGGCTTGCTTTACTGGCACCTAACCTATGGCCGTGGAACCTGAGAGTTAGATGCAGCCGTCAGTCCAGAGGCTATCTGGCGTGAGCCTCGAAGGTAGCTCGCCGACCGATCGGTGCGTCGAGAGCCACATTACGGTTTGCAAACCGGGAAATTTTCTTTGGGTTCGGGCACTCGGATAACTTTGTCCGCGCGTAGTACACTGGGATCCTCGAAGCCCTTCCCTTATACGCGAGGCTGTGAGCGATGATCGAAGCCCGTAGTTTGTCCAAGCGCTTCCACGACAAAAAGCGCGGCGAGGTTTGCGCGGTGGAAAATGTCAGTTTTACGTGCCGGCCCGGAAGTATTTATGGACTGCTGGGCGCCAATGGAGCGGGCAAAACCACCACTCTGCGCATGCTGGCCACCATCCTCGAACCCAGCGACGGAACCGCATTGGTGTTCGGATACGACATCGTCGAGCATCCGGAAAAAGTTCGCTCCAGCATTGGCTTTCTATCGACCGCGACGGCGCTTTATCCCCGGCTTACCGCGCAGGAAATGGTGGAATACTTTGGCCGCCTCAATGGTTTGGACGAAGCTACGCTAAAAAAGAGAATCGACGAAATTTTCAGTCGTCTGGACATGAATGCTTTCCGCGACCGCCGGTGCGATAAGCTGTCCACTGGTATGAAACAAAAAACTTCTATCGCGCGGACTCTCGTTCACGACCCGCCGGTGATGATCTTCGATGAGCCCACAGTGGGCCTCGATATCATGGCCGCGCGCACGATCGTGGCATTCATTCGCGAATGCCGCCAAGCCGGCAAGACTGTGATTCTATCCACGCATGTGATGAGTGAAGTGGAAAAGCTGTGCGACGTGATCGGCATCATCCATAACGGAGCGCTGCTCGCCGAGGGTACTCCCGCGCAGTTGCGGGAAAAATATCAGGAAAAAGATCTGGAGGAAGTTTTTGTGAAAGTCGTAACCACGCACATGGACCCGCGCGTGGCCGCGGAGGTTTCCTGAGGATGCCCGCACGGAATATCAGTATCGTCTATCGCAAAGAGTTGCTGGAAGCCTTGCGCGACCGGCGCACACTGATCTCCACTATTCTCGTTCCCATCCTGCTGTTTCCGATCCTCACCGTGGGGGTAGGCTACGCGGTTGCCGGCCTGATTGAGGAAGCCGACCGGGAGCCCGCGAGAATTGTGATCCTGGGTGGAAGTGACTCGCCCGCTATCGTGAGCAGCCTGGTAAAGAGCAAGAATTTGATCGTGGTCTCGGAACCCGGCAATTACGTGGACCTCATTTCCAATAAAAAGATTCGCGCCGCCGTGGAAATTCCGCCTGGTTTACAGTCCGGCGTAGGCACCGACTACTCGCCGGTGAAAATTTATATGTATTCAGGAGATTTGAAATCCACGACGGCCGCGAAACGCATTGAAGATTTCTTCAACGATTACCGGGAGAATTTGGCGCGAGACCGGCTCACCGCCCAGAAACTACCCGCGAGCTTTCTCAAGCCTTTTGACATTAAGCAGCAAAACGTGGTGTCGGAGGAAAAGGTCGCGGGAGAAACCGTCGGCGGAATTATTCCTTACCTGGTCATCATTATGTGTCTCACTGGCGCGATGTATCCGGCGATGGACCTTACCGCCGGCGAAAAAGAACGCGCCACGATGGAGACTATTCTTTCGAGCCCCATCTCACGAACGCACCTGGTGCTTGGCAAGTTCCTTCTTGTGCTAACTGCCTCGCTGGTTACCGCCGGTCTGTCGGTAACTTCCATGGGCGTTTCTTCGTGGGTGTTTCAACATTTTCAGGAGCAGTCGTCAGGTTCGGCTATGCACATCAAGATTGGTCTTGGCGCTGTTCTTTCGGTTTTTCTGGTGGCCTTGCCACTGGCAGTGATGTTTTCCGCGGCATTGCTTACGATCGCTCTTTTCGCCAAGAGCTATAAAGAAGCGCAGAGCTACATCTCGCCACTGATGATTGTGGTCATCGTTC
>Ga0185299_10006601_pt1 | contig 12290 bp, 11 predicted proteins | sample PaiPotPPA55metaG_FD_128002 | JGI IMG/M metagenome (GOLD analysis project Ga0185299, IMG submission 128002) | Iron sulfur acid spring bacterial and archeal communities from Banff, Canada, to study Microbial Dark Matter (Phase II) - Paint Pots PPA... ...
CTTGCTCGTCTGCAGCGCCTCCTTCAGACGCGGCGCGGTGTAGTTCGAGGCGCCGATCGCGCGGACCTTGCCTTGCGCCAGCAGCCCGGCGAACGCCTGGAGGGTCTCTTCCAGCGGCGTTTCCTCGTCATCGCGATGCGCCTGATAGAGATCGATGTAGTCGGTCTGCAGGCGCCTCAGCGAGTCGTCCGCGGCGCGCGTGATCCAGGCCTTCGACAGCCCCTTGTCCCCGGAGCCCATCTGCATGCCGACCTTGGTCGCGATCACGACCTTGTCGCGCCCGCCCCGGCGTTTCAGCCAATTGCCGATCACGGTTTCGGACTCGCCGCCGCGGTGGCCGGGCGCCCAGGCCGAATACACATCCGCCGTGTCGATGGCGTTGAACCCGGCCTCCGTCAGCGCGTCCAGCAGCTTGAACGAGGCGGCCTCGTCGACGGTCCAGCCGAACACGTTGCCGCCGAACATCAGCGGCGGGATTGCGATGCCGGAGTCTCCAAGCTTGCGTTTTTCCACGGTGATCTCCGTTGCGTCAGAGCGTCCCCTCATAGCAAAAGGGCCGCCAACTTGGAAGTTGGGGGTGGACCGAGTTCCAGCCCGGACGCATCCTTGTTACTGAAAAGACGTTGGGCAGCGGCCGCGGGCCGCCGGCCCGGATCCAATCACTCGATCTCGTCCGTGAGGGAACGACCACCATGCTCACTTTGTCCGGGCGCATGAGCCGCCTCGGCACCGAGACCGCCTTCGAAGTGCTGGCGCGGGCGAGCGCGTTGCAGCGCGACGGCCGGAGCATCATCAATCTCGGCATCGGCCAGCCCGACTTTCCGACCCCCGAGCATATCGTCGAAGCCGGGCGGAAGGCCCTCGCCGACGGCCATCACGGCTACACGCCGGCAAACGGGATACTGCCGCTGCGCGAGGCGGTGGCGGCCGATCTCCATCGCCGCCACGGCGTCGCGATCGCGCCCGAGCGGGTGCTGGTCGTGCCCGGCGGCAAGGTCACCATGTTCTTCGCGGTGATGATGTTCGGCGAGGAAGGCGCGGAAGTCATCTATCCCAATCCCGGCTTTCCGATCTACGAGAGCGTGATCCGCTTTTCCGGCGCGGCGCCGGTGCCGATGGCCCTGCACGAGAGCAAGGGCTTTTCCTTCAGCGCCGCGGAAGTGCTGGCCCTCATCACCCCCCGCACCCGGCTCCTCATCCTCAACAGCCCCGCCAACCCGACCGGCGGCGTGGTGCCGAAAAGCGCGGTGGATCAACTCGTTGCCGGGCTCGCGCGCCATCCGCGGGTGGCCATCCTGTCGGACGAGATCTATGGCGAGATGGTGTATGACGGCGCCCATGTCAGCCTGACGAGCTATCCCGAGTTGGCCGACCGGCTGATCCTGCTTGATGGCTGGAGCAAGACTTACGCGATGACCGGCTGGCGGCTTGGCTACGGCGTGTGGCCGAAGGAGCTGTTCCCCCATGCCGAACGGCTCGCGATCAATTGCCATTCCTGCGTCAACGCCGCCGCGCAACATGCCGGCATCGCCGCGCTGACCGGACCGCGCGAGCCGGTGGCGCGGATGGTCGCGGCCTTCGCCGAGCGCCGTGCTTATATCGTGCCGGCGCTGAACGCGCTTCCCGGTTTCCGCTGCGCCAATCCCGGCGGCGCGTTCTATGCATTCCCCAACATCGGAGACACGGGCTTCGATTCCCGGGCGCTTCAGTCGCGGCTCCTGGACGAGGCCGGAATCGCCACCGTTTCGGGCACCAGCTTCGGCGCCTTCGGCGACGGCTATCTGCGTTTCTCCTATGCCGCGGGCCTTGAGGCACTGAAGGAAGCCGTCGGCCGCATCGGCGATTGGCTGGAACGGCAGCGACCGGAGCGGGCGCGGCTCGGAAGCTGAATCGCTCCACTCCATCCAAAGTGGGGCTGATCCCCGGCCGAGCTCGCGCCCATGCACCGGCTCGCGCACCTGGGCGATCAGCGTGACCATGTCCAGGCCGGCCACCGCGGTGGGTTTGGCTGCGCTCAACCCACCCTGCGCGTACTGACCCGCGCTGAAAGCTGAAACGTTTCAATCTGGGAACCAGTCGCCGAGCACCTGATCCTCGGTGTAGTTCAGCACCTCAAGGTTCCGATACTCTTCGCGCCGCCGCGTCAGCGCCCGCTCGACCACGCGTCGCGCATCCGGCAGCGCGTCCGCTACCAGCTCGGGCACGACACGGCGCAGGCTTGGGCTGTCCTTGAGCAGGCGACGGATGTTGGCCCGCTCGCGCAGCACCGTGGCCTCCCAGCCTCGTCGTGGCGCCGTGGCGGGCGAGGCTTGCAGCTTCATCAAGTGTTCGATAATCACCAGGATGCGGTTGCCGAGCTCGCTGCGCTGCGATCTGCCCAAGCTTTCGATCTCCTCGGCGATGTTCTCCCAGTCGAGCGGCGCGTTGACCCGCATCGATGCCGCCGTGCGCAGGGCCTCGGCCTGCTGCTCGCTCCAGCGGAAAAAGTCCTGCTCGTACAGTGGCTTGTCCATCGCCCGAATCTACCCCTTCGCGCGCATGAGCCGCGCCTTGTCGCGCTGCCAGTCGCGCTCGGCGGCGGCCTGGCGCTTGTCCTCCTTCTTCCGCCCCTCGGCGAGGCCGAGCAGCACCTTGGCGCGCCCGCGGTCGTTGAAATGGATCTGCAGCGGCACGAGCGTCGCGCCCTGGCGGGTCACCGCGCCGAGCAGCTCCCGCACCTGCTTCCGGTGCAAAAGGAGCTTGCGTGGCGCGCGCGGCTCGAAGCGCGACAAAACCCCGCCCTGGTATTCCGGGATGTAGGCGTTGAACAGGAAAAGCTCGCCCGCGCGCTCGCCGGCCCAGGCTTCCGTGAGCGTCGCCCGGCCGTGCCGGAGCGACTTCACCTCCGGACCCCGGAGCACAATGCCGGCCTCGATCGTCTCCTTGATCGTGTAGTTGAAGCGCGCCTTGCGGTTCTGCGCCGCGATCCCGTGCGCGATCAGGCCGGACTTCTTCCCGCCCTTCTTCTCGGCCATCGGCTCTAGTTCAGCAGCCCCACCTCCGTCATCGCCGCGCGCACCCTGGCGCGCGTCGCCTCGCCGATCGGCGCCAGTGGCAGGCGGCATTTTTCCGAACTCAAGCCAAGCAGTGAGGCCGCGTACTTCACCGGCGCGGGACTGGTTTCCGCGAACAGCGCGTCGTGCAGCGGCACGAGCCGATCCTGGATCGCGATCGCCTCGGGCACGCGGCCATCCTGCCACGCGACGTGCATGTCGTGGCAGAGCCGCGGCGCCACGTTCGCGGTCACGCTGATGCAGCCGACGCCGCCCACGGCCAGGAACGCCACCGCCGTGTGATCCTCGCCCGAGAGCTGGCAGAACTCACGACCGCAGGCGCGGCGCGTGTGCAGGGGCCGCGCGAGGTTCATCGTCGCATCCTTCACGCCGACGATGTTCGGATGCTTGGCGAGCCGCGCCATCGTCTCGACGCTCATGTCGACCACGCTGCGCGGCGGGATGTTGTAGATGATGACCGGCAGGTCGACCGCATCCGCGATCGCCTTGAAGTGCAGGTAAAGCCCCTCCTGCGTCGGCTTGTTGTAGTAGGGCGTGACGACCAGCGCCGCCGCCGCGCCCGCCTTCTTGGCATGGCGGGTGAGCTCGATCGCTTCCGCCGTGCTGTTCGAGCCCGCCCCGGCGATTACTGGGACGCGGCCCTTGGCCACGTCGATCGCGATCTCCACCACGCGCTTGTGCTCGGCATGGCTGAGCGTGGGCGATTCGCCGGTGGTGCCGACAGGCACGATGCCATGCGAGCCCTCGCGGATCTGCCAGTCGACGAAGCGGCCGAATGCCTCCTCGTCGAGCGAGCCATCCGGGCGCATCGGCGTGATCAGCGCGACCAGGGAACCCTTGAACATCGACGCTCTCCCTCGGACAGAGAAGGCGGTGCCACGCAAGCGACGGGCTCGCCCCGATTCTCCTCGGCCTAGTTAGGGCGCGCCGGGGATGCGCCGCAAGCGCGCCATCGGGTACTATCCGGCCCATGCCGTCCCGTCGCCTTCTGCCGCTGCCGCTGCTGCTCGCGCTGTTGCTCCGCCCGGCGGCGGCGGCGAGCGTGCTGGACGACGTGCGGGCCAATCGCTGGGCGGAGGCCCGCGTCGCGGCGGCGGCGTACGCGGACCCGCTGGCCGAAAAGCTGGTCAGCTATTACCGGCTGCTGGCGCCGGGCGCCGCGACCGCCGGCGAGATCGCGGACTTCATGGCCGAGAATCCGGACTGGCCATGGCAGGGCACGCTTGCCAAGCAGCGCGACGAAGCGCTCGCGGCCGAAGCCGACGACGCGGCGGCGGCGGCCCTCTGCGCGCGCATCCAGCCGGAGGCGCCCGCTGCGCTCTTGCGCTGCGCCGATGCGTTTGCGCGCACCGGGCGGGAGACGGAAGCAACGGCGGCGGCGCGCAAGGCCTGGCTCGGCGGCGTCGAGGACCCGGGCGCCGAAACCCGTTTCCTCGCGCGCTGGCGCGGCGTGCTCTCCGAAGCCGATCAATGGCAGCGCTTCGAGCGACTCGCGCAATCCGATAGTGCCGCCGCCGCGCGCCAGGTGGCGCGGCTTGGCGCCGCCGACCGCCCGGCCGCCGAAGCGCGCCTCGCGCTCAGGCAGAACGCCGCCGCGGCGCCGGCGCTGGTCGCGGCACTCGCGCCGGGGCAGCGGGCCAACCCCGAGCTGTTCCTCGACCAGGCCCGCTGGCTGCGCCGCAACGGGCAGGAACCAGCCGCCGCTTCGCTCTGGAAGGCGGAGGGCGCGGAAGCGGAAGGCAAGGCGGCGCCGGAGCGCCTCGCCCCCTTCTGGTCCGAGCGCAATCAACTGGCGCGCGACCTCTTGCGCAGCGGAGGTGGCGGCGATGCGTACGCCGTGGCGGCCGGGCACCAGCAGCACGCGCCGGAGGCGGTGGCCGACGCGGAGTTCCTCGCCGGCTTCATCGCGCTCCGCTTCCTGCATGATCCGGCGCTCGCCGCGCCGCATTTCGCCAAACTGGCCGAGGGCTCGAAATCGGTCATCAGCAACGCGCGCTCGCATTACTGGCTGGGCCGCGCCGCCGCCGCCCGGCACGACGATGCCGCCGCCCACACCGAATTCGCCCAAGCCGCGGGCTGGCCAACCACTTTCTATGGTCAGTTGGCGGCGCTCGCACTCGGCGATGATCCGGCGCGGCTCAACGCGCGCATCGTGGCGCTGCGCGATCCGGCCTGGAACCAGCCGGCGGTGTTCACCCTTGTCGGCCGCGATTTCGCCCGCGCGACGTTGCTGCTTGTTGCCTGGGGCGACCCGATCCGCGCGCGCGTCTTCCTCATGCGGCTGGAAGCGCTGGTTCCGGACAACACCGACCGCGCGCTGGCGGCCCGGCTGGCGCTCAACCTCGCTTTGCCGGAGACCGCGGTCGCGATCGCGCGACGGGCCGCGCGCGACGGCCTGATCCTGCCCGATTCCGGATGGCCGATGGCGGCGGCCGTGCCGGAGCAGCCGGTGCCGCCTTCCGTCGCGCTCGGCCTCATCCGCCAGGAAAGCAGCTTCGACCCGGGCGCGCTCAGCCCGTCCGGGGCGCGCGGCCTCATGCAGCTCATGCCGCCTACGGCCGAAAGCGTGGCGCGGCGCATCGGCATCCCCGTTTCGCTCGAGAACCTCACCACCGACGCCGCGTACAATGTGCAGCTCGGCACGACGTATCTGCACGAGCTGCTCGATCAGTTCGCCGGCGCGCTGCCGCTCGCGCTCGCCGCCTACAACGCTGGCCCGAACCGGGTGCAGCAGTGGCTGGCGGAGAACGGCGATCCGCGCACCGGGCAGATCGACGCGGTCGACTGGATCGAGCTGATCGGGATCAGCGAGACGCGCAATTACGTGCAGCGCGTGATCGAGAACATCGTGATCTACCGCGCCAAACGCCACGAGATCCTGCCGCATCCGCTGGCGCAATGGCTGCCCCCGGCGGCGTGAGCTTGGCGCGCCTCGTCGCCGGCGGCTTCGGCATCGGCCGGGTGCCGGTCGGCGCCGGCACGGTTGCGAGCTTCGCGGCGGTGCTGATCGGCGCCGGGTTGATGCGGCTCTCGCCGTTTGCCCTTGCGGCGGCAGCCCTGCTGGCGACGCTCGGCGGGCTATGGGCCGTGCACGCCGCCGGAGCGGTCGACGATCCGGCCTGGGTGGTGATCGACGAGTTCGCCGGCCAATGGATCGCCATGTTTGGGTTGCGCCACGCCACGCCGCTCGCGCTGCTCGCCGCGTTCGTGCTGTTCCGCCTGCTCGACGTGGGCAAGCCCGGCCCGGTCGCCTGGGCCGACCGGCACAAGAGCGCCGCCGGGGTGATAGGCGACGACGTGATCGCGGGCGGCCTCGCGGCCGGCATCCTGTGGGGCGTGCAGAAGGGCTGGCCGGGCCTCTTCGGCTGAGCCAGACAAGCCGCGCAGTCGGTGTGCGGAGGAAGGGAGCGCGACATGATCGACGACGCAATCCTGGCGGACGCCGCGCAGCTCCTGGAGGAGTGCCGGGCGCGGGGCTTGCGCCTTGCCACGGCCGAAAGCTGCACCGGCGGGCTGATCGCCGCGACCCTCACCGCCATCGCCGGATCGAGCGATGTTCTCGATCGCGGCTTCGTCACCTACTCCAATGCCGCCAAGACCGAGATGCTGGGTGTGCCGCCCGAGTTGATCGCGCGCGTCGGCGCGGTCAGCGAGGAAGTGGCGGCGCGCATGGCGGAGGGCGCGCTCGCCCGCTCGCGGGCGGAGATCGCCGTTTCCGTAACGGGGGTTGCCGGCCCGGGCGGCGGCAGCGCCGAGAAGCCCGTCGGCCTCGTGTGGTTCGGCTTGGCGGCGCGCGGCGGCGCCACGCGGGCTGAGCGCGATCTGTTCGGCGGCGATCGGACCGAGGTGCGGCGACGAAGCTTGGCGCGCGCCCTCAAATTGTTGCGCGCGGCTGCCGCGCGATAACGAGCGGGCGCGAGCGGTGCCTGGTCACTGTTCGCGGCGGCAGATGGTGCGGATGTAGACCGTCTTGCCGACATCGGCGCTGAGCGGGGTGCGGGCGATGATGTCCTGCCAACCCATCGCGCATCGCAGCTCGTTGTCCACCTCGATCGACAGCACGTCGAGCGCGGTCCGCTCGTTGCATTGGTCGACGGCGACCGAACTCAGGCACACGAGAACGATGGCCTGGAAGACATGCATGCGGTTCTGCTCTCCGCTCGAAGCGGCGAGCCTCGCCCGACCGGCGGCGCCAACTCCGACATTGCAGGTTCTTACCAGTGGTAGTGGAATTTGCCAAAGGCCCCTCAGGGGCGGGCACGGCCGGCAGCCCGGAGCCGTTTCTTCGGGCCGGAATAAGCCGGAAAAAACTTGCAATACCGCAAATAACGATTGGCATCGGCAAAATAACGATACGTAATAACGCGAATATATCGTCGGACTCTTTACACTTGTGTATGAACTCGCGCGTTGCGCTTTCGTTAAGTATCTGCCTTCGTTGAAAAATTCGTTGCGGCACGATTCTTGCGTCGGTATAGGCTGGGGGTCCAACCGAGGTGCGGCGAAGTCCGTCACCAACAAAAGGATTTGTTTTCAAAATGAAAGCCTCAAAAACTGCCCTCCGATACGGTGCCCTGGCCGCCATCGTCCCGCTCACCGCTCTTCTGTGCGGCCCGTCCCCGGTTTTGGCCACGCCGTTCCTGGGTTCGGCGGAGAGCTTCGCGATTTTGGGCGCCAGCACGGTGACCAATACCGGACCGACCACGATCAACGGAGATGTGGGTGTCTACCCGGGGTTGTCGATCACTGGTGAGGGGTCCATCACGCTCACAGGAGCGTATCACGCGGGGGATGCGGCAGCGCAGGCGGCTCAGGCTTCCGCCACGGCTGCTTTTAATAATCTGGCGGCACTGACGCCTGCAACGGACTTGAGTGGCAAGGTTTTGGGCACGGGGGGTACTGTGAGCGTGCTGACTCCCGGGGTTTATTCGTTTTCCTCGTCGGCTCAGCTGACCGGAATGCTCACGCTCGACTTCGGCAGCCACCCCAACACTCCCTTCGTATTCCAGATAGGAAGCACGCTCACCACCGCCAGCGCCTCGGACATCGACGTGTTGAATGGCGGCTCAGGTAGCGCAATATACTGGGAGGTCGGCAGCTCGGCGACCCTCGGTACGACCACGGAGTTCGCCGGAAACATCATCGCCGACCAGTCCATCACCCTGAATACCGGCGCAGGAGTCGTGTGCGGCCGAGCCATCGCGCTGAATGCCGCGGTCACGATGGATAGCAATTCCGTTTCAAACGATTGCACCAAGAGCGGCGACCTCGGTAGCGGCCGCAGCGACTTCGGCAGCACCGGCTTCAGCGGCGTCGACTCGACGTCTGTTCCCGAGCCTGCATCGGCGCTCCTCCTCATCGTGGGCTTGGTAGGCCTGGCGGCATCGAGGCGGGTGAGGGCGCAGTAAAGCGAAGCAATCGAGAGATCCGTGGGGGGCTGTTTCAGTCAGACGCTAGAACGTGATGCGCATGCCCCCGAAGGCAGCGATCGGTGCCGCGATGTTGAGGCTCCTCGGGTTGCTGGCGCCCGGAACCTGGATGATCGGCACCGAGGTCGTCGGCGAGAACGTGCCGAACGTATAGTAGGTCGCGTTGAACGCGTTCTGCACCAGCGCGAAGAGCTGGACCCGCTTCGTCACCTGATAGCTCGTATTCAGGTTGAGGATGAAATAGGCGGGCAGTTTCGGCGTCAGGTTGGCCTCGTCGCCGAACAGGTATTGCCCGCTCGCGGCGATCGCGGTCGCCCCGACGGTCCATCGATCCGTCGCCTTGTACTGCGCGCCGAGCTTGAGCAAATTGGCCGGGATGCCGGGCAGCCGGTCGCCCGGGTGCACGGTGATGTCGCCGTTCGCGTCGGCCGCCGGGTTGTTCGGGCTCGATTCGGTGAAGCCGTTGCGGAACGTCGCGTCGGTATAGGAATAGTCGATCCAGGCCGCCCAGCGGCCGCTGGTCAGCCGCATGCCGGCATCGATGCCCTGCCGGCGGGTCGCGCCGACGTTCTGGAAGAAGCCGGTGCCGAGGATCGCGCTCTGCGCGAATATGATGTCATCGTCGAGGTTGGCGTGGAATGCGCTGAGATTCCAATTGACCTTGGCGTCGCCGTAGGGCGCGAACTGGCCGCGCAGCCCGGCCTCGATCGTGCGCGCCACCACCTGCTTGAGGGCGGGATCGCCGGTGAAGAAATTGGCCAGGCTGCACGGCGCCGCGGGATCGGAGCAGGTCAGCTCGGCCGGCGTCGGCGCACGGTTCGATTCCGAGTAGGAACCATACAAGCTGACCCCGGGCACGACCTTGTAGGTCAAGCCGAAGGCCGGGTTGAAACGGTTGAAGACATGGTTGCCGGTGAGCGCGGTGCTGATCAGGTCCTTAATATCGATCTGAGCCGCGTTGAAGCGGCCCCCTACGTTTGCCGAAAGCTGGGACGTGATGTCGAACGTGTCGGTAAGGAAGGCTCCATAGTAGGAATTCGTGATGGCCGCGCGCACCGGCGCGATCGAGCCGTCGGCCTGGTCGATGACGATGCCCGGCCCGATGAAATTGCGGTTCAAGAGGTCGAGGCCGCCGACCGCGGTGTTGGCGTCAAACATCGTGTTGGCGCCGTCGAAGCTGACGCCGGCGACCAGGTGGTTGGGGTGTCCGAACACCTCGTCCTTGTTGCTGATCTGGAAGGACGCCCCGTAGCCGTTGGTGCTGGTGGTCTGCACGGCGAGCGAGCCGTACGGCCCGCCCATCAGGAAATCCGGGATCGGGTTGCCGTTGCGGTCGGTGGCGATCACGCCCGGCGATTCGCATAACAGGCCGCTGCCGTCGTTGCACAGAATGAGCGGCGAGCCGTTGCCATTCGCGACGCGCTGCAGGAAATTGTCGTAGTAGGCGAGCGCCTGCACCGATGTCGTGTCGGTGACATCGAAGCTGCCGGACAGGCTGAGCTTGCCGTAGTCGTTGTTGATCGCGTTCGGGCCGGTGAACTGCGCGCGCCGATCCACGTCCAGGAGTTCCACGGGTACCGTGCCGGGACCGTTGAGGCTCGTCTGGGCCAGGTCGATGTTGAGGTGCACTTCGGCGCGCTCGCTGCGCCAGCCGACATCGCCATAGAACTGCTTGAGGCCCGAGGACTGGAAATCGCGCCAGCCGTCTTCGTGCAGGCCGGCGCCGGCGACGTAGACCGACGTGTTGCCGCTCTCTCTGCCGTACTGGAATGCGCCGGCGACCTGTCCGAAGGAGCCGCCGAAGATGTCGAGCTCGGCGCCATGATAGGTGAAGCCGTTCTTGAGTTGTATCGACAGCGAGCCGCCGAGCGCGTTGAGCCCGAAGACCGGGTTGGCCCCTTCGAGGTTGATGCGGTCGATGGCGATGTCGGGGATCAGGTCCCAGTTCACCGTATCGCCGAACGCGTTGTTGAACCGCGCGCCGTTGAGGTAGACGGCGAGGCCTTGTGCATTGCCCTGCAGCGGCGAGGCCTGGAAGCCGTGGTAGAGCACGCTGGGCTGGAACGGATTGGCGGCGGCGTTGTCCAACTGGACGCCCGCCGCCTCGTCCCGGAGGGCGCGCAACGCGTCCGGCGGACCCTCCAGCGTCACGTCCTTGCCGGTGAGTACTTGGTTCTCGGCCGGCACCTTGTAGCGATCGACGCCGGAGCCGAGCAGCGGCGTGGCGCCGATCACGTTGACTTCGGGGAGCACGGTGACGGCGGGTGCAGCCGGTGCAGGCGCGGCGGCAGGCGGCGGCGCGGTGGTGCCGGCGGTCTGCGCCAGCGCGACGCAGGGGATCGTGACGGCCGCGACGGTCGCCTTCCAGATCCGCTTCATCTGCCTCCCCGTCGCGCCGCCGGCGGTGGCAGCCGCCTGGATGGCGGTCTCTCTGACCCCGCTTGGACACTATTAGCGCAATGGCGCGCCCGTCCTGTCAATGCCGCAAGGTCCGCGGCAGGAAACGTGTTTGCGCGATTATCGTGAGGTCGTGCGGCAAGAAGCCGCATTATTCACGGGCTGCCGATGCGCCGCTTGACGACTTCAGATCGCGCCGGCAACATCTCTCCGTTCCGCCGCGTAAAGTGCGGAAAGTATAGCTGAGAGGAACACGTCGAAATGGCACAGGCACCCAAGCATCCAGCGGCCGAGCATCATCACCAGGCGGCCGCGCACCACCACGCCGCCGCGCATCACCATCACCAGGCGGAGCATCACCACGCGCGCGGCGAGCATGAGGACGCCAAGCATCACGCGGCCGCGGCGCACGAACACAGCGAGCACGCTCACAAGCAGAGCACGACCGCCCACACTCATTCGCATAAATAGCAGCGCGACACGGGGACGACGGGGGCCGTCCCCGCGATCGAGCCCCTGCCGCTTGGGCCGTTCAGGGCCGGGGGGTGAGCGCGCCCGCCTCCGGCTCTGCCGCGGCGCTCACCACGTGTCCCGCGCCATCCTCTGCCCACCAGATGACCACCAAGTGCGGCGCGGCGGCGGCGACCAGGATGGCTTGGCGCGGCTCGCTCTCGACGAAAATGCGTGCAACCCCAGCGCGTCGCCACGGCGGCCTTGTATCGCGCGATCGAAGCCGCATCGGCGGGCGCCGCCTCCGCCCGGCACTCCAATGGGAGGCCGGCATGGCCCCAGCGGCCAAGCCAGGCGGCGGCCTCCGCGCCGGCGCGTTCGGAGAGGCTCGCGACCACCACCGCGCGGCCGGGCGCGAAGAACGGCAATGCGGCGAGCGGGTCGGCGAGGTTGCGCCGGAGCAGCGCGGCCTCGAGGTCGATGCCGAGGAACGGCGCCTCCGCCGCCATCTCGCCTGCGGCGGCAAGGCGATCGGGGTCACCGGCCCGCACCGCGCGGGCGGACGGGGCCGCCTCGCCGCGCTCCCAGGGGAAGCGCCAGAGCGCGCGCATGGGATGCGAAAGGTCGGGGATATAGGCGGTGTGGTCCGGATCGTGCACCACGGCGAGAGTCAGGCAGTCCCGCTCTTCGCCGATGAGGGCGGCGCGCACGCCGGCCATCGTGCGCCCGCTGCTGCAACCGTCGTCCACCACGAGGAGGCGCCGGCCGGGTGCCGGCGGCCCGATCCAGCTCGCGCGCTCCGCCCGCCGGTCATAGGCGATGCAAGCGATCGGCAGCCCCAGCATCGTCGCCGCCATGGTGGCCGGAACGAGGCCGCCGCGGGCGATGCCGGCGACGCTGTCGGGGCGCCACTCTAGCGCCCGCGCCAGCAGCGCCGAGACCATGCGCTCGGTCCGCTCGT
>Ga0185299_10006603_pt1 | contig 12286 bp, 12 predicted proteins | sample PaiPotPPA55metaG_FD_128002 | JGI IMG/M metagenome (GOLD analysis project Ga0185299, IMG submission 128002) | Iron sulfur acid spring bacterial and archeal communities from Banff, Canada, to study Microbial Dark Matter (Phase II) - Paint Pots PPA... ...
TCAGGATTCACACCTGAAGGATCGCGACATGACAACCGGCCAGTCTTGGCGCGAGATCGGCGCTGCACTCGGTCAGATCGTGAAAGGATGGGAACGTGGGCGCTAGTTGGTAAACACAAGCGCGTTTATCGGTACTAATCTCTTCGTGACAACCATCTTATGAGGAGGATGGTGCTTTCTCTTCCAGCCTATAGTGGGCAGCCACCGATAAACATCAGAGAGGAAAGACACATCCTCATATGTTTCAGCCGCGCCACGAGGAGTTACGGATCACACTGCAGAAGTTGCCGCGGTGGAAGTTGGGATCCTTATCCGCGAGTACGTCTGCTTTCACATTTCCGAAGGTAGTTTCAGGCTTGTGTTTGATGCCGTCGTAGAAGGCCTGCAGGATATCCTCTTTGAAATGGGTCGTACGCGGGTATGCTTGAACGATTGCATTCCGGTCGGCGTCTGTGAAGCTGGCATAGTCGATTCCGAGCACATCCATTTCAACACCGGCCGTTATGAGGGCAACGACCGGATGCATGTACTGAGGAATGCCGGGCGTGGTGTGGAGTGCAATCGCTGTCCATACGTGGGCGATGTCCTGCTCAGAGATGCCACGGCGGCGCAGAAAGTCGCGTGCGGCATTTGCTCCATCAACTTCAAAACGGTCTGCGGCGCTGCTGTAAGCAGGTACGAGACCGATGTCGTGGAACATAGCGCCGGCGTAGAGAAGTTCGGCATCAAACTTGAGGCCACGGCGCTGGCCTGCGAGGGCGCCAAAGTAGTAGACGCGACTGGAGTGATTGAACAGCAGAGTCGATTCTGTGTCGCGGATGAATTCCCTGATTTCATTGGCGAGTTTGCTGTCGGGAATGCTGAAGCCCGAGACGAGTGCTGCTTGCGAAGTGCTGGTTGATATAGTCATGAACGTCCTCCCGTGTGTTTTGCTTACATATCCACGCTAGAACACGCGGGTGTGCGAACGCCACGACGTGATTACAGCAATTTAGGACATTGCAACTTACGAGACTGCCCCCCTCGCGAGTGTGCTTTTGAAGCGACTGGCGTATTCGGCTGCGGTAACGCCAAGGACGCGAAGGAAGGTGCGGCGCATTGCGTCCGCAGATTTGAAGCCACAGGTATCGGCCACCTCTTTCAATCCGCGAGAGGAGCTATCGATGATTTGTTGCGCCGCTTCGACGCGCATGCGGTCAACGAACTGGCCGGGGTTCATTCCAGTCTCGCGGAGGCAGATACGCGTGAAATGGCGGGCGCTCATACCAATGCGCTCGGCGAGCGATTCGACAGTAAGGTATTCGCGAAGGTGTTGGAGCATCCATACCTGAAGCTCGCGCAATGGTTGCGAGGTGATGGCCTGATGCGAGAGCATGTGGCTATATTGTGCTTGTCCGCCCGGACGTACAAGGAACATGACGAGGAAACGCGCGATCTTGAGAGCTGTTTCGTGCCCGTGATCTTCTTCGACCAAGGCGAGCGAGAGGTCGATGCCGGCGGTGATGCCTGCCGATGTGTAGAAAGAGCCGTCGCGCAAGTAAATTGGCTCGGGCCGCACAACGACTTTGGGGTATTCCTTGGCAAGACGGTCGCAGAAGTTCCAGTGCGTAACGGCTTGCTTCCCGTTGAGGAGACCTGCTTCCGCGAGAAGGAATGCGCCGGTGCAAATGGATGCGACGCGACGTGACTGCCTTGCGACTTTCGCGATCCAGGCGATGAAGTTGGGATCGTAAGTGCCGCTTTCTGCGCCGGGACCTCCGGCGATTACAAGGGTGTCGATGGGACCGTGGACGTCGGTGATGGGAGTTGCGTCGGCGAGCATGACGCCACGATTGGTCTGAAGAGTTCGTTCAGGGCCAGGGTTTGCAAGTTGAATCTCGTAATCGGGCGCATTGGAAAAGACCTCTAATGGGCCAGTTATGTCGAGGACCTGAACGGGAGTCGGTCCGACGATGACTACTTTCCGCATACGGGTAGTTTAAGTGAACTCACGTGGTTTCAACCGGTCCTATTCCGAAAACGGCATGTTTCTCGCTTCCTCCTCCTAGCGCCATTCGACTACGGCAGTGTACTCCTCTCCCGCTGGAACTTTTCGGCCGGACTTGTTGTGTGCGTACTTCCGGCACTGTGAGCGCACTTCTGCAAATAGGCGGGCTCCAAGGGCGTTTATGGAGAACCAATCACATCGGATTGCATCGGTACTGATGTAACCCTGTTGTGGAATGGCCCGTCTATTCAGATGAGAGTCTCGGCCGGGATTGCGTCGAGGATCCGGATCCTCAAGGAGATTGCCGTCCATGCGAAATCGATCTTTGACGCTTGCATCCGGGGCTATGCTCATGCTCGGAATGGCCGGTGCTGCCGTAGCTCAGGACAACGGGGCACAGCAGCCCTCAGCGCGCCAGCAGCTTCAGCATATCCATACGCCGCAATCGATCGACGAGAAACTTGCTCAACTTACGAAAGATCTGGAGTTGACTCCGGAACAGCAGAAGCAGGTCCGGCCCCTGCTTGAGGAGCACCATGATCGGATTCAGACGCTGCTCGATAAGAATCCGAAAGCTTCGCGGCAGGAGCTTGGTCCGCAGATTCACGCGATCAGCGACGAAACGCACAGCAAGATTCATGCTCTGCTTACTGATCACCAGAAAGAATTGGAAAAGGCGATGCAGCAACACGAGCACAATGACCGAGAAAACAGGCGATCTGCGCCGCCCGCGGCAGCGTCGCCAGAGCCCTCTTCCCCGCCCTCTTGATATATCCGGAATCCTGCCGAACCGTAAGGCTTTAACTTTCGAATTTCGCTGCGATGAAGAATAACGGTAGCCGGTACCGTACCAATTCGTATCGGGAAGTCGGCATCTCGTCAGGAAATCGAGCACTGACGAGATGCGCGTTTGTCGGTACTAATCAGAAGGACGAACCGATAACTTCCGGGTTGCCCGTCATCCATACGCAATCAGGGAGTTCCTCCGCGCGTAGCCGTATGCAAATGCCTTGACGCGATGTAGCATTAGTATCACAATGTGGTTCTAATCATGCTTGGCGAATTCGAGTATTTGTTGATCACGGCGGCTGCTCGGCTTGGAGATGACGCCTACGGCGCGGCGATTCGTGAAGAAATCGAAGCGACGACGGGACGAAAGTGCTCCATTGGCGCGCTCTATACAACCATCGATCGTCTCGAAACAAAGGGTCTGCTGAAAACGTGGATGGGCGATGCCACGCCGCAACGCGGTGGCCGCGCCAAGCGCATGGTTCGTTTGACGCCTAAGGGCGCGTTGGCCGCGAAGGCCTTCTACGACGCGGTGACGCGCGTGAGCCGTGGAGCGTCATGGGTGGCGAACCGAACGGGGAGCGCCACATGACGAGCACCGGCTGGTCCTTCGTCGAGACAGCTGCCCGACTGCTGGCGCGCGACGAGCGCGAAGCCGTCCTGGGCGATTTGGTAGAGGGCAACGAAAACGTTTGGCAAGGGCTGTTGGGTGTGCTCGGCTTGGTTTTCCGGCGCGAAGCGGTCCTTTGGAAGAGTTGGCGGCCGTGGCTGGCGGGATTCGGAGTGGCCCTTCCAAGCAGCTTTCTCCTTATGGGATTCTCGCTGTCCGTCAGTTGGAGTTATCTGACCATACGATGCCCTGAGCTTCTCCAGAAGTCGTCCCTGACGCTGGGCTCCGGGTCCCTGGTATTGCTGTCTCAGGCACTCCTTCTGATCGGCTGGTCCTGGACGGGCGGTTTTGTAGTCGGATCGTTGTCGCGGCGGACTCTTTGGGCTAGCACGTTACTCTGCTATTCGCCGTGTTTGTTTTGTTTGTCGAGATTCCGTGTCGAGTCCCTATCGAGGTTTTGCCTGCTTCTCTTTTTGGTGCCCGCGATCTGGGGAGTTCACCAGGGTTTGCGAATTTCAAGGATGAAGCTGAGCTGGGCCATAGCACTGGCAATAACCATCACGGCGCTTATGGTTCCGGACTGGAGCAGCGGAGCTCATCACTGGTGGGCACCGCCACGGTTTACTCTGGATTGGGCGTTGTGTTGGCCGGCGTGGTATCTGGTCGCAACCGCACGGAGAGCGAGATCAAAGGCTGGATTGGGAGGCAGCGGCGGCCTGTGGAGCGGCCAGCGGAAACAACAACCAGGAATGTCGTAGAGGCCAACGTGATCTCCCAGGATTGACTTGTGAGCCCTATCTTGTTCGGGAGGGAAGCTATGGGGAGTGAACTCGCCTTAACCGTGAACGGCGCGAAGCAAGTTGTGTCCGCGGCGCCGGAAACGCCTCTGATCTTCGTGCTGCGCAATGAGCTGAAATTAAGTGGTCCTCGGCTGGGATGCGGGATGGCGCAGTGTGGCTCGTGTTCTGTGCTGCTTGATGGAGAGGAAACTCGCAGTTGCATCACGCCGGTTTCTTACGCCGTGGGCAAGCAAGTGACGACCATTGAAGGATTGCCCGCGGTTTGGGCAGTAGAAAAGAAGTTGAGCGCGGCGGACGCTGCGAAAACGCTGCATCCCGTTCAGCAGGCGTGGATTGACGAACAGGTCCCGCAGTGCGGCTACTGCCAGAGCGGGATGATGATCGCCGCGGTGGAATTGCTGGCCAAGAATCCGAATCCAACCATCCCGCAAATCAAAGATGCGTTCACGAACAAGCCGCCGTCACCGCATTTGTGCCGCTGTGGCACTTATGCAGCGATCATCGATGCTGTGCAACGCGCAGCCAAGGCCATGAAGGCCTGAAGGGAGGGAATGCCATGACCCTGAAAACAGATACGTCCAGCGCTTCGCAAATCATGCCATTCACAACGACGCTCACGCGGCGCGGCTTCGTCAAAATGGGCGGCGCTTTATTTGTTTCGTTCGCCCTTCCAGCGGGCGTTCGCGCGCAGACTGCCGAAAGCCAAGCTTCGCTTCAGACAAACCAACTCAACCCGACATTGCTGGCGTCGTGGCTTGAGATCCGAAGCGATAATACGATTCTGATGCGCACGGGCCGGACCGAGACGGGTACCGGGATGAGTGGATATTACACGCAGGTGATTGCCGAGGAATTGAGCGTCCGGCCGGAAACGATCTCGCTCATCATGGGCGACACCGACAAGACCCCGGACGGGGGATACTCTGCTGGTTTCCTGAGCGGAATGGCCAACGTTCGCAAGGTCGCCGCGTACACCCATCAAGCGCTGCTGGGTCTGGCGGCAACGCTACTCGGTGTTCCCGTCGAAAATCTGAATGTCGTTGATGGCCTTATCTCTGGCGGCGGAAAGAGCATCCGTTACGGACAACTTCTTGAGGGGCAGCACCTTGACTTGAAGATTCCGGTTACCGGCGAGTTTGCGAAGGCTGCCCCGGGAAAATGGGTCGGCGTAGATGGGCTGGACGGGCTCACAGTGACGGGCGACCCGCCGATGAGACCGCTCAATCAGTGCAAGGTGATGGGGACGTCCTTTCCTGTGCCCGGCATTCCCAACAAAGTGACCGGTAAAACGCAATGGAGCTGCGACGTCACGTTGCCCGGGATGCTTCATGCTCGCATGATTCGCCCCGCAACGCTTGGTTCAACCCTGATTTCCGTTGGTGCAGTGGACAAGAAACAGTTTCCAACCGCAGAAATCGTGAAGAAGGGTAATCTCGTCGCCGTCGTTTCTCCCAATGAGTGGGAAGCCATTAGCGCGTCGCGCGCCGTTGCCGCCGGAACGAAGTGGACCGACTGGGCTGGTCTGGCGGGTAGCGAGAATGTCACGAAAACGCTTCGCGCGTACAAATGGAACACGCCCTCGGAAAGCCGCGGAAAACCGGCCGACGTTACCGCCGCGCTGGCGAAAGCTACGATGAAAATTTCTGCGTCCTACGAACAGCCTTATGTAAGGCACGCGCCAATTGGCCCGTTCGTCGCTGTCGCCGATGTTCGCAGTGATGGCAGTGTCACCGTGTGGACGCATTCGGCCCAGTCGCAGGGCCTGCGTGCACGCATTGCGTATATGCTAGGAACCAGACCGGAGCAAGTCGTAGTTCGCTGGCTGGATCACTCCGGCCAATACGGCCGCACGACGTTCGGCGGCGATGGCGCAGAAAGCGATGCCGTAATTCTCTCGCAATTGACCCTCAAACCCGTGCGCGTCCAATGGACCTTGCAGGAGGACATGATGTGGTCGAGTGTCTCTCCAGCCTGGGTATCCGACATCCAGGCGGGTCTCGATCCGAGTGGCCACGTGACCGCGTTGCACAGTTTGTTTTACTCACCCCACATGATGGATCCGCGCCCCATAGGTGCCCTTCTTGCCGGGATGCCTTGCAGCGCGTCGGAACCAGGCGGATGGATCGCTACGGAATGGGTCTATGACAAAATTCAAAACAGACTGGAAGATGTGTATGGAATGCCTAACCTCGGAGCGGAGACGGCATCGGGTGGATTGCGTGGCAATATCATGCGCACGCCGGGACAGCGGCAGCAAAATTTTGCTCTGGAAGGATTGATCAACGAGGCGGCAGCTGCGGCAAATGCAGATCCCATTCAATTCCGTTTGGATCACACAACCGACGAGCGGTTGATCAACATTCTCAAAGCCACGGCCAAGGCCGCAGGCTGGGAACCGCGATCTTCACCTCACTCGCAGGCGCGAAAAACGGGCAGCACTCCCGTGAATGGTCGCGGGGTGTGCGTCATGCTTCGTGAAAACGCGTATTGGGTAGGCATCGCCGAAATTACGGTTGTTCCGGATACCGGCGTCATACATGTGTCAAGGTTCACCATCGGTGGCGAACCAGGAAAAATTATCAACCCGCGCCAATTCGGTCTCTGCATGAAGAGCGGCGTCGTCATGGGCCTCAGCGAAGCGTTGAAAGAAGAAGTCACCTTCGATAAATCAAAAGTGACCAGCACGAATTGGGATCGCTACAAGATTCTCACCATGCAAGAAATGCCCGAAATCAAGATTGTCGCTCTCTCGCGCGACGACAAAAATTTCGGTGGGGGCTCGGAAGGTGCCAATGCGGTCTGCCCTCCAGCAGTTACGGCGGCGTTCTTCGACGCAACTGGGATCCAAGCTCGCAGGATTCCGCTGGCCCCCGCCTATGTGACGACGCTGCTCAAAGGCTAGTCTAGAGCACCCTAATCGCCAATCGAACATCTGACAGTTAGGCAAATCGCTTTCAGGTAGTCGTCCAGGTTCAATTCCTAGCAGCGTAACTCCCCGTTAGTCGGCTAACCGGAAGTGATCTGGTGCCGGCTTACCGCGATTAGTAATGGGAAGTCTTAGTGCTGTATCGGAAGCGCGAGTCAGCAATGCGCAGACACGAGCACGGTGGGGTTGCGCGCTTTCGATACAGCGACTTGAAGGAAGCCGCTCGGGGTTGCGGCGGACGCGGGTGTTATGCAAATTCAATTGAGGAAGAGTAGGTGTGGCAGCACCCTGGAGGAGACGCGGAAAAGCACAGCACCCAGACGTGAGAACGTAAGAGTTGCTGAAAACTCAAATGCGGTGCGTCGAGGATGACTTTGGGGAGTGGGAAAAAAGGAATTGGTTGGGCAGGAAGACACAAAGAGAGTTAGCGAGCAGAAGCACGCAAAAGTTTCGTAATGTCGATCGACGTTCATGCGGCGACGGCCTCCCGAGTCGGCGGAGAACGGAGCTGGAGCTCCGCAGCTGTAAACCTTTCGATGAGCAGCATCGGTCCACCACATTTGGGGCAAAGCCAAACATCACTGGAGCCGGCGATGGATGCCTCTGCCTTGGCTTGTGGCGCAGAGCCGAGCAACTGAAAGCAAAGTGGCAAGGTGGTGGCACGTCTGCGATTGGCCAGCAGGCCGAAGTTACGGATGCGCACGAAACCTTTGGGGAGCAGATGCAGCAGGAAACGGCGAAGGAACTCATCGAGCGACAGAGTCATTAACTTCTGTTCGTTATTGTGGGCGGAATCGCGCCAACGAAACGTGACCTTTCCGTCAGCAAACGAGACCAGTCGATGATTGGAGATGGCTACACGATGGGTGTAACGGCCCAGATAACGGAGCACATGATCCGGGCCTCCGAAAGGTGGTTTCGCGTAAACCACCCAATCCTTTCGAAATAGTGGTCTCAGCCACGCAGCAAAGGTTTTTGGCTGAGTGAGGTGCTGCAAGTCTCCATGAAAACTGATCTTGCCGTCCTGAAACGCGCGCTGGAGTGCCGCAACGAACTTGCCGCGAAAGACTCGGCTGAGCACCTTGACAGGAAGAAAGAACGCGTAGCGTGGCTTGATCCAACGCGAGCGATCGGCAGAAAGTCCACCGGCCGGCACCACGCAATGCACATGTGGGTGAAGTTCGAGTTTCTGACTCCAGGAGTGCAGCACGCTGAAGAAGCCAATTTCTGCGCCAAGATGTTGGGGATCGCGGGCGATTTCGAGAAGTGTTTCGGCACTGGTTCGGAATAGGAGATCGTAGACGACCTTCTTATTCTGAAGAGTCAGTGGGGCTAACTGCCGAGGTAGCGTGAAGACCACATGCACGTACTGTGTCGGAAGAAGTTTCCTGCGACGCTTCTCGAGCCAACGCTCGCGAGCGCCCGTCTGACACTTCGGACAGTGCCGATTTCTACACGAGTTGTAGGAGATGGCGCGATGTCCGCAGCGAGTGCACTCATCGAGATGTCCGCCGAGCATGGCCGTGCGGCACCGCGCAATGGCCAGCAGCACTTTGACATGCTTCCAGGAGATCCACTTACGGCTTCGTTCGATGAATGCGTCTCCCGCAGAGCGGACGAGATCGGCCACCTCGAGGGGTGGCCGGTCCATCTACTCGTTCTGTGGTGGCCGCTCTTTTAGCTCCAGCGAGTCCAGAGGACTCCCGGTCGCACTGAGGTGACGTTCAGAGAGATGGAGATAGATGGTGGTTTCTTCCAGATCGCGATGCCCTAACAACATCTGGATGGTTCGCAGATCTGCGCCTGCTTCAAGTAGATGTGTGGCGAAGCAGTGCCTCAGCGTATGAGGGTGCACGTCTTTCTGCAGGCCCGCTCGCTGGGCGGCTTCCTTGCAAGCGTCCCAGACCACTTTGGTGTCGATCGGCGTATCACCGGTATGCCAGCGGTTACCTGGAAACAGCCATGCGCTTGGCTTGCGCTTTAATCCGCGCCAGTGCTCACGCAGTGCCTCGAGCAGTTTTGGGCTGAGCATCACATCTCGGTCTTTGCGTCCCTTGCCGCCCTGGACGTGAATCACCATGCGTTGGCTATCGATGTCGCTGACTTTCAGGTGTGTCAATTCAGCGCGTCGTACTCCGGTGGCGTAGAGCGTCATCAACAGAGTGCGATGATAAGGAGTCAGAGCTGCGTCGATGAGTCGCGCGACTTCTTCCCGGCTGAGGATCGAAGGAAGGTGAAACCCTTTTTTCGGATAGGGCGTCTCGGCGATGCTCCAGGTTTTTTTGAGAGTTTTGATGTAGAAGAATCGCAGAGCTGCCAATCGTTGCGTAACCGTGCCCGGCGATAACTTGCGCTTCTTGAACAGCTCGGCCTGATATTCACGAATGTGTTCTGGACCCAAACAATCCGGAGAACGCTTGAATCGTCTTGAGAAATCTTCAACTGTGCGGATGTAACAGCGTGTGGTACCCTCAGAATAATTACGACGCTCGAGTTCTTCGAGCATCATTTTGCGAAGTCGGGTCATGAGGACCTCCTTGTGACCCGACAATATCCCGATCACATCGACATCGTTCACCTACACGCACGCGAAGCGTCCGCCGCAGAGCGGCTTCGTTCTAGTCGGCTTGTAGGAAGTGATCTCCGCGCTTGGCATCGATCCTGGCCGGATTACAGACTAACTGGCACTAATCGATCTGAAAGGGAAACGAGCTTCAGTCTTTCTTTAAGTACGCCAAAGAAACGGTCGTGCCGGATCAGGGGTTCACCCCAATTCCAGGGTCCAACTGGGGTCCAAAACTTGGTGTTTTGGACGGTTTTCGGGGGTCTCATCGATGTAAGGGCAACCGAATCAATGGGACTTAGAGAGTGACCTTCAACTCATAATTGGGCGGCTCGCCGCTTCCACGGAAGCGCTCGATCTCATCGGGTCATTCCTGACCAAGTGCTTCAACAAATCCGCAACTCAACGCAACTGAAACCAACTTAGAAAAGTGTTTTCCGTTCACGAAAGTGCCGGGAATATTTTCTGGACTGAAGTGTTGTCGAACTGGAATTTTTTCAGCAGGCGCATGCGACGCGGCGGGGAATAAACAGCGAGGGCAAGTGTTTTGTCTCTCAGCGCGAGCGATATGTCGCGGCTCGGAAATTGATGAAATGAGCACAGGAAAAGGAGAACCGAAATGACTAACGTTCAAATCGAAATCTCATCACAGAGCGAAGTAGCAAATGAGGCTACCTGTCGCAACACCGGCTTCCACCACCTTGGATTGCATGCCACAAACCCTGTTGCGTCTGCGGAATTCTATAGGGATGTTCTCGGCATGGAGATCGTCGGCGGGAGCACGCCTGACCATCCACTCGGGGCCACCGCCTTCCTGAGCAGCCGTCCGGATGAGGAATCACACGAAATTGCCTTGTTCGCCGACCCCGCGTTTGCTCACGTCGCCTTCAAGGTCTCGTCACTCGCCGAGCTCCGATCCTTCCACGCACGGGTTGTGAAGAAGAATATCCCGATCAAGTTCGCATTCAACCACCGCGTGTCCTTCGCCTTCTATTTCGACGACCCTAACGGCAACATGATCGAAGTCTACTGGCCCACTGGAGATCTGAGCCGGAGGCAACCTCAGGCTGAACCTCTCGATCTGTCGCAGCCGGACGAGGTGCTGCTAGAGTCACGCAATCCAAGTTCTCGGCGTTTCGGGAAACGAAATTCAGCAGATCGTGCCGGCAGTCTTACACGAGGCTAAGGAACGGGCGGTGGTTGATAAGTCGATTACGACGCGAGGTTGTTGTTGCGCGAGCTGAGGTGGGATCACTCGATCACCCGATTGCAAGCGGCTGGTGCTTGAGAATTTCCTCTATCTGCAAAAACGGGGTTCTGGGAAGCGTAAAGATGAAGTTCTGGGCGAGTTGTCGGCAAACAGGAACGTGGTCGCAGAAAAACACGTCTACTGTCTTCCCAGCCGGTCTATAAAAATTAGGAAGAATAGTTGTGAATCCGATTCCGGATGAAACCATCCACAACTCACTGAACGGCAAATCTGCTCTGGGAGGATGGGACTCATGGAGAGACAAAAGCAGGAAGTTCGAAGTTTTGAAGGAGCATCATGAGCGGGTCGGCAAGCGCAAAATCGGCGAAATCATTATTCGACAAACTGGGCGGCACCAAGAGCATCGAGGCGGTAGTAGACGACTTTTACAAGCGAGTTCTCGCGGACGCGGAACTCAAACCCTTCTTCGCCAAGACCAATATGACGTGGCTACGGATGCGGCAGGTCCAATTTTTCAACCAAGCTCTGGGCGGACCAGCGCTCTACAAGGGAAAGGGCATGAAAGAGGCACATGCCAAAATGACGATCGGGCAGCACCACTTTGATCTGGTCGCCATGCACCTGGTGGACACATTAGAGTCATTAAGCGTAGCGCAGGCCGAATTTGACGCAGTTGTCTCGGCTGTAGCGCCCTTGGCCAAAGACATCGTGTCCAAGTAGACGTAAAGTGGACACGTTTTGAGGCCATACGCCGCGGTATGTTGCCACAGTTTGGCACTTCTGTCCCCGCGCACCGCTACAGGAATCAAGCGCGAAGGTCGGCATAACTGGCGAGAAATGTGCGGGCCGGGAATACAACACGCGCTCGCGTGTCTTATGCGATATCAAGCAAATTCGAAGTATGGAGTGGAGAACAAATGAGAATTGAAGAACAAACAATTGGAGTTCGCGCCACGTCGTATTCTCGCCCCGTGGAAGCGCTGGATTACGACTTTAATCTAAGCAAGCTGGAACGCGTGATGTCCGGGGCGGGTAAAGTTGCCGCGCTTGGTCATGAGCTCGAACGGCGTGAGCTGAAGCGCACGATTGTGGTGACAGGGAAGACTTTGGGCGGGTCGGCGCTGCTTGAAAAAGTGACGGGAGCCGCAGGCGCGCGGTGCGTTGCAGTGTTCAAAGGCGCGCGGCAACACGTGCCACGGAGCAGCGTGCATGAATTGCAGGCGCTGATCGAACGAGAGAACGCCGATTCGCTGATCGGTTTTGGTGGCGGCAGCCCGATCGATACTTGCAAAGTAGCGAGCCATCCTTTTCTCGAAAAGCGCGAGATCATTCAGATTGCGATCCCGACGACGTTATCCGCGGCCGAATACACGTATGGCGGCGGCGTGACGGACGAGAAGA
>Ga0185299_10006608_pt1 | contig 12279 bp, 12 predicted proteins | sample PaiPotPPA55metaG_FD_128002 | JGI IMG/M metagenome (GOLD analysis project Ga0185299, IMG submission 128002) | Iron sulfur acid spring bacterial and archeal communities from Banff, Canada, to study Microbial Dark Matter (Phase II) - Paint Pots PPA... ...
GGTACGGGACGCTGTCCGCGGTAACGTGCAAGCCGTTCGGGAAATTGCTGATCGCACAGAAGGTAGGCCGCGGCAAGCCATTGAATTTGAAGATAAGACGATGACCCAAGCATTTGAGCGAATGACGATTGAAGAATTGGAAGGGTATGCACGAGACGGCACTTTGCCCGAATGGTTTCCGCGTACTCCAAGCGCCAGCACCGACTAGGATGCTATCTACGCACAATCTACGCCAAGACTTGAACCTGCCTGGCTCGAATTCAGGCCCGCATCCTGCCGATTTTCCGCTCGGCTCCGCAGAATCGCGCGCAGCAGCCAGGGCGCTGCTGTCATGTCAGCCGATTACCGTTGTAGATTTTGGCACTCTCCCAATGCCCTTACCGACGTACGAAGAGATTTTGCGGGACTGGAAAGACGAAGGTGACTGCTACACGCACGAGCAGAGGAGAGACAGCACGCTTTTAAGGCGCGCGATCCTGAAAGATTCGGATGCTTTCAGGCGCATTAGGGCAAGTTCGCCAAAGTGATGCCCGCAGACTTTCCCCTTGGCTCGCTTGAATCGAGGGCAGCGGCTCGCGCGAAATTAGAGCGTTCGCAGCGAGATCCGGCAAACCGAATCTCCGTCCGAATCATCCACATTGGCCATAACGGAAAGGAGCCCTTGCCTCCATCGCAGAGCATTTCTTGGCAGGGTGGAGTCACGGAAATCATTCACGTCTCAGGCGGCGATTCGTGAGACCGGGGGACTTTTTGATTGGCTCTCTGGAGTCGCGGTCGGCGGCACGAATGCAGCTCGTTCGATTGAAGGAGAGCCGCACTTGAATCAGGTTTATCCACAATATCTCTGGGCCTGGCGAAGACGAACCTCGCATACACTTCGGCTACTGGCAGGAGTGTCAGAACGGAGTGCTATTTCAGATGATTTACGTCCCTCACATTTGGCTAAAACCGGAAGAACCCATTCCCGTCTGTCCAGACTGCGGCACACCGTTCAAGAAAACAGGTGAGTATCCCAACCTGGTCGGATTCCAAGCGAACTGCATCGACAAGCATGACCCCGAATTGTTGGGACAATTGGTCACGCCGCCGCGATCGACGGGCAGCGCTTACTAGTTCATGGCTAGGCAACGACGATTGGCCGGAAACCTCATCGTCCCTTTGCTAAGAACTCGTTGGGTGAGCAACCGGTACTTGTCCGGTAATCCGACTTACCATGAGTTATCAGGTGTTGTGTGGGTTGAATTTTTCGGGCGACGATTTATTCAGCATAATTTCTTCTTATCCGACCCGCGTCAAGGGAATCCAGCGGTTACATCTTCCACACTCCACGCGGAATCAGTCGCAGCCTCGCTCGACTGGACATTTGGCCAAGGATTTGCATCTAAGTGTGTGACCGCCCCATGGGGCAGTCCGAAGGATAAGGAGAAAAACCGTGGCATCGAAGAAAGCAACAACCAAGAAACTCAAAACAGCTAAGAAACTGCAGCTGACGAAGAATCTATATTGGCCAGCCAAAACGGCCCAGTAAAAGGCGAAACTCAGAACGTTAGGACGTAACGCGGTAACCGGATGAGTTGCTTACCGGAGAAGTGTGGAGTACTGGGCTCGCGACGCCGCACAACCGAGCAGAGTAAGCTCGCCAACCCTGTGATCCTGCGAGGGAATCGTTATTCCAGATGCAGAGGAGAGACGCCGACTTTCGAAGCACCCGTTGGAGCGTACTTCCCGGCTATCCGAAGATGTTCGATGCGCGGATAGTTTGCCCGCTGGGATGGTCTCGGCATGAGCATCGCTGGCCACATCGCCACTGCGATAGCGACTCCCATGGCAACCATTATCGCGGTGTTCAAACCGTATCGGCGGTCGATAGAGACGCATAAGGCGAGAAGGGCCAAGGATGCCACGGAGATGAAAACCACGGCGAATGACAGAAAGTAGTGTTTCCGAGACAGGTGGCTGCCTTTCATATTGGACGCCTCCTAGCCGGGCCGCTGGCTGGACTTCTTTTCGCTATTATACACACAACTTTTCGTGGGTGGTCCCAAGCGCGCTCTGGATCGCCGCTGTGAGGGACTCAGTGATCCCCTCGGGCGAGAGCCAAGTCCTGGTTAACGCGCAAACCGGACAAGTGGAATCGTACCTGCCGTTGTTTGGAAGCCTGCCCAAAAACCCCGCCCAAAATCCTCATTTCTCGAGGACGCAGAATCGTTGAGAATCAGCTTGCCCAGAAGCGCGTTCCGTTCGCCTCAGAAAGAACTGTTTTTGGGCAGGAATAGCGCCGCGCAGACGGTAGTTGCCGCTCGGAGTGAGATGGGGAAGGCGGTTGTGGGTCACACCCGCTACTGCTGTTCTTCCCAGTCCCTCACGGTGTGCGTCTAGCCTCTGCGTTTACACCAGCGTGGACAGAGTTTTTGGAGTCGGGAAGTTGTTGAGCCGCCAGCTTGTCGGATGATAAGCCATGTCGGTTGTCAATTTGCAGCTTACTGAGAATATTTGACACATGGAACTTTACAGTTCGTTCGGAGATGGCGAGCGCGCCGGAAATCTCTTTATTTGTTAAATTTCTCATCAGTAGTTGAACTACTTCGACCTCACGTGCTGTCAAAAAATGGCCGTGGAGAAGCTGTGCATCCAGAAGCGCTTTCGTTCGTTTAGCGAAGGCTAGCAATACGTGATGGGGTACCCAAAGCTGCCCTTTGAGTATGCTGTCGATCGCTAGTGGCAGTTCCCTCTGCCACTTCTTGTGCAGTTCCACGAAGCCGTCTATACCCCAATTGAAAAGTCGTATTTCCTCGGTGACGTGCTGTTCCGACGAGAGAAGCACCAGGAATTTGCTGCCGGGTGAATCGGCGCGAAAACGCGCGGCAAGCGGTCCCAAGTCCGTTCGCAGTGAGCACGCGTCCAGGACAAAGAGGCAGGGAGAACCAGGCTCACGGATTACCTCAGCCTCATTCGAGGTAGAAGGCAAAGTACGAAGAAGAGGGTTCTTTGCGCGAGAAAGTATCCTCTCAACCGCGCGGATGAGAAGAGGATGCGAACTCATGACCTGAATTGCGAAGATCACTCGCGCCACCCTGTACAGCAAGCGACCGGTCCTCAGCCTGCCCGAAAAGCCGCCGCTCTAGGGAAGAGTGTGGCGGCGATGGCCAGTCCGATTACACGGCACTTCACAAATGCGACGGAATGCACGATTCCTAAAGGGCTCACGGCCTCTGAGAGACGTTGAGTTTCAAACCATTACAGCTTCGTTCGCCGGGCTGGCGGTGAACGAACGAAACTGTAGGTTTACAGATTTGTGAGCTGCGCAGATTACTTAAGGGCAGGAAATGGCGGATGGCGGAGCGCGACCTGAGTGGGAGCCTGAGAAGGGGCTAGCAGGAAATCCCGAACGTGAGGGGGGAATCAATCCTGCTCGCGATCGATCGTCTAGTAACTTTCTTTCCTCCGAGCAAATGCCTGCACCCGATTGCGGAGGAACACCAGCAGTGACTGTCGCCAGGTTTGTCGAGGAATCTAAGTTCGTATTGGAATCATTGAATGATCCAAGCGGAGCAGGTTTGGCCTGCGAAAAATTGCCGTGGCCATCATTAAGAAATATTGCTACGGGCTGTCTCGACCAAGCGGTGGCGAGGACCAAGTCGGCAGCGTTTCTTCCATTAACATAGCGCGCCTTGATAATCAGACCGAATGCTGGCGCAACAACTGGAAATGATCGTGGCCCCGCAGCCACGTGGACCTGAATCCAATAAGTGCTCATGCTGCCAGCATTCTGTCCAACTTGAATGCTCGCTGAGTCCGGGCGAAGGTCGCCGTCAAGATCAGCAATTGCAAACTGCGGTCCTGGCCCGACCGAAGTGACCGGTCCGTTCTGAATTTCTGCGGCCTTTGCTGTACGGCTGCCGGCGAAACCGAACAACAACAAAGAGAGCCACGGAGCCCAACTACGGACCGCTCGGAGATTCATTCCTGCGACTGTTTGAAGGCCAGGTTTGCGCGATATATCAAACAAGGAGCACTCTCAGGCACGGGCGGTGTCGGGGACTATACCATTCAGAGGGTCACCAGGAAAGATGCTTATTAGAAGTGGTCTATTTCAGAGATCCGGTGGCCGCCGAATTTGTGGAATCCACAATCACTCATCGTGCTTTGATTTTTATTCGCTGTACATCCAGCGGCGCTAGAAGGGCAGGAAGACCTGTACTACGGATTCCTGTATCGGCCATTGTGCACGGAGACGTATAGGTCTACGTTCTCGCGCACCGGATCGCCAAGCTTGACGAGGCCACGTGCGGTTTAGAACGATTTCAAACTTGAGCGCGGAGAGGAAGAAGCATCTCGAGTTCGGCCTACCCCGCCCGTGCGACCTTTTCGGAACGACTTGCTGGCGCCCGATGCGATATTCGATGGCCAGAAGGCGGCTTCGAGTACCGGTGTTTACGGTGAGAGTGTGAAAGGCAGGGCAACTCGGCCTCCCTGCGGACCGGCTTAAAAATAGAAGGAGATTAAGAATGAAAATAATCAGACTTGCGTCAGTTCTCGCGTTTTTGGCGGCGCTGCTGCTGGCAGGGACAGCGTTTGCCCAATCTGATCCGGGCGTTCGTACCGGTGCGATCAATGGGCAAGCGGGAGCAACCACGACGAACCCGCTACCGTTGGCTTCTGTTGCGGCCCAAAGTCCACAAGGGAGCTTGGAGTTCTTCCAGAATGGCCTTAGTAGGTTCCAAGATGTTGAAGTCGTCTCGGGTGGCGCCAACAATGGTTTGGGACCGCGGTTCAACCTCAACCAGTGCTCGGGGTGTCATTCACAACCGACCATTGGCGGGACAGGCCCCAGCGCCAATGTCTATCCGAACGTCGGCCCGAACCTCGAAGCCGAGGTGATCGCCAACGGCGTCGCCAGCGGGTCTACCAACACCATCCCATCGTTCATTTCGGCCGCGGGACCGACCCGCGAAGTTCGCTTCCCGTTCTTCTTTAACTCTAACGGAAGTCCCAACACCAATGCCCCCAACGGTGGCGTGGAAGATTTGTTCACGGTTTCCGGGCGGTCTGACGCCGGCAGTTGCCGTCTGCCACAGCCGAGCTTTGCAGCCGCGCAAGAGACCAACAACATCATCTTCCGCATTCCCACGCCGACTTTCGGCGCAGGCTTGCTTGAGAATCTTGACGACTCGACCCTTCTTGCCGTTCAGGCGGCCGCTGCGGGCAACAATCTAGGAATTAGCGGCACGTTCAACCACAACGGCAACGATGGCACCATCAGCCGCTTCGGCTGGAAGGCGCAGAACAAGTCGCTCGAAATTTTCGCGGGTGAGGCCTACAACGTCGAGATGGGCATTACCAACGAGCTGTTCACGCAGGATCGCCCGCTTCCCGGGGAGGACATGACTACCGGCCTTCCCGCAAACTGCTTGAATCTCTCCGGAAGCGGCTATCCGGAGGATGCAACCAACTTCTCACCCACCGTCAGCAGCTCGGACCAGTTCGCCGTGAATGCATCGATCCCCAGTGATGTGGTCGCGTTTGCAATGTTCATGCGGCTGCTGGCTCCCCCGATACCATCTACTACGACACCTGGCGGTGCAGCTTCGATTTCTAACGGACGCCAGCTTTTTAGCGCCATCGGCTGCGCCACCTGCCACACAGCGACGATCAACTCCACCCAGAATTCGAACGTCACCTCGTCGTTGGCAAATCAACCCGTGAACCCTTTCTCCGATATCGAGATCCATCACATGGGTACGGGCCTGGCGGACAATGTCTCGCAAGGCGGTGCTGGCGGCGATCAATTCCGCAGCGCTCCCTTGTGGGGCCTAGGCCAGCGAATCTTTTTCCTGCACGATGGCCGCACCACCGACCTGCTCAAAGCCATCGAGGCCCATCAGGGCAACGGCTCCGAAGCCACCCAGGTGGAAGAAAACTTCGATTCGCTTTCACCCACGCAGAAACAGAACATCCTGAACTTCCTGCGTTCGCTATAGCTGTTGGGCAGAAGACCGACGGGCGAGACACAAACGTGTCTCGCCCGATTTCTCCTTATGGTGGCAACGGCACTCCGAATATGAAGACTCAATTCTCGCGTTCGTTGGTACTTCTTGGATGTCTTATTTCGTTCCTTCGCGGGGCGCAGGCCGCCCCTCAGACAGGGGGAGATTTTTCCAACAATTCGCAAGCAAGTAAGCTCTCGACTGGGACCATCCTAGTCAAGGGTGCATGGTCGAGTGCCAGCGATTCGGCGACTTCCCTCCCGGAAGGTGGGGGGTTGGTCAACAATATTTACAGCAACCCGTATTTTGGTCTCGACTACGCTTTATCCGCGGATTGGACCGAGAAGTACAGCGGCCCACCTCCGTCGGACAGCGGCTACTACGTTCTTGCGCAAATCACACGCGCGGACACATTCAAAGGAACAAGTCGAGCCACCATTTTAATTACCGCCCAGGATATGTTTTTCACACTTACCCCTGCTGGGAACGCGCTGGAGCTGATCAATTACACCAAGGACAATTTGAACGCCGACTACAAAGTGGAACAGCCGCCGACGGAGGTCAGGATCGCCAATCATTCCTTCGTTCGCTTTGACTACGTTTCTCCCGTCGCCGAACTGCATTGGCACATTTTAGCTACTCAAGTCCGCTGCCACGCGGTCCAGTTCGTCTTTACGAGCCGCGACACGGCGTTGATGGAAAACCTCATCCAGGAAATGGACAAGATGAAGTTGCCGGAGGAGGCCGGTCTCAGGTCGGGGACGGGCGGTGGTGAAGTCCCCGTTTGTATCAAGAATTACGCACGCGACGAAAACGTAATTGAGAAGGTTGATCCAGTCTTCGGTGAGCGCAGATTCAACCCGGTTCCAGTCCGGATCACCATCGACAAAGAAGGCAAGGTTAAGCACATTCACTTTGTCAGCGCGTTTCCAGATCAGGCAAAAGCGATTACGGATGCTTTGTCGACATGGAGGTTCAGGCCTTACTTGCGAAACGGAGAACCGGCGGAGGTGGAAACAGGCATCCTGTTCGGGCGTGCGCCGCGCTCGACGAGACCGCCACCGACCGACGCGGTGAGCGAATGATCAGCCTTCGTCCGTGCGACAAGGAATTCTGTGTGCAAAGGATGGTCTCCATTCTGGCCCTGCTTGTTTCGTTTTCGACCGCAGTTCTGGGCGCAGACGGCATCACCGGCGCTGTGCGCAATCAGACAAACGGTCAACCCTCAGTCGGCGATGAAGTGATTCTGATTGGGCTGGACGGAGGACTGCGGGAGGAGGCACGGGCGAAAACCGATACCCACGGAGGGTTTACACTCTCGGCGCCGGATCCCCACGAACCTTATCTGCTTCGCGTGGTGCACCAAGGAGTCGATTACGATCAAAGGGTTTCCGTAGGGGCCGCGCTCTCCATCTCAGTGTTCGACGCAGCGGTGCAGGTGCGTGGCATAACGGGCAGTATCGAAATCCTCCGCACCGGAACTGATGGCAAGCTGCTTCACGTGTCCGACCTATACGAGATCAAGAACGAATCAAGCCCGCCCCTGACGCAGGCGGGGGAGCATACTTTTGAAGTTTATCTGCCGACAACTGCCAAGATTGATTCTGTCCTGGCTGCGGGTCCGGGGAACGTCGGCGAGGCGATTTTCGCGTCTCCTGTGCCCGGCGAGCCTGGACACTACACGGTGAGTTTTCCTTTGCGACCAGGAGCAACGAAGTTTGCCTTCAACTACGACCTCCCATACAGTGGCCGTGCCGCGTTTCGGACAAGGCTGGCGTATCCGCTGCAGCAGCTGGCGGTCATGATTCCGCCGACGATGAAATTCTCGTCACGCTCCCCAATCTTCGAGACCCTCGCGACCGGCAACGCTAAATATCAAGTCCGAGTAGCCAACCAATTGAGGGAAGGGGAAGGTCCAGGGTTTGAAGTCTCCGGAACCGGAGCACTTCCACCTCTTCGAGATCAAGGCAAATCCCAAGCGCGGCGGCAGTCCACAGCCGTGGCTAATCCGAAAGCGTCCTCCCCAGCCCATGCACTTTCAGGAACTCCAGGCCGTATTGATTCGCGCGTGGAGCGCGCTGAGGCGCACTCGCAATGGCTAGTCCTGGGCGGATTGATTGCCTTCCTTCTTGCCGCATGCGTTCTCCTAGTTTGGCAAATACGCACGACTCGAGGTGTCTCTGGCACTAGAACAGGCATACCGCTAGCTAGTCAAAATCGACAGGCCGAATCCTTTTCGGAACTTCTGAAGAAGGGACTGCTTCGACTTGAGGCTAATGGGCTTCGTCGATCAATTTCTACGGAGGAGTACGACTCAACTCAGCAAGCTCTAGAGCTGCCTGCGGAATATGCCGTCCGTAACCCCTCTTTAAGACACCACGATGGATAGGTACCACGAAGGCGGTTTTTGGGTCGTGCAATCTCACGGGGGCACTCTAACCGCGCATCCGCAGCCTGACAAAATGAAAACAGAAAATTTGAAATCCGGATATGAAACAGTATTTACAGTTACGGACTATTACGGTCACCCGCGCAAAGGCATTGCAAATTACCGGGCTAAACCGCATTTTTATAAATGCGTTTCGAAGAAACGTAAGAATCATGACTCCGGGCTTTTTCAATTGACGCCCCTCGACTCAGAAACATTTGAGTTAGCCATGGAACACTGGGAGATTTGGCGAAGATGGTTAGTTGCATTCTATGCGAGGAAGACAGATATCAGCACGGGGCCCGCGCTACCGCGCGAAGCCAGCAGGCATGCAGAGTTGACGCGGATTTTGGACAAACTCCTAGTGTCTGACCCTGAGAAGTCCATCACGCGCATTGGGCAATTCGAGGTCCTTCAGGAGCCCAGCCTACCGACAAACGTAATTCGTCAGCTGCGGGTCAAATGGATCAAGCCTGTCGATTGAATCTTCGCGATTCCCTTCTTTATTATCACGTCCTGATGAACGCGGAAACCGGACATGTGGGCTACCGGATGCCTGCCCAGAAATACATGTTTGTGGGCAGTCTGAATCGCCAATTTCTGCCGCATGAAATCAATAACTTAAAAGGGCGGGATGGCAGTGGGGTTTGCGAGCAGCCCGCACGTGTTTCGGTTCTCCGATTCAAGTGGGTGCTGTTCCTCACGGCGCTGAGTGAGGCGCTGAGACCAGGCAGAATCCACTTGCCCCGCAAGCGCGTTCTATCGGAACTTGACGGTACTTGAATGTGAAACGTTGTGCCTCTGAGCTCTTCCAGGATTGTCTCCATCTCGCGAAGCCAATCTGGAGTTTCAGTGGTGGTGTTGGGCGTAGTCTTGCTCACTAGCATAGCGATTCCCCTTCAGGTCTACCGAATCGTTTGCATAGCCCAGTTTTCGAGAGTGGCGTGGGTCGCGGTCCATCAGCCGTGTGATCGTGGCGAACAGAAGACAAACCGATACCCCACACATCAGCACCCCAGCCATGCTCTCAAGAGGCCCTAAGAGCCTCCACGTACTGGGAAGGGTCACATCGCCGTAACCCACGGTGGCGTAACTGCTCGAAGAAAAATAAAAGGCTAGTTCCCACGAAGGAAAGCATTGCAACCGGTAGAAACTCGCCCATAGAAGAATCACGAGCCCATGGAGAATAATGATTGCAATCGTCGATTTCACGACCAGGACGGCCGAGCGAACCGGACCAAATCCTTGGGCGTCCTTGGCCGTCACGCTTCGTAGCCACTCCATGAGCGCCGCAACTCCAGCACACTGCAAACAGAGTGTGAGGATTAACAGAAGAACGGCGGCAGAGGCTTGATGTATGAGTGTCATTTTCATTGCCTTCAGTTTGTTTGAGGAACGGCTTTAGCCGTTTCAGGCAGTTCGCCATGCACGGTGGACTCATTCGCTTCCCAGCGAATGATCTTCAGGTCAAGCACGAAGATGCTGTAAAGAACCGGCACCAAGAGCAGAGTGATAAAGGTAGCGACGCCAAGTCCACCGATCTGCGCGTAACAAAGAGGCTGCCACAGGGGACCGCCTTCGAGAGCAAGGGGGAAAAGAGCCAGGATCGTTGCTCCCACTGTGATCATTACAGGGCGAATTCTCTGGATGCCCGCATCGGCCAGCGCTTGGACTAGTGGCTCGCCTTTTGCGTGCATTTCCTCAATGAAGTCGAACAGCACGATGACGTGGCTGACGATCACGCCTATGAGGCTGGCGATGCCGAGAAAAGCCATGAACCCGAACGGCGTATGCATGATCGCGAGGGCGATCAGAGAGCCGACGACGCCATAAGGAGCAGCCGCGAATACCAAAAGAGGTTTGACGGCGTTATTGAATTGAACGAGCAAGGCCAAGTAAATCCCAACCAAAGAAATCAGCAGAACGATTTTGAGATTTGCGAAGCCGTCTAGTTGTTTGGCCCTTTCACCACCAATCCGCAGTTGATATCCGGGAGGAAGATTTTTCTGGAACTCCTGCAATTTCGGAATAATCGGATCGATTACCTCCGACGCGAGGACTCCCGGCTGTGGGTAACACAAGATGGAAATGGTGCGAAAGTGCTCTCGCCGCGCGATACGGCCGGTTTGCAGGAGGTGCTCCAAGCTTGCAACCGATAGTAGAGGCACGCGGTTATTCGTCTGTGAGCTGTAAACATAAAGGTTCTTGATGTCGGCAAGCTGAGCGCGCTCCTGCATGCGAAGACGGGCCACAATAGGAATGTTCTTGTTCCCTTCCTTGAACACGCCTACTTGGGTTCCACTTATTGCTGCGGTTGACGCGCTTGCGACATCGGCGTTGGTGATGCCCACGACGTTCGCGCGGTCAGGGTCGATTTGAACCTGTAGCTGAACATTGTCCGGAAACCAGTCATCTCGTAGAACGGAAATACCCGGGGCCTGGGCAACGATGTCCTGGGCCTGGCGAGCAATCGTTCGCAGCGTTCGGATATCGTCAGCTTCGTTTTTCGCGTCCACGTCCGCTTGGCCGGAGATCATCAGCTCTACGGGATTCTCGACGGGGTTTGTTTGCAGCTGCCGCACAGTGATCCATGCGCCTGGGATCTGCTTTGCAAGTGCGTCCTGTATCGGGCGTTTCAGCTTCGGAGTGGCTTCCTTGTCCGTTACTTCAACAATGATTTGCGCGTAGTTCGTTTGCGGCATTTCCGGTGAGACGGAAAACCAGAAACGCGGTCCGCCGCCGCCCGTAAAGGTTGTCAGTGATTTGAGAAGATGGCCACGCTCGTCCTTCGATCCAAGCTCGGGCGAAGTTTCGATCACTTTCCGAACCACTTCTTCAGCCTGGACTGCGGCGTCGCTGGTTGCACTCAAAGGCGCGTCATTTGGCAGCCAAACGTCCAGATAAAACCAATACTGGACATCCTCAGGAAAGAATTGAGTCTTCAAGCGAGAACCGAAAAGCCCTCCGCCGATGAGAAAAACAAGAGATCCGGCAAGAACAGCCCAACGATGTTTTATGGCTCTTTGGACAAGCCGGTTATAGAAACCGTAGAAGCCTCGTTCGCGTCTCTGCTCAATAGTAGGTTCTGGCTTTGCCGGAGGACGTTGAATGTAGTAGCCCAAGAATGGGACGAACGTCATTGCAACGAATAGCGCGGACAGTAGCGAGGCCGTCATGACGATCGGCAGACTCTTCAAGAACTCGCCGGTATTTCCGGTCAGCATCAGGAACGGCAGGTACGCAATGATGTTCGTAATCGTCGCGTAGAAAATCGCAGTCGCAAGCTTGGTTGGACCGAGCCAGGAAGCAATCTTGCGGGGCGAGCCTTCCGCCAACTCGCGCTTGATGCCGTCTCCCGCCACGACCGGCACGTCCACGAGAAGCCCCAAAGCGATGATGAGTGTTGCAATCGAAACCTGCTGAAGGTCAATTCCTAGCACATAAACGATTCCGAATGTCATCGCGAGCGTAATCGGTATGGCTAGTGCCATGATCAGAGCGAGACGCCACTCCCAGAAACCGAGCAGCGCAATAATCACGACGAGGCCTATGGCTTCCAGGAGTGCTCGGATAAAAAGATGGATGTTCTCCTTAACCTGAAGGGGTTGATCCGACGTGTGCGCCAAAATGAGGTCCGCAGGAAGAATTTGATGAAGCTGCGAAAGCTTTGCGTTCACCGACTCACCGAAGCTCGCGATTTGCTTTTTGTCGCGCATGTAGACTGCCAACGTAACGGCGCGGCTGCGCTGCCAACGCCCACTCTTGTCCTGCCAGGTGTAGTAGTTCAGATATTGTGCAGGGGCTTGATAGCCGCGGCTGATCTGGACGAGATCTCGCAGATACACCGGGGCACCTTCTGGCGTG
>Ga0185299_10006609_pt1 | contig 12278 bp, 10 predicted proteins | sample PaiPotPPA55metaG_FD_128002 | JGI IMG/M metagenome (GOLD analysis project Ga0185299, IMG submission 128002) | Iron sulfur acid spring bacterial and archeal communities from Banff, Canada, to study Microbial Dark Matter (Phase II) - Paint Pots PPA... ...
ATAATAGGCTCGGGGAAAAAGGCTGCATCCTTATCGGCTACGCTCGCCTTGTTGTACTGAAAGCGTATAAGTCCCAAGCGCTTCCAAGCGACTCCGTCCCTCGAAACCGCCACCGCGACTTCTGGTCCGCGCGGCCCGAAAGCAACGTAGGCCAGAACATAACGATCGATGACTTGAATATACGTTATTCGCGGATCCTCACATCCGTATCCATCGGACTCATCTCGTAGTTCATACCGTGTTGCTGGGATAAGCGCATAACCACATTGGTTCAGGGTTAACGCCCCACGACTGCCCTCGCGCGCGCGGAAACAACCGATGCGTGAGATATTGCCGCGTGCGATCATGCGCGGATATAGCCGCAACGAGCCGTCGCGGAGTCGCGCAGACGCAGGATTGATGATGCCCTCGCGGTCAACAGCGCGGCGATCCGGCTTAAACACGACACCGAGCCGCGTAAAGTCTGCTGTGAAACCATCGATCGAATTCTTACTTGGTTTGGCGGACTGTCGCACTAGGGATCTTCTGCATCAGCAGCACTTTCGCAGCTCAAGGCGCGGGCCTTCATAAAGGGTTTAGGAAAACTTGGTCCTTAGGGCTTGACCACCATCACGTAGATCAATCCGATCCACAAGAGTCCACTGATGGGTCCGACAATTGCAGCGGCCCGTCCGTTCGCTATCGCAAGTAGCTCAGCGGATGGCTGATCGTTGGGACTTGCCTCAGCCGCCTTCAATAGACGCCGCTGCCAAGGTAAGAAAAATCCCGGACCCAAGATGAGCAGCGCGAGCGCCATGATATACGCGCTCGTAAGCCACGGAGAGTTTAGTGGAAAGCCCAATTTTGTGGCTGATGCAAAGCCAAACAAAATGCCAAGGACCAATATGATGCCACCGGCCATCGTCAGCGGCCTGCCGGCGCGGACGCCGATACGAATAGCGCGCACATCCGCGGAGCGCCCGATGGCAGCCAAGGCGATACCAACACCGGTCGTAAGTCCAAACGCCACAATAACAAACAGGACGTGAAAGAAAACAAGCAGCATGGAAAATGGGTTCGACGCACGGAGAAACGTGGTCCTTTGTTGCCTGCCAAACTGACAGGCGCGATCCTGAGGCAAACGGCGGCTGGGGAGCGAACTTAAGCAGCGTGCAGGTACATTTGGTCGACGGTACCTATGAATTGTTCCGACACTTTTTCGCCGTGCCGCCCGCGTCAGACGTGGATGGCCGAGAAGTTGGCGGCGTCCGCGGTGTCCTGGCTTCGGTTTTGTCCATGCTCGAGCGTGGTGTCACGCACATCGGTGTCGCAACCGATCACGTCGTCGAGTCCTTTCGCAACGACCTGTATGATGGCTACAAGACCAGCGACGGTGTTCCTCCCGAGTTGCTCTCGCAGTTCCCTCTCTTAGAAGAGGGCCTTGAGGCAATGGGCGTCACGGTCTGGCCGATGGTCTATTATGAGGCCGATGATGCTCTGGCTTCCGCGGCCGCGAAGGCTTCGCGAGATGATCGTGTGAGCCGTGTCTTCATTTGTACGCCTGATAAAGATCTGTGTCAGTGTGTTGTGGGCACGCGAGTCGTTCAACTAGATCGCCGACGCAACATCGTGCGCGACGAAGCCGCCGTAGTCGCCAAGTTCGGGGTGGCACCGCAATCGATTCCTGACTACTTGGCCCTGGTCGGGGATAGTGCGGATGGATTCCCGGGTGTTGCGGGATGGGGTTCCAAGTCTGCAGCTCTGACCTTGTCGCGGTACCACCACCTTGAAGAGATTCCGAGGGATTGGCGCAAGTGGGATCCCACAATCCCTCGGGCACGCGCCCTGTCTGAGGCACTCTTAAACGCTTGGAGCGATGTCCTACTGTTTCGAACTCTTGCGACCTTGCGAATGGATGTGCCGGTGTTTGGTAGCGTTAAGGACCTCCGCTGGGAGGGACCGCGGTTGGACTTCGAGCGCTTCTCCGAACGAATGAAAGCGCCGGATCTGCCACGCCGTGCGACGCTGGCATCGTCTAAACTAGAGCCCGCGACCGGAGCAGGTGCATTGAGCTTGGATCACTAGAGTTAGGGTCTGAAAATGCTGGCCGTTTGTTGGCCAGATCCCGTGCCCTTGAGCGCTTCTTCGACCGCTTGACTTTCCGACCAGACCGCCCCTTCTGCGGCAAGCTTTGTGACCTGCTCTTCGCTCATCTTCTCACGCAGCAATGCCGAGATCTTTTCGTAGCCCCACCGCTCGGTCGACTCACGTTGCAGACCTAACTCGTTGTATTTCGAATCAACGTAGCCTAAGAGTCGGGCCGCAACTTGCAGTTGACTGCGCAGTCCGGCCATGAGTGCGAAATGCTGCAAAGCCCATGCTAACTTCGATCCGCTTTGCGCCTTTTGCGCCCAGCGTAGCCCCTCGCGTGCTGCTTCGCGTGCATGCTCGAGATCACCAAGCGCGATGCAATACGCGGCAATGTTGATCTGATAGATGGCAATATTAGTGGCGTTCTTTCCGCGCAATCCGATCTTAAGTGCCTCTCGTGCGTTGCGGAGCGCTTGCTCGGGATTCCCTACCTCAAAATCCAGCTCTGCAAGGTTACTCAGCACCATTGCGTCGCCGGCCTCATCACCTAAGGCCCGAAACGTCGTGAGCGTCTGCGCATAAAGTTCGCGCGCCTCATCCACGTCGCCGCGATCTCCTGAGATGTCCGCTAGCTCGTTAAGGCAAAGAGCCTCACCCTGCTTGTCGCGGCACTCGCGAAACGTGACGAGCGCACGTGCACTTGCCTCGGCCGCTTCTTCCAACCTACCCATTTGGATAAGACCACGTGCAAGCACGCGCGATGCATGCGCAGCTCCGTGCCTATCGTTTACGGACTCATACAACAGACGAGCGCGTTCTCCGCAATCGTATTTGCGTCTGCCGGAGGAGAGTAAGGCAAGCGCAAGCCACAACCGCCCCGCAATTCCGGGATGCCCATCCTCGGCGATGCGCTCCAGCATCATCCCGATCCAATGGCGCCCCTCGGCTGAGAGACCACCCTCATACCACAACTGCTCCAACGCTCCAGCCAGCTGTGCACCCATGGTCACATCGTGCTGATGCCCCGTCGCCCATTCAAGAGTTGCTCGGAAATTGTCCACCTCAGGCTCCAACCGCGCCAGCACCGCTGCAACAGACATGTTGCCCGACGCCTGGTCTGCCGCCCGAGCAACCTCCGTGAAATGTTCGGCATGGCAGGCCGCAAGACGCTCGCTTTCGCCTGACGCCGCAAGCTTCTCTAACGCGTACGCGCGTGTTGACTCGAGGAGACTATAGCGCTCGGGCTGACACCCAGTCTCGGCGACCACAAGCGACTTGTCAGCTAGCGAGTCCACGAGCTCAAACATCTCCGAACCGTCAAGCCCATCACCGGCACAAACGGCGCTGGCCGCTTCTAGGGTGAAGCCGCCCGCGAAAATGCCTAACCGGTTGAAAAGCTTCTGCTCGCGCGGAGAAAGTAGATCGTAGCTCCAATCGATGAGCGCGGTTAAGGTCTTTTGACGAGGGAGTGCCGTGCGACGGCCGCCGGTGAGAATCTTGAAGCGTTCATCCAGACGTTGGGCGAGATTTGGAATGCTCAACACTTTGACTCTTGCACCTGCAAGCTCGATCGCCAGCGGAATGCCATCTAAGCGGCGGCAGATGTCACCTACGATTGCGGCATTCTCATCCGTGAGACGAAAGTGTGTGTTAGATGCCGCTGCGCGCTCCACAAAGAGCGCGACGGCGCCGAAATGTAGCGCTTCGTCCGCTTTCAACCCGGCCGTCTCCGTCGGTACCGCAAGCGAGGGTAGCCGGTAAAGCACTTCGCCCGTTATATTTACGGCCTGGCGCGAGGTTGCAAGGATGCGGACGCCGGGAGCCGTTTCGAGGATCGCCTCGGCGAGATTGGCAACCGCTTCGAGCACGTGCTCGCAGTTGTCCATGATGAGTAATAACTTCTTGCTACGCAGCCACGGCGGAATTGACTCATCGACTCTTCGCCCTTCGGGCTGGCTCATACCTAAAACTCTAGCGACAACGCTTGAGACAAGCTCAGGATTAGTGAGACCGGCAAGGTCGACGAACCAGACACCATCTGGGTAACGGTCAAGGAGATCGGCACCAACCTGGAGCGCGATGCGAGTCTTACCGACACCACCGGCTCCGGTAAGTGTAAGCAAACGATGTTTTTCGAGGAGCGATTTAATTTGTTCAAGGTCCTTCTCGCGGCCCAACAGGCTGGTGAGCTGACATGGCAGGTTGTTTGGCCTGGCGTCAAGCGAATTGAGCGGCGGAAACTCACTGCGCAATCCGGCGATCGTAAGCTGCCACACGTGCTCTGGCTGAGTGAGATCCTTAAGCCGTCTTAACCCAAGATCGAGCAGGTTTGTGCCGGCCGGAAGAGCCGCCGCCTCTAGACATTGGCGCATTGCATCCGACAGGAGCGTTTGCCCGCCGTGACCGATGGACATCAGCCGTGCGACTCGATTGAGTGTTGAACCAAAATAATCACCGTCGCGTTCCAATGCCTCACCAACGTGGAGTCCTATGCGCACGCCTAGGCCGTCGACTTCTGAAAAGTTTTCTTTGGCTAAGGTCCGCTGAGCGTCAACAGCCGCGCCAAGGGCATTTGTCGCGTTGCTGAAAGCAGCGCAATACGAATCGCCGCCCGTCTTGAACACGTGTCCATTGTGATGCTCGATCGCGTTGCGCATCAGGGCGTCGTGTCGTTTTACCGCAGCATCCATGGCGTCGGGATGCGCTTCCCAGCGCTGAGTGCTTCCTTCGATGTCAGTAAACAGAAACGTGACCGTGCCTGAAGGTAACGGCACCAGCCTCCTGGGCTGCTCTTTAGCCTCACTTGCATGTGGCATTGCTGCAGATTTCTGAAGGTCTCTTAGAGGCACCTAGCCGACGGCCAGCCTGCACTTGGCTGGAGCCTTTCTTATGAGCCTTTTTGACTAGGCTTTGCAAGGCTGAGTTGTGCTACAATGACGTCGAGTCGCTCGAATCGGGTGCCATGAGGCGCTTTCTAAATTAATGATGGAGACAGATCTCGTGTACACAACACCACGAATCATCGCATCACTCGATGCCAACCTTGTATTAGCACAAGCCCTGGGCGGCACGGTTTCCTGCGCGACTGGTGACGTCGTCACCTTTGGCCACGGGTGCAAGTAGAGCAGCAAGACCGGTATTCAGATCGGGCTCGCTAAACTGACAAGAGCACGGATACAGCCAGCGTAAGTCTGCGCCTGCCTTAGCGGCAGGCGCAGTTTTGACTGCGTTGCCGTTGGTTGAGGCGCGGGTCTGATGGTCGAGGTCGCCAAGGCGATCGTCTGTGTGGGCGCACTATCATCGTGCGGGCCAGCGCAACCCATAAACACAATGATAAGCGCGAGTGCAAGCGTTCTATTCATGTTAGTCCTGCGCAAGGCTCCTGTTTTAGCCAGATTAGCGCCTACAAATAGTTTGTGTTCGTCGTGCTGTTTACCGCCGGTTCGAGGTGGTACGAGATCTCGTGTAACGCGAGACGCGTCGTAATTTGCGCCACATTTGCCGATAATCCAAGAACGATAACAATCTCGAAAGGGAGGGAGGAGTTGGTGCAGATGAAAGCATCACTAAAATTTACGGGTGGCGAGTTCCGTTTCAAACCGCACTTCAACCACATCGAATTCGAAGTGAGCGGCACTGCAGGGCGAGCCACCGGCAAGCTGACGACGAATGACTGCCTCGCTCTCGGCAAACACCTTATGGACATTTACTATACTCGTGTGGTGCATCAGCAAGAGGGTTCTGGGGCGAACGCAGAGCCAGCGGAGCAAACCGAATAGGAGTTAGAAGTCCACTTACTGCAGTTAAGGGAGCATCGCCTCAAATAATCTTAGACCTCCAGCGCTTCTTCGACCGCCTTCTCTTCGTTTAGCTTCGAACCCTCAATAAGTAGTGCCGCAAGCTCGCCTTTCTCCAACCGCGCACGCAGTCTCTCCATGAGCCTGATGTAACCCCATCGCTCTGTAAGCTCTCGCTCTCCGCCTTCTTCTCGGTACCAGTTATCCGCATAACCAAGAAGCCGTGCCGCCCTAGGTATGTCACCGCTCAGCGCGGCAATTAGCGCGAGGTGCTGGATACCGACTGCAATCTGGAATTCTCTCTGCAGCTTCTGTGCCAGAAGCAGAGCCTGGTGCGCATTGGATCGCGCATCCTTCAACTGATTCAGCGCAACGTGGTAGGCAGCGAGATTCGCATAACACCACGTTTGGTGCAATAAATTCTTGCCGCGAAGCTCAATTGCTAATCCCTCGCTACCCAGAAGCACCGCCTCTGCCACCTTGCCTTGTGCGAACTCAAGCTCCGCGAGATTGCGAAGTGCAACCGCGCGGCCCCCATCATCGCCTGACTTAACATGTGCTGCTAACGCTTCTTCGTAGCAGCGGCGCGCCCCATCGACATCGCCGCGCTGACCCAGCACATATCCCAGCGCATTTGTGCTGTGTGCTGAACCTCTTCTGTCACCAACCTCGCCCGCAAGTGCGAGGCTACGGCGCAATGCTTTTTCCGATGCCTCCAGGCGGCCAAGCTGATACAGCGAAACGCCGAGCGAATGCAACGCCGTTATCATTCCGCGCTGATCTCCAACCCGTTCGTACAGCTCGAACGCCCGTTGCGCAGCCTCGTGCGCCCGTCTCCCGTCACTTAAAATAAATAGGGTAAACCATAGTCCAGCGGCGACGTCGTCAGGTGCTTGCTCGCCCAGTGCGCCGAACGCTGCTTGCACCCAACGCTGACCTTCGGCGTTCAACCCGCCGTAGAACCAAAAGTCACCCAGTGCGCCTACAAGGGTCCCACCCAACAATACATCGTTGCACTGGTCAAGCGCCCACGCCAGTGCTGCGCGATAGTTGTCCAGTTCAAGTTCCATGCTCACAAGCCACACCGCCGTTGATCCCATGCCGTAACGCATGTCGGCCGCTTGTGCCCGATCGCGGAAGTATTCGCCGTGGCGACGAGCCATGCGCTCGCTCTCGCCCGCTACAGAAAGCTTTTCCAAAGCAAAGGCCCGTGTGGATTCAAGCAAACGATAGCGTTCTTCTTGCCCTCCCGTGTCGGCGACGACCAACGACTTATCGGTTAATGAAGACAACAGGTTCAAGATGTCGCTCTCATCGAGGCTCTCGCCCGCGCACACCGCTGTGGCCGCATCGAGGCTGAAACCTCCGGCGAAGATGGCAATGCGGTTGAAAAGCGTCTGCTCTTGAGGGTTGAGTAGGCCGTAGCTCCACTCGATGAGCGCACCGAGGGTCTTCTGGCGAGGCAGTGCGGTACGGCTTCCTTCGGTAAGTATCTTGAAACGCTCGTTGAGCCGTTGGGCGAGGTTGGCAATCGAGAGAACACTCAGCCGAGCTGCTGCGAGTTCAATCGCCAGAGGAATACCATCCAGCCGGCGACAGATTTCCGCGACAATAGCCGCATTGTCATCGCTGAGAACAAAGCGCGTGTCGGAAGCCGCCGCGCGATCGACAAACAGGGCAATGGCACCATAGGCGGATGCTGTCTCCGCAGAAAGTTCAGTCAGCGTTTCAGGCAACGCAAGCGATGGCAGGCGGTGGACAACCTCGCCGCCGATGCCCAGCGCTTGCCTTGATGTTGCGACGATGCGCACTAAAGGTGCGGCCCCCAAAACCGCTGCGGCTAGTTCGGCCGCAGCCTGGATCACGTGCTCGCAGTTGTCCAGGATGAGCAACAAGTGCTTTCGCTTGAGCCACTGGGGGATGGCCTCGTCAACTCGGCGCCGCTCTGTTTGGGCCATGCCTACGACTTTGGCGACCACGCTTGTCACGAGCTCCGGATCGGAGATGGGGGCTAGATCAGCGAACCACACGCCATCGGGATACCGATCGATGAGATCGGCACCGGCCTGCAACGCGAGGCGCGTTTTGCCGATGCCACCGGCACCTGACAACGTTAGTAGCCGATGACTGCCAATAAGGGCTTTGACTTCCTCGAGATCTCGTTCTCGACCCAAGAGATTCGTGAGCTGAACGGGGAGATTATTCGCCCGTGCGTCGAGCGAATTGAGTGGCGGAAACTCGCTGGGCAAACCGGTCATCATCAGTTGCCACACCTGCTCGGGTTGCGTTAAGTCTTTGAGGCGACGTAGTCCAAGATCGACTAGGGTTGCCCCCGACGGCAGAGCGTCGTGCAACGCGTGTTCTACTGCTCCTGAGATTAGCACCTGACCGCCATGGCCGATCGACATCAGTCGGGCCACGCGGTTCACGGCAGGACCGAAATAATCGCCGTCGCGCACATCGGCCTCGCCCGCATGTAGCCCCATGCGAACCCGCAGTCCCTTAATATCGGCGAAGTCTTCAGTGTCGAGTGAGTGCTGCGCTGCAAGTGCTGCGGCGAGGGCGTCATCGGCCCGTGAAAAAACCGCACAAAACGCGTCACCCACCGTCTTGAAGACATATCCTCGGTGCGACTCAATCGCCTTACGCATGAGCGCATCGTGGTGCGCAACAGCAACACGCATCGCATCGCTGTCGTTTTCCCAGCGCTGGGTTGAGCCTTCGATGTCGGTAAAGAGAAACGTGACCGTGCCGGTAGGTAAGGCGACGGGACTTTTTCGTTTTGGCTTGGCCCCACGGTTGGGCAGCATTAGTGTCCGAGTTCGGGTGTTTGTGTTTTGAGCCCTAGCTCGTAGGCTTCATATAGTAGGTAGCGTTTCGCGCTGTTACAAAGTCGGGTAAAAGCGGAAAAAAGCGTGCAACACAAGTAAATGCAGCCGAGCAACAATGCCAACTGACTTTCGAGATGGCAAGACGTTCCCACGGCGAGGCCGAGAACCCCTGGCCGATTTCTTGTGGCTGGCCCGCGTTATCGATAAGGCGCGCGCAAAGATGAACGGGACACATGACGGCTACATTTACCCGTGCCCGATGGATCGCGCGATGATGGGACGCTGGGGCGTTAGCCCACACGAGTTTAGTACCGCCATCGGCGAGCACTCAACTGATGACCAAATCTCGTCGTGGCTGTCCGAGCGCGTCACTCCAGACCGCATGCGGGCGGCTAACTCGTGGATGTCACGTCAAACCTTTGCCCTGGATCGACAGGATGCGGAGGAAGGCGTACCGGGTGCGGTTGCGCCTACGTTGCCGTCGCGAGATATCATCCTCGGTTTTGTGGTTGCGGTGTTGGTATTGATATTGGCTTGGCTTGCCCGGGCATTCCACGTGTGGTAGACGCCTCTGGTTTAGATCGGCATTTGGAAATTCAGTAAGATCTCGTGGGTCCCCTAGTAAGTGCCATGAAAATGCCAACGAGAAATCATTATATCGAAAAAGAGTTCGCGCTTTGCAAAAGGGTGTGCACCCTTGCTGCGTGTAGACTGCGACATGCATAAACACTCCGCGGGGCTGCTCGCCTCTATATTGTTTGCTTACACATCGCTGCTCGTGTGTGGTGCAGCGCCATCCTTTGCGCAGGGTGGCGCTGTTTCTGACAAAGAAACGCCACAGTTTCAGTCGGCCGTTATTCCATTTTCGTTTGAAGACAATCGTATTTTCGTTAAGACTATAATCAACGGTAAAGGTCCCTTTAGCTTTGTTGTAGATACCGGCGGTGACTTGACAATTGATCGTGCGGTGGCGCGGCGCATAGGGTTGCACAGCAAGCCCGCAGGAAGCCTTAGCGGTGCCGGAAGCTCCACCGCGTCATATTCAACTGCGGTTGTTGCCACGGTCCAAGTCGGCACCGCGCAAGCCGACAACCAAGAAGCAGAAGTTTTAGATCTGTCGCAGATTCGCGAAGGTATCGGGCTTCCTCGCCTCGATGGAATAATCGGCTACTCCATGCTGAAACACTATGCTGTTGAAGTTGATATGGTTACGCACGTTCTGACCCTAAGCCGGGGGCAGATCAATCTCCCAGGAAGCGCACGAGCCGTTCACTTGACAATTGATTCTGGTTTCATCTTCGTCCCAGGGCGCATCCAGGGAGATTCGGGACGAATACTTATCGATACAGGCGATCGGTCATCGCTGACGCTCTTTAGCCCCTTTGCCGTACGCCACCATATATACGGACGTTTTGGCGGAGTGCAAAACGTTCTTACTGGATTCGGAGTCGGCGGTCCGGTGTACGGCGACGTCTTTACGCTGCCGAAGCTCGATGTTATGGGCGCGCATTTCAGCAACATAACAACTCGCGCTTCGCGGCAAAAGAGAGGCGTCTTTGCGTCTGAGGTAGCGGCTGGAAGTATTGGAGGCGGTCTCTTACGACGCTTCAATATCGTCTACGATTATCCGCATAGTACTATTTACGTTTGGAGAAATGAGTTATTTGCGATTCCCGACAGCTACGACCGAGCAGGTCTCTGGATTTCGACGCGTGATGACCATGCCTATATCGCAAGCGTGCTGCCAGCGGGCCCCGCTGCGAAGGCCGGGTTACAGCAAGGCGACGAGATTGTGACGGTAAACGGACGACGGGTTGGTGGGCAAGATATATTGACTCTTAGAAAATTGTTTTCGAGCAATCCACCCGGGACGTCGATAAGAATAACGCGCGAATCCCGCGGGAAAACATCGAGCCATGACATCGTCTTGAAGCAGTTGGTTTAAGGTTAAAGCAAATATGCTGGAAGGCGGTTAGGCTAAGACCTGCACGCTGCCGTCGCTTAGGCTGTAGTGCGCGCCGACGACTTGGAGCGCGCCGGTCGCCGCTGCCTGCGCGATGATGGATGACTCCCGCTTCAATGTTGCCACAACGTGGGCGACGTTCGCGCGAACCGCGTTATCGAGTGTGTCCCCAGGTTTGCCCAGGACCGACCGTGCTGCCGGCTCGATCGCGTCCACGAGCGTCGCGATGTGACCTGGTGCTTTCCCCTTGTTCTCCAGCAGTGATAGCGTTGCCGACACAGCGCCGCATTTTGAATGACCCATGACAACCAGCAACGGCGAATGGAAGCGATCGATCGCGTATTCGATAGTTCCCATGCCGGCCGAATCTGCGATGTTCCCGGCAACGCGCACCACGAAAAGGTTCCCGATGGCCTGATCAAAGATCGCTTCTGGTCCGACGCGCGAGTCCGAGCAGGTTAAGATGATTGCAAACGGATTTTTTCCGCCGGCGACCTGTGCTCGACGATCGTGGTTTCTCAGGCAATTGACGGCGGTGTCGCTCGCGTAACGGCGATTCCCAGCCAAGAGCTCTTCGAGCACCGCCTGAGCACTTATGTAGCCCAATCTTTCACGTTGCACGCCTGGAAGTACGGAGTCAAGCGTGATATCCCTGCCGATGTCAAGCCAGCCTCGTTCTCCGTATTCCTACGGAAGAACTACGGAAGCATCGGAGACGATATTATGCTACAGTTTTCCCAAGAAGTTGACAATCGAGGTCCGCAATACACGTCATGACATCAGCGGTCAAGTTAGGGACACTGGGAGGTTTCACATTTTGCGCCGGAGATATTTCGTCGGCTGGCCCCCACACGCAAAAGGCCAGAGCGCTCATGGTCTTTCTTGCGATGAATTACGCAGTCGACGTCGCACGCGACCGCCTTGTCGAGATATTCTGGCCGGACTCTGACGGGGAGCGTGCTCGTGATAGCCTGAAAACCGCGTTGTGTTCGATACGACATAGTTTACGAGCCATCCGGGTAGAACCAGAAGATTATCTGCGCGCCACGCGATACGTTGTACGCTGGACGGTCGCGTGCGTTGACGTGTTGGAGTTTGAAGAGCTCGCCCAGAGTGACAATATGGCCGACGCGCAACGAGCAATGCGACTCTATCGCGGCGATTTCTTAGAAGGTGACTATGGTGATTGGGCGGTCGCTCACCGTGAACGTCTCGCTTGTTTGTACGAATCAGTGCTCGCCCGCGTGGTCAAGACATCAAGAGATCCATCAGTAGCGCATAAATTTATAACCCGCAACCCATATTATGAGGAAGCGTATGCCGCAATAATCGAAGCCGCGCTCGCGGAACGGCAACGGTCCTCTGCGTTGTGTTGGGTGCAGCGGTGTCGGCAGGCTCTGGCCGAGATCGGTGAACGACCATCGGCTGCGTTTGAAACGCGTTTCGGCAGTATCGACGCGTTCACTCGCTGCGCGTTGCAACTTGCTCCCGCTTCGTGATAGAGGCTCCGATCGTGACTCAGGATTCAGACGTACAACGCTTCTGGAGCGCATATGCTAGCGCCGAACAGGTGCCGGCGGCCTCGTACACTGTGTTTCGGTTCGGTGATAGCGACGA
>Ga0185299_10006612_pt1 | contig 12274 bp, 8 predicted proteins | sample PaiPotPPA55metaG_FD_128002 | JGI IMG/M metagenome (GOLD analysis project Ga0185299, IMG submission 128002) | Iron sulfur acid spring bacterial and archeal communities from Banff, Canada, to study Microbial Dark Matter (Phase II) - Paint Pots PPA... ...
GTTCAGCATTGCAACGATGGAGCCGATGATTTCGAGATGGCTAAGCTCCTCTGTGGCGATATCGAACAACATATCTTTACGGCCCGGATCGTCTTCGCTTACGGCCTGGGTGAAGTAACGACAGGCTGCCGCGAGCTCTCCCTGAGGGCCGCCGAATTGCTCCAGCAACAGGTTAGCCAAGCCCGGATTGGGAGCGGCGACTCGAACGGTGTACTGCAGGCGTTTGTTGTGAACAAACATGGTTTTTCTCTCCAAGTGGGAACGCATTCGGCATTTGCCAAAGCGGTAATCAATACCCGGTAATGCCGAGCGTGCTGACACAAACTGACGTCATGGGTTTTTTGACAGCACGTCCTACGCTCGGCTCTCAGGGAGTAAAACCTCCCTGGCGTCATGGCGGGAATCCGCCTGTTGGGAAGACCAGCATTCATCGCTATGCACACGGCGTGCCTCCCCCGAATTTTTTCGAATTCGCCCCTTGAAATTTCTGAGCAATTTACTATTTTGGATTCCGTAGAGAAGTCGCGACTTCCGCGCGGCGTTTCGATTCGTTTGTCAGCGGCATGGCAGACGGACTGGAGCGCGTAAGCCCGTTCGTCTCCTTGCCCGTTTCAAGGAGATTGCAACCATGAGTGAGTTGTTTTTCGGCTCGGATCTGTTTGAAGAGGTCGACCGCCTCCACCGCCAGATGGCCTCCGTTTTCAGCGGCTTGCCGTCAAGTATCCGAGCTTCTCGGTTCGGCACCTACCCGCAGATCGATATCGGTAGCACGGACGACTCCGTGGAAATCGTCGTGTTCGCGCCGGGAATTGATCCTTCCAAGTTAGAGGTTACTGTCGACAAGGGATTGCTGACTATTAGCGGTGAGCGTCAGCGCCCCGAGACTACAGCCGACGCACGCCCTTACGCACAGGAGCAATTCGCTCGAAGCTTCAGGCGGGCGGTCGAATTGCCGCGCGACGCTGATCCGGACCGCGTTCGAGCCCGCTACTTGAGCGGCTGCTTGTCGATTAGCGTCGGTAAGCGAGAAACGTCCAAACCGCGGACGATTGCTATTCAGTAACTAGTACTAGTCGTTTCAGTGAATAGAGGAGAAAGCAATGATCAACGGTCCGCCATGACTTTTCAACGGGGGAGTTGCGTCTGGACAGCGCAGCCGCCGATCCGGGCGACACTCCATCCATAGTGCTGAGGGCACGAGGATTGCTGTACACCGCAAACGTAGAACACGCTACCGCCGCCGTTTATTGAACCGTCGGTCCTCTGATAATCAATAAGTTATGCGGACGCTTCATGAACGCTGTACAAGCGGCATCAGAAGACTTTACCTCGGGATGGCTCCGACTTTGGGCCGAATCCACTCAGGATTACTCGATATTCGCACTCGCGCTCGACGGGCGCATTCTGACGTGGAACCCGGGAGGGCATGTAATCCTGGCGTACGTGAGCGATGACGTAATAGGTCAAAATTTCTCGATGTTTTACCCGGAAGCCGATCGACTCGCAGGCGCCCCTGAGACAGCGCTTCGCACGGCATTGGAGAGCGGTCGACATGTCGCGGAGGGATGGCGCCTGCGCAAGGACGGCAGCACCTTCTGGGCAAATGTCGTGATGACGGCATTGCACGACGGCGACGGGCGCCTTGTTGGCTTCGGCAAGGTGGTTCGCGACGTTAGCGACAAGAAAGCCGCGCACGACGCGGTGTCGGAGAGCGAGCGGCGATTCCGCTTACTCGTGCACGGCGTCACGGACTACGCAATCTTCATGTTGTCCCCCGAAGGGTACGTAACGAACTGGAACGAAGGTGCCCGGCGCATCAAGGGGTACACCGAAAGGCAGATCGTTGGGTCCCACTTCTCGCGCTTCTATACACCGGAGGATGTGGCCGCGGGCGTGCCCCTACGCGGTCTGCAGACCGCCGAGCGCGAAGGACGGTTCGAGGCCGAGGGCTGGCGCGTGCGACGGGACGGTAGCCGGTTTTGGGCGCATGTGGTGATTGACGCGATACGCGATGGAGGCGAGCTGGTCGGCTTTGCAAAAGTTACACGGGACATCACTGAACGGCGGCAGGCGAGCGAACTGCTCGAGCAGACGCGCACGGCATTGCTTCAAGCGCAAAAAATGGAGGCGCTCGGCAAACTAACAGGTGGGGTGGCGCACGATTTCAACAACGTACTGCAGGTACTTCGGGGAAATCTGGAATTACTGGAGAGTCGCCACAACCGCGATTTGTGGTCGCGCGAGCGCCTGGGTAAGGCGATTGACGCGGTCGAGCGCGGCGCCAAGCTCGCGTCCCAGTTGCTGGCATTCGGGCGCAGGCAGGCGTTAGTGCCAGTCGCGATTAATCCGGCGCTGCTGATCCGTGCCCTCGATGATCTGCTGCGTCGCGCGTTAGGGGAAACGGTCGAGATCGAGACGGTTGTCGCCGGCGGCCTGTGGAATACTTTCGTCGACCCGCACCAGCTCGAAAACGTGATATTGAACCTCGCAATCAACGCACGCGACGCGATGCCCAATGGCGGCAAGCTGACGCTGGAACTCGCCAACGCGATGCTCGACGACGGCTATGTAGCGGCGCTGTCCGATGTTCAGGCTGGTCAGTACGTGTTGCTGGCGGTTACGGACACCGGCACCGGCATGACACAGGACGTGATGGAACGCGCGTTCGATCCGTTTTTCAGCACCAAACCAGAAGGGCGCGGCACGGGGCTCGGGCTGAGCATGGCCTATGGGTTCGTGAAACAAAGCGGCGGTCACATCAAGATTTACAGCGAGGTAGGCCACGGGACGACCATCAAGATCTATCTGCCACGTTCGACCGAGGCCGCGGCTGAGCCGCGCCCCAAGGCCCGCGGCGGACTCAAGCGTGGCACCGAGACGATCCTCGTCGTCGAAGACGACCTGAAAGTGCAGTCAACGGTGACTGATACGCTTGTCGGCCTTGGCTACAACGTGCTGAAAGCCGATGACGCGCAGCAGGCACTTGTCGTCGTGCGAAGCGGTGTGCACATTGACCTGGTGTTCACAGACGTAGTCATGCCCGGCCTCGTACGCAGTCCGGACATGGCGCGGCAGGCAGTCCAGATCCTTCCCGGTCTGAAGGTGCTTTTCACATCGGGTTATACGCAGAACGCGATTGTCCACGGTGGCCGCCTTGACCCAGGGGTTGAGTTGCTGAGCAAGCCCTACAGCCGCGAACAGCTGGCACAGAAGATCCGCCAGCTCCTCGGTCCGAGCGACGAGGATGACGCGGTACTGACCGGGGCGAGCGATGATTATCCACGTCGCCCGTCGGTTTCCAAGGTGTCTCATGACCGGCTTCGGATTCTTGTCGTCGAGGACGATGCCGCTTCTCTCGACGCGGCCTGTGAGTTGTTAGCAATGTTGGGGTTCACCGCACAGCGAGCAGAGAATGCGCAGACGGCGCTTGAGACACTCGCGGCCGAAACGTTTGACGTTTTATTGACCGATGTCTTGCTGCCAGGCATGTCAGGGATAGAACTGGCTCGTCACGCGGTCACGATGCGGCCCGATCTTGCGGTCATCTTCGCATCCGGAAACGAAATTCCTGAGAGCGAGAAGCTGGAATTCGCATGGAGTGCCTTGCGCAAGCCCTACACGGCTGACCAGCTTCGGACCGAGATAGAGGAAACGCATCGCCTGCGGCGCCCACGCGAGCGGTGAGGCCCAGAATTCCGTTCAGTCAGAGCAGCTTGTGTACGGATTTGAATGCCGACGTGTGGTCGTGCAGCGTGCGGTCCGAAGTGCCGGGCGCGACGTAGAGCGGGATGACGAGCGCGGGAACTCGGACGCCCGGGCGGACGAAGGCGAAAGTTCTGGGATCCGGTAACTCTTATCGAGTCGACGCACTCTACGCGTTCCGATTCCGACTGGTCGGTCGTTCAGATTGGTAACGATGGCGCGTACGCGGAGGCGAACCTGATGGTGATCAGCACGCGGGCAAATAGGGCTAAAGGCCGCAAGAGCGACGACGTTGCCGCTCCAGTCGCGAATGGGGCGGCATATGAGGGGCTAAGCGGCGCTGAATGGAAACGCCTTATCTGCCTAGTGGTGGGTACTCATTGCGCCGACGGACGCGAATCGAACGTCCCCATCGGGGAACTTCTCACGCGGATCTCCATACGTTGCCGGGCAGCCCGGTATTTTTTTCAACAAATTCTAATTTTTTTGGCCCGCATGCCTGGGTTACGAAATCAGATGTTAGAGGCACTCGACCACACTCACTCGAGCGCCCGGCCTTACGTGAAAAGACACGTTATTACCCGTACGATGCTCTGGCTGATCCGCGCATTCAAGCTCTTTTGTCTGGATGGTCAATCCTCGCTACGCGATCACTCAGTCCCCCACTTACTGAAGCTCTCTACGGTGTTTGGACGCCCTGATTTCAATCCATCGAGACCGGACCTATGGTCGTTGCCGTCTCGCGGACATTGCATTACGTGAAGTAGTGTTTGTCCGCCTCTCATCTAGTCAGAGGTGAATATGGCGAGCCTAACGATTGAGGAACGAATTCGACTCCGCGCATACGAACTCTGGCTGCAGGACGGTGACCTAGAGGGGTGCGCTGACGAGTACTGGCGGCAAGCGAGAGCGACGGTCGAGGACGAAGTAGCGAAAGAGAACGTAAGCGACATCCGGGGTCGATGAGTAGCTGCGTAGTCTAACCCAACTGTTTTATCAGTCGCTTCGAAGCGGAGAAAAGCCCAGCAAAATTTGGGAACGATCAACGTGAGAAAGCCGTCAACTCTATCCAGGCGACAGTATATGCCAGGAGAGGCGAAGCCCACTTGCGTCAGACCATGCGGCGAGCACTCTCCCTAAAGGTTCCCTAAGGTGGAGAGTGGTGCTGATTAGATCAGGACGATGGCTATGGCAAGAGCGCCTACCAGGACGCTCTTGCCAGACGGTGTACGCTCAATTGCCCGCGGCCTCCGCTGACACCTCTTGTTCCGCCAGGATCGTCAGCTTCTGATCGGTGGTTTTTTCTTCCTCGAGAGTTTCGGCTAGCAAAGTCATTGCCTTTGTGTAGCCGAGCTTCTTCGCGAGCGCGCATAGCGCGCCGTATGAGGCGATCTCGTAGTGTTCTACTTTCTGCGCCATGCCAATCAACGCTGCGTCGAGAACCGCGCCTGCTTCGATCTCGTCAATCTCCTCCTGCGCTTCTTCGATAAGCCCCTCCATCACCACACACTTGATGCGTTTTAACTTGATGCCGGACGCCTCCACTGCTTGATCGATACGCTCGATCTGGCCATGCGTTTCTTGAAGATGAGTTTCAAAAGCCATCTTTAGATCGGGGCTGGTAGAGGCGCGCTTGCTTGCTAAGCGCCTTCGTCAACTGCTTTTCTGCGCTGTAGATGTCCGATAGCGCTTGGATGAAGAGGTCGCTCAGCGTTTTTGTGACCATGATCGGCTCTATAGTCAATTGGGAAGTAAGAAGGCCCTGCTTGCGTACTTAGAGTTACTGCGCAGGAGCTCCCTTCTTTGCGGTGAACCTCTAGGCCATTTGCAAGCTTGCAGAGCAACGACGACCCTCGGTGACACGACACGCGTCGACACAGCCGCAATCACTGTTCCCGAGTTCTATCGCCATGCGTAGGACCATTTATATTTGGTCTAGCGCCTGGTGATCCATCGCATCGCGTGTTGCCTGTCTCCAACGTGTCTAAATGCACAACGGAAACTCTAACTTTCGCGACGGAGTTTGCTGCCAGCCCCGCAACTGCTCCTGAATGAAATGCCGCAAATGCTGCTTGCGCGGATCGTCGAACCGAAAGGCGGGTGGATAACATCTGCCGCATAACCACGACGGGGTAGACCGACAGCCTAAGATTTCAGAGGCGACTGAGGAAAACTCGAGAGGGCCGCGCAGTTGGCCGAACGGGAAGGGGAAAAGCGGACGCCTTTGCAGCGGAAGATCGATCGGTCAGTGTGTTTTTCGGCAACGATCCCCATCAAACATATCACCAAGGATAACTAACTCTTGGCGATCAACGTAAGGAACCCAAAAGTCGGCAAGATGCTCCTTCCCGTTGACATTCACACAACCGGGCCGCTCGCAGAAGACGATCACCGCAGGATCCGCTTCGAACAGAATCCACTGCTCAAGCAGGCCGCGCTTGTAGAACGTCAGCCGTCGCGCCAGTTTCGGACTAAAGCCTTCAAACCGGTGCGCGCCACGCGGGCGCACAAGCGCGACCGGCTCCGCGATGTGCAGAGAATTTTCCATGAGATCAAGTCCTTACGGACGGGCTTCGAAGTTTAGGACGCGAAGTGACAAATTTAATGCGGACTTATGCGAATTGACGCTTTTATTTCGTTCGGACTGCAAGCAAAAATGTCACTGCAACGGTGCATCAGCCCGATATTTCGAGGTTCCATCGGTGACACATTTAACGTGGCCTACGCATTTCCACGGCGCAAGGAAGGCGAGAATCTTCGTCAGGTCGTTGGGTAGGCGCTTCTCCGCCACCACCCGGTCAGTTTCGTCGATCACGGTGATCACGCTGTTGTTCGAATGCAGGTCAATGCAGCTATATTTCATGATCGGCCTCCTTCCGGTTAAAGGGGTTCTGTGCAAACTCACTTTAACCCCGTCGCCCGCTAGATGATTTTCAAGTTTCGCCGTCTGCTGCTACGCTTTGAACGGATTAGTCAGGTACACTATGCGTTCAAGACGCTCGCCTACACACTAATCAATCTGCGGCACTACTGCCGCAGTTAAGCTCGAGCACCCGACGCCCGGATTTTCTCGCGACTCATCGCGCCGTGGTTGCGCTCGTTTGCGGCATGCCGACGAATTCGTAAAACGACTCATCTCTTCGCACCTCACGTCTGATCATCGCCATTCATCATTGTTTGCAGGCTCTCCCAACAATGCTACGGACGATCAGGCTCGAAACCCGCAATCAGTTGATCGTCTACCGAGTGAAAGCGCCCGGACCTTGGGTGGAGCAGATGAAAAAGCGGCGCCTGCTAAACGTCGTAATCGTGGCGATGGCCAATAAACTCGCTCGGATAATTTGGGCGATGACGACACATCAACGGCCGTACAGGAAAGACTACGAAAGCGTCAAACCAGCCTGATATCACAGAGAAGGAAAGTTTTTGTTGCAAGGGATGGAACGTCAAAAGATGCGGCGACATTCGAGTTTAATGACAAAACGGGTTGGACCTGGGACTCACCATGCCTGAAATTCTGGCTGAGACGATTGATCTCGTGAATTGAATGAGGCGTGAGTCAGCGGATTTCATACGGACCCGCAGCGAAGCAGACTGCAAGAAGGCCGAATGTAGAGCTGTAGCCCATCCTGTTCGTCAAGACCTCGAAGACCTGGCGCAAAGGGGGCGTTCATGTAGACAGAATTAATTCGCCGCTCGCAGAGATTGCAAACAATCCATAACGCTCCGCGTATCCGAAACCAAGCATTTATGTATCGAGGATTCGACTCGGTATCGATCAGCAGAGACTTGGAATAACTTCAAGCAAAGTTTGCGAAGTTCGCTAAAATCTATCACTCTTAAGCAATCGATTAATAAAAATGAGGTTGTAATGTATTGTCAGATGTTACATCCTCTTACGTACAGAAGTTGGACAAAGAAATAATAACCGAAGAGCACGAGGCACCTTGTCCCACACTAAACTAACATTTAGCTAACACAATGACTTAACGGAGAGTCACGGCGCAAAGCGCAATGGCATTGGATAGCGCTCGCCTTGAGCTTTTAAGCTTAGTCCACGTTAATCAGAAAGTCGGACCTTATTCGTTAATAGCGGAAATATAACTGTCATTCGTTACAGGGTTATCGAACACGAGACTCGCGTACGTCTAGTGCGCCTGGCGGATTTATTCGCTCTGAAATAAGCGTGCTTGTTAAGAGCCTAAGACGCGCGACTAAATCGTCAATATAGACCGATTTGGAAATCTTACGTTGAGCAGTGTATTTAGATCGTCGTGACTTAAACCAAGGGTAAGCATAGATGATGACGTTGGTGGAATAGCACGGCGTCGGTGACACCTGTATACCAATCCGAATTGCACAAGCTTGGTGGCTATGGTTTCAGCTAGTGGGGCCGGCGTAAACACGCCCGTTTTATACGACTTGTATAGTTTGTAGTACTAAACAATAACCCGAACATTAAAAACATGACCAGTGAGTGCCGAGGGAAACTCATGAACAACATCGACAGCAGGATAAGGAATAAGGCTCGCGGTCAGTTGGCTTCGGCTTCTGAATTGCCAAGCAACCCCAACAGCGCAAGGCAGCAGCCACAGCGGGGCGACAAGGGGCGTAGTTTTACCGCGCGATGGCGTTACACCACCCGGCGCTTACCTAACGAGCTATGGCCTACAGCGCGAGGATTTCATGCGTTTGAAGGGATGTTGATGACCAGCACGGGCGGCGGCATTGGCGGTCGGGATGACGGCGTCCGGTTACGCCTGACTCGCGATCCAGATAGGACAACCGGGCGACGGTATTGCAACAGCGCAGAAGCGAACACATTCACCGCTATCAGCGCGAACGTCCAGATCATCTGCCAATTCTGAGGTATTCGTGAACAAGATCTACAGCAAGGTTTGGAATAAGGCATTAGGCCAACTCGTGGTGGCGTCGGAGCTAGCCGGTAACAAAGGGTCAATGACTACGGGAGGTTATGCCGGGGCCCGGGTGTCCGCCGGCCCTGGCGGGATGAAGTGGTTGCCGCTGGTCCGCTCGTTGGTCAGCGTTGGCTGGGTTTCGGTTTCGTCAGCCGCATTTGCAGGCACATGTGTCCAACTGGACGCGATTGGCACGAGTACCGCCAGTGGGTCGGGCGCTGCCGCCGCGGCAACGTGCGGCTCCTTTTCTATTGCTATCGGGGCGGGTAGCGGCGCTACCGCGAACAACTTTGGCGTAGCGGTTGGAGATGCCGCCAATTCAACCGGTACCAATTCAGTTGCAATTGGTCGGCAAACAGTTGCGACCGGTGCGCAGAGTTCGGTATTGGGTCAAGGTGCAACGGCAAATCAGGCTAATACGACCGCAATAGGCAGCGGCGCGAGTGCGACTGCAGCGGGGGCATCAGCTTTGGGCGTTTCAGCCCAGGCAACCGGTGCCAGTTCCCTGGCGCTCGGTAGTTCCGACCAGACCGCTGAGGGCGGTGCAGGGACGCCGGTTGCGGCCGCCGCTCCAACTGCCTCAGGTATTCGCGCCATCGCTATCGGGGCAGGTGCGAGCGCCACCGGAAGCTCGTCAATCGCCGAAGGCGACGGTGCGTCGACAGGTGCCAACAGCAATACCATAGCGATCGGGACTACGGCGAAGACGGCTAGTGCCGACGCCATCGCGATCGGCCCGGGTGCATCCGCCTCGGGAGGGCAGGCGGTTTCGCTTGGTACCAACAATGTCGCTGGAGGCCTCAACTCCGTAGGCGTTGGCGCGTCGTCAACAGCAAATGGGCAAAGTGCGATCGCCGTCGGCACCAGTAACAGCGCGAATGGAGTCAGTGCTGTTGCCATAGGTACGCTTGCCACCGCATCAAACTTCGCTTCTATCGCGATTGGTGGGAATGGCTCAGGCGGCCCTGTCGTCTCATCGGGTGTCGGCTCGATTGCATTGGGTTCCAGCGCCTCTGCGTTTAACAATTCCGACGCTGCGTTGGGGCTTGGCGCTATCGCGGGAGTATCTGGATCGACGACGGTAACCGGGGATACGGCTGTTGGCGTATCGGCACAAGCGACAGGCGGGCAGGCATTTGCCGGCGGTAATGCTGCCACGGCATCGGGGGCTTCTGCTGTTGCCCTGGGTAACGGAGCCCAGGCCACGGGCGGCAATTCGATCGCCCAGGGCAGCGGAGCCAAGGCAAATTCTGCCGGCGCGGTAGCGATCGGTCAGACGGCAACGGCGACGGGTGGCAAAGCCGTATCTATCGGTGTTGCTAATACCGCTAGCGGTAATGGTGCAGTAGCCATCGGTGATCCGAACTCGGCGACCGGTACCGGTGCCATAGCGATGGGCGCCAACAATACTTCCAACGGCCAGGGCGCAATTGCGCTTGGCAATGCCAACACATCGACCGGTCAGGGTTCCATCGCACTGGGCAACACCAGCAATGCGGCGGCAGCCGGTGCAGTGGCCCTGGGCGATACCGCGGTGGCCAATAACACCAACGACGTAGCGCTGGGTTCGCATTCGACTACGGCAGCGCCGCATACAGGGACGACTGCCCAGTTCGGCGGCACGGCAGCCGGTGTAGAGGCGGCTGCTTCGATCAACGGTGTGGTCTCGGTGGGCGCAGCGGGCACTGAACGCCAGATCCAGAACGTGGCGGCAGGCGTGATTTCAGCTACCAGCACCGATGCCATCAACGGCTCGCAGCTGAATACCGTTGTCACCGGCGTCAATAACCTGGGCACGTCGACGGCAAACACATTGGGCGGCGGTGCCAGCTACAGCGCAGCGACGGGCAACATCACTGGTTTTAGCCAGCCGATCAACAGCATCAGCAACACCGGGGCGGTAACCGGACCCACAGCGCAGGCGACCGTTTCAGGTGCTTTGACGGCACTGAATGCGAATGTCGATAACACGGCGAACATCGCGGTCAAGTACGATGCGGTGGGGGGCACGAAGGTCACGCTGGGTGCGACAGGCGGAGCGGGTGCAGGAGCGCCGGTGACGATCACCAACATGGCGCCAGCCGCATTGAACGCCACGAGCACGGATGCAGTGAATGGCTCGCAGTTGTTTGCGACGAACCAGAATGTGACGTCAATCGTCAACGGCCAGTCTGGTCCGTTTGTATCGAACAACAGCGTGACAGCAGTGCAACCGGTATCGAGCGGAGCCAACGCCAGTGCCGGTGGTTTCGGGGCAAGCGCGACAGGCGCATCCTCCACGGTGCTGGGCAACCAGTCTACCGACAACGGTAATGCCAATGCGACGGTATTGGGCCAGGGTGCAAGCATTGCGACGGGCACTGCGGGCAGCAATGTTGCGCTGGGCCAGGGCAGCACGGTGACAACCGGCGCCGTCCCCACCACCGGTGCGACCATTGGCGGCACGGCCTACACATTTGCCGGCGGTGCGCCGGCAGGTGTAGTGAGCGTGGGCAAGACAGGGGCCGAGCGTCAGATCACGAATGTGGCGGCGGGGCAACTGAGCGCCACGAGCACGGACGCGGTGAACGGCTCTCAACTTTTCGCGACGGACCAGGCAATCAATACCCTGTCCACCACGGTGACGGCCAACAAGACGCATTACTACAGCGTCAACGACGGCGGCACGCAGGGCGCCAACTTTAACAACAACGGCGCCACCGGCGCCAACGCCCTGGCTGCGGGCGTGAGTGCCCTGGCTTCGGGGGTGAGCAGTACAGCGGTGGGCAAACAGACTCAAGCGACAAACCAAAGTACGATTGCCCTTGGCGATAGCGCGACTGCGACGGGTTTATACAGTGCGGCTTTGGGTTTTTCAGCACGAGCTTCCGGGAACGGTTCGACGTCCCTCGGAGAGATTTCGACGGCATCTGGCGTGTCCAGTACTGCCGTAGGCGTGAACGCGCTGGCTTCGGGCAACAATTCAGCGGCGCTTGGATCAAATTCCGTGGCTGCCGGATCGTTTGCTCTTGCTGCGATGACCGGTTCAAATGCATATGGCGATAGCAGTATTGCCATCGGTCAAAATAGTACGGCGGGTGCTTCCGGATCGCCAACGGTCCAAAACGATGTATCAATCGGCAACGGCACGAAAGCGACCGGCGGCAATTCCTTTGCGAGCGGCACGAACGCAAATGCCTCGGCAGCGAATGCCATCGCTCTTGGCAATACGGCGATAGCCAATTCTGCCGGTGCCGTAGCGATCGGTCAGTCCGCCACAGCGACGGGTGGTCAAGCGGTGTCGGTCGGCGTTGGTAACACGGCCAGCGGCAACGGCGCGGTTGCGATCGGCGATCCGAACTCGGCGACCGGCGCGGGCGCGGTGGCGATGGGCGCCAACAACACGTCCAACGGGCAGGGCGCGGTTGCGCTTGGCAATGCCAACACCTCGACCGGCCAGGGCTCTGTGGCGCTGGGGAACGCATCGCAAGCGAACAATGCCGGTTCAGTCGCTTTGGGTGACGCTGCAACGGTGTCGGCCGCGGCAACGCAAGGCGTTGCGATTGGCTCCGGCGCCACCGTCACCAATGCCGGCGCGGTGGCACTGGGTGCGGGAAGCGCGACTGCCGCCGCGGTGGGGACGCCAGGCGCGACGATCAATGGGACCGCGTACA
>Ga0185299_10006615_pt1 | contig 12272 bp, 7 predicted proteins | sample PaiPotPPA55metaG_FD_128002 | JGI IMG/M metagenome (GOLD analysis project Ga0185299, IMG submission 128002) | Iron sulfur acid spring bacterial and archeal communities from Banff, Canada, to study Microbial Dark Matter (Phase II) - Paint Pots PPA... ...
AAACCCTGGAAGCAAGCACTTCTATGTCGCCCGGCACCTGTCCAGTGACCAACGTAGTTAGCAGTTATTTCGGCCCGCGAGAAGTTGGGGGTTGGTGGCCTGGGCTATTTGCCGACTGGTTCGTGCAGATGGAAGGGCGTGAGAGCCACTGTGCGTTACGCCGGGGCTCCCTCAGCGATGGAGTCGGAGGCAGCGGTGGGGATGATCCGACGTAACTGCCAGCCCGCCGCGACGAACAAGTCACAAAATTGTTTTTCGGTGCGCTCGCATCCGCTGGGGAAGATCAACATCTGGAGATCGAGGAACTTTCCCGGAGAGAAATCATTGCCGGGCCGAATGACGCTGTCCACTACGAGAAGTCTGCCGTCCGCATTCACGCCTTTTCGACAGGCTTTGAGGAGCTGGATGCATAGATCGTCGGGCCAATCGTGAATGATGTGTTTCATGATGTAAGCATCGGCGCCGGCAGGAACCGAGGAAAACATATCGCCGCACGCGAGGGTGCAACGTTCCATCACCGGCTTGAGCGGTCCGTTCGCGGCTCCCTCGATGACGTGGGGCGCCTCATAAAGCGTGCCTCGCAGATGCGGATTCCTCTCCAGGATGGTCGCCAGCAGAAATCCGTGGCCACCGGCTACGTCCACGATGGAGTGAATGCCCTCAAAATTGTACGCGTCGGCTACGGCCGGGCCGTCAATCATGGACAGCTCAGTCATCGCGTCATTGAAAATCTGTGCTTCCGCTGGATGCTGCTTAAAAAAATCGAAGACATGCGTGCCGTAAATCTTATCCAGCGCCTGCTTTCCGGTGCGGACGCAGTACTCCAATTGAGACCACCCGCGCCCGTGCCACTCTCGGCCGCCCATGATCGCAAAGGACCGCAGGCTAGGAGTAGCGTCGCTGCGCAGAACCGTTGACATCGGCGTTTGCGAAAACTTTCCGTCGGGCCCTTCCGCGAGCACTCCAACGCTGGCGGTGGCGCGCATGAGCCGGTAGAGCGCTTGTGGGTCGGCTCCGACCTGACTTGCCAGCTCTTTCGCCGATTTGGGAGCGCCATCGACGAGGTCCGGGATACCGAGCTGTGCGAGGCAAGCGATAGCGCCCGCGACAAAACTTCCAGTCATGATCTGCAGTATGCCGACGTGTGCCGGCGGAGTTTGCAGCTGAGCAGTCATTCGTTATTCACCTGGATTTGGTTTTTCGGGTATCGAGTTGCGGAAGTATACCTTGAACGACGCCAGGTAATTCAAGATCGTTTCATCGTGTGTCATCGCCGATCCGGAAACTACTTAAAACCGGCATACCTGGCGTACGGTGCTGAAGAAGAACTGCATGTGTGAAGCGTCTGCCACGGCGGGGTCGTACTCAGCGAAATTTCTCCAGCAACATGATATTGCCTTCTTGCTGATCCTGTTGCGTGTACAAGATGAATTTCCCGTCTGCAGATACTGAGATCCATGACCTCCAGGGCGTCGGCCTTTCAAGCCTGACCACGTCCTTGATACTACCAGCGGAAAAATCAAAGAATTTCACGGCAGGATGTTGGGAAGATTCTTCGTCTAAGAAAAAAATTCCGTTATTGGCAAGGGCCCAGCTACTCCAGTGCTCCACGTGAATCTCGGGAGAGAGAGGACTCTCGTGGCCGTCAGCTAGCTCCAGCTTCCAAATGTCGCGGCCAGCGGCATTGGCATAGTAGATGAATTTTCCGTCCGCTGACTCAAACGCTGCACGCCCACCTTGTTTGGATATTTGAACTGGATCACCTCCAGCACTCGGTATTTTCCAAATTTGCCACTCTCCACTCCGAAGCGATGCGAAGTAAATCCACTTACCGTCATGTGACCAACTGGGATTTATATTGCTGGATTCCTCATGCGTCAAACGACGGGGCAGTCCACCTTCCACATTCATCACGAAGATCGCATTGTGCTCTCCAACCGCAGCATCGAACGTGATGGTTTGCCCATCCGGGGACCATCGCGGTGGCCCCGGTAATTGCGCAACGCCGAAGTTGGTGACGCGCATAAGGTTCGAACCATCTTTTCCGCAGCGCCAGATTTCCATCGTTCCGGACCGATCCGATACAAACGCTATTCTCTGGCCGTCTGGCGAGAGCTCTGGCGCACGGTTCCACCCTTTCGACGCCGCAACCTGCACGCCGGAATCCTTTTTGCCGATCCTACCTAGATCCATGCTCCAAATGCTGGAGGTGCCCAATATTTGTTCATACGCTAGCCGGTGCCCTCGTGGAGAGACAGTGGGATGAATGGTGACCACGCCAACCTCAGGAACTTGAGTGGGTGAGCCCCCTGATACCGGTATTCTCCATAATGTTGGCACGCCGCTTCGCGTTGAGGAGAACACAATCGATCTGCCGTCACGCGTCCACACTGGTGGAGTGGGAAAACGCGCGTGATCGAACGTTAAGCGCCGGGGTTCGCCGCCGCTGGCGGGCATAAGAAAGATGTCACCGAGATCGCTGTTCATCCGAATAAATGCCAGTTGCTTTCCATCTGGCGAAAAAGCGGGGCCCCAATCCTGGCTGTCCGCCGGCGGTTCACTTAGCTTGCGTGTCTCCAGACTCTCGACGGAAATCGAGTAGAGGCTGTATGTCTCCTTGTCCAACTCTCTGGCCGTGAAAGCGATTGATCTGCCATCCGGCGACCAATCCAACGGGGGATGGGCCGGCGGCCCGGCGAATAACTTGCGCTCAGCGCCACCAATCGCACTGACCGTGTAGATCCGATGCTCACCACCTTTGGCAAAGCGCGAAAAGGCGATGTAACGGCCATCGGGTGACCACATAGGACAGCAGAAGAATTCCCGCTCGTTCTTTGTGAGCTGCAGCAGATGACGGTCGGCAATCTGTTCGACATAAATTCCAGAAACTTCGGGGGAATTGGCGAATCTTGCAAACGCCACATAATTCCCGTCTGGCGAAAAGGTTGGTCCCTCTGCTTGGTCGGGAAGAGAGGTGAGCGGAACGACTCTGGGCGCACTTAAGCTCGATTCGACATGGTGGGAGACAAAGTACCAAGTTGCGCAAGCCAAAAGCGCGACCGCCGCGGGGATGACCACGAGTCTGCGAACAATCGGCGACAAAGACCTGCGCTCTGCAGCATGTGCCACAACCGTCTGGGTTGGAGCTTCCAGGGTTGGAGCATCAACCGGAGCGATGAAGCGGTACCCGCGTCGCGCCACTGTCTCGATGTATTTCGGACGCTCCGCAGAATCATCGAGAGCCTCGCGTAGCCTGGCGACGGCGCTGTTTAGCCCATGATTGAAGTCCACGAAGGTGTCGCTCGGCCAGAGCTTCTCGCGTAATTCGTCACGGGTAACCACTTGGCCTGGATGTTCCAGGAGCATGGCCAGTATCTGCAACGGTTGCCCCTGAAGCTTGACCTTTACGCAGTTCGCCGGCGCGAGAATCCAGCTCAAATTGCGCAAAACGAACGAACGCCGAAGGTCGGCTGGACTGTGACATGGGGGAACTTAGGTTGCCGCGATTCTATCACTACTCGCATGCCACCTGGCAACGCCAATGTCTCGGCGTTCCTGGTTTGTAGAAAGTCGGGTTAAGCCGTTTATTCTTGAGCGCGATGCGCCGTTACCCACGCGTGTTCATGGCGTGCGCGCTGTTGCATTGTTCTCCTTTCGCTTTTCTTGCAGAGTCCGCAAATACATAGGGAGTGACACTACGGTGCTGAGCTTTTCCTCGCGAGTCTTTTGCGCCAGCCAACAACTTCCTCAGTCTTCAAAAAAGGAGAACGAAGGTGAGAATAATACGAATCATCGGCGTTACGGCCGCTGCAGTGGCTATCTTGATGGCGGGAACGCAGTTTCGGGGCACTCGTGCTCGACTCGTGCCTGTACTGCAAGCCCAGAGCGGCTGTTCGAACGTTTCGCTCCAGGGCAGCTACGGATTTCAACTCAAAGGGACCATTGTCGGTTCAGGACCCATCGGCGGAGTCGCGCGGCTTACTTTTGATGGTGCAGGCAATTTCACGCAAACCGACAACGTCACCGTCAATGGCTTTCCGATAGTTCCGAACCGCCCAGGGAGCGGCACTTACAACGTCAATGCAGATTGCACCGGGACGCAAACTCTCAATTCCGGCGGTCAAGTGATACACACAACATTCGTGATCGCAGAGAACGGAAAGGAAGTCTTCGACGTGGTGACCGATCCTCACTTGGTTATCACTAGTGTTGGAGAGGCAGTGAGTTCAGTTGACGATAACGAAGACGACGATTCTTCGCCGTTCACATGTTCTCTCAAAACGATTAAGGGATCTTGTGCGACCTCAACAACAGGATCGATTTTGTTCGCCGGACCAGTCGGAGCGGTGGCCGATGTCGGAAAGATCACCTTTGATGGAAACGGCGGGGCATCGCAAACTACCGCCGTCAGCCTGAATGGCGTGATCATTCCGAGTAGATCCAGCTTGAGCGGCTCCTACAGGGTAGAAGCGGATTGCACCGGGGATATTTCTCTAACTCTTCCGGGGCCCACGGGGACCATTACCTCAACCTCTCGCTTTGTCATCGTTCGCAACGGTGAAGAACTTCTGATGATAAACACCGGGCTGGGCCGGGTTTTGACCGGAATTGCGACGAAACAGCGTCAGCATCCTAGGTTTTGGTAACAACATCCTTGCCGGATAATCGCCCACCCTGGTGAAAGCGCTTGTCCATCACCTGAGGCCCTTGTTGCCATACAGACATTTCTGAGTGCTGGAACCAGATACAGAGTTGAGCGTCAGCAATGGGGCCTTCTCGCGGACCGAAATAACTGCTTACTTACGTGACAGGGGTATGGATTTGGGACCGTGACCGTACTATTATCCGAAAAATGTTAAGCGCCCTCGCAGTTATTGATCCGGGGAGGTACTCATCACACAGCTTGCCGTAGTCTCAACGAATGATGTGCGTCCTTCGGAAAAGTTTGGCCTCTGGAAGGACACGCTGTGGCAACTTATGGGCCGGCTCCGTTCGGAGGCTTCCGGAGACGAATCTTTCGCCGGAAGAATCGAGCATTGTGACGTCGGTGATCTCAGAATTTGCAGGATCATCGCGCGGCGTCACCGCGTCGTCCGCAAGATCGAAGGACGCCACGACAATCAGGACCTTCTGAAAGTGGCGGTGCAGCTCAAAGGTTCGAGCTATTTCGAACAGAATAATCGCAGCGTGCTGCTTTCTCCGGGTTCCTGGAGCATCTACGACACCACGCGCCCATACACCGTTTCCACCATGGGCAATGTCGAACTCCTCACGCTGCTGATCCCGCGGGCGCGCATCGTCACACACAGGCTCAATCTGAACGATCTCATCGTGAGGCGCTTCTCAGGAAAAACCGGGCTCGGAAAACTGGCGTATCAGTTCATGACCACAGCGTTCGCGGAAATCGCAAACGTGCACGCCGAGCACGAGTGGGAAATCGTTGGCGCCATTTCTCAGCTCATCCGCCTGGCGATGCTGGAGGTTGCCGGGGAACAATCGGATCTTCCCGTGCGGGAGAAGTGGCGGGAGCGCATCCAGGCGTACATTGACGAGCATCTGCGGGATCCTGCGCTGTCTCTCGACCAGATTGCCGCGGCCATGAACTGTTCCAAGCGTTACGTGCACAAGATTTTCGAGAGTGAGGGAACCAGCCCGTCCGAATATATCTGGTGCATGCGATTGCGCCGCTGCCGTGAAGAGCTTTGCGACCCCGCATCTGCCAACAAATCCATCACAGAAATCGCCTATTCCTGGGGTTTCAGCAGCTCCGCCCACTTTAGCAGGACCTTCAAGGAAATATTCCAGGTTTGCCCGCGCTCGTACCGCGCAGCAGACCACGTCGAAGAAGATGCCGCGTGGTTGGAAATGGCCCTGGGCTCCCGGCGGTCCGCCCCCGCCGGAGGAAAGCTGTCTCCCTTGATGATGCAATTGAAGTATCTCAAAGCCGCAGGTTCCGGCGGCTGATATTGGTCGCGCTTAGTCGGTTCACTCCTGGATAAATATTCCGTTCACCGCCAAGAAAGAAACCCTTCGCTGGACACCGCTAATCTCCACTCCATTGCTGGCAGCGAAACTCTTGTCTGTTTCAGTTAGTTTCCGTCCAGCCGTTGTGACACCACCATGGTGTCAGGCGCGATATGGGGTTCGCGCCGCAGCAATCGGAGCAATCCGTGATCGAAGTGGCGTCGCTTACAGGCAAGCGTGACTTGGCCACGGCCGGTGGGGCTGCGTCCGGCGGCGCCACCTTTGACCGTAGCAATCCAATAACCGGGGAAATTGCAAGCCGCGCCCCGGCAGCGAGCGTAGACGATGCTGTGGCCGCGGTGAACGCGGCGGCGGCGGCTTTTCCCGCATGGTCTGCGCTCGGTCCGACCGAGCGGCGGACTCGCCTGCTGCGCGCCGCGGACTTACTCGAACAGCGTGCCCCGGAGTTCTCCGCGCGTATGGCCTCCGAGCTAGGCGCGACTCTGGCCTGGAGCGGCTTCAACGTACATGTCGCCGCACAGATGTTGCGGGAAGCGGCAGCGCTCACCACCCAAATCAAAGGTGAAGTGATTCCCTCGGATGTTCCCGGATCCCTGGCAATGGCGGTACGCCAACCTGTTGGAGTTGTGCTGAGCATCGCTCCGTGGAATGCGCCGGTCATTCTCGGAATTCGCGCGATGGCAGTGCCCCTGGCATGCGGCAATACCGTGGTCTTCAAAGCCTCGGAAATGTGCCCCGCAACGCATCACCTTATCGGCCAGGTGATGCACGAGGCGGGCTTGGGCGACGGGATCGTAAGCGTCTTGACCCATGCGCCTCGCGATGCTTCAGCCATCGTGGAAGCCATGGTCGCCCACCCGGCTGTGAAGCGCATCAATTTCACGGGCTCCACGCACGTTGGCAGAATTGTTGCCGAACTCGCTGCCAGGCATCTCAAGCCAGTCGTTCTGGAGCTTGGCGGAAAAGCTCCCATGCTGGTTCTGAATGATGCGGACCTGGATGACGCCGTGAATGCCGCGGTGTTCGGCGCCTTCGCCAATCAAGGCCAGATTTGCATGTCCACGGAACGGATTCTGGTGGACGAAAAAGTAGCCGACACTTTTGCGCAGAAATTTGTTGCCAAGGCCCGCGCGCTCCCGTGCGGAGATCCGCGCAGCGATAATGTTGTGCTGGGTTCCGTCGTCGACCTCTCCACCGTGAAGCGCGTGCGCCGGTTGATCGACGATGCCACATCGCACGGCGCAAAACTTTTGCTTGGCGGCGAAAGCAACGGAACGCTGATGCCCGCCGTGGTTGTGGACTTCGTCACTCCAGAAATGGAGATTTTTCGCGAGGAGTCCTTCGGTCCATCCGTTTCAATCACCAGGTTCAAAAACGACGAAGAGGCCATCCGTTTGGCAAATCAATCCGAGTATGGGCTTGCTGCCGCGGTTTTCAGCCGTAACATTCCTCGCGCTCTGGGCATCGCCCTGCAGATCCAATCCGGAATTTGCCACATTAACAGTTCAACCGTGCATGACGAGGCGCAGATGCCTTTTGGCGGTGTGAAGGGAAGCGGCTACGGCCGCTTCGGAGGAAACGCCAGCATTCATGAATTCACGGAGTTGCGCTGGATCACTGTCCAGACAACACCGAGACAGTATCCATTCTGAAGTCTTTCTTGGGGGCGGTGAGCTGTGACCCGAATGCAGCTTCGAACGTTGGCGTTGAGAAATTATTTCGAAAAGGGGCGACTCAATGATGAAGAGCAAACGCCTTTGGACCGTACTCGTACTAATGATCGCGATTATTTTCGGATGTCCAAGCCGCGCGTTTTCGCAGGCCGGCGTAAACTTCGCGCAGTTGAATGGGAGCGTGCGGGACGAAGGCGGCGGCACTATTGCTAAGGCCGCTGTTACCTTGCATGAGGTGGACACTAATCTTGTCTACACCACGACTACCAATGAAAGCGGGTTCTACACGCTGCCCAACGTGCCTCCCGGACGTTACGAGCTGAAAATCTCCTATGACGGTTTTTCTAATTACACGCAGACCGGGATTGTCTTGACCGTGGGCCAAAACGCCACGCTGGACGTCGTCCTGAAGGTCGCTTCGAAAGGTGAACAAGTCGTGGTTACCACTGAGGCGCAGGCCATCGAACCCACCAAGACGGAAATCAGCCAGGTGATAGACACCAAGCAGATAGAATCCCTGCCCATCAGCGGCCGCCTGTTCACCGATTTCGCGCTTCTCAGCCCTGGCGTCTCTATCGGCCACACCAGTTCTCAGTCCCCTTTCACGGACCCGACGGTCACTCGCATTTCCTTCGGCGGCCAGCGTGACCTGAACAATGCCGTGACCGTGGATGGCGCCGACAACATTATGGTCGCCAACGGATCGCAGCGGGCGACTCCATCGCAGGAAGCAGTCAGCGAATTTCGCGTGGTGAACAACAGCTTTGGGGCTGAATACGGGCGCGCGCTCGGCGGGATCGTGAATATCGTCACGAAATCGGGAACAAACGAGCTGCACGGTTCGGTCTACGACTACCTGCAAAACAACGCGACAAATGCGAGGTCCATCCTTACGCTGCCGGGCTTCAATACCTTGCGCCAGAATCAGTTTGGCGCCACGCTCGGCGGCCCCGTCAAGAAGGACAAGACATTTTTCTTCGTGAACTACGAGGGACAAAGAAGGGCGCAGTCGCCGACGTATCCGGGACTATTATTCGCGCCGGTTGACGCCAGTGTGGCCAGGCTTTTTCCGGCCGGCTCGACAAACCTGCAAGCCATCAACGTCGTGAAGCAGGATATGGGCATCCCGCCAGAGAATCTGAGTGTCTTGAAGACGGCGGATAACGACAATGGGTTCATCAAGCTGGAACACCGGTTCAACAACAACAATCTCCTCTCTGTCCGCTATTCGATTCTGGACGCCACAGCCTTGAACCTGATGGTCGGCGAAACCCTGGACGGCGGCGGAATTGGCTTGCCCAGCGCCGGGAGAAACGGGCTCACCCGAGACCAAGCCCTGGTTGGAACTTGGAACTGGCAAGCCTCACAGACGCTCGTGAATTCTGTCCTGGGACAATGGGCCCGCCGCAATTACGGCTTCCCCGGTGTCACTGGGCAGCCTAACCTGGACGTCCCTAACCTGTTAGCCTTCGGCCACAACTTCGGAGCTTTCGATCGATACAACGAAAGCCGCGTGCAGTTGTCGGACACTGTTTCCTGGGTGAAGGCTAAGCATATTGTGAAGTTTGGTTTTGACTACAATTACGTTCGGAACTTCGTGATTTGGCCTGGATTCACACCTTCCCGGGACATTTTCGCAAGCCTCGACGATTTGCTTTTTTCCGGCCGTTCGAACTGGGGTAATGCGGGATGCCCAGCGCCCCTTCCGGCTTTTCTTCCCGCGCCGTGCATCGTGGCCTTTTTCTGGGGCGCACCCATCGGCCCCGGCCCACTTGACCCGAACGCGGCCTCACCTCCCGTGGGGACAACGTGGCAGAATGCATTCCGGCCGGACCAGGCACAAAACTTTTTCGTTCACTTGAACCACAGTTACTACGGCTTCTTCGCTCAGGACCAGTGGCGCATCACCCCCAAGCTCACGCTGAACTACGGCGCGCGGTACGACTTCGAGACTGGACTCGGGTTTTTTGTGAATCCCGACCATCACGGAATCCAGCCAAGAGTCGGAATCGCCTATTCGCCGGACTCGAAGACCGTCATTCGCGCAGGATATGGACTCTTCTACGACAGATACACGCTCACGTTCTTTTTTGTTGCGGCCCCACAGCGGCAGCCAGTGATCGCCGGCCTTCCAACAGCGCAGAACCAGCAGACCGGCACGTGGCTTTTGAACAGCGAATTCCTTGGTGCGTGCCAGCCTTCGTTCCTACCCCCCGGTCTTATAACCCCTCCCTGTCCTTCCGGGACGGTTCCCGTCGACATCATCGATACAAATTTCGCGAACTTCATTAATCAAGGCGCGTTCCCAGCCAATTTGCCTTATGTTCAGGGCGGAACGTCCGTGGACCGGAACATGCGTAAGCCGTATAGCGAGCAAGCCAGCTTGGCGATTGATCGCGAGATTACCAAGGGACTTACAGTAAGTGCTGGTTACCTGTTCGTGGCCGCTCATCATCTTGTTCGGCCAATCGATCTCAATGTCGCGCCGCACATTGGAATAGTCCCCGGCACCACCAACAAGGACCTCTACAACTTCGCCATAGCGGATCCAAATTTTCCAGCTCCTCCGGGCGGAAGCGTGGGGACCAACGGAATTTTCTACTTCACCGACTCCAGCGGGAACTCGGCCTACCATGGCTTGACATTGCAGGCGACCGAAAAGCTCGGCAAGTATTTCCGGCTGAGCGCCAACTACACGTTTTCGAAGGTGCTCGATGACGGCAAATTCCTTGTATTCGTGGACACGCCGCAGTCCAACGACCAGAGAAGCGCTGAGCGCGCCATTTCAAACCAGAATATTCGCCACCGTTTCGTAGCCGACTTCGTTGCCGATGCGCCTGAGCACTCCTTTCTCCGGAACTTCGAGCTGAGCAGCATCGTTACGGTGCAGTCGCCGCGTCCGTTTACTCTTTTCGTCGGTTTTGATGCTAATAACGACGGCAACCCGGTGAATGACCGCGTGGGACAATCTGCGCGCGATACCTATCTCGGCGATCATCTGCGCACGGTGGACATTCGCGTGTCTCGTTTGTTGCATCTCGGCGAGAAATACAGAATGCAGTTGTCCGTGGATTCCTTCAACTTGTTTAATCGTGCCAACGTGGATGAAGTCTTTAGCGTTTACGGTGCACCAGCGTTTGTCGGCGCAGTTCCTCAACACTACAAGGATGGCGTGACTCTGCCGTTCAATCCCGCCTTCGGTTCCCCGCGAACCATGTTTAACCCGCGCCAATTTCAATTTGCCGCCAAGCTGCAGTTCTAATTGCGCCACGAGCAAGACGCGACGCTCGCAAGAGCGGAGCGATTTGCGTAACTCTACGGTTGATGAGGGTAGGCCCCTCGAACCGACTTACAGGAGTAGGACTCAAATCACCTTCCGCTGCTGCGTTCTAACGAACGTGGTGGTGAGCGGCGAAGGAAAAGGCCCGGAAGCGAAATTCGGGTCAGAGGACTTCCAGGAAGAGGACCGAAAGGGAACCACTGTTATCGTGTCGAAAATAGTTAAGACGATGTCGAAACTGCGGTAGTTAGAAGATCGCGGGACAAGTTCCGACGGAGCCTGTTTACGGGCGGGACGGCATCCGGCACACAAGTGGGCTGAGCCTGGAAGAGGCGACCGTAGGGAACGTGGGAAACTTGACGTCGTTGCTAACGGAAAAGCTGCAAGTGGATTGAACCACGAGAGCGAAAGTACGGATGCGGCGTCAAGTGACGGATCACCTCGTAGTAGTGATGAAGCGGAGTAATGTCCGTGGAGCGAAGGGGGTGAGTCATCCGCGCTGGAATCATAAGGGCCAACTGGAAACAGGAGGAGCCCGCCGGTTTCGGTGGAGGGCGGCAGCTCTCAAGGATGGCACGAGCCGTGTCATGGGAGACTGTCAAGCACGGATCTGTGAGGGGCTCGGGGTGAAATTCCCCGGGCCTACTCGGCGTTGCGCTGAATATAGGGTGTTGTGCGGTCACTTGCGCGCAGAAAGTCATGAAGTGATGTCAACGCCAAAGTTGGTCTGGAAATCTCGCTAGGTCCTGATTAACGGTTATCGGAAACTGATCCGCTGGCAGGACTGACGAGTCGTTGACAACGACGTAATTTGGCTTAGGATGAGGAGTTACCGCCCTTGATTCGAAGGTTTATGTGGATGAACTAGCGATGTCTACCAACGGCACAGCTGCGCAAAGTGCTTTAGAAAATTCCGAAGAGGGCTACTATCGCATCGGCGAGGTCAGCCGTCTTACGGACGTAAAGCCATTTGTGCTGCGTTATTGGGAAAGCGAATTTCCCATGCTCGATCCGGTGAAGAGTCCCAGCGGGCACCGGCTGTACCGGCAGGAAGATCTGGACATGGTCTTCAAGATCAAGCGCCTGCTGTACGACGAAGGCTTCACTACCGAAGGCGCGCGACGGCACCTGCGCGAACAAGCCGGGATGGATAACGGAGCCGGCGGCGGCTTTGCGCCTGCTGAAGACACGCCGCAAATTCTCAGCCGAAAAATGTTGCTGGATCTCCGCGATACGCTGCGCGCTTTCTTGACGCTTCTCGAAGGCCGATGATAGCCTTGAGCTCCCAGGCTACGACAAATCATTTCCAACCGGTCGGGACGTAGCGAAGCCTG
>Ga0185299_10006616_pt1 | contig 12272 bp, 10 predicted proteins | sample PaiPotPPA55metaG_FD_128002 | JGI IMG/M metagenome (GOLD analysis project Ga0185299, IMG submission 128002) | Iron sulfur acid spring bacterial and archeal communities from Banff, Canada, to study Microbial Dark Matter (Phase II) - Paint Pots PPA... ...
ATGTTCCCCGCGGAGCTCACGCTCACCAGCGATCCATCCTTGAGCGTGTCAGGACGCTGCACGATGATCGGCACACCTGGTCCGATGCCCGCCCCGCTCACTTCGACCTCGGTATCTGTCTCCAACCCTCGAACCACAGCCGTAAGCTTCGCCTTGCCATCGCATTTGCACTCCGGCGCTTTTGCCAATCTGTACAGCGCGTCGCCGTTTGCTCCTTGGAACAACGCAGCTCGGGGCACGACGATGACGTTGCGGTGCTGCGCCTTGACGAAGGCGACGCTAGCGACCATGCCCGCCTTCAGCGCGACCTCATCGTTGGGCAAGACAATGCGCGCAAGGTAGGAGAGCGTCCCCTGGGAAGTCGCTGAGTTGACGGCGCTGACCACGCCATGCCAGGCGCGTCCGGGCAGCGATTCGACCGTCACGTCCACGGACGTACCCGGGTGAATATAAGGAAGACTCTCCTCCGGGATGCCCACGTTGACGTAAACGGGATTGAGGTCGGAAACCTGGAGCAGGGCCGTTCCCGGCACCGCAAGCGTCCCAGGATCGACACTGCGCTGCGTGACGACTCCTCCGAACGGAGCGGAGACGACAGCCTGCGCGATCTGTGCCTGCGTCAACGCAACGGCACCCGATGCCTCAGCGACTTGCGCTTGCTGGTTGAGAATCTCCGACTGCGCGGACGATGTTGTTCGTCCACCGAGATTCGCGTTCTGCGCGGCAACTTCAGCGCTGCGGAGTTGCGCGGCAGATGCAGCCACAGCCTGTTGCGCGTCGTCGACCGCAGCCTGAGAAACATATCCCTGTGCGAAGAGTTGCCGATTGCGGCGCTGGTTGGCGAGCGCCGTTTGATACGCGACGCGCGCCGAATCCAAGTTCGCATTCGTGCTCGCCGCCGTGCCGCCGGCGCCGCTGCGAGTCTGCGCAAGCCGTGCTTGTGCCCCGGCCAGGCTGCCTTGATTTTGCTGCAGCTGGGCTCGAAGTGTCGAGTCGTCGATGCGCACGAGCACCTGTCCAGCCTGCACGCGGTCACCTACGTTCACATTGACAGCGAGCACCGATCCCGTGATGACTGATGAAAGATTGGCTTGGGCTTTGGCTGCGACGACGCCGGTCAGGGTCAATCGTTCAGCAATATCGCCGCGCCGCGCCGCGACCGTCGTCACGGATTCCGGCTGCGCGCTCGTATTGATTTCGGCCTTCTTAGCGCATCCGAAAGATCCGGCCATGACGAGGGTACTGGCTAACGCGAGCGCTGCCCCTCTGAGGATAGCTAGATGTCTAGTGTTCACGGATTTGCGTACACTCGCCAAACGTCAAAAGTTACGATATGAAGCTCTTGTCCTTGTGCTTTTTTGCTCGCGGGCCTGCTATACATGCACGGTGGCAACGCCGTGGAATTATTCTTCCGGTGGCTTCCCGTTCTTGCCGCGCTGTTTGAGCCACTCCGCGGCTGTTTTTGCGCTGTCCATTTGCGCTTTAATGACCGCAATGTAGCGCGGGCACTCAGGCCCGTTTGGCTCGTGACAATAACCGCGCACGCATGTCGCGCCTGCGTCTTTGAAGAGCACCGGGTCTTCTCGTTTGAGAATGCGCAGAACGGCGAAAGCCATCTCGCGAATTTCCCACTGCGCCATGTTGCAGGTACGCAGCGTGAGGAACTCGTACCAGGCGCGCGCGTTGCCGGACACGACGAGCTGGCTTGCGGCCGCATTGGGCAGCACGAAGCGTGCATCTTCTCCGGGAAGACCGGCTAACATGAGCGCTTGATACGTCTCACCGATTTCATGCATGAGCGCGTCAAAGCGCGCGGAGAGCTCGGGCAGCGATGACAGTTTGTGCGGTTTCACGTACGGAAAATCCGCATCTTTGAATGCGAGATAGCGCTGGCTTTGCTGATCGAATTGCAAATGGCGATGGCGCACGAGCTGGTGCGTCGCGGCGCGCGAAAGACCCGTGACGCCAAAAACGTAGATGTTGTGCTCGAGCGTCGAATGATGCCCGGCCGATCGCACTCGCTCGACCGTCTTGACCATATCGTCCGGTTTGCGCTCCCACCGTTCGACAATCGTTGCGGGGTCGTTGGCTGAGTAGCAGGTGCGCGCGGCGGTAGCCGTCATCGCGGTTGGGTGCGGTGACTTCTCTAGCAGAGTGACTCGGACAGATGTTTCGGGCATAGTATATGCGATGTCGTTTCGGCCTTGACGTCCAAGCCTCCGCCAGCATGATTTTATCCGGGTCCAAGTGGGTATAAGTAGCCAGTCTGGAGCGGCTTGAGAGAGGGGTAAACGGTGTGTCTTTCGAACATACGGTCGTTTGCCCGCCCGCTAAGAAACCGGGTCGGCCGTCTCAAAAATCAACAAAAACGGTCTCATTCCTTAAGGAGGGAAAGCGTTTGAAGCATCCTCAACTCGCGGTCCTCGCAGCGGCGCTGTTCGTCGTAGCGAGTATTGCACCAAGCTTCGCTAACAGCAGCTCTGTTAACGTCTTGGCTGGTAAAACGCCTGTCTTCGGAACGGTAACATCGGCAACGTCCGGATTCACAGTCGCAGATGCCGCCATGAACTTTGGCAGCCCGCCGTCGGGCGAAGTTCCGATTCTTTTCAACGATCACCACGTGTATGCCAATCCTGACACGTTGCGACAGGGACGCGTCCTCGCCGCATTGGTCAAAAATGGCGTCCTCATGGTGCCGCTGCGCAGCATGTTCGAGCAAATGGGCGCAACGGTCAGCTTCGATCGTGCCAGCAAATCGGTCAAGGCCAGCAAGCCTGGTTCCGAAGTGCAAGTCACGCTCGGCAAAAACGAAGTTCTTATCAACGGTGAATCGCGACCGCTCGATGTGCCGCCGATGATGTACAAAGGCGTGCTCCTCGTGCCGATCCGCGTCATCTCCGAAGCGCTCGGTGCATATGTCCAGTGGGTGCCCGAACAGCATCTCGCCGTTGTCCGCTACATCCCGCCGACGCCTGTGCCGACAGCACCGCCCGTTGCAACACCGGCAGCGACTCCAGTGCCGACACCTGCGCCCAAGGCACCCAGCTACATTGCATTCGTTCAGGGCGGTGCGACTCTCGGCCGAGTCTCCAATGAATACGCGGCCAACGTCCAATCCAAATATGCTTCCTACGTGGCAGCCGGCGCCTATTTGATCGACAAGTTCGCCGTGAAAGTGGACTGGCGCCAAGATACGTACGTGACGTCAAACAACGCGCCGCTCGCGGGTAGTCCATTCACCATGTTCAACACGATCGACGGCGGAACGGCTACCGTGTCGCAGTTCACCGCGCGCCAATCGACGCTGGACGGACGTCTTGAATACCAGATCTTCTCGCCGAAGGTCTACTTAGGTGCGTCGTACATTCAAGCGTCCAATCACTACGGCAACCCCTCCCTCACCGGTGTCGGGGGCGGCCTTGAAAAACTGCCTGACTTCACCGGCGGACTCGGCTGGTTCGGTTCGATCTTCTACTATCCAAACGTCAGAGGGCAGTACACCGTGCCGACGGGCCCAGCCGCGGGAACGAACTTCACCGTCGCGTACAATATTTACAAATACGATCTCGGCATCGACTATGTATTCGGGGACTCTCCTTTCTACATCTACGGTGGATTCAGCGGCAACAAGTACACGCATAAGAACTCTGCACCCGCCGACCAAACCCACGCGGGACCATACGTCGGACTCGGCGTGAAGTTCTAGCGGCACAATCCAAATGCAGCGGGCGCTCCTTTTGGGGCGCCCAGTTTTTTAGTGGTGGCGCCTGATGCCCACCGAGCGCATGTAGTTCTCGGATACGCTCGCGAGCTGCCCAACGGTGGGTCCGTACTGCAAGTCGATATTGGGCAACATGTCTAAATCGTCGATGTGCGACTGCGCATAACTCGCGTACCAGGTCTTCGGGTAGGCCCATTCCAGATAGGAGAAAAAAGCCAGCGCCGGCCGATCGTATTCCGGCACCCCTTTTGAGACCAATAACACCGCGAATTTCGCTATTGCGCTCGGCACCCACGGATCGTGTGGATACTTGTCAGCCCATGCCGGAAGGGCTGATTCCACAGCTGCAATGCGTTCAGCCTGCAGCGGTAACGCTAGTGGCGAGTCGCCTTCGATGGTCATATCACGGATCGCATTTCGGACACCGAGACTGCTCAACTGGTAGCGGCCGAAATATTCGTCGGCCGGAGCTTGCGCGAGCCCGATCGGTTTTGCAACCACTTGATAGGTCATAGTCGCTATCTGTGCACCTTGCACAGCTGCTTGCGCGTGCGAGGTGCTCGCAACAACAGCGAACGTCATAAAAAGAAGTGGCCGCAGCATGCGGTCACTTCTTCCGTTCGAAGCTGCAATCCGACCTGTCGGGTGCAGCCCTCCCCTTAGACCTTCGGCTGCTTTGCCTTCACAGCAGAACCGCTGCCATTCATCGGCACAGCAACCGCGGCGGCAGCTGCGGGCTGCGGAGCGCCCACCGGCGCTATAATGTCTTTCGTTTCATTTTTCGCGAGTGCCGCCCAATGCGACTTGTGGAATGCCGTGAAGAGCATCGTGCGGCAGCGCTCTGCTGCGGCGTCGCCATCCGGTGTGTGCATTTGCCAAAAGACGTGCGACATGTAATATGCGCGGCCGGGGAGCCACGTGTCGTTCGGATACTTGCGCGCCCAGTCGTGGAGGGCATCTTCTGCCCATGCAAGCGACCGATAATAACGCCCAGCATTCGCACTGTCATACTTAACGTGGAGGTTGGTGTCGTGAATGGTGTTGTTGATGCCGAGGGGACTGAGCTTCATTTTTCCGAAATATTCGTCCAGTGGCGCGACCTTCGGCGGCGGCGCTTTGACTGCCGGTTTAGCGACCGCATGTGTCGACGCGAGACTTGCGCCCGAGAATGCACAACTCAGAACGGCCACGAGGCACAGAGCAACTCCATTTTTCATAACAGCACTACCTCACCAGATGTATCGGCGTAATTAATAGCTAGTATATGAGGACGCGCGCAGCCAGACGAGTGCGACACATCACGGTTCGCGTCGCCTGTGCACAGTTGGCGGCTCGTCCCGTCGCGCAAGCGAGGGCGGCGCTGGGTGACGTGCTGGCGGCAATCCGCCGTGCCAAGCGGCACGATGCCGATCTGGTCGTTCTTCCAGAGTGCAGCTATCCCGGATACGTGCTGCTGGACACCAACCCGTACCGGCACAACATTCCCTCGGATGCTGAGGCGCTTGCGGCTGTGGCCAAGGAAGCCAGACGCTCCTCGATCGACGTGTGCATCGGCATTGCTCGACGCGCACACGGGGGCGTGTTGCGCAATGAAGCAGTCTATATTGACGCGCGTGGAAATGAGTTGTGTTCATATGCGAAGTGCCGGCTGTGGAACTTCGACTACCGCTGGTTTCGGCGAGGCCGCGCTCTCCCGGTGTTCCTGTCGCGCTTCGGCACGATCGGCATGATGATCTGCGCAGACGGGCGCAATCCGGAGATCGCACGAACGCTCGTCGCAAGCGGCGCGTCGTTGCTATTGGATCCGACGGCATGGGTGGGATCGGGACCGACGCACGAAGCAATTCATAATCCACAGGCTGACTATGCGCTGCGCGCCCGCGCTATTGAAAATGGCGTGTGGATCGCCGCCGCAGACAAATGCGGCTCGGAGCTGGGTGCTGTGCACTACGCGGGGCGAAGCCAAGTGGTTGGGCCGAGCGGCGTGATCGTTGCTATCGCCGATTCGACCAGTCCTCAGCTCGTTATCGGTTCGGTTCGCATGTCACGGGCGAAGCCGTTCGTGGCAGCGCTGTCACCAGCCGACCGAAGAACCTTGCGCTCGCGTCCGCGATTGACGTTTGACACCTCGCGGGTGCCCCCGCGCTTATGGATCGGCATATACCAGAGCGCGCGCAACCGGCGCGATGACCCGCTTGCACTGCGTGCAATTACGGTGCAGGGCGCACAAGCGCTTATCAGCACCGGAGCCAGCTTGGCTGCTGTCAAGCGTGAGCTTGCGCGCGCACGAGGGCTGCGCTGCGCCATCATCTGCGGCACCGACATGGTCGCGCCGGAACCAGCGCGAGCCGCCGCATTGCGCAGTGCCGATCTCATCGTTTGGTTGCAGCCCCCGCGCCGGCTACCGGTTCTCGACATTGCGCGCACGCGTGCGCTTGAGAACCGCGTGTACGTCGCTGTGTGCACCCGCGCGGATGACGCGGTCGCCGCATGTCTCATCGGACCGGACGGCGCAGTTACCGGCAGCGCCCTCACCGGCACTGCGAGCGGGTTCGTTTCGGTCCTCGACACGATATTGGCCAGGCGAAAGGAACTCATGCCCGGCACCCAAACATTTGCCGACCGTATGCCGAGCATCTATCGCTGGCTCGATCGCAAAATTTCGTCCGCGAGGCACAGTTCATGACGTCTGACTACTCACCGCGTGAGTCGCTCGAACACGAGGATCGCGCCCGCGAACTGGTGGAGCATGCCGAGCAGCGAGGCTCGCGTTTCGTGCCGTTGATTGCCGCAGTGCTCGCCGTCTTGGCCGGCCTGTCGAGCTTATACGCAGGCCGCCTGAGCGAACGGATCCTCACGTTGAAGAACGAAGCGGTGCTGGATGAGGTGACAGCTTCGGACCTATGGTCGGAGTATCAGGCCGAAAGCGTCAAAGGTCATTTGTATGAGATCAACGCGCTGTCACAAACGGGCGCGCTTGCTTCAAGCCTGCGGAAAAGCGGCGCGCAATACAGGGTCGAGCAGAAACCATTGATGCGTGAAGCGCGCCGCCACGAAACGCTTCGCGACGCCGAGCTGCGCGAATCAACGGACACCGAACGGCGCAAATTGAGTCTCGATGTGGCCGTGGCCCTTTTTGAAATATCAATCGTGCTTGTGTCCATCGCAGCTTTGGCTCGGCGGCCCTGGCTGCTTGGGTTCGCGGCTCTTGGTGGCGTCGCCGCATTGATCTATGCCGTGCGCGGAGTGGTGCATTGAAGCTCGCTATCGGCATCGCCGTGGTTGGCGTAGCGGTAGTGCTTATAGCGTTGGCTGAGAATGCCGGCCGCAGTCAGCCGCGCACGTTTGCACCGCGCATCGCGGTCTTGCCAAATGCCGCTAAAGTCTTCGTCGGACGCGACCTGCAATTCCGTACGGCGCTTGTGGGCAGCACCCAAACCTCGGATATCACGTGGTCCGTGGTCGGTCCGGGTTCGATCGATCGCAACGGGCTCTATCATGCGGGCGACGCCCCCGCCACGGCGGACGTGGTCGCTGATGCCGGCGGCGGACTCGCAGCTTCCGTCACCGTTGCATCCGTCAGACCTCCGAAGCTTCGACATCCGCTGTTGCTGTCCACGTGCTACGAAGATGGCACGATCAACGTTTGGGACGCGCGCACGAGTCAGCTCAACGGCGCCTTCAGCGTTGGAGGCCAAGCGGCCGGCATCGCGGTTGACGCCCGGGCTGGCCGAGCGGTTATTGCGGCCGATGCGCAACTGCTGGCAGTGGACCTTGCGAGCATGCGTTGGCGTGCTTCGTCAGCTGTCAGCGGCTCGAGATTCTCCGAAGTTGCACTGCTTGCCGGCGGCTACATTGCCGTCACCGACAATCTTGCGGCGTCAGGCAAACCCGGGGTGCGTATCTTCCGCATCGATGCCTCCGGTGCGCCAACCCTTGTATCTTCTGTCGCGGCCGGTGAAACGCCCGAAGGCATCGCAGCTGCAGATGGCGGCCATACGTTTTATGTCACGAGCATCAATAGCAATATGGTGATGCGCTTTGCAATCGACAGCGCGGGCAGAGCGCATCAAACTGGTGTTGCTCAGACGGCAACGCGACCGTTTGGAGTTGCAGTCGATCCTGTGCATCACGTTCTTTTTGTGGCAGACAACGACACAGCCACGCTCAGTGGTTCCCGAGCACACCCGGGTCTCGAAGCGTTTGCTTTGCCGCGCATGCGGCGCGTTGGGAACATCATCAGCACGGGTTCGGGGGCGTCGCTGCCGCTTGGGGTGGCGGTAGATCCCTCGGAGGCGCGGCTCTTCGTGACGAACGAGGGACTGGCGGACGTCGCGGTTTTCGCGATCCCATCCCTTCGCCGAATTGCAACGTTACCGGCTGCGCTGACGCCATGGCTCCCTTTCCTCGATGCGCAGCAACACCGCCTGTACGTTCCCAATGCGCGCGCGAATTCGATCAGCGTGTACGACACGCACACGCTGCGGGTCATCGGAACTCCACTAGCCGCATGTAGCTATCCGACGTCGGTCGCGCTCTACGGAGGAGCGTGATGCGCGCGCTCTATGCTACGAAGATCGGCGGCGACGATCCAATTGCGAATATTGAGATCGGCGAGCGGCCGACCCCCGTTCCTAAAGCGGGCGAGGTTCGCGTTCGAATGCATGCGGCAACGCTCAATCGGCACGACCTGTTTACGCTGCGCGGAATCGTCGGATACCCAATCACCCTGCCGCGCATCCTCGGATGTGACGGTGCCGGGGTCGTCGACGCGTATGGTCCCGATCGACCCGCGGGCACGCCCGATCCGGGAAGCGAGGTCGTCCTCTACCCGGTAACATTTTGTGGCGAGTGCGAGGCCTGCCAAGGCGATGACCCAATGCTTTGCAAGTCGTGGACTCTCTTGAGCGACGGGCCGCTCGATGGTACATTTGCAGAATATGTTGTGCTGCCGGCACTGCATGCAATCGCAAAGCCCCCATCGCTTTCCGACGTCGAGGCGGCAGCACTCAGCGTCAGCGTGCTCACGGCATACCGCATGCTCTTTGTCAAAGCTGGCTTGCGCCCGGGTCAGAACGTGCTCGTGCAGGCGGCAGGCGGAGGCGTCGGCACGGCGGCCGTTGCGCTCGCCGTGGCCGCAGGCATCAATGTTATCGCCTCGTCTCGGTCCGATGCCAAACTTAAGATGGCCCAACAGCTAGGAGCCCGTGAAACCGTGCTCGCCGGCAAGGACGCGGCAAAGGCTATTTTGCGTTGGACCGCAGGCAATGGCGTCGACGCAGTTCTGGAAACCGTGGGTGAAGCGACGTGGGGAACGAGTCTTCGTGCGGTGCGCCAGGGCGGCTGCGTCGTAGTCGCGGGCGCAACGAGCGGTCCCAATCCGCCAGCGGATCTCAGCCGGGTTTTCTGGCGGCAGTTGCGCATTCTTGGATCGTCAATGGGCACATTGCCGGAGTTTCTCGCGCTGCTGCGCTTCATCAAAAGCCGCGGCGTCAAGCCTATAATCGAATCGACCTATCCGCTGAGCGAAGGTCGCGAGGCTTTCAAGCGCTTAGCCGACGACGCCCACACGGGCAAGATCGGGCTGCGCATCGCTTAGATTTTCCACTCCCACGTATTCCAGAAATCGCTGACGTCAGGCGCAGGTTTGAAGTTTCGCAGATCTGTGTTAACGACGTCGATATTGGAGCGCCACACGAGCGTGTGGAATGGAACCGTTTCGTAGAAACGATGCTGCATGCGTACGTAATACGGGCGCCGTTGTGCGCGGTCGTAATGCGACTCGCCGGCTCGCTCCCACGCTCCGATATCCGAGTCTCGGCAACGGCTGTAATTCTCGCCTTTCGGCGGCAGTTCATCAGGCCCGCGCGTATTGGTGTTGTCCGGATCTGCAAACGTATATTCCCATGCGTAAATTGCGAGATCGAAATTTCCACGCGCTAGGACGCCGCCGTATCCGTACGTGGCAAAAAGAAGATTTGCCTGATAGTTGCGGATCTCAACTGCAATGCCGATCGCCGCCAGATCCTGCTGGATGAGTTCTTCAGTCTTTGCTCGCGCCGTCATGCCTGCCACCGTGCTGATATCGATGCGGAACGGCTCTCCGTTTTTGCGAAGGGTACCGGCAGAATCAGGCAGCCATCCCGCGTCCTTCAGCAATTGTCGAGCGCGTACCGGATCGAAGGGATACGGCCCGACACTCGGATCGTAGGCCCACGACATCGGCGGGGTGTCCGCCATCCCCGGCGTGCCGAGGCCAAGATACACGTAGTTGGCGATCTTACGCCAGTTAATCGCATATGCCAGCGCCTTGCGCACGCGAACGTCATCCAGCGGCGCGCGAGCGCAGTTGAACTCCACGTGCTCGTACGTCATATTCGGTACCGCGGTTACGCGATAACCGCGAACTGATTTGACGATCGCATACTGTGCTTCGGGCGCGTCATAATAGAGATCGACGTTGTGGCTCATGACGTAGGTCAGCAGTGTGTTTTGGCTTGTGACGATTCGATATTGGATCTCTTTAAGTTTTGGTGGTCCACGCCAGTACGACGCGTTGGCACGCAACGTCAGAAGCGCACCTGGCTCCCATGATTCCACGTAAAATGGGCCGCTGCCGATGGGGTGGGTGTTGAACGGCACGCGGTTGAGATCGGCATAGCGTGACAAGAGATGCCGCGGGATAATCGATCCAATAATGCCGTTGCGCATAAAAGCTGCAACAAACGATGCGCACGGCCCCTTGAGGTGGACGACGACCGTGTAGTCGTCCGGCGTGTCAATCGAATCGACTTGGTCGTACGGGTAGCGATAGCCGACGTTGTTATTCGGATTCAGGATCTGTTGCCACGTATACTTGACGTCGGCCGACGTTAGGGGCACGCCGTCTGAAAACTTGACGCCATGACGCAGATGGTACGTGATCGTTTTGCCGTCGCGGCTGATGCCGCCGTTGGTGCTCGTCGGCACCTCGAGCGCGACATCCGGAACCGGATTAGCGTGGTCGTCGTAGTCGATGAGCCCGGAAAAAACCATCTGATCGATATCGGTGACGAACGCCTGTGTTGAAACGATCGGATTGAGACTGTCGAGGTCTTCGTACGAGCCGACGCGCAAAACACCGTGCACGGTCCACGGGTTCCCCGCACCAGACAAGCCGGTGCTGGTTTGAATCTTCGAACAGCCGGCCGGCAGCATAGCAGCCAGCATCAAAGAAACGATCAGAGCTCGCGCGCTTTGTCGCATCATTGTTTGATCCGATAGAACTTGCCGCAGGCTACCACCGCCCGTACGTCGCGAAGCGATTTGATGTCTTTGCGCGGATCCTCGTCGACGAGAACGACGTCAGCCGATTTGCCGGCCTCAAGCGTGCCGATTTCACTCGCCAAACCGAGCGCCGCTGCGGCTGTTGGCCCGGCGGCGGCAAGTGCCTGCTCCGCCGGCATTCCGAGCGCAACCATGCATTCAAGCTCGGTCACAAACTTGGAATGAAAATTGAACGGCGTGCCCGAGTCCGCACCCGCGCCGATCGGCACGTCGGCCTTCATCGCGCGCCGGAAGCTCTCGCGGTGCGCCTCGTAAACGTCGCGTGTCTTGCGCGCAGCATAATCCGGCAGCTCGCTCAAGTGCGCATACAAGTTATGGGGTGCAGCCAAGGTGGGCACGTAGGTGGCTTTCGTTGAGCGCAAGAGCGCGAGCGCTTTGTCGGTAAGATAGCAGCCGTGCTCGAGAGTGTCGACGCCCGCGTGCAGCGCATTGACGATGCCGGCAGCTCCAATCGCGTGTGCAGCGACTCGGCGTCCGGCCTTGTGCGCCTCGCGCACAGCAACCTCCATTTCATCCACATCAAGTTGGGAACTGCCGACCTCAACTCCGGGCGAAAGAACGCCGCCTGTTGCAATGACCTTGATGCAGTCTGCGCCTAGTTTAAGGTTTTCACGCACGGCTTTGCGCATCTCATGCGGCCCATCCGCCTCATGCGCGATGAACCAGCAGTGCCCGCCCGTCATGCACACGACTCGCCCGGCGGCAACGACGCGCGGGCCATCAGTCCAGCCGCGCTTGATCGCATCGCGCACCGAAATGGCAGTTGCAAATTTCGTGCCAAGATCGCGCAGCGTGGTGATACCGGCGTGCAGTGCTTCGCGGGCGCTGCGCACGCCCATCAGCGTGGACGTCTGTTCGGTCATGAGCAGCGCGCTCGTCATGAAATCGGGGCTGCCGTCCATGTCGAGGTGCGCATGCAGATTTATGAGGCCCGCAACAGCCACGAGCTCGCTCGCGTCGACGGTATGCGCTCCCCGCGCGCTGCGCTCGATTCTCGCGCGCGGACCCACCGCAGCAATACGGCCATTCTCGATGAGCATTGCGCCGTTGCGAAGCGCGGCGTGCCCCGTACCATCTATGAGGACTTTGGTGAGTAAAATCGTGCGCGCAGCGTTCATGAACCCTCTACCGGCACCAGCCGGCCAAGTGCGAAGCTTTGCGCCTCGAGGCGCAGCGCGATGTCTTTGAAATCTTTGCCGAGTGCGTTTTCGCCCTCGACCCAACG